>JAEEGL013841329.1_pt1 | contig 28962 bp, 16 predicted proteins | sample 9134231 | NCBI WGS metagenome assembly JAEEGL01 (sample SAMN16246548, study PRJNA631951) | gut metagenome | biome: gut microbiome; feature: rumen; material: fiber-attached | host: Bos | place: Iran: Karaj | collected 2018-10 | reverse complement strand
CTTTTAATGATTGAAAACTTACAAAAGAATCATCTGGATAACAGGCGAATAAATCATGATATATTTCAGTATTAATTCTTGACCTTTTTAGAAATAACGAATATAATTGATTACTTACAGGATCGGCCAAAATTGGATCATTTTGATTAATACCCAAATGTTCTGCCATTAATGCTTTCCTAAATTCAACCGCAAAATTCGATGCATTATAATTTGATTTTCCATTCATAATAAATTTTTCTCCTGTTTTTCTATTTTTTAATTCTTGTTTTTCATTAATAATAACTGCAAATTCTGAGTCTCTATCACCCAACATTGATCTATCATTAATATTTGCACTACCTATTAATACTGTTTTATCATCTATAATCATCAATTTACTATGAATATAAATTATTTCAGTTTTAGGTACATTATTTACAAGTGCATGATTACGTAAAGAAAAAAATCCAATATAATTTTTCCACTCATTTCCCATTATTTTTTCCAATTGTTCAATCAAACTTAATCCATGATTTCGACTTATACTTGCATATGTATGTTTCAATATTATTTTTAATGTACTACTTTCCTGTGGCTCTCCTTCAAACCCTGGTAATAATGGAATAAAAATGTATACTTTGAAATTTTCCTTTTTTTTATATGCTTTTTCAATTCTTTTTCTAATATAAAAAGCTATTTCATTTGATACTTCATCACTAATGGAATTTCCATTGTTTTCCCTTTCTTCCTTATTCCATGATTTAGACACAAAAAATTGGTTTTCGATATAAATATAATGTTTTGCTTTTTTAATTAGATCATAATATGCATTTAATATTGAATTTTCTGTTTTTTTTACTCCAGCACTCCAATGTGTGATACACTTCTCAAAACATGAACATTAGATGGTGGGATATTTTCAGTGAAATATTTTTTGTATATTTCGGTTTTGTTAGTTTTATTTTTATCTGTGCTAGAGTCTGCTTTTATTTCAGAAAAAGAATAGATTTTCATTAAATTCTCAAATTGAGGATTTTCTCCACTTAATATAATTGTATCATCTACATTTTTATCTTTTATGATAAATTCCTCTTGTAATGGATTATTTTTTAAGGTATTCATTTTTGTTAATTTTTGACCAAAATTAAATTTATTATTTTGGGAAATGGATTTATTTTTTATTGAAGAAAGAGCTCTTATATGCTTTTCTACATAATTTGCAAAATTCCATCTTTGTATAAAATGTTTACTTATATTTGCAACTGCTACTCCAATAATTCTAGAATGAACATCATGCCAAGGCATACGAGTTGATTGTTCCCTTGGAACACTTTCTATATTATAATTTTCAACTTTTGAAAAATCTATAATTCTATTATTAGCATAATCAATAAATGGAAATTCATATATATTTTGTGGATTTGGGGCTTCATAAATAGGATGTTGATTATTGTCATATCTTCCCCAACAAAGATCCAACCCTCCCACATATCCTATTACTTCGTCAATTATAACTAATTTTTCATGATTTGACCACCTCAATGTTTGCAATGAAGGATATCTAGTAACTATTATATTTTTATTAAGTTTATTAAAAATATCTTCAGTATGGGCTGAATTTATATTTAAAACAAAAGAAAATTCTTTATAAATTAAAATATAGATTTTGACACCTTGCTTGGCCTTATAATTTAGAACATCCATCAATCTTGTCATATTCTGTTCTTCATCATTATTTATTATTTTATTTTTAACCATCTCTAAATATCGTGTTACATTAACAGGTCTTCGCAAAAAAACTTCAGGGCTTAACCACCAATCTGATATATATATTGAATTATTAGCTTCCATTAATTTCTGAAATAAATCCTCGAAATAACTTTTCCCATCAATGAACCATTGGCTTTCGTTATATTTTTCAACTTGTGGTTTTTTAGATAAATATTTTAAAAGTGCTACTAATGCTGAAATAATTAAAATAGCTATTATGGTACATAAAATTATTTTTATATATTTTTTTGAAACCCTTTTCCAACGTCTATATTTTCTATGTTTATTGTATGATTTCAATTTATGCTGCATTTTAAGATAGTTTATATTATTTATTTTTGAGTTGGATTCTTCATCTGAGTCATTTTCAGGGGATAAATCTCTTAATTCTTCTCCTTCTTCATCGTCCTGTAAACTTTTCTTTAATTTTTCCATTTTATTAATTTTTATCAATAAAATTTACAATTTCTTTCACCAAAAAATTAGTAAATTTTATTAACTATTTATGAATCAATTGATAAACAATTAGGAACTTTTTATTATACATTTTTAGTTGGAAAAATTATTCAAAATGCTGAAAATAATATTTTATGTACTGATAATATTCAAAAAAAATTAGTAATTAGAAAAAAAGCGAAAAATACTTTTTCATTAAAATTTTATATTTTACTTATATTTAATCATTTATATAAGTAAATTTTATTAACTCAAAAAAATGGGGATTGTGGATTGAGGATTGGGACCAATCTTCAACCTTCCACACACTGCTCCTTCAACAGCCATCTTTTTATTCTTTAATTTATTTTTTGTTTATTATATTATTAAAAATTATCGTTATAAAAAAGTAATAAAAACAATTAAAATATTGGGGATTGGGCCCATTCCCCAATATTGTATATCAGAATTAGAAGATGAAAAAGAGCAAAAATAAAATCTTCTATAATTTTGTTTAAAAAATATAACAATCTTTTTAAAAATATAACAGCACAAAAAGGCAGAAAAATAAGAAATTTTTATTTTATTAATTTAAATATTTTTTACATTATTTTTTTAAATAAAAATCAATAAAAAAATTTTTTAAATAAATTATAATTGAAATAAATAATTTAATAAATAGCTTTTTAATGAACAATTTCTTTTAAGAAACAAGAATAAGTATTATATGTAAAATCTTCTTTATATAAAATAGGAATTAAACTATCTTTATCCCTTTCAATATACTTTTTTTCAAAACTTAATTTTTACGAAATATCATTCTTGGCTTGGGAAAAAAAGTTTTTGAACTTTTTTAATTGTTTTCTTGAATAACTAAATAATTATTTTTCATTTAATTAAAAATAAAAAAATTTTAAAACAAATGGAAGAAAATAATCAAGAAGAAATAATTTCAGAAACAGAAATAGAAGATAATAATTTAAACAGTCCAAATCAATATCAAAGTGATACAGGAAATTATTTAACAGACTCAGATATTGATGACGAAAAATATCAACCAAATATTCAAAAACAAAATAATTCTTTGTATAAAAATCCAAGTTTTAATAATATTAATCAACAATATCAAAATAATAATTTAAATGAAATTTCATCTTTAAAAATAAATAAACAATATGAAAATCAAGTAAATTTTTTAAAAAATGAAATTGTAAAATTAGAAGAAAATTTAAAAGCTAAAGATAATACAATAAAAGAATTTCAACAATCTTTTCCTTTATTTAGTGAAAGATTTAATAAATTAGAAAATGTAAATTCTCAATTAAAAAAAGAAAATAAAGATTTTAAAGAAAAAATAATTCAATTAGAAAATGAATTAAAAGAAAAAAATGAAATAATAAAAAAATCAGAAGAAGAAAAATTAAATAATAAATTATTTGAAGAACATATTTCAGAATTACAAAATAATTTTTTGGAAAAAGAAAAAAAATTAAATCAAAAATTTCAAGAAAAAGAAAATAATATTAAAAATGAATTTTTAAATGAAATTTCTTCTTTAACAAAAAAATCTGATGAATTAAAAATAGAAAATGAAAAATTAAAATATAATAATTCTAATCAAAAAATAGAAATTGAATCTTTAAAAAATAAAATAGAAGAAAAAGATTTTGAAAATAAAAATGAATTAAATAAAAAAGAGAAAGAAATAAAAAAATTAAATTCTAAAAATGAAGAAAATGAAAAAAAAATAAATTTATTAGAACAAAATTCAAAAGAAATGAAAAAAAATTATGAGGAACAAATTCAAAATTTAAAAAATCAAAATGAAGACTTTTTAAACCAATCAAATTTATATAAAGATAAATTATATGAAACAGAAGAAGAAATAATAAATTTAACTCATACAGTAGAAATGTTAAATAATGAATCAAATGAATATAAAATAAATTTACAAAATAAAGATATAATTATTGAACAATTAAAAAATCAAATTGAAGAAATTGAAAATGAAATTCAACAAAAAGAAAATGATATAATTATTTATGAACAATCAAAAAAAAATGATATTATTGAATTTACTCAAAAAATTAATGATTTAATTAAAGATAAAGCTCTATTAGAAAGTGAAAAAAAAGAAATTTCTGATAGTTTAATTATGGCTACTGAAACTATTAAAAAATTACAAGAATATGTTAAAAATAAAATTCATACTCTTCAACAACAATTATTTAAAGAAAATGCAAAAAAAAATGAAATTGAAAACAAATATAAAAGTACTATAAAAGTTTTTAAAAATAAAGAAAAAAAATATGTTTTTGAAATTCAAAATTTAAAAAAAAAATAAATCAAATTGAAACTGAAAAAGAAAATATGGAATTTAATTTCCAAAATAAAGTTCAAAATTTATCTTTTTATAATAATACAATAGGAAAAAAATTTACTTTTAATAATAATAATAGTATAAATAAAAATTTAAATTCAAGTATGAATATAGGAAGCTCAAATAATATGTTTAATTTACCAATTATACAAAATAATAGTTTAAATAACTCTTTTACCTATAATCCTATATCACATAATAATTTAATTAATAAGAATTCAAATATGAATTTAAATCTTAATTTAAATAATAATCTAAATAATAATAATCAAATTCCTAATCAGGTAAAAAATAATATAAATAATCAAATTAATTATAATAAATTTATCGATAATCCTCTTGAAGAAAATCATGCTAAAGGTTTAGATGATTTTAAAAAATTATTAGCTAAAATTGATGAAAAATTAGATAATATATAATTAAAAATTATTTCAAATTTTAAAAAATTTATCTATATTTTATATTATATCAGCTCCTATACAATGAAATAAATTATTAAAAAAATTTAATTTAATAAACTATTAATTTCTATATTTATAAGTTCAAATAATCTTTGTTCTTGGTTATTCTTAACATTGGTATTTTGTAAATATTTAAACATAGAACAAAATTCATTTAATTCTTCGTCATTAATATCAACATTAAAATCAACATTTAAATGATTTAAAACATTAAAATTATTTACTAAAGAAATAGAAGGTTTTGATAAAAATTTTAGCATTGTTTTTTGATAAGGTTCTAAAAGAACATAAGTTAAAATTTCTAATGTTTGATTATTTTTGATATATGTAAAAATATCTAATTGAAAATCTAAATTTTTTTTCCCTATATTTACTAATTTTATTTTATATCCTAAATTTTTCCTTAGACAACAAGGACAAACAAAAGAAGATAAAATTTCACATATATTAAATCGAAAAGTTAATTTTTCTTGTCTGGAAATTCTTCTATGTTTTAATTGTTTAATTTTTAAATTTTCAATTTGATTAAATTGATTTATTTTGTTTTTCTTCTGCTTTTCACCTATTAAAAAAAGTGATTTTTTTGGAGTTCTACTACTATATTGATTTTTAAGAAATAAAAGATTAAAATCTTCATTATTGTCTTTAAAATTTAATAAAGAATTTTGAAATTTATTAGCATCACTATTATTTGTTATATTACCATTATTAATATAATTATTATTATTATTGTTATTATAATTATTATGATTATTATTATTCATAGAATTTATTTTATGAACATTTATTTTATTGAAAGCATTATTATTATAAATATTTTCATTTTTTTTTTCTGAATGTTTCATTGTGAAATTCTTACCAATATAAGGTAGATTATCTGGACTACTATCATTTTTTTTATAAGCTTGACTTAAATTAGAACAACTTTGTTTTTGAGAATATGCTTCAACAAATCTACTAATTTTTCTAATTTGAAAAGTGTTAAATTCATTTCTTAATTTATGAATAATTTTATAATTTTGATTATTAATCCCTTTAAATTTATTAATTTTTTTTAAAATACTTTCTATAGCATAAAATCGATTTACTTTCCTAAAAACAACTTTTAAAATAATTAACAATCCAGATAATAAAGAAGAAGTACCAGCAGCATATTCAGTTAATTTCATATATTTTCTAGTGATAATATTTCTTGCAGTATCAGCTCTTAAAAAAAATTTTGCAATTTGATCATAAGCATCAGGCTTTGTTTCAAATCTATCCTCTCCTTTATATAAAGAAAAAGAACTTATATCAGAAAATCCAGCATAATATTTAGAATGATAATTATCAAATAAGTAATTTTCATATGAATTAAATTTTTGTTGTAAAAAAAATAATTCCATCTTATTTAAATAATTAGGTTGTAATTTCACGAATTTATTTCCTATAAAAGGAGTTACTGGATTATAAAAATTATTAACATCAAAAGCAAAGTTTGTATAATAAATTTGGAAACTACAATCATTTTGAGTTAATAAATTATAATATTCTTTAAAATTTTCAGGTTGTGTTTTAGACATATAAACAGTAATTTCAACATATTTATAAACTTCATCAGTATAAATTCCTTCAATAGTAATATTATTATCATCAAAACAATATCTTGTATTTAAGCCATATAATTCAACACTTTCATTAAATTTATTATAAAAATGAGAATTTTTACAATATGAATAATTTAATTGAATTTTTTCTCTTTGAACTTCACCATTATATTGTGTTAAAGAAACTTTATTTGTTTCAATTGTAAAAAAATCACTAAAATTATTTGAATTTTTACCTGAACAAACTATACTAAATGCATTTGTTAAAGTATAATTATCAAAATTTATTGAATCTGTTGATGGAATTTGCATTTTATAATATACTACTGTTAAATTTTTTCTTTGTATTAAATTCACAAATGTTATAAGAGTATATATTGATGATATTAACACAAATATCATGAACACTATTCCTCCTGTTTTTGTATGATATTTGTCTTTTGATTCATATTCAAAATTAAATTGTACTCCAAAGTAATCCACTTTTTTCAATAAATTTTTAAATGCATTAAACATGTTTATTTTTTTTATTTTAATAAAAAATAATATTAGGAGAAAAAAATTAATTAATTTCAAGATCTTCAAATTTCTATTTATCTTTTTTTATAAAAATTAACATTTTTTTTTTAAATATTCATTATGTATTTATGTATTTTAAATTCATTCAAAATAAATTAAAAAATAAAAAAACTAAATTTACTATAAATAAGAGTGCTTTTTTCAAATATATGATATGTATTTAAAAAAAATTTTTAAATAATGTGAAAAATAAAATTCAATTTTTTCAAATATATTATATATAAAATTGAAAAAAACTTTTATTTATAAATTAATTTTTTATTTATTTTGTCTTTGCATCATTTTATCAACTTCTTCTCTCCAAGAAGGAGAAAATTCATCATAATTTTGTAAAAATTCTTCTTGAAAACCTTTATTTTTATCAAAATTAAAATTTAGAGTTGAACTTGGTTTAGTTAAATTAGAACTATTACTAAAAATATTATTTTGATTATTATTTCTTTCTAAATTAATATTTAAATTATTTCCTATACTTATATTAGAATCACTTTCTTCTTTAATTCTTTCTGAACTTAAATTTTCTTTTTGTAAATTTTTGTTTTTTAAATTTTGAAATTCTTGAGAAATTAAAACAATATTACTTTGAATTTCTCTTATTAATTTTTCTTTTTTTAATAAATCATCTTTCATTAATTTATTTTCTTGTTTAAAATTTCTCATTTTATTTTCGAATAATTCTATTTTTTTATTAAATTCCTTATTTTTTTCCTTTAAATAATTATTATCTGTTATTAAATTATTTATTGTATTTGAAATATTTTTTTTATGATTTGTTAAAAGTGAATTATAATTTTTTTCAATTTCTTTAAAAATCAATTTTTTTTCTTTTTTATTAACTTTATTAATTAAATTTGATAATTGATTATTTATTTTTTCAATTTTAAATTTAATTTCTTCTTTACTTAAATATTTATTTTTCTCTCTTGAAGAAGAAAAAATATTTGATTCATAAGTATTTACATAATTATTTTTTCTTTTATTTTTTATTTCTGAGTTATCCACATTATTAATATTTATATTTAAATTACTTGTAGATAACATATAAGAATTTTGAAGATTATTTTCTTTACAAATTTTTTTTTTAATCATTTTATTTCCTAAATATTTATTTTGAATTAAACCTTTCATTGAATTAGTTTTTTTTTCTTTTTTATGTAAAGGAATTCCTTTATTATTATTTATTTTATTTAAAGATTGAATATTTTGAAATTTATTAGAATAAAAATTATTTACAGTATGTAAATATTCTTTTTCTTTAGAAACTGATTTTATTTTTTTTATTTGTTGAGATAAATAATTTGAATTATTAATTTGATTATTTTCTGTTTTATTAATAATAAATGAACCATAAGAATTTTGTCTTAAATTTCTCTTTTTTACTTTTTTAACTTTTGGAGAAAAATTAGTTTTAAATTCTATTGAAATATTATTTTTTGGAAATGGAAAATTATCAATAATACTTTTATTTGAGGATTTTATATTTGGAGTTGAATCTCTATCAAATTGTTTTTTATCATGTTTTTGATGTTTAAAGTTTATTTTTTTCATATTTATTATTTTTAAAATTACATTTCAAATAAAACAAATTTTCAAATAATAATTTATAAAAAAAAATTTTATTCATAAAAAGATAAAATGGAAAATAATAAAGTAGTAGAAATGTTTGATTCTATTCCTAAATTTGAAACATATTCAAAATATAGTGTATCTCTTCAAAGAATATTTAAAAATAATAGTTTAAAGTATTTAATAAAAGATTTAAAATCTCCAAAAAAAATACATGAATTAAAAAATGAAAAAAATAAAAATGGATTAGAAGGAAAATATTTTACAGATAATATAAATGATTTAGATGATAAAATATTTATTAAAGTAAAAGAAAAAGAAAATGATGATTTTTTTGATGTTAAATTTGATATTAAACAAAAAAAATTAATGAAGAAAAATAAATCTTTAAAAGAAATTAGACATGAAAAAATAATTCAAAAAAAAAAAAGTATACTTCCAGATTATCCAGATCCATATAAATATCATCCTAATTATAATGCAATATATAAAAAAGTTCCTTCTTTTAAATTTATTCGTCCAATTCATTATACTTCTCCTTTGAAAAAAAAGAAAGAAGAATTAAATATAGAAAGTTTAGAACAATCAAATAAAAAAAAATATAAAATACCAAATTTAAAACAAAATATAACGTTAACTAATTTAGAAACAGAAAATCATTATAACAATAATAACAATTATAATAATAATAGCAATGAAAACAATTATATATATAATCAAATAAATTTAACAACAAATCCAAATGAAAATAATAACATAAATAATACAGAAGGAAAATTAAATAAAAGTAAAAGTCAAAATAAAAATTTATATAAAAAATTATTACCTCCAATAACAAAAGACAATCACGCTTTAAAATTTAGTCAATATACATGGAGAAAATTTATTATACCTGAAAGTTCAGATAAATTAACTTATTTAGAACCAATCAATTATTTAGAAAATATAAATAAAGTTATTGATTTTAATAAAATGAATTCAAGAAAAGAATTAATTAATAATCCTTCAAATTTAGAAAATCCTTCTATTTGTTATTATAAACCTAAATATGATTTTATTGAAAAAAACCCTTCTATTGTTTCTTTTGGAAATTTTAATGAAAATAAAAAAACTAAAAAATTCTTATTAAAAAAACTTTGGGGTTCTTATAATTTTACAAGTGAATATCAATTAATTGATAATAATAAATTAAATCAAGTTAAAATTAATGAATAATTTATTTTGATTATTTTACTATTTATTATTATATATTATTAATTTAAGATAATTTATTTGAAAAATTCTAAAATTATTAAAAAAAATTAAATCATATTTACCAAATTTTGACATTTAAAAAAAAATAAATGAATAATTAGTTATGAATTACTATATTCAAAAAAAATAAAAATCATCCAAAGGTTATCAAATATTGTATTTAAAGTATTTAAAAAAAATTACAAAATTTAAACATTTTTATTTAAAAAAAAACTTAAAAAAAATAAACTTATTATTTATTATCATCATTATCATCATTATCATTATTATCATTATTATCATTATTATCATTATTTTCATTATTATCATTATAATCATTATTATCATTTTCATATTCTTGTTCATTTAAATCACTTTTATAAGTAGTAGCATATCTAGTATTAAAAGTATCATTTTTATCAAAATTCTCAGAAAAATTCTTTTTCTTATTTTCAATATTATTATATTGTTTATTAGGAATAAAATAATGTCTTTTAGTTCCAATAATTTCTTCTTTATTAATTAATCCACCATATAAAATTTCATTATCATTTAAAAAATCTTCATTTTCATTTTCTATATTTTTTTCACAATCTAAATTCACAGTTTTTTCATTTAAAATACAACCACAAAAATAACATATTAAATTATATTTATTTAATTCAAAAGCATATTTATTACTTAATTTTTCCCATTCTTTAATTTCATTAATACTCTTATTTAATATTTCTTTTTCATCATGATAATATTTATGTTCTGATAATATTTTCCAAATAATTTCATCTTTTATTTTATTTAATTCTTCTAATTTATTATAATAATTTATTATTTTTCTTTTTTCATTATCTTCTAAAGGAAAATCACTTAAATCAATATCTATATTTTTATTTAAAGACTTTGCAATAATATTTTCTGACATTTCATTTAATTTTGGAAATTTTAAAATAAAATTTAACATTTCTTCACTTTCACAATTATTATATTCTTCTATATTATTAATTAATTCTTGAATAATATTAATATCTTTTTGAATAGAAGTAGAATTAAAATTTAATTCAGCTAATTTTTTTCCTTCAATTAAATTTAAATTCTCAATTTTATCATTTAATTCTTTTTTAATTCCAACCATAATATTATTTTTATTTCTTTTAACTTCATTACTAATTTTTTCCAAAATATTATATTGATTCATAATTAAATTATATTTACTTTTTAATTTTTTGTAAACAATTTGATTTAAATAATTTAATTTCAATCTAAAAGATTCATAAATATTTAAGCAATTATGACAATTATTATTATGAGGTCCTTTAATTAAGCATTCTTCACAAATAGGTTCATCACAATTTTCACAAAAATATTTTAAAGGTAAATTATGATTATAACATAATTTTCTTAAATTAGATATTTCATTTAATTTCTTTCTTTCATGATTTCTATTTGAAGGAACTATATGAATTTGATTATCACATATTCCACAATATTGTTTTTTACATTGAAAACAATAATAAAGTGCTTCTGGTAAAAAACATCCATCACATTTTTCTTTATTTATATTATTATTATTATTTATGTTTTCTTTGTTTATATTTGATGTATTTAAAGTTTCAAGCGGATTATTATTGTTTGTTACTAAATTTGATGATTCTAAAGATTTTTTTTCTGGTTCTTTTTTTAATATTGATTTTTTCTTCACAGGTGATTTTTCCTTTTTATTTTCTTTTTTTAATGATGATTTTTTCGGTTTTTTTTCAACAGAAACCTTTTTTTTAGGAGATTTTTTCTCTTTTGATTTACTTGATGATTTTTTTTTCATTTGTAATTTTTTCAATTATATAATTTATTAAAATACTGATTATAAAATAAAATAAAAAACTAACATAATCAATAACAAATTCTATATTTTAAAATAAAAAAATAAAAAATTCCTTTTTCAAAAATTAATAACTTCTCCAGTGAAAATATTAAAATAAATTATGAAAAGAGAAAAGATAATAATTATAATACTTATAATATTAATTTAAATAATAATAATAATGATATCAATAATAATAAGATAATAAATAAAAAGAAAAAAATTATAATGAAAATGAAAGTAATGATAATTAAAATAATGATTATAATTAATTGAAATTATTTTAATATTTATATTCAATATTTTTAAAATAAAAAAAATTTTAATGTTAGATATTGAAAATTGTCTACAAAAAAAAATAGATAATTTCATAATAGAAGCAAATGAAAAAATATCAAATAATAATGAAAAAGAAAGAAATGAAATAGATGCTTTAGTAATATATTTAAAAGCAATAGATTTATTTGAATTTTTAAATAAAAAAAGTAACATTCAACAACATGAAATATTATTTAAAATTTCTTTTTTATTTGATTTAATGGGAAATAAAAATTCTTCTTTAAATTATATTGAAAAATCAATTGAATTAATTCCTAATGTTCCTATTGTTATTCTTTTTAAAAGTATAATATTAAAAAGTTTAAATAAAAATGAAGAAGCTCAACAACAATTAATTAAATTTAAACATTTATGTGGAAAAAATGATTATTATATATATATACATGATATTATTCAAATCATTTATTTTTTTTTATTAAAATATGATGAAGAAATTTTGTTATTTGAAATTAAACAATTTTTCAATAAATTTCAAAATTTGAATTATGATAAAAATCATGTTATTTATTATTTACAATCTAAAATTTGCCAAAATTTATATAAAAAATATGAAAAAATAGATACTCAAAAATCAAAAAAGTATCAAATTAAAATAAAAGAATGTTTAAATAAAGCTTATGAAATTCAAGATTTTGAAACAAATTATTTAATTAATGAAGGAATAAATAATGAAAATATTTCTAAAATATTAATAATATTAAATCCTGAAATTGCAGAATTTAAACCAAAAATATTAATGAATTACAACCAAGTTTTTCATTCTGGTTTTTCTTTATTTTCAACCTTATTTAAAATAGTAAAAATAATCAAATTTAAAAGCCAAAGAAAAAAAGTTAATGAATATTATACAAAAAAGTTAAATAAAATAAATTTAAAAAGAGAAAATTCATTAAGTATAACAAAAGGAAATAGTACAATTGATGAGACAAAAAATTTTGAAGAAAATATAGAAGATTTAAGAAAAGAATATCAAATTCATATTAGAAATTTATATAATTCAGTTTGGTTAATAGATTATTTTACTAATTTAAATATTGAAAAAATTATTTTTCAACCTTTTGGTCAAATAGATGATTATTATATTAAAAATGGATATTATTCAAAATTTAATTTAAAACAAAGTATTATTCAAAATTTAGATATTAATGAACAATATAAAAAAAAGCAAAAACAAAAAAATGAAAAACAATTAATTGAAGAAAAATATTTATTAAACAGTAATAAATTAGAAATTCCTTTTAAATTAAATAAATTAATAAAAAAGAAAATAAAAAAAAAATTAGAATTTAAAAATAAAAATATAATAACAATAGAAAAAGATATTTTAAATGGAAGTAGAAATTCAATTATAAAAAGTCCAAGTGATGATAATATAATAAATAATTTAAAAAAGAAATATTCAAAAAAAAATTCTAAAACAAAAAGAAAAGATTTAAGAATAAATAATATGAATTTAAATTATAATAATAATTATAAATTATCAAGTACTCATAGATTAAAAGTTTTTAGTAAAGATTCTTTAAATTCTTTTAGAAAAAATTCTCAAGAAAAAATATCTAATGAAATAAATTATATAAAACAAATAAATATAGGTTTAAAATTTCCTGAAAATAATAATAATGTTAAATTAGTTAATCATTATAAATTAATTCCTCATTTTGTAAAATCAAATTCTTCTTTATCTAAATGTTTATTAGGTAATTCTTTAAAAAGAAAAAAATCTCATAATTCAGTTAATCAAAGTGAAGAAACAAATCAAAAAAAATATTTATCAATTAGTAAATCTAATTATAAAATTTCAAGTAAATCAAATTCCAAAAGTCAAAATAAAACTAGTGAAAATTAAAAAAAATATATAGTAAATTTGTTTTCAAATTTTATAAAATTTAAATAATTATTTATTTTAAATTTGGTTAATTAATATAATTCTTTTTATTTATTTTTCACTTATGAAATTTATTACAAATAAAATAATACATTCTATTGATGAATTATTTCTTAAAATTAAAGGATATAGAGATTTTTTTATTTCATTTTTTAAAATAATTTTATTCTTTCTCAATCTCATTACAAATTATTATCATTTTTTTTTTATTTTCATTTTCTATTTAAATTTTTGTTCTTCTTTTAAATTAGATTAAGAAATAATTTTTATTTTATAACAAAAAAACCAAACTTAAAAGAAAATAATATATATTTATTTATATAAATGAAAATTACTTTATTGTTTATTAAATTCTTGAAAATTAAAAGTATCATTCTTATTAATTCTATTTTAGTTCTTCACTTATTATAATAATTTTTATTTTTTAAATTTGTTTTTAATTAATTTTTTAATGTCTGAAAATTTTTCTTTTGAAGATAATGATAATAATTTAAATTTTGAAACTAACCAATTTAATGATAATAATAATAATGAAGAAAATAATGAAAATCTTTCAGAAATTAATAATAATAATTTGAATATTTATAATGATAATTATTTAATGATTGAAAAAATAAAAAATGATTATGAAAAAATATTAAATGAAAAAAATGAAAATATTTCTAATTTTATTAATGATTTAGCAAATGAAAATACAAATTTAAAGGAAGGATATTTTAAGTTAAATAAAGAAAAAAATGAAATGGAAAATAAAATTTTAATTTATGAAAAAACTTATCCAATTATTTCAGAAAATTATTTTGAAAATAATGAAAATGAAATAAAAGAAAAATTAAAAGAATTAGAAAATAAATATAATGAAGAAAAGAAAAATACAGAAAATAATTTTTCAGAAATTAATAATAAATATATTACAAATAAAGAAGAAATTTCAAATGAGGAACTTGAAACAATTTTGAATGATTATCAAAAACAAATTTTAAATTTAATAGAAATTAAATTTAATAAAGAAAAATCAAATATTATATTAAGTATACAAAATGAATTTTATAAAAAAGAAAAAGAAAATATTAAAATAATTTTAATAAATGAAAAATTCAAATTATTAAATTTAATAAGAGATATAGAAAATAAATATGAAAAAGAAATATTGAATTTAAAAAATACAAAAAATAATATTTTTGAATCAAATTCTTATTTCATAAATAAAAACAAAATTTCAGAAGAAATAAAAAAAATGAATGATTTAACTTTTGAAAAAGAACAATTATTGATAAATAATTATTGTTTGAATAATAAAAATAAAGAATTATCAAATTTAATAGAAGAAATTAATTTAGAAAAAGAAAGAGTAAATAATTCAAATAATGAAATAGTAAATAATTATAAAATCATATTAAAAGAAAAAAATATTTTAGAAAATAAATTAAATATAAGAATAAAAGAAAATCAAAATTTATTTAATCAAATAAATGAATTAAGAAAAGAAAATATTGATATAAAAAATAAATTAAATTCAAATGATTTTAAAACACAAATTAATGAATCAAATTATAAAAAAGAAATAGAAATATTAAAAGAAACAAATGAAATAATAAAAACAGAATTAAATAATATATTAAATAATAAAGATAATATTATAAATGAAATAACAAATAAAAAAAATGAATTAGAAGAAAATAATGAAAAGATAAATAATGAATATAATTTAATAAAAACAGAATTTGATATTATAAAAGCAGAAAATATAAAATTAAAAAGTGATTTATATTCAAATAATATTAAAATAAAAAATATAGAAAATATGTCTTTATTATTAAAAGAAAAAAATGAAAAATATGAAAAAGAAAATAAAGATTATATAAATAATTATTCAAAAATAGAAAATGAATTAAAAGAATATAAAGAAAAAAATAAAAATTTAGAAGAAGAAAATTCAAAATTTAAAAATGAAAATGAAATAAATTCAAAAAATTTAATTGAATTAAAATCAGCAAATGAAGGTTTATCTAAACAATTAAAATTAGTAAATGAATCTTTAAATCCAATTCAATTAAAACAAACTTCTCAAAATCAAGAAAAACAATTTGAAGAAATTTTAACTAAAGTTAATCATGAAAATTCTTCTTTAAAAAATCAATTAGAAGAATTTTATTCTCAATTAGAAGAAAAACACAATTTAATTAATCAAATTTATTCTAAATATAATTTATATGAAAATAAAACAATAACTTTTGAAAAAAAAAATATTCAAAATGAAGGAATTTATCTTTTAAAAATTATTGATTATGATATGCAAAATTTAGTTTCTGATGCAAATTCAGGAAAAAATTTAAAAGATAAATTAAATGAAAAAGAAAATGAAATTAATAATTTAAAAAATAAAATTTCTTCTTTAATTAAAATGAAAACTTCTTTTTTATCTAATAATTATACTTCAAATATACAAAATTTAAGTTCAATTTCACAAATTCAATTATATGAAAAAGTAATTAAATATATTCATTATTTAAATATTATTCATGAATTACAAGAAATAAAAAATTCAATGAAATATGAAAACGAAATTAAAAATATATTAAATTCAAATTTAAATAAAGAAGAAATAGATAAATTAAATTTAAATATAAATAATAAATTATCTGATTTAAATAATAATATTGATGAAATTAAAAAAAATATAGAAAATGATTCTGTTTATTTTGAACGAAGATTAAAAAATTTAATTAATATAGAAGAAATTAAAAAATGTATTAATGAAATACAAAAACAATATGAAAATATTATTTCAAATTTATTTGAATCTTTTTTAACATATAATGCAAGTGATAAAGATACAGAAAATATAATTTTATTATTAAAAATTCCTGTTATTAATTATAATAATATTATTGAAGATTCAATGGGAAAAATTGAAAATATTGTTAATTATATTAAAAATTGGTTTGAAGATATTAATCAAGAAATTGGAGATAAAGTTGATAATGCTTTTGAAGCTGTTTTAAATTTAACTAATGTTAATTTTGAGGATGATAATAAAAATAGTAATCAAAATAATTTTGGCTATTAAATCATTTATTTTTTTTAATTATTTACAGATATATTTGTATATATTTTTAAAATGTAAATTTAAATGTGAAAGAAATTATATTTTAATTTTATATTTTTAAAATTTAAAATCAAAATAATAAATTTAATTTTGAAAATCAAATCTTTCAATTTTATCAGGATAAATAAATTGGTTCATACTGACTAAAGTTTTGTTGAAATTATTATTATTATTATTTTTATTTATAAAACAATCCAAATCTCTATTTAAATTATTCAATGTATTATTATTGTTCATAAAAACTTTCCTCCTATAATCATTGACTTTTAATTTTTCATTTAAATTTTCTAAATCATTTTTAGCTGAATCAAGTTCATTTTTAATTTGAGTATTATCTAATTTTTTTTTTAAAGAATCACTTTGATTATCACTTATTTTATTTAAATAATTTATCATTTTTTCTAAATCTTTTAATCTATTATTTTCTATTTCATATTTAAACATTTTATCATTTCTTAAACAATTATTTGAATAATTTGTGTTTTCAAATTCAGAAAACATTTGAGCATTCCAATTTTTATTTTCTTCAATTATTCTTTTTTCATTTTCAGCATCAATGTTATTATTATAATAATTATTATCATTATTATTATTATTATTTTTATTACAATTATTATAATTATTTGGACAATAATTTTCATTCAAATTGTTTGGATTTATATTTTGTTGTTGATAAATTTGTTGATAATTATTATTCCTATAATTATTATTTTGAGTTTCACTTTGTTCATGATAATTCTCCAAATTCTTTTTTATTAAAGATTGGTGAGGAAATACCTCATAACAATTTGGAAGTGAATTTGGGTATAAATTACTTTGATTACTAATGAGATTATTATGTGGAGTTGATATCATATTATTTAAATCAGTATTTGATAATATATTATTTTGTGATTGATTATTTAAATTTAACAGTTTATTTAAATTAACTAAATCAGATTGATTGTTTAAATTCAATTGATTAATTAGATTATTATCTGAATTAATTGGTGATTGATTAGATAAATATGCTGGTGATAAACTTGGAGATTGATTAGAAAAATAATTTTCATTATTATTTACATTATAAGCATTATTAACATAATTATAATTTTTCTTGAAATTATGATTGTTTATCATGTTTTTATCAACATCTAACAATCTTTTAATAGGAAAATTATTTAATTTTTCATCTTTTTTAAAAAATACATTTTTAGAATCTAAAAATTCTGAAATTGGAACTTTATATTTTTGATAAAAAATAATATTTTTATTTTTTTTATTTTCTTCTTCAATAATTTTCTGTATTTGAGGTTTATTAATATTATTTGAAACAGTTTTTATTTCTTTTATTAATTTTTTACTATTATTTGAAATATTTGGTTTATTTTTTATTTGACCATATTTTTTATAATCTTCTTCTTTTTTTATTTTTTCCATTTTTTTTTCATTTTCTAAATATCTATTTTCCCAATATTTATTTGTTGAAGAATAAGCTTTTGAAGTTTCTAAAATATTATTTTTTTTCTTCTCATATATTATTTCATTACTAAATTTTTTTTCTTCAATATTATCTTTTGAAATTTCATTATTTAATTTATTTTTCTTTTTAAATCGATATTTATTTTTAGGAGTTAAAATATCTAATTTATCTAAAGTAAATTTATTATGATTAATTTTCTTATTAAGCATTTATATTATAATTTAAATTTTTTCATAAAAAAATATTATATTATAATAAATAATTTAATCATACACCATATAATTCATTTATTTTAAATATCTTATTTGAATAATATTTCCTCTGCAAATAGGACATTTTTCTCTATTTATTTTTTTAATACATTCTTCACAAAACATATGTCTACAAGGAATAAAAAAAGTATTTTTATTGTTAACATAGCAAATAGAACAAATTAAATCTTCATTATTATCATCTGATATTTTCATATTAAGAATATTATTTAGATTTTTAAAAGTTTCATTTTCTAAAATTTTATTTGATTTATATTGTCTGTAATATGTTATTATTGAACCTGAACATAAATTTTTTTTTATTTGATTTGCTGCTTGATAAAAATATACATATGATAATAAATTATTTTTTTTTGTTCCTATTCCATTATAATGTAATTTTGCTAAAAAATAAAAAAATGATGATGAAAAATCAGATAAATTTCCTTTTTTAAAAGGTAAATTAAATAAATAAAATATTTTCTTCTTTGTCTTTTCCATTTTTTCTTCCGATATTTTTTTATGCTTAACAAGTTTTTTTCTTATTTTATAAATAAAAGAGTAGCATAATCTTCTATAAGAATGATTATCTGTTATTTTATAAGCATATTTTATGTAAAAGAGACTTTTTTCTAAATTTTCTTTTAAATAATGAATAAAGCCATAAACTAAATTAAATTCTATTATAGAATTTTTAGGGAAATTATTATTTAAAAAATCCTTTTTTTCAGAAGTAATAATTTTTTCTAAAAAATCATAAATTTCATCAATATAAATATCAAATTCTTTAAAAAATTCTTTGTTAACATTAAAATGTTTTAAAATAATTTTTTTCAAAAAAAAAAATTCTAAAAAAGAATAAATTCCTCCAGTAGTAATGTCATTAATTAAGCAATTAAATAATATTAATAAATAATTAATATTTTTTCCTCCTTCAAAAAATGATAAATTATTATAATTTAAAAAAGCATCATAAAACCCAAAATAACATAAATAATTTCCATTTTCAAAACCTTCTTTAAATATATTTATTCCTTTTTCATATTCTCCAAAAGATTCAATTAGAAATTTTCCATAATCAAAAAAAGATTTATAATAATTAAAACAATATAATAACTCAAATAAATTTCTTGCAATATTTTTATCTATTGATATTTCAAAACATGCTAATTTATAAATAGCTTCTTTATTATTTTGAATCATTAAAGTATTTAAAATGGAAATTCCTTCTTTCTCTTTATTTTTAAATTGAATATTAATAATAGCATTAATTAAATTAATATCAGAATTTAATATTTTATATTCATTACCATAAATTTTCATATAATTCATTAAACAATCAAATTTTTTTAAATCAGAATCTTCAATTTGAATATGATAAGAAATATTTCTAAATAATTCTATTTTACCCATATAATTAATATAATTTTTTAAAGCTCTAAAAGGAGAATAAACATAACATTTATATAAATAATAGTTTTCTAAATTTCTATTTCTTTTTATATTGAATTTTTCACTTTCATATAAATGAATTTGATACATTTTATACATACTTAAAGAATCAGAAGAAAAATCTGCATTTTTTTTATATATTTTATATGCTTTATTTAAATTTATTTTAGTATTGTTTAATCCATATTCATAATTCATTGCTTTTATAAATCTACTAAATTCAAAATTATTTGATTTAATTAAATAATTGTTTCTTAAGTTTTTACCAAATTTATTTAGTAATAAATCATCCCACTTTATTAATGGATTCTTCTTTTTTATTTTTTCCTCTATTTCTGGAATTATTGGATATATTTGTTCTTCATTTTTTTTTTCCATTTTAATATTTTAATTTTATTTTTTCGAAAATAGATTATCAATTTATTAATTAATATATAAAAAAAGATGATAAATATATGAAAAATGAACAAAAAAATAATTAAGAAAAATAAATTAATTATATTAAAAAAAACAAATAAAGAATATAATAAAAAAAATGGGGACGGGACTTTTTGGCAAAAAAAATATTATTAATCGTAGTTCACTTAAAGAAACAAAATATAATGTATCAACAGATTCCAATATAAATGAATTAACTGTTAACAGTAGTTTACTTGAAGAAACAAAATATAATATATCAATAGATTCCAAAATAAATGAATTTTATATGATTACAAGTGTGACTAAAATTTATAAAAATGAAACAGATAATCCATTTGAAATAAATGTTATAATACCTATAAAAAAAGAAGTTCAATTTAGTAAATTTAAAGTAGAATTAAACAATAAAATTATAATTTCTAAAATTTTAGACAAAGAAAAAGCAGAAGAAAAATTATCAGATGCAGTTGCAAAAGGAAATTTAGGAATAAAATCTTCTTATAAAGAAGATAATTATTCATATATTTTAAATATTGGAAATTTAAATCCTAAATCCGAAGTTAAAATAATTTCTGAATTTATTCAATTTTTAACTAATGATGATTTATCTTATTCTTTTTCATTAATGAATTATTATTTATTATCAGATTATGATAATTTAAAATATAATATTAATATTAATACTCATTCAAAAATTACTCGTTTGATTTACAAAAATTTAAAAGAAAATATTATTGAAAATTCATTAAAAAGAAAATTTAATGAAAATCAAACAAATTGTAATTTAAATTTTATTATGAAATTCAATAATAAAAATGAAGAAATTAATATTTTATTTAGAACAGAAAAAATGAATGAAAAATTATTATTAAAACAATATAATCCAAAATTAGATGAAACAAATTATATAATGAATATGATATATAATCCAATAGAAATCCCAAAAATTGAAAAAATAGATTTAGATGAAAGTATAAATTATTTTGATAAATATGGATTAAATCAAATAAATGATAATCCTTCATTATTTATATTTTTAATAGATCAAAGTTATTCAATGTCAGGAAAACCAATTCAATTAGTACACGAATCACTATTATTTTTTTTACATTCTTTACCAAATAATTCATATTTTCAATTAATTGGTTTTGGAACAAGGTATAAAAAAATAAATAATATTCCTTTAGAATATAATAAAGAAAATGTAGAATTAACTGAAAAATTAATTAAAGATTTATCAGCTGATTTAGGAGGAACAAATATTTCAGATCCTTTAAAAGATATATTTAATTCTAATGATTATGATAATATTAAATTATCTAAAAATTTATTAATTTTAACCGATGGTGAAGTGGATAATTCTGAAGAATGTTTAAATTTAATTTCTAATAACAATGAACAATTTAAAATTCATTCTATTGGAATTGGAGATTCTTTTGATGAATATTTAATTAAAAAAGCTGGAGTTTATGGAAAAGGTTCTTTTAATTTTGTTACAAATATTAATGATATTAATTCTGTAATTATTCAAAATTTAAATAAATGTTTAAAACCTTATTTAATTGATACAAATTTTAATTTAATTTCTGATAAAGTTGAATATCAATTTATTCCCAAAGATATTATTTATCAAGATGAAATTTTAAATTATTCTTTTATTAAAAAAGGAAAATTTGATAATGAAAATATTAAAATTAATTTTAATTCAATTGAATATAATAATAATAATAAAAATAATATTAGTAAAGAAATAGCATTTTCAAATAATGATATTATCAAAATTCCTGATGGAGATATTTTAAGTAAAATAATAATAGGAAATATATTAAAAAAAAATAATAATGATGAAGAAAAAGAAATTTCTTTATCAAAAAAATATCAAATAATTTCAAAAAAAACTTCTTTATTCGCAGAAATAGAAAATGAATCACAAATAATAGGCGAATTAAAACAAATTAATTTAAATGAAATAAATATTCAAAAAAATTATTCTGAAAATAATGAAAAAGACGATTCATCATCTGAAGATTATGATAATGAATGTGCAATAGAAGAACTTGTTTGTGATCAATGTGTAATGAATTGTCAAAAAGACCTGCCTTATCAAAGCAAAGGTAATCATAATGAAAATTATGAAGAAACTAAAAAATATAATAATAATAATAATTTGAATAAAAAAAATGAAAATAATTTTAATAATAACAATAATAAAAATTATTCTAATGTTAAAGATATGGCTTTAAGTCAAGATATTTGTGATGGTTTTTGGGAATTAAATAATTACACTAAATATTTTATTGATAATAATAAAGATTTATTTAATAAGATTGAACAATTTTTTTTGGATAGTAATTATAATGATAAAAAAATTATTATTACTTTTTTTATTCTATATTACTTAAAAAATGATAAATCCATTAATCAAATTGAATTTATGTTAATTTATAATAAAGCAATTAAATTTTTAAAAAAATATAATATTGAATATTATGAAATAGCAAAAAAAGTTTAAAAAAAAAAAATAATATCATTTACTTTTAACAACCTATAAACATTTATAATAATTTATCCTCATTTAATTTTTAAAAAATTAATATTATCAATATAATAATTATTTCATTCATTATTCTTTTCATTTAATTGTTTAATTAATACATTAATGCTTCCAGTTTTAATTAAAGTTTTATATGCAAATTTTAACCTTTGAAAAAAAATATCTACATCTTTAGTTTTAAAAGTTTGACCAGGATTATAATGAGAATCAAAAGGATCTCTAAATAAAAAAACACCATCCTTTTCTTTAGAATTTTTATTTTGAAGAGATAAATATTTATTTAAATAATATTGAATATATTGTGGCTCTTCATTATTTATTATATTTGATATATTTACTATTCCTTCTTTTCCATTAAATGAAAAATTATTATATAAAACATCAAATTTAAAAAAATAAATTATAAATTCTAAAAAAGATAATAATAATTCACTTACAGATAAATTATTTTTATTTTCTTTATGAAAATCATTATATATTTTTCTATATTCTTCACTATTAAATTTTGGTATTTTTACATTTTCCATTTGAATTCTATTCAAAAAATCATTAAAATCATAATTTTTTTTTTTGTTATTAGTATCACGATAATACATAATTGTTTTAACAAAATTACATTTTTCAAATAATTTAGGTAAAATAGGAGGATTAACAATATCTTGAAGAAAAGATATAATTAATAAAACCCAAGAAAACGAATTCAAATAACCATTAATGTTTTCATTATTATTATCATATTTAATTCCTAATTCATTAACTAAATATTTTATTATAAAAACTAAAATAGGAAATCTAGAATCCATTAAACTATAAGAACGAAAAATAGAAGAATGTAAGTAAGGAGAAAAACCTAAAACACTTAAATCAATATCTAATTCATTATTATATTTTAATTTAAATAAACAAATTCTTTTTGATATTATTAATTTACTATTGTATTTATCTGATAAATAGGTTTTTAATTCATTTAAAAAGTCAATAGAATTTTTTGGTCTATTTTTTAAATCTTTAATTTCTAAATATATATCTAAATCACTTTTTTTTGATGATAAAAATTCTGTTATTGAGCCATAAGGATATAAATTAAATTTATATTTTGGAAATTGTTTTCTTAAATTATTTGAAAAAATAATGAAATTTTTTTTCACATTTTCATTTATTTTATGCATTTGTAATATTGATTTTTTTTCCCCTTCAAGAGAAAAATTAGATTTAATTATTTTTTGAATTTCTTTTTCTAATACAATTAAGTTTTTTTTATATTGTGTTGGATTCTTTGATATATATTTATTTTTAATTGTTTGTAATTCTAAAATATTAATTGAAAATAAATTATCTATACAATCAATTTTTAAATCTTTTAATAATATTATATTTTTTGCATTATATAATTTTTTTATTGAACCTAAAGTTTGTTCAAAAAGATGTATTTCTTCATTAGAAAATAAATCTCCTAATCCAATAAATTTATCATTAATGTGTTTTGGATATAAATCTTTGAAATAAAAATCATTTGTATTAGTATTATATTTTAAATAATTTTCTTCGTTAAATTGATTGGGATAAACATTTTCATAAAATTTTTGAATAAAATATAAATTATAATAAAAATCCAATATTTCTTCTGTTTCATGAAATATTTTATCATAATTATAATACTTTAAACTAAGATAACATAAGAAACCAATTTTTAAACAAAACTTTTTTAATCCTTTTTTTTCTATTTTAAGATTTTTAACTATAAAAATTAATTTATAACATTCAATCAAATCATATTTACTTTTGAAAGGAACATAATCCATAACATTGAAAGTTTGATTTTCTTTTTTAACAATATCATGTAAAAAAGAAGAATATTTTTTTGCTTGAGTATTTAAAAGTAAATTTATATTTAAATTTTGTGAATTTGGAAAAAGTTTTTCTATAGTTTCAATATATTCTGTTTTTTTTGGAGGATGAAAAAAAGGAAATAAAATACATAATAATGTTATTAATTTAATTTTATATTCTTCTGATATATCATTTATTTCTGTTTGATTTATTCCAAAATTTATTTCTGGATTTATTTTTGAAAAATGTTCTTTTAAAAAATCAGAAACTAATGTTTTTGATTTTATTATATTTATATACTTATCTATTCTTATTTCTTTTTTATTTTTTGGATTATAAGGAGGGGCTTTTGGATTTAATTTTTCAACCTTGATTTTATTTTGATCAAATGATTTATCTTCCTTTTCATTTTCACACATTTTTTTAAAATTGTTTTCTGTCAATTCTCGAAAAATTATCGGTACTTTTTTTTGAGAATAAATTGCTTTTATTTTTTCAACTAATTTCTTTTTATTTTCCTCTTCTATTTGTTCATGAATATGGTAAATAGATGATTTATATAAATTAATTGTACTACAAATAAAACAAACCATTTCTTCATCTGTATTATATGAAAGAAAATTAAAAAGCACTTCTAAATCTTTTTGATTATATTTATTTTTGTCAAAGTTTGAATTTTGAAAAATCCTTAAATTTTGCGAAACGTTCTTTTCTAAAGAATAATAATTTTTAATTTTGTCTTTATTTTCCATAATTTGAATATAAATATATATTATATTAATAATAATTATTAATTTTTTTTTCATAATCAAATTAATTGTTTATCATTATTTTTTTACTTTGTTTAATATTTGAGTATTTGGTTAATAAATAATAAAATAAATTATTTTTAGTCCTTTTAATTTTTAAAAAATAAATAAAAATAATTATGATGTAATCACCCCAACAATTTATTTATAATTTTATAAAAAAATTTAAAATTTATATGACAAAATTACTATTAACATCTTATTTTAATGATAATTAATAAAATTAGATAACTAACAAAAATACCAATATTTCATTATCAATAATTTAAAAATTATAAACTACCTTGTTTCAAATAAATGAAATTTATATATTTTAGTTGAAAGAATTAATATTTTTGAAGAAAATAATTATCATCTTGAAAAATTTTCTCATTTTCCAATTTAATATCTAAAGGATATTTCATTGGATTAATAAAAATATTTTCTTCATATATATTATCATTAATTTTATAAAAAGAAATATCATTATTTTCTTTTTCTTTCTCTAAATTTTTTACATTATCTTTATTTTCTTCATTAATTTTATTCCCATTAATAATATTAACATTAATAAGATTATTACCAGAAATACCATTATTATTATTTTTATTTATCATTTGACACATTAAATCCATTTTTTCTTTTTTTAACATTTCAATTTCTTCTTTTAATTTTTCTTCTTCATTAATAATTTTCCAAATATCATTGTTATTACTTTTTTTATCATTAAAAAAATCAGGAATAAAAACTTCGTATATTGAAGTAGGTTTTTCAGGAGGATGATAAACTGGTAAAGGTTCTGGTTTAAAAATTGGAGCTTCTCTTTCTTTTAATTCTTTTTGAACTCTGAGATATAAATCTTTAAAATTTGAATTTTTTTTTTTTTGTCTTGAACGTTTTGTAAAATATGAATATATTAAATTTAATATATTTTTTAAATCTTGGGTTGAAACATTTTTTATTTCTGTTAAATCATATCCTACATTTGATCCTTTTATTAATAATACTGGTTTTCTTTTTGCTATATATTTTAAATAAGTTTTTATATAATTTTATTTTACATTTTTTTCCCATTTCTGTTATTTTTATATATATTTTTCTTTAATTTTTTAAGATTTAAATTATGTGAAATCTTTTTATTTATGAAATTATATTTTATTTTTTCCTTTTCAAGTATAATTTATTTAATATTTAAATTTCTTTTTAATATTTTTATAACTGATAATTAATTAAAATTTATTTTTTATATTAAATTAAATTTCTCCTTTTTCTTCTTTAATTTTACAATAATCACAAATATCAAAATCACATTGTTTACATCTATATCTTTTAGTAGAATTAAACATATAAACTTTAGAACATTCATTACATTTCCACATCATATTTTTTTCAAAAGAAATATTTAATGTGTGACAATGAAATTTACTTTTAAAACTATTAATATCATTTTTATCTTTTAATAATTCACAAACTTCATCATATTTTTTTTTCAATTCAAAATATAATGTTTTATAATCTATTTTACTACATTCTTCATCATAATGTTGACTTAATTTTTGATAATCTATTTCTTCATCACATCCATTTTTACATTTAAATTTTAATTGACTTAATATATTATTTAAAAATAATGATCTTTTAAAAACAGGTTTTTCACAATTAAAAGGACATTTTTTTTTCCCTTTTTCATTATTATATTTGTCTATGCAACTTTTACAAAAACATTTTTCACATTTTTCACAAACATAAGGGTTAATTATTATTCCATTACATAAAGGACAAATCGATATATTTTCTATTGCTTTAAAGCTTTCTTTATCTAAAACTTCATCTTTACTAATAAACATTTATCAAATATTAATTTTTAAAATAAAAATTAATGTTTAATATTTTTTTATATATTTCTTATATGGAATATTTAAAAACAAAAACTTTTAAAATTCAAAAAATACTGTTTTTATAATGAAATATTATATTATTTAATGTTAAATATTTAAAAATTTAAATTATTATTTAGAATATCCAATTAAATATTCTTCAAAATCAGAATTATCATCATTATTATTTTTTTTAATAAATATATTATCTTTATTCAAATGGTTAACTTCAACATTTTCATTATTATTATTAATTTTACTTAAAATAATATTAGTAATATTTAATTTATTTTCCTCTGAATTATCATTATTACTATTATTACTTTTATTATCTTCTTTATCATCAATATTTAAAATACTAGTATCATTTCTTTCATTTTCTTCAATTTTATCCCATAATCTTTGATAACATTTTAATTTAGGATTATTAAAATGAATATATGGATCTTCAGAATTTAATATTTCACCACAAATATAACAAAAATGAATTTGTGGATTACAAATCATACAAGTCATATGATTACATCCATTTATTTTTTCATATGGTGAATTACATATTGGACAATTTTTACTATTTTTTATTAACCAATTTCTATCTTCTTTTGTTAATTTTGATAATATTTTTTTTCTACAATTTTTATTATGTTCTTTGTCTATTTCTATTATTTGATCACATATTAAACATATTTTAACATTGCAATTTGGACATGTTATTAAATTTTTACCTTGATAATTACTTTTGTTATATATATATAAACAATTTTGTCTATAATTTGGACACCAATTGAAATTTTTGTTTTTTAACATATATAAATTGATTAAATTTCTTGATATATAATTGTAATCTTCTGTTTCATCTATAAATAATTCAAAGATATCATTATTTGAAATAAATGTATTACATTTAACACATTTTATTGGTAAATTTTTTAAAAATTTTATATCATTTACAATTTGCATTTTTAAACATTCTACACAAAAATAATGTCCACATATTTTTAATTGGGTATAATTATTATTCTTTATATTATTAAATTTTTCTAAACAAATTTCACATATTTTATTATAAGGATTTAAATTCTTTATTTTGTTTTCTCCTTTTAATAATTTTTTCACATTAGTCAAATATTTTTTTCTAAATTCTAATT
>JAEEGL013079337.1_pt1 | contig 28964 bp, 26 predicted proteins | sample 9134231 | NCBI WGS metagenome assembly JAEEGL01 (sample SAMN16246548, study PRJNA631951) | gut metagenome | biome: gut microbiome; feature: rumen; material: fiber-attached | host: Bos | place: Iran: Karaj | collected 2018-10 | reverse complement strand
TGTAATAATACATCAATTGTGCCAATGCAACTGCCGTGCTACCAGGCAAGCAATACTCATCGTTCAACTTAGGACACTTTATATTAAATGGTGCATCTTGTCCCCATTTGGTTTCAATCAATGGATAAATAATATTGCCGCCACCTGCCTTGGTGGAAGGTGCAGCAAAGTGGTCACTCCGATTGATTTGAGCTACATACTGGTCGAGCAAGCGCTTCATGTTCTCAGGCACATTCTCATAATCAAAACTGCCATGGTCGCAATAGCCCAGAATCTTCTCGGTGCGGTCGTCACCGCTAACTATAACAAAGCCTTTATCATCTTTGGCATTAAACACATAATAGGCAGCAGCATCTTGCGACGCATCGTTTGCACTGCGTGGAGCCTGCAATGTTTTTGACTCGTCGACCTCTCCCATGTTCTTCTCTTGCATAAACTTAGCCGCAATGCTCTGAGCCCTGGACATACTCACTTGCTGGGCATGCACATCAATGCTTAGTGCAACAAGAACACAAACAAATATCGTTACAGAAAAACTAATCTTGTTCATAATTGTTATATGTTTGGGGTTATGTTACTATTGCTAAATCAGGATGAGGGCTGCAAGGCTAATGAGAATGATTGCCGTGAGGCCCATGATTAGTGTCATGAGGGTAAATGAGCGGTAACCGTCGGTTGCACGTATTCCACCAAAGCCTGTTACCACCCAGAAGTAGCTGTCATTGGCATGCGACACTGTCATTGCACCGGCACCAATCGCCATCACAACAAGCGTTGCTGCCAGCGGAGTAGTAAAGCCCAGAGCATGCATCATCGAACTCGAATCACCAAACATGCCCATAATGCTTGCCGTGGTAGTGATTGCTACCGTTGAAGAGCCTTGCGCCGACTTCAGTATCGCCGCAATAATAAATGGGAAAACCACACCAAGAACCGACAACGTGCCACAATACTGCTTTAATATCTCTACGAACCCACTCTCTACAATAACGTTGCCCAACACGCTGCCGGCAGCTGTGATGAAAATAATTGGACCGGCAGTCATCAGTGAATCATTAATGATACCATAGGATTGAGTGAGTAAGCGTCGCTTCGCAAGCAAGGGAATGCAACACATGAAAGCCACCATCAGAGCTATGACTGGTTTACCCAGAAACGAAAAGATTGAAGCGAGCCATTCGGGAAGTTTCATCATTGAAACAACACTGCCCATCGCCATGAGCACAACGGGCACGATGATGGGCAGGAATGATAAGACAGCTGAAGGGTAATTCTCGTTGGTTGAACTTGAGTCTTCGTCAAGATCAACACCCACAGTCGTTATTTTCTTACCGATTTTTCCAGCGAAGAAATAAGCGGGGATGAGCGTGAGTAACGAGATTACAACACCAGCTACGATGACCATTAACAGATTATCCTCAAGCCCCATCATGCCTGCTGCAGCAACGGGACCGGGGGTTGGTGGGATGAAAACGTGTGAGGCAAAGAGTCCTGCCCCCAAAGCAAGCATCAGCCCGGCAGGCGACTGACCGGTTCTGCGTGCCAGCGACTTGCCAATGGGACTGACAAGTACAAAACCGCTGTCACAGAACACAGGTATCGACACTATCCAGCCAATGAGCATCATTGCTAGGCGAGGAAAACGTCGCCCCACTACCCTCTCAACAGCCTTTGCCATCGCCAGCGCAGCGCCTGTCTTTTCCAGCACACTTCCTATCATCGTGCCAAAGATTATCACAAGGCCTATACCAGTGAAGATACTCGAAAACCCCTTCCCAATAGTGTCAGGAATGGTTTTCAGCGGTATTCCAAGAATCACCGCCAGCACCAGAGCTGTAGCAATGATGGCAAGGAATGGATGTATTTTCCACCGGGCTATGGCAATGACCATAAACGCAATGGCAATGACAAAGACTATTAAAGTGGTCAAAACGGTAGTCTGTTAACAGTTAATAATTCTCAGTAAAGAGGAACAGGAGTCCTTATCTGTTTTCTGTTTTCAACAGTGATGAGATTATCATCAGAGAGAAAGCATGTCTAGCGCTCCTGGAAGTTGAATTGCGATTGGTTGACAAGCATGTTGAATGTCGGTTCCGAACGCAATGGAGCAAGATTGACATAGGGATCTTCGTTGAGTTTGATATCATAGAGTCCACCATAACCGTTGGCCAGACACGACTCAAGATACTTGATGCCCTGAGCCTTGTTGCCCATGGCTGCTTGCAGTGCTGCAGCATAGTAGTACACCTCACCGCCAGTAACGCTCATGTCCCTGATGTTGCGCTCTATCCAGGCATTTGCCTCATTGTCACGGCCAAGCTCATGCAGAGCGAAGCCACGAAGCGAAGTCACATCCTCATCGGGCAATGTAAGTATCTTCTGGAAGTCGGTGCTGGCTGCGCTTGTGTTCTTGAGATGGTTCTTGTTGAGCCAGCCGCGCAACAGCAGAGTCTCAGCATTGTCAGGTTCTGCGGCAACAGCTTTGTCAAGCAGTGGCAAAGCCTCTTTATAGTTCTTCTGAGCAATGAGAAGGCGTGCCTTAGCCATCAATGTGGGCACATAGTCGGGATTGAGCAGCAACGCCTGGTCTAATGTGGTCATCGCTGTCTTGTAGTTCTTGCCCTTTCCCTGACGCAGCTCAATCATGCTACGCAAGATGTAACCGTCAGGATTGGTTGCATCGGTGGCAATTGCCTTGTTGGCATAGCTGTAGGCCTGGTCATAGTCACCAAGCTGGAAGAGGCATTTCGCCTCATCGTTATAGATTGATGCATATTCCATGAGGTTGTTGTCGGTGATGGTCTTGATGTCGCGAAGGGCCTGACCATAGTGATTATATTTCAGAGCAATGGCCGAACGCACACGATAGAAAATGCCAACTCGTGGATAATCGTCGGTGGCTTTACGCAACGCTGCCATCACGTCGTCATAATGTGTATCGGCAAGGCGGAATAGATGGCCTATCGATGAGCCGTTGTCATCGGTGGTACTCATTGCAATAAGATAGGTATCGCAGGCATCGCGATACTTGCCCAGCAACTCCTGCACATATGCACGGTTAGTATAGACTTGTGCCTCGGCAGGGAACAAGGTCACTGCCTGATTAACCCATGCCATGGCATCATCAGCATTGCCCTGTTTTGCTGCCACACAGCCCAGACAGAACATGGCATCATAGTTGCGAGGTTGTTGCGAGAGGATGCTCTTGAACTGCTGCTCGGCAGTAGCATAGTCACCTTTGGCATAGGCGACCTTGCCCTTCATGTCAACCCACGAAAGACTGTTCGGGGTAATCTCAGCAGCCTTGTCTACGTCGACCATAGCAGCGTCATAAGAACCCTTGATTTCATAAAGTTTAGCCCTGAGCATGTGGGCATCAAACAACAGCTCAGTCTCTTTGGCTGGAGCCAGTTGCAGAGTGCGCTCCACGTCGCTCAATGCAGCATCGTAATTCTTGTTGAAATAGTGCTGGTTTGCACGCATGAACAGTGTGTTATAGTCATTAGGATTCTTTGCGATGTAATCGTCATAGACCTTCATGACCGCAGCACTGATTTTGTCTTCTTGCTGGGCGGCGCTATTGAAAAATGTTGCCGATGCTATGGCAACTACCAATAGCACAAAAATTTTCTTAAATTTCATAGTTCGATATTATTTTGTTTTGATTTATAGTCAAATGCCGGAACTGTCAGCTATCGATTTTGACAGAAGCATTTTTATTTAACATTTTAATCGTATGCATTGACGATACTGCCATTAAAGCTGCAGTCTCGGTGCGAAGACGGCTGTCTCCAAGAGTAACAGGAACAAATCCTGCATCAAGAGCGTCCTTAACCTCTTGTGGGTCGAAATCTCCTTCTGGACCTATCATCACTACGGCATCACGCGTTGGGTCATAGACCTGAGCCAATGATTTGCGTTGCTCGCGTGGCAATGATTCGTCACAGTAAGCGATGAAGCGCTGGCCTTGAAAGTCCTCTTCTATAAGAGCCTTTATTGGTGTCAACTCATCAAACCGTGGGAGCTGGGCCTTGAGCGACTGCTTCATGGCCGAAACAAGAATCTTGTGAAGACGCTCGGTCTTCAGCACTTTGCGCTCGCTATGGCGGCATAGCAGAGGCACGATGCGGTCAATCCCCATCTCGGTGCATTTCTCGGTCATCCACTCGATGCGATCAAGATTCTTTGTTGGTGCCACTGCCAGAGTTATGGATGCGCCCCAATGAGGCTTGCACTGCTCTTGTGACACAATTTCAAGGGCACAATGCTTGTTGTGTGCCATCGTAATGCGGCAGCGGTAAAGCGTGCCCTGTCCGTCTATCACCTCGACTTCATCGCCCTCAACAAGCCTTAATACACGCACGCAGTGCCGTGACTCTTCCTCTGGAAGAGCATGAGTAGATGCTATGTCGGGGGCGAAGAATCGATGCATTTGTATAATCTATCTTAATGCAAAATGCATTATCAGTAATTATTTTTTCAGACGCTCTGCCTCCTCTTTGCGGGGATCCTTGAAGATGAACAAGAAGGAAACTGCAACCACAAGAGCATAAGCAGCGAAGATATACCATGATGTGGACCATCCGTTCATTACTGATGTAGGACCGGCTGCCACTACGCTCTCAGCATTGACAAAATGGTCAACTACTGCCTGAGCGCTCAGTGTACCTATTGTCGCACCAATACCATTGGTCATCACCATGAAGAGGCCCTGCGCACTACTGCGGATTGACTCATCGGTCTGCTGGTCTACATAAAGTGCACCTGATATGTTGAAGAAGTCGAAGGCTACACCGTAAACCACACAAGAGAGAACGAACAGGATAACGCCAGGCATTCCTGGATTACCTGCGCCAAAGAATCCAAAGCGGAATACCCAAGCAAACATCGCAATGAGCATCACATTCTTGATTCCGAAACGTTTCATGCAGAATGGGATGAGAAGAATGCAAAGGGTCTCACTGATTTGAGAGAGTGAAATCAGCGCATTTGCATGTTGAGCAGCAAAGGTGTCGGCATACTCCTTAATGCCTTGGAACGCGGTAAGGAAGGGATTCGCGAAGCCGTTAGTAATCTGCAACGACACTCCCAACAACATCGAGAAGATAAAGAAAATAGCCATCTTCTTCTGCTTGAACAGGGTGAAAGCACGAAGGCCAAACACATCGACAAATGAACTGCTCTCGGCATTCTTGTTAACAGGGCACTTAGGCATGAACAGTGCATAAATTGCCAGCAAGATACTGAAGCTGCCTGACATCATGAATTGGCCAAAATTGTGCTGGAGACCGGTAAAGTCTACGGTGAGCATGGCACAGATGAAACCGATAGTGCCAAACACACGAATGGGTGGGAAGTCCTTCACGGTATCCATCCCAGCCTTTGTAAGAGCATTAAATGCCACTGAATTAGCAAGGCCAATAGTAGGCATAAAGAAGGCCACACTAATTGTATAAGGAATGAACAAGGGCCAGAATGAAGGAGAGTCGCCTGCACTCATGGCATAAACACCAGTGATAAACATGAACACACCTGCAATGATATGAGCAATACTAAGCACCTTTTGTGCTTGTATCCAACGGTCGGCTACAATACCCAACAATGCCGGCATGAATAACGAAACTATTCCCTGCACCGCATAGAACCAGCCAATACCGCTGCCCAATCCATGAGTAGCCAAATAACCACCCATGCAAGTGAGATAAGATCCCCATACGGCGAACTCCAGGAAGTTCATGATAATCAACTTAATCTTTAGATTCATAATTTTTTGGTTTTATGGTTATTAAATACAATTTCTTTCTCTAATTAATCGATATCTGGATTTTGCTCAACGTCGTCTTGTGGCTGAGCAAGTTTTTCCTTGATTGCCTTCTGAATGCTTGCAGCAAGCTCATATTTCTCAAGCTCAACGGCTCGTGACAGTTTCTTTCGCAACTCGTCGACGGTCATGTCGGCAAGAGTGCGTTTAGGTTTCACTGCAACCTTACCCTCTTTGCCGTCCTTAATGACGAAACCTGTCTTGTCAAGAACTTCCTTGGTGGCATAGATGGGAGCATTTGTGCGCAAAGCGAGCGCTATGGCATCGCTGGTACGAGATTCCAATTCAAGATCTGAATCTTTGCTCGAGAGTTTGATTCTTGACATGAACACGCCCTCACTGAACTTGTAGATGAGCACCTCGTCCAGGTTGATGCCAAAAGCATGAAACATGCTTACCATCAGGTCGTGCGACATGGGGCGAGGAGGTATAACGTGTTCCAGTCTCATGGCAATGGACTGAGCCTCTGGCATCCCAACCACGATGGGAACCCTCAGGTCACCGTCACATTGCTTGAGCAACAATGCGTAAGCTCCTTGCTGAATCTGGCTATAGGTGATACCCACCACGCTCATTTCTATTTTGTTGTCAGTCATATATCTTCTTATTTTTTAGTTTCTGGTAGTTCTATAAATCCAGATTTAAGTATCTCTATTAAAGCGTTATCACTCCACTGCCATAGCACAAGTGACAGTCTTTGTCATAGATCACGGCAAACTGCCCAGGTGCTATACCCTGAATGTCCTCGTCGCTCTCGATGAGCCACTTGTTTCCTTCAATATGGCTAAAACGGGCATGGGCAAAGCGAGGAGTGTGCCGGTTCTTGAACGTTATCTCCTGAGGTCCTTCCAATCCCAGCCATGGATTGCCGCTGATGAAGTGCATCTCATCAACATGTATTTCTCGGCCATACTGCTTGCTGGTGCCATAACCATTGCTCACATAGATGGCATTGTCGGCAACATTCTTCTTAACCACATACCAAGGGCCGCCACTGAGGCCAAGGCCTTTGCGTTGGCCGATGGTGTGAAACCAGTAACCATTGTGTTCCCCAAGCTTTCGACCAGTCTCTAGCTCAATGATTGGGCCCTTCTTCACGCCAAGATGACGCCGGATGAAGTCATTGTAGTTTATCTGCCCCAGGAAGCAGATGCCCTGACTGTCCTTGCGGCTGGCATTTGGAAGTTTCACCTCTTGGGCAATCTCGCGAACCCGCGCCTTGGGCATCGAGCCGATAGGGAATATCAGATGTTTGAGTTGGTCATAGGTTATCTGTGCAAGGAAGTCGGTCTGGTCTTTTACTGGGTCTACTGCCGTGGCAAGATATTTTGTGCCGTCAATCTCGCAAGTAGTAGCGTAATGTCCTGTAGCAGTCAGGTCAAAATCTTTGCCCCAGCGCTGCTCGAAATAACCGAACTTTATCATGCGGTTGCACATCATGTCAGGGTTGGGGGTGAGACCAGCCTTTACAGTCCGCAACGCATATTCCATCACGTTGTCCCAGTACTCTTCGTGCAACGACACCACCTCGAGAGGAAGGCCGTAGCGCTTAGCTATGAGGGTGCACATCTCAATATCTTCTTCTGCACTGCAGTCTCCCTCATCGTTATCCATGCCAATGCGGATGTAGAACAGCTGAAGGTCATGCTGAGCCTGCTCAACAAGTTCATGCACCACCACTGCACTGTCAACGCCTCCTGATATGAGTACTGCTATATTCATCTGCCTTTATGTTCTGATTATATCTGCTTTTTAACTTGTTTTTCCTATGCTTTTTCCAGCATCTCGCTTTCCTCATCATCTTTCTCGTTGATGGTGTGGATGGCAATTAGGTAATCAAGTGATATCTTGCCGGGACCGGCGAGCAAGATATATATAAATATACCCAGGAACATGATGGGATATCCGGGCTCAAAGTTGAACATCTGCCCTGCTGCGCTCACATGAGTAGCACTGGCAATTACCGACTCAGCATATATCATTATGCCTATCGAAGGTATCAGGGCTACTCGAGTGAAGAGACCTAGGATAATGCACACAGCACACAGCAGCTCTATAACTACAATGCTAACTATAGTTGACTCGTTGGCCACACCCATGGCACCCATTGCTGATTGGGCAAACTCTTCAAGATGCAGCATCTGCCTGATGCCTAGCTGAAGAAACATCACGCCAGTGAAGAGCCTCAGGAAAAGCCTAGAGAGGTTACTGTAGGTATGTCCTGCATTGAACATGAAAAATGTCTTGAACCACTTTGGAATCTTTATCATTGCTGTATTGTTTTAATAGTCTTGTTTTAAATCATTATCATATGACGTGCTTACGTTTCAACGGCCACGGACAATATTCTTGACAAAGTCGACGGTTTTGTTCTTGGCAATTATATTGAAATTCTCATCTAGCAAATAAACACATGGCATGATGCGCAAGTCAATCTTCTCGGCAACATCCTTGCTGGATCCAACAACCCACGTCGCGGCATATGATTGTGAGTCGGAATCCCACTTTTTGGGTGTATCGGTCGTAACAATGTTGATAATCTCCAGGTTTCCGCTTTCCACAAACTGACTAATTGCAACATCGGTACTCAGGCGCATGCGCTCAATGGAACTGCCACTCTCAGCATCAGTAAACAAAATCAAATACAATTTAGTGCCAAGCTTGTTGTCATAAAGATGCTTGCGGGGACCGGTAATTGAGGTATATTCAAAATCAGGCATTGGTTGTCCAAGCTTTGATGCACTGAGTTTCTTCACTTGATCGGCAAAGTGGGTTCTCACATCTTTCTTTGCCCAGTTGGCATCGGCAACACTTTGTGCAAACGCTATGTACAGGTCGTCGATGAAGTCAAAATCATGATAATAGAGCAAATATTCAGCCACATATGCCAGACGCATGAAATTGTCGTGATTGGCCTGAGCCTTGAACATCAGATTGCGAACCGAAGCCAATGAAACATTCACGTTGGCACCGGCACGCATGATGTCGAAATAGGTAAGCATGGCATCCATCAACAGACTGTCATTCTTTGCGTCAAAAGGCTTTGTCAACTCGCACTTGTCCCAAAAGTGCTGAACGCTATAGTTGCAGCGGCTCTCAATGGAAGAACAGGTGTCGGGAGCTGTAGGAAACTCAAACAATGTTGCCTGAGCCACAGCGTTTAAACCTGATAATAAACAAGTTATAGTAAATATTAAACTTATAGTTCTTTTCATTTATATTAATAATATATATTTATATTATATTTTAACTTGCTAAATTACTGCAAAAAACACAACGCACAAAGAATATTGCACAAAAAATTTCTTAACAGAAAGAAAAATTATCCACAGCACTTACTACTTACAGCTTAAATAAACTCTGAAGTGACCTTCTATGCCTTAACAAAACTGGGCCGACGATTAATCGCCTGCCCAGTGTAAAAGTGTATTTAACTTTTACTTTACACGAAGTCTTCGCTCTTCAGTTTCAGTGAGTAGTACATGATTGCGGCAAGCACGATAAAGAGACCGATACTGCCGGCAAGCAACGCATAGGTTTCGAGGCTGAGAAGCACGAAAATATATGCATAAATCAGTGCAAGCATTGCCCCAATAGCAAGTGCCATCTTCTTATCACTCAAGACGCCAAAGAGGTAGAGAGTAATCATTCCTATCGTCATCACAGCCGCTATCAGATATGCCCAAGCAAAGGCTATGTGTTCGCTGATGGAAAGCAGCAATGAGTAGAACAGCACGAGCGCAAGACCCACAAGCAGATATTGGAACACATTGATGTTCTTGCGCATCTTAATCTCGACAAACAGCACACCGATGAAAGTTAGGACAATCACCATGAAGGCATACTTGATGGCACGTTCAGTCTTCTGGAAACTGTCAACAGGAACCATAAGGCCAACCTTCAGCTGAGAGATGCTGAGGTCATCGCTCATATCATCGATAAAGGCCTGTGGATAAGTACGGTTGATGCTGATAACATTCCAATTGGCAGTGAAGCCGTCATTGGTGACATCACGTGTTGTGGGTAGGAAATTACCATCGAAACTGGGAGTCGGGCAATCACCTTTCACATTCACCTTTGTCACTTCGCCAATGGGAGTCAGGCTCAGGCTTTCAGACCCCTTCAGGTCTAGATGCATCTTAAACGGCACTGAATCGAGCGACGCCAATTTGCTGAGGTCAACCCCTGATTTAGCCACTGGTCCACCATCATGACTAACCATGTCGCGGTAGTCGACGGATTCTGTTTCAGCCGCTCTCTCCTCATATAAAACCGCGTCACCATCTGTGTGATCACTATAAGGTTCGGTGTCATATTCTTCAAGCTGGATGTTACCATCCTTGCCACCGTCGTTGATTTCCACCTGGTTGCCATTCAAGTCCATTACAAGCTTCTGGGAAATGCCACGCAGGTCGGTCAATCCTACCTCAACATAGGCTTTGGAAAGTTCTAGCGCAGCACTGTCGATCTCGACAGGCAACACGCCTTTTATCTTGAACGTGCCGTCGAAATCGATGCCGGTGTTATACACCACGCTCTCATAAATGCTGCGATAGAGAGTTTGACTCTTTACGTCGGCGTTTATGTTAAGCGACTTGGGCAGCACATAGAGGGTGTGTTCGGTGACCGAGGTGTCGCCTTTAAGTTTAGCCATATAAGGAATCGCCAGCACTGGACCTGTTATGTGCTGAGGCAAGCCCCATTTTTCCGAAATCTCTTGCTGTGCCTGAAGCGAAGTTTCCTGACGCTCATCGGTCAGTCCGCTAATCATTAAAGTCGGAAGCAGCAATAACAGTGACAGCAGCACAATAAATCCCACCTTGAAACCTATGGTCTCGGTGAACTTCTTCTTGGGTTTGATGAATGGATTAGAATCCACCTGATAGCTTTCACTCACATACTCAGCCGATTGATTCACCTCCTCATTATCAGGCAAAGGAGGAGGAATAATTTCATTGTTTGTTTCCATAATAACTCGCTTTTTAAAGTACATTTTTCCTTTAAACGAATATGTACTCTATAATATTACGGTTCAAATAGTTAAACTTTGCAAACCGAGCTCACGTCACTTATTTCATTAGCCTATGGGCAAAGGGAAAACCGCAACTTATGGCAAATGTCATAAATTGCGGCTTTTTGAGCCACGAACGGGACTCGAACCCGTGACCTACGCGTTACGAATGCGTTGCTCTACCGACTGAGCTATTGTGGCTGATGCCGAGCTTGATTTGACGTGCCCAGCTTATGTCTTTGCCTCAAAAAAATGAGAACTAATATAAAGACTGTTTACTGTAGACAATGGTCGTCTTCGCCTTGTCAAGACGCAACTTTGCTATGCTTGGGCGAGATATTGCCGGGGCAATCTTTGTCACCACCTCATTGCTACCCGTTGAAGAATAATAGTAATATAAAGATGAAGATGAGTTATTGGTGAATTTTGTCACATCAATTGGCATGATGATGAAGTTCACGTCACTCTCTGGTGCTATACCACCCTTGTTCTTAATTATGTCGAGCACATAGTCGCGCAATCCTGTGAAAATATATGCCTTGTCACTTGCGCTGTATTTAGCATAGAATGCATCTTTATTGTTTGTCAGGGAGTCTTTCTCAAAGAACTTGTCACGATAGCTTTCCTTGACCATGAGAAGATATTCCGGCGGCGCAATGTCATATTGGTTTGTCACACGCTCCACAGGTATTTTGAGTGTCAACGAATTGATGACGCCCAAGGCGCCAGTACAGTCGGCATTGAATTTATCAATGATTTCCTGAATTGGGAATTGCGCCTTCACTTCATAGCCTGCAGGACCCATGACAATAGCATCGCCGGCATCGACCATGTCCTTCACAAGCTGGTCAGGATCAAGGGTGATATTGTTGTTGTAGACAACCTCGGGAGTCACTGCCATGTAGCTTTGCTTCATTGCAGGATAGATTGTATCAGAGGTTTCACTAAGCTTCTCATATTTGCGGTAGTAGGTCACAAACTCTATGTCATAGAAGTTCATCACGTGGCCTTGACCATAGCTGTTGCTCACGTAAATGCCAGGAAAGTACTCTGCAAAACTCTTTGGGGTGGAGAAGATTGAAGGATTGTTCTTGTAGGCAGTGAAGATGTTGCGGGCATATTCTACCGGTACAGGAACATTTACTTCGTAAAAATAGGTAATTCCGCCGTTCTGGCTTGAAACCGACTTACGCAACTTGTCGTTGGCTGAATAAGCCACCGTTCCCATCAGTTCACCCACGTTATAGTAAGGCTCGGGATTAAAGTCTGAATAAATGGGAACAGGAAGTTGCTTGTTCAGTTTGTACACGTCCATACGCATTGGGGCCAGGGTGTCGCCAGTGACATCACCAACTGCTACACGCATTGTCACAAAGCAGGAATCTATCCAATTGACACCTCCATGCACGCCCACTGTATCAACAGTAGTAGTTGGCATGAATTGAGCCACAAAGTCACTTTTCAGGGTTCCATAGCCGATTGCTGTAACCTCGCCAAGCAACTGAACGCTGCTACGCGAGCGCAAGTGGCCGTTACGAACCGACTTCCCTGTGAAGACGAAATTTGAATCATTGACAATAGCCGATTGAATGTCGGATATTGACGTCCCTATTGTCTCGTCAGTGCAAGAGACCATGCCTATTGCAAGCACGAGAAATGACAATGTAGCAATTATAGAATTTCTCATATTCTTCATTATAATGCAACAAGTGTTTATTACCCAGCCGACCTTCTATCACAGACTCTGGTAGAATTCCATGCAGCGGTCAACAAGCTGGGCGGGCTCGCCCTCTTTGAACTCGAGGAATGGCAACTTGGAGTCTTTAACGATTTTCAGTACCTCGGCATCTACATTTGGACTACACTGCATCACTGCATCGCAGTTGTTAACCGCAAGTTTCATCAACTCTAAATAATCGGCCTGACGGTCAAGAATCGGGGCAAGGTCCTCATCGGTAAATCCATCAAATTTCAGCTTCCTGGCCATTTCCTCATTCAGTGGTTTTACCAGCTTCTCATCGAAGAGCGACATCACCACTTTTGCATCGCGGAATGAAGGATCGTCGGCATAGAATTTCTTGATATACAATGGAGCCAAAGCAGTTACCCAACCGCTGCATTGTATCACACTGGGTATCCAGCGCAACTTCTTCACCGTTTCAAGCACACCGCGAACATAGAACATCGAACGCTCGTCATTATCGTCGGGCATTGAGTTTATCTCCAGTTCTTTGGTGATGTTGGGAGTGAAATAGTCCTCATTATAGATGAAGTACACTTGAAGCCTGGCGGGTTGAAGTGTTGCCACCTTGATGATGAGGGGATGATCGGTATCGTCGATTATAAGGTTCATTCCCGAGATTCTTATCACCTCATGCAGCTGGTTGCGACGTTCGTTGATGAAGCCATACTTGGGCATGAAGGTACGAACCTCAACACCTTTTTCCTGCACACCTTGTGCCAAAAGACGGCTCATAGATGCCATCTCTGATTCGGGCAAATAAGGTGATATTTCTTGCGAAATGAATAAAACTTTATTGATATCCATTGTATTTATCTTTAAATTAGATGCAAAGATAGCATTTTTTATTCAATTACCGAAATTTAATCTTTCTACTGACAATTATTTTAACTTAATTTTAAGAAGACCACGCACTTTTGACACCATTTACCACATCACACGACAACACAAAATTAAGTGCCATCAATTGGGGCAAATACTCAATTGATGGCACTTTAGCTGTCGATGACCGCAAGCAATTCTTAGAACTCGCAGTTGTTGGGAGTACGTGGGAATGCTATCACGTCACGGATGTTGGCCATACCGGTAACGAAGAGCACAAGGCGCTCAAAGCCAAGTCCAAAGCCACTGTGAGGCACAGTACCGAAGCGACGGGTGTCAAGATACCACCACATGTCCTTCATGGGGATACCCAGCTCAGTGATGCGGTTCATGAGCTTGTCGTAGCTTGCTTCACGCTCCGAGCCGCCAATGATTTCACCAATCTGCGGGAAGAGCACGTCCATGGCGCGAACGGTCTTACCGTCGTCGTTCTGCTTCATGTAGAACGCCTTGATAGCCTTGGGATAATCGGTAAGGATAACCGGACGCTTGAAATGTTCCTCCACGAGGTAACGCTCATGCTCGCTCTGCAGGTCCACGCCCCACTTCACGGGGAATTCAAATTTCTTGCCGCTCTCCTCGAGAATCTTGATACCTTCGGTATAAGTTAGGCGTACAAACTCATCCTTAAGCACGCTGTTGAGGCGGTCGATGAGCGTATTGTCATACATCTTGTTGAGGAAAGCGATATCGTCCTGACAGTGGTCAAGGGCATATTTCACGCAATACTTGATAAACTCCTCGGCGAGGTCCATGTTGTCATTGATGTCATAGAATGCCATCTCAGGCTCTATCATCCAGAACTCTGCCAAGTGACGTGGAGTATTGCTGTTCTCGGCACGGAAGGTGGGACCAAAGGTATAGATGGCGCCCAGCGACGTAGCTCCGAGTTCGCCCTCAAGCTGTCCCGAAACGGTGAGGCTTGTCATCTTGCCGAAGAAATCCTTGCTGTAGTCAATCTTGCCGTCCTCGGTGCGAGGCAGGTTGTCAAGGTCGAGGGTTGTCACCTGGAACATCTCTCCGGCACCCTCGGCATCACTCGATGTGATGAGTGGAGTGTTAAGATAGAAGAAACCCTTGTCGTTGAAGAACTTGTGAATGGCAAATGCCAAGTGGTGACGGATGCGGAACACGGCACCAAAAGTGTTGGTGCGCATGCGCAAGTGACCTTTCTCACGCAGGAATTCAAGAGTGTGACCCTTCTTCTGCATGGGATATTCTTCGGGGTCAGCAGTGCCATAGACCTCTATTTCCTGTGCCTGCACCTCATAGCTCTGGCCCTTGCCCTGCGAAGCAACAAGCGTTCCTACCACACACAGACTCGAGCCGGTGGTAATGGGCTTCAGCTGCTCCTCGCTGAACTTCTCAAGGTCAACTACTATTTGCAGGTTGTTGATGGTGGAGCCATCGTTAAGTGCCACAAACTGTACGTGTTTGTTGCCACGACGTGATCTCACCCAGCCTTTCACGCACACTTGCTGGTCAACCAGCTCGCCAGTGAAGGCGTCAACAATTTTAGTTCGTTTCATAGCCATAATTGTAATATAAATCTTTAAAAATGGGGTGAAGCACTTCACTATCCCTTTTGGGGGCGCGAAGCACCTCACTGAACCATGATCTTTAATCGCTAATCATCAATATCTATGAATATTGAATCTTATTAATCAAACGAGTTTTGTTTTAAGTAATTAACCTCTTCCTGTGTCAGATAGCGCCACTTGCCGCGGGCAAGGTTCTTCTTTGTCAGACCGGCAAAGTAAACACGGTCGAGTTTAACGACGTGATAGCCCAGAGCCTCAAAGATGCGGCGAACCACACGATTGCGACCAGAGTGAATCTCAATGCCGGCCTGTTTGCGGTCGGTGGGGCTCACGTAGCTCACTGCATCGGCATGGATGGGACCGTCGTCAAGTTCCACCCCGTCGGCAATGTGCTGCATGTCTTCCTCGCTGATGGGTTTATCTACCCAAACTTGATATATTTTCTTCTTAACATACTGTGGATGAGTCAGTTTAGAGGCCAGGTCGCCATCGTTGGTAAGCAGCAGAACACCTGTAGTGTTGCGGTCAAGACGGCCAACGGGATAGATACGCTCCTCGCATGCACCTTTCACGTAGTCCATCACGGTCTTGCGGCCGTTGGGATCATCGCTCGTGGTGACACAGTCCTTAGGCTTGTTGAGCAGAACGTAGCACTTCTTCTCGGCAACGACAACCTTGTCGTTATACTCCACGATATCCTTCGGAGTAATCTTGATACCAAGCTGATCTACAGGCACTCCGTTAACCTTGATAACACCCTTCTGAATCAGTTCGTCAGCTTCACGGCGCGAGCAGATGCCGGCGTTTGCCATAAACTTGTTCAGGCGCATTGAGGTATTAGGATCAATCATTGGCTCCTCATATTCTACGCGCTGAGGACGGGGAGTGAAACGCATCTGCTGGCGCGGGCCTTGAGGATAACGGCCACCGGGACGCTGCTGACGGTTGTAACCGCCACGCTGCTGGTAACCACCCTGTTGACGATAACCACCCTGCTGACGGTTGTAGCCGCCACGCTGCTGGTAGCCGCCCTGCTGGGGGCGATTGTAGGTGCGCTGCTGGTAGTTGCCCTCCTGCTGCTCACCATCACCCTGCTGCTGGTAACGGGGATTGAAACCGCCTTGCTGCGGACGGTTGTAGCCACGCTGCTGATAGCCACCACGCTGCTGGTAGTTGCCACGCTGCTGATAGCCGCCACGTTGCTGATAACCACCGCGCTGCTGATAGCCACCCTGATAGTTGCGTTGCTGATAACCGCCTTGCTGACGGTTGCCGTAGGTACGTTGCTGATAGCCACCATGATATTCGCCGTTTCCGGCGCCTTCTCCGGCTTGTTCTTCACGATTGTAATCGTTGCCCTCCAGTCTTGGAGCATTCTCATTCTCGTCCATCACAGGACGGGCCTCGCCTATGCGCGGCCTCTTCGGTTTTTTCTCTAAATTCTCATCCATAGCTGAGATGAATCAATAATGGTTAATAAAGCTTTTTAAAATATATAAAAATCGCGACCTCTCGGTCTCGTTTCATCGTCTCGTTCCTAACTTTCAAAAATATAAGACAAGCTATTTTTTTGCAGACTAAGTATAAACTCTCATGAAACTTTTTGCAAAGATACTACTTTTACTTTAAAACAAAACCAAACAAAAAGTATTTTTCGCATTTCTTTTAATATTATTTAGTGTTTCAGGCTATTATTTATGGCATAACAACACAAAAAAGGGACGCTAATAGTGAAAAAGCGTCCCTTTAATTGCTATATCTCATTTTATCAACTTCCAGAGCCACCACACTCAGGACAAGTCATCTTGCCAGAACCCCTTCGGAAACCATAATCATACCAATCCTCTTCATAGCTTCCCGGCTTCTCCAGTCGGCCTTTGCCACCGCACTTTGAGCAACCGAAAATAGCCATCCAAGCCTCACTAAAATAATCACCTTTGCCTCCACACTTAGTGCATTTAACTTTGCCGGTGCCATTGCAGCGTGGGCAAATATTGCCCTTCTGGCTGACTGCTATTGTTGCACTCTGTTCGTCGGCAGTGAGTTTGATGTCACCACTGCGTTTGCCGCCATCGTTGGCACCTGCTGTAACGGTGAGCACACCATTAGCATAGCTGGCGGTAAAACCTTCGGGGGCCTCAACCTGTGGCAAACCATCGGTGTCAATGTTTATGGTCTTTGTTCCGCCTTCCTTTTCTAACTCCACAGATTCTTCCGATGCAGTAATGTGTGTACATTTAGTTGCCTGTGTCACACTTATTGTAACCTCAACGCCTTCCTTGCCTTTAAGCAAAATATCACCTTCAAGAATCTTGCCGGTTCCATTGCGCTCTACCTTAATGGCAAGGCCATCATCCAGCTTTTCTGTTTTTATCCATTCAGGGCAAGATGCTATTTCCCAACTGCCGTCAGCATCGACACTAATGTTCTCTTCACCACCCTCAATGGGGAAGTTTACTGACATATTATCTGGAGTAATATAGGTGGCACCACCGCAAGCGCAAAGCAGTAGCAATGCCACAACGCTTAAATAATTAAATAACTTTTTCATATTTACTTTGTTTTATGATTTAATAATTTACACGTCAATTGCTAATTATTGGCCAGAGCCTCCACACTCAGGACAAGTCATCTTGCCAGAGCCTTTTCTTATGCCTCTTCCTGTGGTTTCAAACCATCCTTGGTCGTCAAAACCACTTCCGCCACAACTGCTACAGCCTTCATAGGCAAAATCCATACTACGAACCAAATATTTAAAATAGCCTTTACCACCACACTTGGTGCATTTTACCTTACCTGTGCCATTACAACGAGGACACACATTGCCCTGCTGACTAACCGAGATGGTTGCACTCTGCTCATCAGCGCTGAGCTTTATTTCACCACTGCGCTTGCCACCATCGTTGGCACCAGCTGTAATGGAGAGCACGCCATCTGCATAACTGGCAGTGAAACCTTCAGGAGCCTCCACTTGGATAGCTCCGTCGCTATCGATATTTACAGTCTTGGTGCCACCCTCCTTTTCAAACTCCACTGCCTCTTCGGCTGGAGTGATGTGAGAACATTTTGTGGCCTGCATAACTTTAATGCTAACTTCCACCCCTTCTTTTCCCTTGAGCACTATGTCTCCCTCAAGAATACTGCCAGTCTCATTTGGTCCAGTCTTGATGACAAGTCCATTTTCCTGAACCTCGGTTGTTACCCAATCAGGACTGGAAGTAATTTCCCAACTGCCATCGGCATCGATGTTGATGCTTTCCTCTCCACCTTCAATGGGGAAGTTAATCAAGTCGCTGCTGGGATTGATGTAAGTGGCACCGCCACAAGCGCATAGCACCAGCAATGCCATGCCTAATAATAATCTTAATGTCTTTTTCATAATAATCTATCATTTATGTTAGTAATTATATATTATTGTCCACTGCCACCACAAGTAGGGCAAGTAATGCGTCCAGAGCCTGGATGCCCATATGAAGAGCCAAGGTCATCAGGCCAATAGTCTCCATATCCACCGCACCGCGAACATCCTACCCATGTTCCATCACTTGTTTCAGCGTCTTCACCACCTCTTCCTCTACACTTGGGACAAGTGATTTCTCCAGTTCCATTGCATCGACCACAAAAGGCCCCTTCTACAACCACATTAACAATCGTCTTTACCGTGTCGCATCGTAAAACTATTTGACTAGTAATTTTACTATTTTGGTTTTGGGGAGCATTGATTATCAGTTTGTCATCTTTAATATCTGCATTGAAACCATCTGCTGTTTGTATGGCAATTCTGTCACCATCAGTATCAACGGATAGTTCTTTTGTGCCACCTTCTTTGGGAAAATGCACATCTGTTTCCGACAATGCTATGTGAGTGCATTTATCGGCCTGTGTGATGGTAATGGGAACAGAAACTCCATGGCCCACTAGATTGATAACACAATCACGCACAGCACCAGTGGTATTCTTCTCAACGGTGATAGTGAGTTGGGATTCTTCGGCTTCAGCCTTAACCCAATCTGGACAGTCCTGTATTTCCCAACTGCCGTCGGCACTAACGTTAATACTTTTCTCACCGCCATTAATCGCGAAGAAAACATTGTCATCGCTCGCAGTAATGTTCTTAGCTTTGTTGCACGAACACAGCATTGCAACAGCACACACTACCAGCAAGAAAAAGATTATAGTCTTTCTCATAAAGTTGTCTTTTTAAGCTCTTTTTGTTTTAGTGACCACTGCCGCCACATTCGGGACAAGCCATGCGACCAGAACCTTTACGCCCCCCCATAGGAGGATATCCTGGAATGTCGGGTTCGCCGAGCAATCCATGACCCCCACACTTAGTGCAAGCCACCGGTGCATCTCCACTAAAATTATATCCACGTCCGTAACAATGCGTGCAACTTATTTTGCCTTTGCCATTACAACGCTTACAGACTGAACCTTCAATAGAGACATTTACAATTGTGGTTACTGTGTCGCAAGCGAGTGTGACAGTCCCCTTCTTTGCAAAGCCCTGATTAGAAGGTGCACTTATGGATAGCGTTTCATTGGTGAGCTCCGCGTTAATACCATCAGAGGCTTCTATAATAACCTTCGCACCATCAGTATCAACGGAAATTTCTTTGGTTCCTCCTTCTTTGGGTATCACAACTTCGGTCTCCGAAACTGTAATGTAAGTGCAACTAGAAGCTTGTGTCACACCGATGGTAGCCTCTACGTCATCCTTACCCTTGAGCACTATGTCTCCCTCAAGAATACTGCCAGTCTCATTGGCCTTGGTCTTGATGACAAGCACGTCCTCCTGAATCTCTGTTGTTACCCAGTCTGGGCACTCGGCTATGTCCCAATTGCCGTCGGCACTGATAGTAACTTTTTCCTCCCCACCTTCAATGGAGAAGTTTACAGAATCACTGCTAGGGGTTATATATGTGGCACCGCCACAAGCGCATAGTACCAACAACCCCATTCCAATTAAAATGCTTGATAATTTCTTCATAATAAAATAATTTATCTGTTATAGAATTGCTTATTGCCGATAGTAAACATAAGACCCCTTCTTTATTGTATTTCCTGAGACTTCTAGAACAACCCACCTCGAGCCATCTGATACTTTAATTTTATTGTGGCTTATATATTCTGTAGCTAAATAACCCCAGATTGGAGAACCTTTAGTCTTCCAATACGCATTTCCATTATTGAATTTATATATAATGATAGAATTTGGGCAGTACCAAACACCCGCATAGTTACTATATGTTACTTCAATGTCTTTCAATAACTGCTTCATATCATAGTAATCTTTTTGTTGTGTACGTATAGACTCTAGACTACTTATTTTTGATTCTAATGTACGAATCTCTGCTTCTAAAGTGATTATGGTATTCAAATTATCTATTCTTTCTTGACTGACATCCTCTCCTTCTTCTTTTGCAATAGATAACATTATCCATTCATTCTCATAATCTTCTATATCTGAATACATATCAGCACATTCTGTTAAGGCTGAAGAAGCTCCTGCTGCTTTAGCTTCTATATAATAATCTTTAGCTTTTTCTAGGTCTTTATTAACTCCTTCTCCATCACGATAGCACCTTGCAAGCTCCATTAAAGCCGATTCATCATGTTGTTCTGCTGCCTTGAACAACCAAACTAAAGCCAATGATGTATTTTTTGCCATTCCCTTGCCCTTTTTATAGCAATAACCAAGAGAGTATTGAGAACTTGAATACCCCTGCTCAGCCGATTTTCTATACCATTTTACAGCTTCCTCCTTATTTTCTTTGACTCCATGTCCAAAATAATAGCACTCACCTACACGATCTTGTGCACTTCGATTACCTTGCTCGGCAGCTAAGCGAGACCATTTCAAAGTTTCAGTATAATTCTGATATAATCCAGTTCCTGTATAATAATGCCATCCCAATTGATCTTGAGCATTATAATAACCATTTTCTGCTGCTCGGTGCAACCATTTAAGGGCAACCTGTAAATCCTTTTCAATGCCACGGCCATTGTTATAAAGAATATATAAAGCATACTGAGCACACGAATCGCCATTATCGGCTAAAAGTTTGGCCTGCTCATACGCACGACGAAACCATTTATTACCTTCAGCTTCATCTTTATTTACATCGTTGCCAAATAAATACATTCTTCCAACTAATTCGGAAGATAAAGCGAATCCCTGCGCCGATGATTTCTTAGCCCATCTCATAGCTGTTGCATTATCACATTTAACTCCAATTCCAAAATAATAACAAAGGGCTAATTCATACTGAGCCTGTATATCGCCAGCAATGGCTTTATCATACCACTTAGCTGCAAAACTATCTTGATTCGGCAACACTTCACCATAAGTGTTAATATAAATTTCTTGTTCACCTTCCTGAACACAGGCTTTACCATTTGAAAACCCACTCAACACCTTGCTATATTTAGAGGGGATAACAGATGAAGGGATTCCAATAAACCCATAATTTCCTTTCTCATCAGTAAAAGATGCAAAACCCTCCTTCACATCACCAATATTCGTACTAAATTTTTGACTGTCATCATTGTTTTTAATATGCTGAATATTATATATGCCCTGGGGAAAACCATTAACAAATCTTCCATCAATTATGTAATAATCCTGATTGTCATTGTTAGAAACATAGAAGGCATAACCATAACCGTCCAATAGCCCGTCAGAGGAGAGGCTTCCCTGCCATTTAATATTGTCACATAACTTAAACTCATTTGTTAAGCCAAAAAACAAGTATGCTTTTCCAACAGATTTGAGAGAAGAAGCCGACGCTTGTTTTTCTGTAAATAATTCAAAAGTGTAGTCTCCAATCTCATTTGACGGTAAAAAATAGAAATGTTCGATAACAGAAACTTCATCTCCGAAACGTTTTGCTATACGATATGTTGTTTTTTCTGAGTCATAAATGTAGTTATTTTTGATACAAAAATTCACAAAGTCAGAAAGATTGAACAATTCATTCTTTTGAGTTCTCAAATCATAATATTCCCCTATTCTGCGCCCTTCCTTAATCACGCTTTTAAACAAATTATCCAAAGACTTTGTAAAGCCAACTACAACATTCAAAGCAAGTAATATTGTTAAAATAATCTTTTTCATCCGAATTAACAGCAAACAATATTAAAACGCAAACAAAATGCCTGCCTCAAGTTCCCAACGAAATAATCCATCAGATGGTTTGCCATCGCTTTTACTAGTTATTGACAATCCCCATCTTGCTCGCGTTCCACCAAATAGTGCTATTTGATTAGATATAAAATATCTGCAACGAGCTTTAATTTCCATTCCTAAATATAAATCATCTTGCGGACTACTAGACATATATTCGAGACCAACCCCTAAACTAAAAGGCAGTTGCAATCTGTTTTTACTGCCAAATGTATGTCCACCAACAAAGTAGGCCGAAAAATCATCAATATCCTTAAACTTAAGAGCATCAGACATTGATATATTATCATTATTGATTTTGTCAAATTTTGCGTGCATGTAATCGACCTCAACACCTAAAAACAAACCTGACAATTGTCGTTCATAAGAGACATTAAAGCCCATTGTAGGTTTATAATTTAGTTTTAATTCGCTATCTTTGTTGGGTTTGTGTGTAACTTTTACAATACCAAATGGATTTACGCCAACTGATACATTATTTGAATCAGCAAATGCATTTTGAGCTATAAATAATGCTACAATTAAAGCAAAAATGTTAAACTTATTCATTTTTATTGAAATAAAAGAATTTGCCTACTCTTTACAGGATTTTCGGCTTTCTCCTTATTTTTGTTTATGTTTATTGGTTTAAAATAATGGTTTCTCAATAATTTTAGTTTGACAAATGCAAAAATATAATAATGTATTGTAAAGGCTGTGTTTCATTTTGTTTCTTGTTTTTGCGGTATTATTTCACGTTATTTCATTTAAGTGATTTTAAGAAAAAAGGTTGCTCATTTTAAACACGTTAACAAAAAGCCGCTAAAAAGAATGGTGTGTTTTAGTTACTTTTGCAAAAAAATGTATCAATGGCATACACTGACAAAGACGCAATAGTTACACTTCGTCAAGCGGTAGAGCATCGCTTTGGGCATAGTGTGGGCAGTCCCAGCCAATTCAAGGAATTAGGCTTGGACATAGAGCGTCGCACTGACCGCTCGGTGAGTGTGAGTACGCTGATGCGTCTGTGGGGCTACGTGAACAGCGAGGTAAAGCCCAACGTGACCACTCTCGACACGCTGGCAGCCTATGCGGGCTATCGCGACTTTGAGTCACTGGCGACGGGTATTGATGAAAACGGAAGTGACGATGTACTGGCTGCTCACATCAACGTGGACGAGGACCTGAAAGTCCGCGATCATGTGTTGCTACGGTGGCATCCAGGCAGGGAATGCCTGGTGCGCTACATGGGCGGAGGCCAGTGGGTGGTGGAGAGAAGCGAGCACACGAAACTGTCGGTGGGCGACACTTTCACATGCCACCTGATGGTGCAGGGGCATCCGCTCTACCTTGACAATCTGGTACACGGCTCGCAAGAGCCTCGCTGCTATGTGTGCGGCACTAACCACGGCGTGCAATATGAGGTGATCAAAGCCGACGAGGCTTGCGACTCTCAAGATTAATCACTATCTTTGCACTGGGAAACTGGGAGACTTGGGGGAACCTGAGAGGACTACTCTTTTATCATCACTGTTTATTTATGGACACTGCAAGTACGTCAGGCTTTGTGGTTGACTCATTTGAGGGAGTAAACGACCATTTCACCTCGCTAGAGGTGTTAGGAACGCATGGCCATAACGTGCTGGCACGTGCTAAGCGTTTCGGGCGGTGGTATCTGCTCAAGGGTCTAGCTCCCGAAGAACAGCAACAGACTGCCTATCACGAGATGCTGGTGAAGGAGTTTGACATCATGATGCGGCTGCAGCACCCTGGCATTGCTCAGGCAGTGAGTCTGGAAGACGTGGATGGCATGGGCAAGTGCATCGTGATGGAATGGGTAGAAGGAGTGACGCTTGCCGAATGGCTTGAAAGCAATCACACTCGTGATGAACGCCGACAGGTAGCAGGGCAATTGATGGACGCACTGGCACACATCCATCAGCATGGTGTCGTGCATCGTGACATCAAGCCAAGCAATATAATGATCACTGCCAACGGTCAGCAAGCGAAGATTATTGATTTCGGACTTGCCGACACCGATGTTCATGCGTTGCTGAAACACCCTGCCGGCACCCACAGCTACATGGCTCCCGAACAGGCTTCGGCAAGTGCGCCCGACATTCGTAACGATATCTACAGCCTGGGACTGGTGCTGGAACAGATGAATCTCGGACAACTCTACAAGAGTCCTATAGCCCGTTGCTTAAAGCCCATCGACAAGAGGTATCAGAGCGTGGAAGAGTTGCAGAACTACCTGCGCCGACGCTCACATCGCTGGCGAATAGCATCGGTTGCGGCGTTAGTGTTTCTAACAGTGGGGATAAGTGCCGCCATTGCCACAGCGATAGCGCGAATGCACCCTTCAGGCAATAATTCTAATGCCGTGGTGGTTGACTCGTTACAACAGCGGCTGAAGAACACCGAGATAGAGGTTAAACAAGGAATGCTGGGGCAAGACAGCCTGCATCGCCAGCTAGTGGGAATGAACGACAGCTTGGCGCTGGTGAATGCGACAAACCAACGTCTGCGCACCGAACAAGCCGAGCGTGACTCGCGCCAACAACTCATACAACGAGCTATCGCTGAAGGTATAAGAAGGATTGATGCCGTGAATGCCTCGACACACCTGAAAGAACACACCGACACGCTAACAAACGGGAAATACATTTGGGTGGACTGGCATTATCTGAGCTTGCGTGGTCGCAGAGATGCATTACCAAAATATATGCAAGATATTCGTGACCAATTCAGCACAAAGGAATTGTCGGAGATTCAGTATGCTCTGATTGAGCATTGTAATCACTATGAAAGTAGTCTGCAAAGTAAGCTCAGCAAGAAAGACGTCTGGATATATAATGATGACAAAGTGCCTTCGATGGATAAATGATCCGAATTTTATGGACTGGCTTGCTTGAGGACATTAATTTCATCTTCAAGCCTTTGCACATATTGGCGTGCTTGTTGTAGTTCATTCTCTAGTTGGTGAATGCGACTCTCAATAACACCGTTGTTTAGCTGTTCCTCGGTAGGCATCGTGGATTGTATGTTTTGGAATTCTTTCCATCCTGGAGTGTTACGGTAGGCTTCTTCGCTACCTGAGGGCACAACGAGTATCACCGATTGTGCATGATAGGGCTCAAATATGTCGGCGAACTTGCCACCGTAAAAAGGATGACATTCTTCCATTTTGGGAGGAACAGCTTGGGGCGTTACCAGCACTCGCAGATTGGGGCAGTTGTGAAAGGCTGACCTCATCATCGGTGAAACATAATGATTAAAGTAAACTATTTTCAGGTTTCTACAGCCGTTGAAAGCTCCGGGACCAATTTCCCAAACTGGATATGAGCGTCCGTTAACCACGATGGTTTCAGGTATCTGTACTTCAGTAATCGACTTGTCAAGGCATGTGTCGAGTGCCATGCCTGGTGCATCCCAGTTACTATATAGAAATATACCTTGTTGGAATCGCGCTATTCGCCCTTGCGCAAATAACGAAATGACGCAAAGAAGAAAGGTTATTGACAATATGAAACGTGAGCGTGGCATAAATGAGCTGGTTAATCGAAGACAAAGGTAAAGAAAAGTATTCTAAATTACGAGGATTTCTGTGTGATTTTTTGAAAAAAGTTGGGAAAGTGCTTGCTGGTTAGGATTTTTTTAGTACCTTTGCACCGCAATTTTGCAAAATAACAATAATATTTACACGATGTACTTAGATCAAGACAAGAAAAAAGAGATCTTTGGCACCTACGGCAAAAGCAATACTGACACTGGTTCTCCCGAGGCCCAGATAGCATTATTCTCATACCGTATTGCCCACTTGACCGAGCATTTGAAGGTCAACAAGAAGGATCATAGGACTCAACGTGCACTTAAGATGCTTGTAGGTAAGCGTCGCCGTCTGCTGGATTATCTTATCCGCACCGACATCAGCCGCTACCGTGCACTCATCGCAAAGAAGGAGCTTGGTATCCGCAAGTAATCAGGAACCTCATTGCACGAAAAAAGTACTACAATTAACCCTGCAGGAAGCATCTTGCAGGGTTATTATTTCCATTAAAATGAAACTATTGATTTTCATATTTGCCGTTTTCATCTCGCTGCCGGCAATTGCACAAGACTTACTGGAAGGAGACCTGCTCTTTGCCTACAGCAACACTGCCGGACGCGCCATCAGCGATGCCACTGTGCACGACACCACCGCCCTACCCATCTATCATGTGGCGATACTCACGCAAGTGAACGGCACTCCCTATGTGCTCGAGGCAATTGATGAGGGCGTCGTGCTAACACCCTTCAACGAGTTCAAGCAACGCACCCTGAGCAAAGGCGGAATGATGGTTGGCCGACTGCACGACCGCAGCGGCATCGACCAGAGCGTAAGCAACGCCATGGAGCATTTGGGCAAGCCTTACGACAGCCTATACATGATTGACACACAGGAGATTTATTGCAGTGAACTGGTACAGCTAAGCTATGTAAACGGACGAGGGCAACGCCTGTTCCCGCTCATCCACATGTCATTCCACGACAGCGACGGACACATCATCGACTTCTGGCGTGAACACTATGCCAGGCACGGCATGGCTGTGCCCGAAGGCGCACTAGGCACCAATCCTGCACAGCTCGCCAAAGATCCAGCAATAGAGATAATCAAACAACAATAAAAACGCCCACCTTTTTACAAAGCGAGCGATATACCATAGGCAAGAAGCACGTAGCGCAAGAATTTACCGGCAGTCATGCTTGAGAAAGTAATAGGAATGTTGGAACGCATCAGTCCAAGCGCTATCAGCAGCACATTGCCAAATACGGGTATGAACCCCCAGAACGCGACCCAAGCGCCACGACCTTCAAGCCACCGCTGAGTCTTGTCGAGTTTTTCTTTCTTGACATGAAAGTATTTTTCAATCCAGTCAATGCGGCCCAAGCGCCCCATGTAATAAGTGAGTATGGCGCCAAGCACATTGCCCACAGTCGCCCAAATAATCAGGCTCCATTTCTCGGAACCTGCAGCAAGCAAACCCAGCATCACCACCTCACTGCTGAAGGGCACTACACTGCCTGCCAATATCGCCGACAGGAACATGCCCCAATAGCCATAGTCAATTAATGCTTGCTGCAGCGCCTCCATAGTTACAATCCTGATTATTAGAGCCCTCCTCTATTTTAGAGCGGGATTGGGGGGAGAGTATGAAATAAGTTATCACTCCCAACTATAATGCTGCAAGGAACTTCTCCACATCAAGTGCCGCACGACATCCGGTTCCTGCTGCAGCCACAGCCTGACGGTAACGTGGATCGGCAACATCGCCGGCAGCAAACACGCCCTCCACACTCGTCGCTGTGGTCTCCTTGCTTGTGATGATGTAACCTTGCTCGTCGAGCTCAAGCTGTCCGTTAAGGAAGGCCGTGTTGGGCCGATGCCCGATGGCGAGGAAAAATCCGTCGATAGCAACGTCAAACTGTTCCTCCTTGTCAGTTCCTTTATATTTAATAAGGTGTGCGCCCTCTACCCCATTGTCACCGAAGAGTCCCAATGTGTTGGTGTTGAACAGGATTTCGATGTTTTCCTTCTCCATCACGCGCTTTTGCATGGCGGCACTGGCACGAAGATAGTCTTTGCGCACTATCATGTAGACCTTGTTGGCAAGATTGCTCAGGTAGTGAGCCTCCTCGCATGCGGTATCGCCACCGCCCACAACTGCCACCACCTTCTTGCGGTAGAAGAATCCGTCGCAAGTAGCGCATGCCGAAACACCCTGCCCGGCATATTTCTTCTCGTCCTCGAGACCAAGGTACTTGGCCGAAGCGCCAGTGGCAACAATTACGGTATCGGCCTCAATTGTCTCGCCGCCGTCAAGCGTAGCAACAAAGGGACGCTTTGAAAGATCAACGCTCTGCACAAAGCCCGAACGCACATCAGCTCCAACGTTCACAGCCTGCTCACGCATCTTCACCATCAGGTCATAGCCCTCAACTCCGCTGGGAAATCCGGGGAAATTCTCGATTGTGGTCGTGGTTGTCAACTGGCCGCCAGGCTGCATGCCTTCGAAGAGCACATTCTTCACATTGGCTCGGGCTGTGTAAATCGCTGCTGTATACCCTGCAGGTCCCGAACCTATTATCAAACACTGAACTTTTTCCATGAATTATTGTTAGATTTGTGATTTGAAATCAATTATTTTGCAGTGATTTTTCAGCGGAGGTCGACAACTTCAGTGCCGGCTGGAACTTGACTTTTGTCAAACTCAAATGTCGATGCCGAAGCACTGGCATTGCGGTTGTAGTTACTGATTGATACAGTGGTCTTCGAGCCATCGGTATGCTGTATTACAGCCTTTGATATCAGCCAAGTGGAAGTAGACACCGTGACAAGCATGTGTTTCACATTGCTCTTCTTCTTTGGCGTGAAACGAATTGTGTAAGTGCCATTTCCTGAACCGCCCTTAGAGATGATATAGCCACTCTTGAAGTTCTGTGCCGCGCTGTAAGGATTTGTCATCTGAAGGTCGGCAGCCGTGGGAGTGGTAATATTAACCTCGTCGGTAGCTGGTGAGTAAGACCACATGGTAGAGCCATTGTACCAGCATTTCAGGTCATTGGCAAGCACGCGGAACTTCTTGCCACTCATCACCAATGTGCCTTTTGAGGAACCCTGAGGCGACGACACAGCATAGCTGGCGCTTACCGCCTTTCCCGACTTCAGCGCAGCGAGCACTTTATCAACCACGCTCGATGGAGACTGCGCGCTAACCGAAACTGCAACCACCATCATTGCAATCATTAAAATCAATTTCTTT
>JAEEGL014434153.1_pt1 | contig 28966 bp, 25 predicted proteins | sample 9134231 | NCBI WGS metagenome assembly JAEEGL01 (sample SAMN16246548, study PRJNA631951) | gut metagenome | biome: gut microbiome; feature: rumen; material: fiber-attached | host: Bos | place: Iran: Karaj | collected 2018-10 | reverse complement strand
TTTCCGTTATATTTCTGAACTTAAAATAAAAGAAGCCTGTCCTTGTGTTGTAGAACTGATAAAATCTGACAATGAAGACTATTATGATAACTGTATTTCAACTTTAGGCAGAATCGGGGGGGCATCAGAAGCGCAGTATCTGGCAGAACTTCTTGATACAGAAGACCTTTCAACTGGACGGAAACAGGCTTTGATGCGTTCCCTGGGAGAACTGAAAGCTGTTGAAACTTTTGACAAACTTGTAGAAATAGCAAAAGACACAGAAGAGAACACTTTTGTAAGATGTTATGCTGCCCAGGCAATAGGGGATATGGAAAAAGAGGAAGCCATAGATGTGCTTTCAGAAATATTTGAAGAAACAGATAATAATCTCAGAACTTATGTAATTAAAGGACTGTCAAATTTTAATACAGAAAAATCAAATAATGTTATTCTGGATGGATTAAAAGACAGTTATTATAAAATCCGGATAGAAGCAGCAAAAGTAACAAAAAAACAAAAAATATCAGAAGCAGTCCCTTTTTTAATATATCGGGCAAAGAATGATCCGGAAAATTCGGTTAAGTACGAATGTTATTCTTCTCTGGCCGCAATAAAAACTCCAGAGGCCGTGGATTATTTAATTTCGGTTGTGAAAGATAAAAAGCTTTCAGAAACAGCAAGGGCAAAGGCGGTTACATTTTTGTTCGAAAACAGTATTGAAAAAGCGTATGAGCCGGTCTTTACTGTTGCAAGAACAACATTAAAAGATGATAAATTAAAAAATCTGCGTTATTCAATCGGAAAAGACTTAGCAAAATATGAAAATCCACTTTTTGAATCTATTTGTGCAGATTATCTTGCACATAAAGATATTCCTACAGCAGGAACAGGACTTGATATTTTTCAAAAAAATAAATTTCCAGGTTTAATAGATACAGTCAGGAAAATGGCGCAGGACAAAAAGGAAAATGCAAACCGCCGTAAAGCCCGGCAAATTCTGAATAAGGCTGGAATAGCCTGGACAGAAGATGAATCACAGGAAAAATTAAATACAGAGAATAAATCTGAGCCTTAAAAGGTGTTTTTTAATAGATAAATGTTAACTGCATTTTTTCCATTCTGTATACGCAAGTAAAAATGGACCTACACCCTTAGCATCGTCCTGTACAACTGGTTCACTCATATAATATTCTATTGAACCATCACGATTAGGTCTGTTTTCTGGACCAAGTCCAGCGACCAGACAAATGCCCCCAAGACTCATCTTTCCTTTTTCTGTTACAAGATATTTTTCACAAATTCCTTCAAAGGCTTTTTTTGCATTTTCTCTAAAGCTTTCTGCTAAAAGCCCAAGTCTTGTACCTTTGAATAAACAGTAAGAGAGAATTGCAGATCCACTGGTTTCAAGATAGTTATTTGCTTTTTCTCCCAGGGCCGGCAGCTGATACCACATTCCGCTTTTATCCTGAAATTTTACAAGAGATGTCATAAGGTCAACGAATATTTCAGAAAGTTTTTTATAGTTTTTAGAAGTTTTGTCCTGAGCTGCATTCAGTGTATCAAGCAGTGCCATGCTGAACCAGCCTAAGGCTCTGAGCCAGAAGTTTTTAGAAAGACCTGTTTTTTTATCACACCAGAAAGCTTTTCGCGAGGAATCATAACCATGATAGTAAAGTCCTGTTTTTTTGTCACGTAAAAGTTGAGCTACATTAAAAAACTGATTATAAATATCATCAATGTTTTTTGAATTATTAAAAGTTGTTTCGTATTCCATGTAGAAAGGTTGAGCCATGTATAAACCGTCAAGCCAGATTTGATTCGGATATATCATTTTATGCCAGAAGTTGCCTTCTTTTGTACGAGGCTGCAGCTGTATCTGCTTATAAAAAACATCCAGTGCCTTTCTGTATTTTTCTTTGTTTGTATATTTGTAAAGACGGAAAAAATTTTTAGCCCCGTTTATTTCATCCAGATTCCAGGTATCAATTATATAGCTGTCAATGGTGCCGTCTTTGTTTACACGATAATCTTCATATTTGTCTGCAAATTTTAAATATTTTTTATTTTGGGTTGACTCATAGATTTCCAGAATTGCCATAATCATACAGCCGTCAATGTAGTCCCAGTCTGATTTTTTTCCTTCACGGGTTTTTTCTTTGTTCCAGACTGGATGTTCTGGAGTACTTTTACTTAAAAGTTCATCAATGTAAGAATCGATAACAGTTGAATCAAACTTTCGAGCCATAATACTTTCTCCTATTGTAAAGTGATGACAGAAGCTTTTCTGCCATCCAGCATATAGATTTTATCGGGATTTGTGATATCGGTAAAACTTTCGGTTCCATTGTAAAAGGCATAATAGTGTTTTCCTTTTGGAAGTGGCAGCGTTAATTCGTAAAAGCCTTCCGAAGTTTCTTTAAGTTCATAAATAAAAGAGTCCCAGTTTGTAAAGCTTCCGCCGAGTCTGATCGTTTCACCGCTTTTGCCTTCATAAACAAAATGTACAAAATTTGAAGTAACTTGCCGGGTAACTGGAGAATCAATCATATCGATGTAAATTTTAGATAATTTTGTTCTTATCTCTGAATCGTATGCTATTAAGTTGTTGAGCGGATCTCTGGTCCATAGTCCATCAATTATCAGGCTATATTTAATTTCTGTTGTTTCAGGTGGAATTTTCTGTATAAAGAAATAAACTGAAGAAACAGGTTTTGAATCGGTATCGAAAAAGGTTAACTTTTCAAACTGATGAATCTTTGAAAAATTTTCAAAATCAAAAACTATTCCAACAGAGCGTCTTGAGGAGTCGGAGGTAAAAATAATATATCCGTCTTTTACCACAGGACTTTTTGGTTCTGAAATTGTAGTAATGAGTGTCTGAATTGTATAGTCATCATCCCGGGCAAAAATATTTGATAAAACAAAACAGGATAGTAGTAAAATAAATAAAATATGCTTTTTCACCTTAATAATATCGGAATATTGAAAATTATATTTAGTTTTTTTGTAAAAGCTGTTTTCTTTATGGAAAAAAACATAATGCATTATTTTTCTAACATCCTTTTTTTTTAATCCGATAATTATATAGAATAGTTGTAAAATTAGCATTTTTTGGAGTAAAATTAGACTATATGCCTGGTTTGAATCAGTTGAAAAAGTTCACGAGCGATATTCGTACAATTGGAAACGAAATAAAAATACGCTCTGAACGAGGCGAGCCTATAGAGCAGATTTCTTTACCATCGAATATTTCTGAAGAAGATGATTCTGAAGATTTTATCTTTGGTCTTCCAACGCCTGAAACTCTCGCTATCACTCAAAAAAAAGACAGTCTCGAAGATGATTTTAATGCCTTAAATTCACAGGCCCTTTCAGATGATTTTTCTGGCGAAATTGATCCTGATGTTGCACGGCTTTTAGGAAACTTTTCAGAACCTGAAGAAAAAGAGACGGCACAATCTGGAGACGCAAAAGATCTTGATGACTTGTTTGCTCCAGAAGATTCAGCTGATAAAGAGGCAGAGAATACGAATGCTGCATTAGATGGAATAGATACAGATGAAGTGCAGGATATTACTCCTCTGGAAAGCTTTGAGGAAAATCCTGTTGATTCGTTAAAGGCATCGGTAAATGCGGGGCTTCCTGCTGATGACAGTATTTCAGGTTTACCAGTTTTAGAACCTCAGGATGAGATGGATTCTGCAGAAAATCTTGAACCGCTTGAAGAACTGGATAACTTTGATTCTTCAATGGCAGAACTTGATTCTTATGCAGACTCAGATTTAACTAATGCTGGTTCTGAGTTACTTAATGAACTGGAAAATACTCCAGGTGCAGAAACAAATAATACAGAAAACTTTGATCTTTCAGATGTTGAAGAACTTCCTGAACTGGATGAACTTGATGAGCCGGATGATTCTTCTAACGATGCAACTTCGATTGAAAGCGGCTCAAATGAAAATTTTGCAGAGCCTGAAGCTTTTAATCTGGAAGATATTCCTGAAGAAGAAAATAGAGAAACATTTGAAGAAGAATTACCCTCATTAGATTATGAAACAGAACCAGCAGCTGAAATAAATGAATCTGGAACTGATAATTTGAAAACTGATGATATCAATCTTGAAACCAGTCTTCCAGATTTTGATAATGCTGATTTTGACAATATGGATTTTTCTTTTCCGGATTTTGAGGAGAAAAACGAAACCCAGCCGGCTGCTGAAACTGCCCAGACTGAAACTAATGATTCTCTAGCAGACATGTCGCTGGATGAAGATATTGAAGGTTTTGGCAGTTCTACGATACCTGTGATGACTGATGATGAAATGCTTGACAGTATTGATTCGGCTTCGCCATCTCTTTCTGCTCTAGATGATTTTACAACAACTGACGGTCAGCTTCAGAATGATGATTCCATCGATGACTCTGATTTTAATTTTGATGAACCGGATTTACAGGATTTTGAAACAAATTCAAAAAAGAGTACAGGAATTGTATCAGGTAAAGAACAGGAAGAAAAACGGGATTCTCTTTCAGATGCAGAATATGAACTGTTTAAGAAAAATCTTGCAGAATATCCTTTGAATCTTCGTATCGCGATTGAAGAATTAATTGTAAAAAATGAATTTACAGATGATGCTGTTTATGGTGTTATTGAAAAAATCTTAAAAAGAGTATCTGCCCGTCAGCTTGCTATATATATAGATAAATATCTTGATATTCAGGTGGATGTTCCTCGTGATTTTGAACGACGCACATCGGAGCAGTATGAAATCTATAAACAGTCTTTACAATATCAGCTGAAGAACAGGGTTATCCCTGCGTTTATTGCCGGTGTATTTCTTTTAGGTTTTATAGCTTTGTTCAGTTACATTGGGGCCAAATATGTATATAGACCACTTGCAGCTGAAACCGCATATAAAGAAGGCTATGCACTGTTAGAAGAATCTATGTATCAGCAGTCAGAAATGAAATTTAATTATGCCGTATCACTGAAAGCAAAGAAAAACTGGTTTTTCAAATATGCCAGAGGCTTCAGGGATGCAAAACAATATGACCGGGCCCGTACAAAATATCAGCAGCTGTTAAAAAGATTTAATCATGATAAATTTGCAGGACTTGAATATGCCATGATGGAGTTTACAGAACTGGAGAATTATCCTGCAGCAGAAAATGTTTTAAAACGTGAAGTACTCGATTATCATATAAATGATAAAGATGCAATGCTTATGCTTGGAGATGTTTATCTTGAGTGGGCAACGGAACAGGATGAAGAAAAATTTAAGGATACCCTGCACCAGTATAATGATGTTATCCAGATGCACGGAAACTCAAATGCTATAACAGCCCGGCTTATGAGTTATTATATCCGTACAGATCAGCTTAAAGAAGTGCTGCCGTTAAAGAATTATTTTTACACAAATAAAAAAGCAATACGGGAAGCAAACCTTGTTGAGCTTTCCGGATATTTGCTTGATAAGCTTCATGGGTATTTACCGCCTTCGCAGGAATACTTACGTGCACAGATTACAGATGTTCGTGATCTTCTGGAAAAGGCTATAGAGACTGAACCAGAAAGCCCTGAAGCTTTTTATAATATGGGCAGGTACTTTGTATTAACTGACAATGTAACGCCGGCAATAAAACGACTGGAAACAGCATTAGTCAAATTTGAAAAAGTTGAGAAACGAAAAAAGGCCAGAGTTTATCGCCATATCAATACTTATAATCTGCTTGGTGAACTTCAGTGTAAACGGCAGGAGTTTATACTGGCAGAAGAATTTTTCGGAAAAGGAATAGAGCTGTTTGAAAATGAAGAACAGCATTCAAATTTAAAACCTTCAGCTGATGTTGGAAAACTTTATGCCAACCTTGCTGATATTGATTATTTTATATCTGGAGATTATCTGCCTGCTTTGCAAAATTATGAACGGGCAATTTCATATGGTTATTCAACTCCGCAAATTCAATATAAAGTTGGTTACATTAATTATACAAATGGTGAATATGAGGATGCCCTTGATGCATTTTTAAATGCAGCTTCTCTACGTGCGGATGATACAGATGTACTTCTGGCATTGGCAAATACTTTTGCCCTTCGTGACAATATTTCCAGTGCATATGGATATTATTCAAAACTGCTTGAACTTCTTGATGGTGAGCGTTCGCTTTTCAAAATTATTTCTCCACAGACACAGCCTGATCATTATAAACTTGTTTCTATGTATATGAAAACTTCTAATAATATTGGTGTAATGCTTTCCCGACTGGCACAACGTTCTGGTAACAGTTCACAAAATGCAAAAGCAATGGTTCAGTTTTCTGAAGCAAATCGTGCATGGGATTCATTGACTCGTAATCAGAAAACAATGGTTCGTTTAGAGGGAAGCAATCTGGCGGCACAAAATATGAAGTATCTGACATCTGGTCGTACAGGATATAAACCTGAAATTTATACAGATATTGACCGTAAACTTTCAGATGAGCCAGCTCTTTCGCAGGATTTAGTTCAATGAGCATTTATGGCACTCAAATACGAAAATACATTAACGACATAAAAAAAGAAGTATTTCGAAAGAGTATACATATTTGTTCATCGTTTATTCCTTTTTTGTTACATTTATCAAAAACACCTGTAATCATTCTTTTATTTTGTGTTCTGATTTTTTACATAATTTGTGAATTTCTCAGGCGTAAGGGAAAAAGCGTATGGTTCATTTCTGATATCACTCTGGCTGCTGCACGTAAACGTGATAATGATAAGTTTGTGTTAGGACCTGTTACTCTTTGTGCAGGAATCATTTTGACTGCTCTTTTCTTTGAAGAGATTCCATGTGCAATTGGAATTTATTCTCTGGCTTTTGGTGATGGACTTGCAAGTCTTTTTGGAAAATTGTTTGGCCGGGTAAAAGTTCCTTATTCCCAGGGAAAAACAGTTGCCGGTAGTCTTACCTGTTTTGCAGCTATTTTTGTTAGCGTTTTTTGTGTATGTCAGAATTCTGCAGAAGCTTTATTAATTGCAGCTGTTGGAATGTTAATTGAAGTTTTGCCACTGAAGGATTTTGATAATCTTTTGATTCCAGTAATTATTGCTTTTATTGCAACCTATTTCCACAGATAATATCGGTGCAGCATGGAAATGTAAACTTTTGTCCCTATGGATAGCATTAATGAGCCGATTATAATAAAAAAATAATTAATGCTGTAAATAATACAGAAGCCCCCGCTTATAATAATAATAAAGGCTAAAGAACTTTTCATATATTTTTTTTCATCACGTGTGTGCCAGCTCAAGGCAAAACTCAAAGATGTTATCAGCATAAGCAGAATAATTATAACAATAAAGGTTTTTCTAAAAGCAATATATGCAAGTCCTGATAATTGTGTTGAATGTAAATTCACAGGTGTTACACTTGAAATAATTATTGAGGCGGCAAGGATAATTAAAATATTTTTATCGGTATTTTGAATCTGATCTTCATCTGAAAATAATGAAGCTAATAAAAAACTTAAGATGCACATTATTTGTCCGGCAAGTGCACATTTTTGAATAAAGAGAGAAACTGATGAGAAATTTTTATCAAGCGAAAAAAGTAAAACATATATTTTAAAAGTGTTAAAAAATATTCCAAGTAAAAACTCAGAAAAATATAAGATTTCCGGGGCGTGAGTTTTTTCAAAGGACTGTGTAATAAGAAAACCTGTAATAATTGAAAAAATACATAATATCATGGAGGAAATGATTCCGGCTCCGTTTACTTCGGAAAATAAAAATTGAAAAACTTTATTTGATATGGATTTGTCATAAAAAGTAATTTTTCCATTAATTGCAGAAAATATAAAAAAAATCAGGTTTATCAGAAAAATAACAGAAAAGATTGTAACGCTGATTAGAAAAATACGATTTCGGTTTTTTAAGGTCATATAAAAAGCATATATTAAGTTTGAATTTATTTAAAGAACATTTTTGTAAAACCGATAATTATTAAAGAGGATTATATATGAAAAGACTTACATTTTTTTGCCTTTTATTTAGTGCATTTTTGTTTTGTGCCTTTGCAGGAGACTGTGCAAATTTTGCAGATATAGGTTTTTCTGAGGATGGAAGTGTATATTGCTTTGGGCAATATGGAATTACTGACTCAGATTTTCAATCATATGCAGAAATTTATGCAGTAGATGTAAAGAATAATTCTTTTTTACCAAACGGGATATTCAGAACAATGCCGTCTTCTCAAACTGCTAATCTTTCTGGAAAAGAATGTTATCAAAAATTGAAAGAAAAAAGTTCATATTTTATAAACCGTTATTCACCAAAAAGTACAGAAGTTGATAATATTCTTTATATACGGGGCGCTTCAAAAACTAAGCCGGAAGATATAATCAAGGTAAAGGATTTTGAAAATTCTACAAAAGACAATCCTGTTTATTATACATTTCAGTTAGTGCCACATTACGAAGGCAAAGGTGAAAACTCAACTGGGGCTTTTTTTGTTTCTATTGAAAAACAGGATGCTGATGGAAAGGTTTTAAGCAGAAAAACAGTTGGAAATGCAGATAGAAAAAGACCAGGTGTAACTGGTTACAGCATTGAAAAAATTATAACAGATAAAACTGGAAAAAATTTTATTATTATTGTAGAAAAAAAAGTTGCTGATAAAACAGGAATTTCAATCCGATATATGGTTGAAACCTTTACGTTTTAGATTTTCCAGAAAAGTTGAATGACTGGACTTGAATGTTCTTCAAGTTTTCGTATATAAATCTGATTTGAAGTTAAAGAAAGCTGCTGCCAAAGTGATTCTAAATAGATTTCTGCAGCAGCTTTTTTTATAATATCTATTGTTTCAATTTTTAAAGTATTTGTTTTATTTTGAAATTCTTCCTTTACACTCATTTGAGTAAACAAGTATTTTCCTTCTTCGATTACAGCATTTCCATCCTGTAAAAAAATAATATTTTCTAATAATAAAGTTTCATCTTCAATTTTTTGTGGATTCAAAACGATTACATCGCATTTAAAAAATTTTTCTCCATCAAAAGAGGGAACTATATTTTTGTAAAGTGTAAGCTTTTTAATAACTATATCCATGATAAGTAATAATAAAAAAAAAATTCATTTTTTTCAATTTTTTTCATTAATTTTTAGCACAAAAATGTATAAGAAGAACAATAAATAAGTGGAGGTAAAAAATGAAAAATAAATATTTTGAAATTTCAGAACCAGGAATTTTAATTATCCAGATAGTATTTTTTATTTTAATAGTTACTGCTGTATGCTTTAGTATGATGTCTGTTTCCTGTAAACTAACACCGGAAGGAATATCCATTTTAACTGGGGATTATGTTTGTCCTAAACTGGAGGAGTTTAAAAGTATAAGTGAATCTGAATTACAGATGACATTTTCAAAGCCCATAAAGATTCATGATTTAATGGTTTTTGATCCTGAATCAGAAACAGAAATAATCTGTACTGATGAGATTTTATCACGTACAGAGAATGAGATGAACTTTAATATAGATCTGCAGCAAAAAATGGTATGTGGTAAAAAATATTTTTTGAGAGGAATTGCAGAGGATTTTAAAGGTAATTCCCTTTCATTTTCTTTAGCTTTTTCAGGATATAACAGTAATGTGCCGGCTTTATATATGAATGAAATTCGTGTTAAATATTCAAAGCCCAAAGCAGAATTTATTGAATTAATTGCTGAAACTGATGGAAATCTGGCAGGTGTAAGGCTTGAATTTGCAAAGAAAAATATAGTGTATGAGTTTCCTTCATGTGAAGTTAAAAAAGGTGAATATATAGTTTTACATTTAAGAACAAGTGATACTACGAAAGTCTGTAATCATGATTTCTGGCTGGATAATGAAACGACAAGCGTTTCGGCAACTGATGTTATTTTATTGCGGGAAAGAGAATATGGAAATCTGCTGGATGCTGTTTTACTTGCGGAACCTGATAAAGCAGAATGGATTCCAGAAACAAAAATGTTACAGTTTGCCCAGGAAGCATATGACGCTGGCTTATGGCCGAAAGATTTCGGAATTGAACAGGCAGTTTGTACAGAAGGTGTTACAGCGACCAGAACTGTTTCCAGAATAAATCGAACCCAGGGAAAAGATTCATGGATAGTGACAAAAAGTTCAGGTGCTACTCCAGGATGTGAAAACTGTACAGAGGTTTATGTTAAAAAGTAATTACATTGAATGAATTAAATTAATATAGTACTATCTAAATATGTATGAAGTTAGAATAGAAGACAGTTTTGCTGCTGCTCATTTTCTTCGGGATTATAATGGCAAATGCGAAAATTTGCATGGGCATAATTACAAGGTTTTTGCGCACCTTCGTGGTTCAGAATTGAATGAAGGCGGCATGTTGTTTGATTTTTCACAGTTTAAATCAATTGTGCATGCCGTTATTTCCCAGCTGGATCATACTAACCTGAATGATATGGTAGTTTTTAAACAGAATCCCAGTGCTGAGCGAATTGCAAAATATATCTATGATGAAACTTTAGATCTATTAAGAAAGTGTGAATCTTATGCTTCGCACAATGTGAAGCTTTTTTGTATAGAAGTTTATGAAACTGAAAAAAACAGAGCACGTTATATCGCTGATTAATTCTTTTTATGGAACATATATCTTTGAATAAAAAAAACATCTTTTCTGATTATACCTGGGAAAAGATGCTTTCTGAATATGATAAAGCCAGCTATGATATTTCCGAGTATCACAGAATTTTAAATGGTGGAAACTCAATCCCTGATTTTTTAATACCATATATTAAGCTTCCTTTACTACAGCGATTGAAAGGCATCGGGTTATTGTGTGGAACAGACTGGACACCACTTTACAAAAATCGTTTTTATTATTCCAGACTTGATCATTCAATAGGTGTTGCCCTGATAATATATCATTTTACAAAAAGTAAAGCTCAGACAATAAGCGGTTTACTTCATGATGTTTCTACACCGGTGTTTAGTCATGTTACTGATTTTAGAAAAGGGGATGCTCTTACTCAAACCAAAACAGAAACTCAAAATACTTATATTATTAATTCAGATAAGGAATTACTTAAATTATTAACAAAAGATAAAATTGATGTTGAGGAAGTTTCGGATTATCATAAATATCCGGTTGCTGATAATGAAATTCCCTGTCTTTCCAGTGACAGGTTAGAATATATGTTTCCATCAGGAATGGCATTACATGGAAGCTGGACTTTGGATGAAATAAGAAAAATCTATTCGGATATTAGTATTTTAAAAAATGAACAAAAAATTGATGAGCTGGGTTTCCTTTCTGTTTCTTGTGCTGAACAATATTGTTATAAATTCTGTATGACTTCTCATGTGCTTCAGCTGAATGAAAATAAACTTACATTGAATTTACTTGGAAGGATAATGAATCTGGCAGTTGAGTATAATTTACTGAAAGAAAAAGAGTTTATGCTTTTTAGTGAAGCAGAAATAATTAAAAAACTTTCTGAATATGAACAAAATAATAAAGATGAACTTGCAAAACTTTTTAGAACTTTCAAAAATATGAAAAAAATTGAACATACAGAAAATGAAATAGAAGGGCATTACTGTATTAATTTAAAAGTAAAGCAACGCTATATAAATCCACTTGTTAAAACAAAAAGCGGTAATGTAAAGAGGCTTTCAGAAATTTCTGAAACAGGGAAAAAAATTATAGATGATTTTAAATCCTATACAGATACAGCCTTTGGTTGTGTCAGAATATCTGATTAAATTTTTTACATATTTATCTGGCTGCTTTATAAATTGCTTTCATCTGTTCAATTGAAAGTGGATAAAAACCACCAACTTTTCTTTTCCCAAAAAAACTGCATTTGACCGCAAGTTCATGAATCTGTTCATCAGATATTTCTTTTCCTAAAAGTTCTGTAATGGAAACAGGCATTCCGATTTTTATAAACCAGTTTTCAAGAGCAGTAATGCCTGCAAGAGCCTGTTCTTCAATGCTTAAGGAATCGGAAACCTTCATGACATTACGAGCAAAAGAAGCAAAACGTTCCGGGCATTTTGTGTAAACATAGCGGGCCCAGGTTGCCCAGATTGCGGCAATTCCTGCTCCGTGAGCACAATCGAACATGCCGCCAAGTTCGTGTTCCATCTGGTGACAGGCCCAGTCTCCTGTTCCCCCGCAGCCTGTAAGCCCATTATGTGATAAACTTGATGCCCACATAATTTCAGCGCGTGCATTATAGTCCTGAGGGCTTTGGATAAGTTTATTTGTTGCTTCGATTACAGTCGTCATAAGGCCTTCTGCAATTCTGTCTGTAAGAACTGTTTTTCCTACAGGACCAGGAGTTTCAGAATCTTCAGTATAGCTTCTTTCTGGTGCAAAGTAGCGTTCTAAAGTATGCATAAGAATATCTACGGCGCCACTAGCGGTTTGATAAGGAGGCAAAGAAACAGTCAGTTCTGGATTAAGTATTGCAAATTTACAACAGCAATATTCTGTATTTAGTCCACGCTTAAGTTTTAATGCATTATTTGTAATTACAGAAGAGTTGCTCATTTCACTTCCTGCTGCGGAAATTGTCAGAATAGCTCCTATAGGAAAACAACCATGGACTTCCTGTGTCTTATCGTAATATTCCCAGACATCATGTTCTGGATTGGCCAGGCCATAACCAATGGCTTTTGCAGAATCAATTACACTTCCGCCTCCAACAGCAAGAATAAAATTGATATCATTTTTTTTACATAGATTTATACCTTCCCGAACTAATTCAACATGCGGGTTAGGAACAACACCTCCAAGTTCAACATGAAAAATTTTTTCATTGTCGAGTAAAGAAAGTATTTTGGACAGTAAGCCTGATTTTATGACATGGTTTTGACCATAATGAACCAGGACTTTTGGTTTTATAGAATCTCCATAATTTGTATTAAAAAACTCATTTATTAAAGCTGCAGTTTTTGATTCACTGTTTTCACCGAAAAAAACTTTTGTTGGGGTGTTGTAACTAAAACTTTGCATGTTAATAGTCCTATAATTTAATCTTTAATGTATTTAATTTTGTTCCAGCGGCATTTTCTATCAAAATAAAAAGGGCTTTTTGTAATTCAAAATTTGCATTTTCACTTAATTTTATAGCTCTGCTTTCTTTAGAACTTTTATTTTTAACTGCTTCCAGAAAACGTAATGATTCACCGGAAAGTGCAAAGAGTGACTGTTCTCCACTTGAAGCATCCGAACAATCAGAGCAAACAAATGAACTTTCGAATTTTGAATAAATACCGATTGTTGTTAAAGGTGAATGACATATACAGCATTTTGTTGTATCAGCTTGTAGTCCAAGTAAGTTTAAGTATCTCCATATAAATCGGAGAAGGGCAATTTTTGTTTCATCTTCTTTTACGAAATTCAATCCATCTAAAAAGCCATTAGCAAGAATCCAGGATTTTTCGTTTTCATCAGCACAGTTTGTTTTTAATATTATTTCCATTGCAACAGAGGCTGCCCAGTTTTTTAATAAGCTTTCCCGAAGAGAAGGTCTGTAAGAGGTTACGTCAAAATCTGTTATTTTTATCTGCTCTTTGACAGCATCTTCATATATCCACATTTTTCCAGAATGAAAAATCTGTACCATTGAACGTAAGCGGCTTTTCTTTCCACCATATTGGACAGCATTAAAAATTCCCCGTTCTGGACTAAGAACAGTGATAAGCCTGTTACTTTCTCCAAATGTTCTTGCAGATAATATTAAACCTTGAACTGATGAATTACGTTCCATAAAATTATTACCAGAATGATTATTTAAATTATACAGTAAAAAACTTCTGTGTCTAGTTAAAATTGAAATTTGTATTTTATGGCATTTTGTTTTTTATTATCTAACTGATTTTTTTTCATTAAGCATTTCTGTGTAATATCTTGTTTCAATTTTATCTTCACTTATGCCGCATAATTTAAGAAGTTTAATCAACTGATCTTTTGCTTTCTGAACTGTCTGTGAGTCATCGTTAGTTTCAAGAATTTCAATTTCGATAAAAGTTCCTAATTCAAATACTTCAGAAATTTCTATTGTTGCATTTTTAGATTTATTTATTTTATAACACCAGTAGTCTGTGGATTTTTTCTTTATATCTGTTACGGAAAAACCTATGTCCTGTAAAAAAAATCGTAAGTCCTCAGGTTTATCTATTGTAAATTCTTTTTCATCATTTACTTCATAGCCTGCTTTAGCTGAGTGTTTTTTTACTTCCTTATTTTTGTAAGTTGCTGCATAATTGATTAATGATTCACCGGTTTTTGCATTAAACTGTCTTTCTTCGCGAATCCGTAACTTTACAGTTTTACCGTTAATAATTGCGGACCAGTATTCATCATTTTTTTCTGCATGCTTTATGAATGAGGCAATTTTTTTCAATTTTTCTTCTGTGGCTTTTCTGTCGTCGCACCAGGCTTTCAATTCAATTTCAAACATATATTGATTATAATACAAAAAGTTATGATATAATATAAATATGAATAAAATTTTCAAAAATATTTTATGGATTTGTCTTTCAATTTCTCTTGTAATTGTATTGCTGTTTGTTGTTTATCATGTTTTCAGAATGTACAGTTCCAAGCAGGTGTTTGATAACTATCGTGCAAGTTTACCTGATTATAATCACAGTAAAGTTTTAGTTTTTAAGGAAATTGATTTTTATAAATATGTTGTTTATGGAAAACCAGAAAACACTGAAAAGCATTTAGATTTTTTAGAAATATATTTGCTTAAGGGCAGGGCTGATTTTGGATTTGATTTTTCTAATGTCCAGATTAATAACTTGAAAACAAATTACGCAAATCGTATCTTGTATGTTGATTATAAGAGTTCAACCCGATTTCCTGTATATGTTGATATTTCCATTCCTGCTGAAAATGTTTCTCATGTTGAATCAATTACAAGTATGCCCGTAACTCAGGAAGAAGCAGAAAAAGCTGCAAAAATTGCTGCAACAGTAACTGGCACGGCAGGAGCTCTTTTAGGTGGTTTCACAGGTTCAAAGTTTTCTTTTAATCCTGTGAAAAAAATAGCCGGAGGAGCAATCGGGGCAGTTGCAGGCGGAACTGCACTTGCTGCCAGTTCTTATGTAATGACAAAAAATCTTTTACTGGATTTTCAGGCTGCTTCATCATCTGTTTCGGATATTGATAATTTGATTGAATCATCAAAAATCCTTATTGCCCTGGAACTGTTAGGAAAACTTGATTCTGTATCTGATCCCGTGAGCCTTAAAGAATGGGAAAAGACTATTATTAACGAGTATTCAGTGGAATTAACAAAGGCACTGGAAAGTTTTTTTAAACCGTTTGGATGGAAATCTGTAATTGTAAATTTTGAAAACAATGAAGGAGATTTATTATGAAAAAAATTAAGATTTTAATCACTGCTTCATTGTTTTTTATAATTATACTTTTTATTTGTCTTTTATTATTTGCACCGGATTCTCTGAGGAATGTTTTATTTTCTAAAATTAAAACATACAATACCAGTACCAGAATAATTGCAGAAAATGAAGTGCTAAAACTCAAAACTTCTCAATTTAATGTTGATTTTCTGGTTTCTCTTGAAACAACAAAAAATAAAAAATATTTAGCATTATATCCATATCAGGTTGTTGCAGGAATAGATTTAAATCTTGCAAATGAAATAAATTCAGACGATGGTTCTAAAGAATTATTTTTGCCATCTCCTCAGATTATCAATTCAGGAACTTCTGTCTCTGAACAACCGCTTATTTTGCGGGACAATCTGGGAAAAGCATTAAATGATTATGAAGCATTTTTCAAACCTGTGAAACAGGCTTTAGAACAAAAAGCATGTGATCTTGCTTTAGAAAACGGGCTTTTTGAAAAATGTATAAAGCAGGCTTTAGAACTTTATGAAAGATTTGGATATTCAGTTAAAATAAATGAATTTCAGAGTAAATCAAAACAGTTTTCAGCCGCAAGGCTACCAGTGTCATTTAATTTTGCAGGTAGTACGAGGTTGTCTTTAGTTCCTGAAGTATTTCCGGCTCGTGATGATTCTGTTATCTGCATAAACGGCAACAGATCTGTTTTATTTGGGGCTTTAGATTCCAGTGACAATTCTGTTTCTTTTAATGATTTTGTTAAAAAGCAAAAGTCATTTTTAAAAGACGATACGGCTTTTTTACAGATTTCTCATCCTTTTGAAAATGACATGAAACGTTCTGTTTTTTTTGCAGACAGATATGGGTATGGAACATGCAGAACATTTTTTAAAAATGGAGATAATTTTTATTTAACTTCTGAAAAGGAATCTGCACAAAAACGAAGGGACGAAATTTCGTGGGTTTTGATTTATTCTGGATTGAATATGAATCTTTGTGCTGAAGAAGAGAATAAATTAGAAGCAGAAAAATTCTACAGAAAGTTTATTAAAGAATATGATTCTGCCTGTTATAGTTTTAAACAAAAAACCTATAATCATACAGAACAAATCCTCAAGCAGATTAAAGCTGATTTTGGTTTTAATGAGGATTGTGAAAAATTATTTTCCCTAAATTCATTATTATATAGAAATGAATATGTTCCGGTAGAAAATGATTCGGCCTTTAACAGACTTCTGGAAATTGCCTTTGTATTAAAGTCGAATAAGTATAATCAATTCAATTTTGAAGCCAGAAAAAAACTGATTCAAAAATTTAATTCAGATGAAATAACCCGCCTGACTTTGAAACAGGTTTTTTTACAGCATGCAGGAGAACTGGATTTAACTGATGAAGAAATAATTTCCTACACCGATGATTTAATTCAAACCGCCTCAATTGTTTCAAAATCCTTGTTTTTATATTTAGACGAACAAAAACGAAATGAATACATAAAAAATATTATCCTTAAAAAGACCGATTCAACAGAAATGAAGTTTTCAAACTTTTCTTTTTTATTTGCTGATGATATTAGTCAAAAAAAGGATATAAATAGTATTTTTAATACTCTGCAAAAAGAAATGAATAGAAAATTTAATTCTCCAGATACAATCGTTCCAGAAAATTATGTTGTTCTGCTTTATACGGAAAAAAAGGTATTTGGTTCAAGAACCTCTGCAATTGTTTTTTTCCCAGAGTATCTGACGGTTTTTGAAAATGTTACAGCGTCATTTTCCAGTTCTTCAAAATCGGATGTCTGGTATAAGGATATAAAACTTGCAAATAATAAACTTACACTTGGAAAAACTACATTTTATAAGCATCCTGCGGAACAGGTTTTTAAAGAACTGAACAAAGCTTTTTCAGATGAAAATTATTATGCTTTTGAAGTATCCGTCAATTTTATCAACAAAATGAGTCAGATGTTGATAGAAAAAATGATGAGGCCTAATTAAATAATTAGTAGTAAAACTTTCATATTTCTGTAAAGCGATTTTATTTAGGGAAAAATTAACAAAAACTGGATTTTTTCAGAAAAATATGCTTTTTTATCCGAAAAACTGCAAAAAATTGTTATTTTTTGAAAATTTTTGTTGACAGATTTTAAAAACAGGGGTTAAAATTAGGACTATCTTAAGGGGAACTTAAGAAAAAAAAACTTATTAGATGTTATCAACGCGTGTTGATAAAAAAAAGGGGGATAATCAACATGTTTATCAACAAAAAATGGAGAAGTTTATTTAATGTTGCGGTTGTTTTGTTAGTTGTTGCTGCTGTTGTTGCCTGTAATGGAATTGTTTCGGAAGAAGTTGCACCTGCAGACGGAATTGACAGGGGCACAACGGATACATCTTTGTCAGGAAACTATTTTATCAAGAATGTACATTCAGGACTTTATCTTGATATTCCTAACGGAGCCAATGCCAATGGAACTAATGTTCAGCAGTGGGCTTATAATGGTTCAACAGCCCAGCAGTTCAATTTAGTCTATGTTGGTTCAGGCTACTATGCAATTAAAACTGTATGTTCCTCAAGTGCACAGGCTTTAGATGTAACAAGCAAAAAAACAGCTGACGGAACAAATATTGAAACCTGGAAGTATGGTGGCGGAAATAATCAGCTTTTTAAGTTCAGTAAGCAGTCAGACGGAACTTATGCCATTTTAACAAAGGTTACAGGTGATAAATCTGGACTTGATGTTTACGGCTGGAGTACTGAAAATGGGGGAAATGTAAATCAGTGGAATTATTGGGGCGGAAACTGCCAGAAATGGACTTTGACAAAAGTTGGTACATCTAGTTCTTCAAGCAGTTCATCAAGTTCAAGTTCGTCTTCAAGTTCATCATCTTCATCCAGCTCAAGTTCTTCATCAGGCTCTTATTCATCTGTAAACTGTTCTCTCTCTTCAAGTTTTATTCGTGGTGTAGATGTTTCAGAAGTGTATCAGGTTGAAAAAGCCGGGGGAAAATATTACAACGCAAGCGGAAGTCAGCAGGATGTCTTTACTATCCTGAAGAATAACGGAGTAAACTGGGTTCGTTTAAGATTGTGGAACAGTAACACATACTGTACGATTGATCAGGTAAAATCTGTAGCTGTTCGGGCAAAAAAAGCAGGATTGAAAGTTTTACTGGACTTCCATTACAGCGATGACTGGGCAGATCCATCAAATCAGAAAATACCATCAGCCTGGAAAAATCTTTCTTATTCAAATCTTAAAACCCAGCTTTATAATTACACAAAAAGTTCTATTAACACTTTGAAAAATGCCGGTGCTACTCCAGATATGGTTCAGATTGGTAACGAAATTGATAACGGAATGCTCTGGGATTACGGATATATGTGGAATACAACTGGTGCAAAACAGCTTGGTGAACTTCTGGCACAGGCCGCAAGTGCAGTTCGTTCTGCAGCCCCTTCTGCAAAAATAATGATTCACTTGGCCCGCGGCGGAAATAATTATGTTTCAGAACAGTTCTTCAGCCGCTATGCAGGTTCCAGTGCTTCAGTTAGAAAAATTGATTTTGATGTAATCGGTCTTTCTTATTATCCGTATTATGAAAGCCATGGATCTCTTGCTGCTTTATACTCAAATATGAGCACATTAAAATCTAAGTATGGCAAGGATGTTTGTGTGGCAGAAGTTTCCTATGCCTGGACGACAAGTTACAATGACAACACTGGAAATGTGTTCTATACAACTCAGGAAGATGATGCCTATAAACTTCTGGTTGATTCAAACGGAAAAACATACTCTGGAATTTCTGCAAGTAAACGCTCAAACGGAACTTATTACATACCAGCAACTGTTGCAAATCAGGGAAATGTAATTCGTGCCGTAATTGAAACAACAGGACAAGTTGGAGGTCTTGGTGTATTCTACTGGGGTGGCTGTTGGACAAGCGGTTCAAGTACCTGGGAAAATCAGGCATTGTTTGATTTTAACAATAAAGCCTTAGGTTCTATGAAAGCATTAGCTGTTAAAGGCTGGTAAAAAAAATACACCACTTTTCTTTGAGCGAGGTTCTTATTGACTAAAGAACCTCGCTTTTTTTTCATGTTATATAATGATATAATATAGGTAACAGGAGTTTCATCAGCAATAGCAGCATGAAATTCTGAAACTTTAACATTATCTTTGAGGTGGAAAAATGAAAAATAAAAAAGTCGTTATTAACCTTATATTATTGTTGTTTACATTTCAGATGATTTTTTCACAATCAGAAGAAGGTTATGCCTTACCAAAAATCAAGTTTGATACAGAGAAGCCAGAACAATCTTTGGATTTTATAGTTCATTACAAGAAATGGGGATTATCATCTTTTAATACATATCAGTTTTTATCAAGCGAAACAATAATTCCAAATAAAGAATTGAATAAAATTTTAACTCCAATTGAGGGAAATTCTAAACTGATGAAAAAACATAAGGGCTGGAAAATTATGACTTACGGATTGATTGCTTCATTCATCGGAACTGGAATTGGGTGTTATTGTTCAAAACCTGATTCTGTAGCTGAATATGTTACAGGTTCTTTAAGTTTAATTTCGCTTTTGTCAGTTTCTCTAACTGGAAATGCGGCGGAAGCATACAGAATGCAGGCAATAGATAATTACAATATGTATGTTTCTGGTTTGAAATAGATATTGAAATTTTACAAGTCTGAATTCTAGCATTGACTTAAAAGACAAAAATTTGATAAAATTAAAACTCAAATGGAGTTAAATAGAATATGATTTTTCCTTTGGAATCACTCGTAAAATTTACTGACAATATTTATGAAATCACCTGTGCTGCTTCCAGACGTGCTTATCAGCTTTCTATGGTAAAAGATCCTATCATTGAAGAAAATGACGGCAAAGTTGTTTCTCTTGCAGCAAAACAACTTTTTGAAAAAGAGGTTGACTACCTTTTGGAACAAAACTAATTCAAAATGCAAAAAATACCTCTTCTGGTAATTTTTGCCCCAACGGCTTCCGGCAAAACTGCTTTAGTTGAAAAGCTTTTTTCAGATAAAAGTTCAGGTCCTTTTGCCGGAAAAGCCGAAATTATTAATGCAGATTCCATGCAGGTTTATCGAAACCTGGACATTGGAACTGCCAAACCTGATTCAGACTTTTTAAAACATCTTCCACATCACTTAATAGATATAATCGATTATTCAGAACAGTTTGGTACGGGTCGTTTTTTGCCCCTTGCCGATAAAGCAGCACAGGAAATTTTCTCTAAGAAAAAACTTCCGGTTCTTTGTGGTGGGACGGCCTTTTACATTAAAAACTTTTTATATGGCTTACCGCAAACTCCAGAATGCGACTTATCTTTAAGAACAAAAATTCAGGAAAGAATTAAAACAGAAGGAACAAAAATACTTCACGAAGAGTTAAGCAAACTTGATCCGGAGAGTGCAGAAAAAATTCATGTAAATGATGAATACAGAATACAGCGTGCTTTAGAAATAATTCTTTCAACTGGTAAAAAACGTACAGAATTAAAAGCTGAAGAAAAACTTCGTGAAAAATATGATTTTTTTATAATTCAATTGCTGCGCCCAAAAGAGGAACTTTATAAAAGAATTGACTTAAGGGTCGAACAGATGTTTTTGGATGGACTTGAAAGTGAATTTAATGAACTGGAAAGAAATGGTGCGGCAGAGCTTATGCCTGGAATGCAGGCTATAGGATATAAAGAATTTTTTCAGGCAAGAAATAAAAAGTATCTTGCAGATTTACAGCTTGATAGCGAGAAACTTTCTTATTCAGAAAAAGTCTGTGAATTAATCAAGCGTGATACAAGACATTATGCAAAAAAACAACTGACATTTTTTGCGCGTATTTCAGGCGTGCATAAATTTCAAGCGGATGATTTTTCTGCAATTCAATCTGCAATTCTGTCCTGGCTCCAGAACCGTATATGACTGGTTGAATCCTTAAAGACTTTATTTTACCAGAGTTTTATTGCATCTGCCGGACATATTTCATGGCAGCAATAACAGTGAATACATTTGTCACGGTCTATAGTTACATAGCGCTTTTTACTGGATTTTTCCCCGCTTGAAAACTTTAGTGTTTTTGGCGGACAGATTTCTATACATTTACCGCATCTTATACACTTTGAACCTTTTGTAAAATGCGGATTTTTTACCAGAATAAAATTTGCAATGTTATCCAGCCATTTTGGCAGCATCCGACGTAATGTAATTGCAGCAGAAGCTTCCTGAACAATCTTAAAGCTTTTTGGTTTAATTTCTGAAAGCGGAGTTCCTGCTGTCTGTATTTCTTCAGGAGCATTAAGCCATTTTTTTCTTTTAAGTGCGGAGTTTAAGTTTGGAATATTGTATGGATTGTATCCGACAAGTTCAGCACATTTCCAGTCAAGAGCAAGAAGATTATCACTTGCTGCGAGAAAATTTAATGAAACAGGCTCGCCGTTCCCTGGACCACCAGGACCTTCCATTGCGACAACAGCATCCATAATGGCATAATCTGCCTTAATGGCAATATTCAGATCTGTTATAAATTCTCCAAAATCGTTTTTGTTTGGAAAAACATAGTGCTGTTTTGCTTTGCTAAGCCCAACCATAAATCCAAAAAGATTCTTCATGGCTCCTGTATAATACATGAGCTGATGTGTTTTAAGTTTTGCACAGGAGACAATTATATCAGCCTTAAAAAATTGAGAAGCAACAGAAACTTTTTTTGCCATTATGCCGTCAGGAATTTCAAGATTTTCTGAATCTGAAAAATCTACCCAGTGACCTCCGTTTTTTTCAACCTGGCTAAGCATGTTTGTTGCTTTTGCAGAATATAAGGATGGTGTAACAGCTGGAGATTCTCCGACAATGACTTCTTTTGCTCCAAGTTCAGCAAAGCATTTTACAGCAGCACCTACAACAACAGGATTAGTGCATACGGCAGCTTCAGGCTTTTTGGGAGAAAGTATGTTTGGCTTAATCAGAACAACTTTTCCTTTTACATCCGGAGGTGGTACAAGGTCAAAAAGTTTTTTTACACATGAGCAGATATTTTCTTCTTCATAATTATTGCATTTTGAAAATGCTACAGTGTTTGTCATTTAATTTCTTTTATCCTTTTAATTAAAGCTTTTGTCTCTTCCGTTTGTCTGTCGTAAATCGGCTGCATTGCTTTTTGAAAATCTTCAATATTTTCAGGTTCAGTAACAATGCAGTTTTCATTAATTACTTTTTGTTTAGCAAGCAATTCTTCTTTGTGCCACAAATTTCTTTGAAAGGCAGTTGAATCTTTTGCGGCCTGCATAACAATGTTTAAATCTTCTTTGCATAAACTTTCTGACATTTTTTTTGAACCGATTATAATTTCAGGTAATCTGGTATGTTCATCTATAACGATATATTTTGCAATTTTGTAATGTTTAGTTGATTCATAGCTTGACCAGTTGTTTTCTGCTCCCTGAATATAATCTGTCTGTAAATTGGAATATACATCCCCGTAAGGAAGAGGAATCGCTCTGGCTCCTAAAAGATCTATCATCTGGATTAATGTTGTGTTTTGCTGAACACGAATTCTTAGGCCTTTTAAATCTTCTGGCCTGTAAATCGGACGGACAGTGTTGTAAAAACTTCTGGCACCTCCGTCATAGTAGCACAGACCTACTAAATCATTCTGTTCAAGACTTTGTAAAAGCATTTCACCTATTTCGCCATCGAGTACTTTGAAAGAATGTAAATCGTTTCTAAAAATGTATGGCATCTGCAGGGCATTAAACTGTGGTGCAAAATCTGATAATGTTCCGATGCTTACCCGGGCAAAGTCTATTCCACCAAACTGTACCTGTTCGATGGTGTCTTTTTCCTGACCAAGCTGTGAATTAGAAAACACTTCAATTTTTATTCTGCCTTCACTTCGTGTTTCAACAAGGTCCGCAAAATAACGATCTGCAACTTCTGTCGGGTATCCGTAAGGATGTGTTTCGGCCAGTCGAAAAGAAATGCAGAATTTTTTGTCACTGCAGGTTTTTGTTTTTTTACAAGAAATCAGCATAGTGCAAAGAAATATGCAGCATAAAAGAATTGCTGTTATTTTTTTCTGTCTCATTCCAGCCTCCATAGTTTAGAAGTTTTTATTTTTAGAATCACTGATTTTGAAGTGATTCATTCCTGTATTCGCTTGGGGTTTTTCCAGACATGTTTTTGAATACACGACTGAAGTAATTTGCTTCACTAAAGCCTGAACGTTCTGAGACATCTTTAATGGATAGGGTAGGATCATCCAGCATTAAACAGGCGTTCTTAAATCTTACTTCATTCAGATAGTCAACAAAATTTATACCCCAGTATGTTTTAAATACTTTACTAAAATAATAGGTACTCAAGTTGAGTGAACCTGCTATTTCATCAGCTTTTAAATCTTTCATATATTCATTGTTTATTTTTTCACCAGTTTCCTGCAAAAGCTTTATCAATCGGGCAGAAAGTTTTTTCTTGCCTTCTTCATCAGGTTGAGGTAATTCAATAGTTTTTATGGCAGGTAGTGGTTCTGTTTTTTCTTCTGAATTAAATTGTTGTGTTATTGAATTTTCAATAATGCTTGTAAGTTCCTGAATTGTTTTTTCTTTTTCTTCAAGAGCGAGCTTTTGCGATTTTTTTTCTTCGAGCTGTTCAGTTAATTTTTTGATCAGTTTTGCAACAGTCTGATTTTCTGTAGGTTTTAAAAGATATTCATTTACTCCAAGAGAAACTGCTTCTTTTGCGTAACTGAAATAATTATATGCAGAAAGAAATACACAAACCTGTTCTTTATCGGTCTGACGGATTTCCTTAACTACTTCAATTCCGGTTTTACCAGGCATCTTAATGTCCAGAAATATTATATCCGGATGATAGTTGTTCCACATTTCTAAAGCCATAATTCCGTTGCTTGCTTCATAGATAAACGAAATCTCTTTGCAAGACTGTCCGATAATCTTCATCAGGGCTTTCCGCTCATATTCTTCATCATCAGCAATTAAAATTGAATACATTTTTATCTCTCCTGTGTTTTTTCAAACGGTAAATTAATTGTAATCAGAGTTCCTCTGTTCAGTTTGGAATAAACATGAAAACTGGCTTTATCTTCATACAATAATAATAGCCGCGAAAAAATATTTTTAATTCCGACGCCATGGATGGCACCAGAATAATTTGTAAGGTTTTTATGTTTTGCCATATCGATAATTCTTTGTTTCTGTTCATCGTTCATTCCTGTTCCTGTATCCAGAATACGAAAGAGATATGTGTTGTTTCTGGTTTTTATGTCCAGTATTACTTTGCCGCCGTTAACTTTTGGCTCAATTCCGTGACTAATTGCATTTTCTACAAAAGTTAAAAGCATGTATGGAGGTATTTGAAAAGATTCGGGAACAGTACAGTCATTCATTATAAAAGAGAGTCTTGAACCAAATCGTGTTTTTTGCAGTGTAACATATTCATTAAGTGCTTCCAGTTCTTTTTCTAATGATACAGTTTGTGCATGACTGATAAGATTAAAGCGGAACAGGGTTGCAAGAGAATAAACAAGGGACTGTGTTTTATTTGCTTTTTCTTTTTCTGCCTGTCTTGAAATGATGTTAAGAGTATTGAACAGAAAGTGTGGTTTTATCTGCTGCTGTAAACTTACAAGCTGAGATTCTTTAAGTGCAAGCTCAAGTTCCTGCTGATGTTTAAGCTTTGCAACTTTTTCCCGGATGCTCTGACTCATCTGATTAAAGGAATCGGACAGAACATAAATCTCGTTATCGTATTTTTCCTGCAAGTCAATTGGTGGAATATAGAGCATTCCAGAAGCGATTTTTTGGGAGCGTTCTGCAAGGTCTTTTATAGGCCGTGTAAACCATTCGGCAAAAACAAACAGACTTCTTATAACAATAATTGCTGTAATTATAATGAATAGAATTACAAAGCGTTCTGTCCATGCCTGTTTTGAAATTTTGTTTCTGTAATAGTTTTCACTGTCTGTAAAAAGTTCGTTTTGTAAATTATTTGAATATTCTTCAATATATGAATGGACTTTTTCAACAGTGTAATATGCTGGATAGTAGGTATCGCCGTTATTATATAATTCAATGACATTTGATATTTTTGAAAAATAGGTTTCGGTGGAATTTTGAATTGCCCGGTATTGATAATCCGCTTCTTTGTTGTTAAAAGAAACTGGATTTATTCTGGCAAGGATATTTTCAAGTTTATTTTTTTGATCTGTTATATTTAAAATATTGCTTTGTTCATCAAAAACAAATTGTTTTACAAGATATGTACAGCTTTGCAGTTCGTTAACGAAAGCATTTATATTGTAGTGTATTTCCAGATTTTTTTGGATTTGTGTTGTAGACTGATATGTTGTAGTAGAAAAATAAAAAACAATGGAAAATGCAAAAAGATTAACTGGTAAAAAAAACATAAGAAGTTTATTTTTAAGACTCAGAGAATACCAGTATCTTACTAAGAAGTTTGTTTTTCTGTTTTTCTTTTTCAAACTAAATTTTCCTTAAGTTTTATAGTCCTGATAACTGGTTCTGAAAGTTCCATAATGAGCGGAAAATTATTTTGTGTTAAAGCATGAACTTCACCATCCATTTGTAAAAGCACTTTATTTTTATAATGAATGACAATTTTTGAAGCTTCATCGAGAACAGAACAATTATTATTAATGTGTGTACCCTGTTTGATTTGTTTTTTTAGAGAAAACTTTTTAAAAACTGAACCATTAGGAGTAAAACAAAAATTACGTTTATCCGGTAAAATTTTATTGTTAGAGCCATATGTTCTGTTTCCTGAAGCTCCCAGAAGACAAAACAATAATTTTTCTTCAATTGTATTTTTTAAGTTTCCGGCTGAATCAAAAACTTCAATTTTGATTATATCAGACGGATATTTTAGGGAATAAAACAGGCAGGCAAGATTGATATAGTATTTGTAAAAATCTCCAGGTTTAACGTCGTGTTTTTTGTGTGTTTTATAAGTAACGTAGGCATCAATTCCAATACTGGCAATATTAAAGGCGTAATAAGAATCATAATCGCGGAAATAATTTTGTGGAGTAATTTTAACAGCTTTTTCCAGCGTAAAGACAGATTTTTCAGAAAGCAGCTTAAGTGAATCTAAGAGAGTTCTGCCAGAAAGTCCGTCATTGCCTGTGCCAAAAGGAAGTTTTAATACAGTAATTTTAGAAGTAATAAGTTTATAATTTTCCTGAGATTCAAAAGCATATCTGACTAAGGCTGACTGCACGTCGCGGCAGGTTCCGTCACCACCAGCAATGATGATAAGTATTTCGGCAGAGGCTCTGGCTTTTTTTGCCTGGGAAATTATTTCCTGTGTTAAAAAATAGGCATGGCCTGAATATTCAGTTTTAAAAAGAGTAATTTCTGAAACATCAGAAACAATCTTTTTTGTTGCAGCGTTTTTTGCTTCTTCTGAAAAAATAGAACGATTAACTTCTGAGCGTTTTTTTATAGTAAAGCCGCCTGAACATGGATTTACTATAATGTAAGGATGTAATTCTTTTCCCTGCCACAGCGGGCTTACTGCAAGAATTGGTTTAAAATAAGCACTTAAAGCCTGAATTGGAAAAATAGATGCTTTACTCATGCTTAAAAGTATAGCATAAAATTGTTCTAAATGCTACTTTTAAAACGCAAAATTGAGAGAATTTAGAGATTTTTTTGTTTTTTTTAGTAAAAAATGGTTTCAATAAAGTTTTTTAGTAAATCCGGCCAGGTTTGACACTCTGGAATTACATCAATATGGTTTTCCCGCGAAGTTTCTTCTGTAGCAAGGGAAATTCCATGTTGTCCCTTTGAGTAAAGATGAACTTCACAGGGAATCTTGTGTTTTTTCAGGGCTTTTGCAAATAAAATGGAATTTTCAGGAGGTACATATGTGTCTTCAAGTGTGTGCCATAAAAAAGCCGGTGGACAGTCAGAGGTAACAAATTTTTCCACTGAAAGATGACTGTATAAAGATGGTGTATAATTGTCTTCAGATTGACCTTCTTTTTCAGAACCGGTTAAGTTGATAAAAGAAAGCCGGTTTGCATATTTAGAAGCATTGATGACCGGATAGCAAAGGCATAGAGCATCTGGACGGATGTCTTCTGGTTTGCATTTTAACTTTTCAGAATATTCTCTCTGGTTCCAGAAAACTCCGCTGGAAGCACACAGATGTCCTCCCGCAGAAAAACCGCATACAATGATTTTATCGATTCCAAGTTTTTCAGCATTTTTTCTGTAATGCCATATAGTCTTAAAAAGATCTATCAGACCATCTGGAAACACCCGGGGATAAATTGCGTAGCGTAATACAACAGAATGAAAGCCGAATGAATTAAACTTTTTTGCAACGGGTTCAGCTTCACGCGGCGAATGATGAGTATATGCTCCGCCAGGACAAACAATTACAAGCGGTTGTTTTTTATCAGAGTTGTTTAAAAGAAATTCGTTAAGTTTTTTCATATAAATATTATATCAGGAAAAACAAAAAAACTGAAGATTACAGAAGTTTCTCATCAAAGCAGGTGAATATTGCTTTTGCGAACTTTTGTGTTTCAGGAATATTTCCATACATTCCCGTCAAAGTTCCTGTATGGCGTTTTCTTTCGAGTCTGTTTCCTTCATCGCTTAAAAAAGGAGTAAATACGTTTTTTTCAAAAAAAATACTGGACTTGTTTTTTGCAGAGGCAGCATAAAATGTTCTGTTTAAACCGTCTGTTTTAATTTTAAGAAAAATTTTTCCATCGGGGATATCTTTAATCTGTGTAATTATTTTTTCTCCAGTTCCAGAATTTGCGCTTAAAACTAAAATGCGCTTTTTTTGTGAATCTATTCTTATAGAGAAACTGATATATGTTGTTGTGCTGTAATAGGATGTTAATCCAGCCTGAGAACCTGGTATTTTACTTTTAAAATTAAGAACAACACTGAATTCTGTTTTTAAAGATTTTTCGCGCATTAGAAGCGTGTTTCTGGCAGTTTTTTCAAAAAGCTCTCCCGGCTGCAGGTATAACGTGTATTTAAATGGCCAGGAACGAAAGTTATAATGTTTTTTATCCGGATTACGGGCAAACTGGAAATTTTTTAACTTGTATGGATTTTTATATTTAGTTTTTGGGTCATTTCGAAAATTGATATCCGGTGCATTTTGTATGATGCCGGGACCTTTTCCTGCGTTAACGGTAAACCAGCCGTCTTTTGTAAATTCAATCGGATCTAAAGCGGTCTCTCTGCCAAGTACTGTATACATATTGTTTTCTGAATCACGAGCAGGACGGGCACACAAATAAAACATCCACCACGAACCGTCTGAAGCCTGTACGGGTTTTCCGTGTCCGCATCTTTGAATTGCAGAATGTGTATCAGTTTGAGTCATTACAGGATTGTAAGGGCTTTCTTCATAATTGCCAAAAAGAGTTCTGCTTCTTGCAACACTTATTCTGTGTCCGTATCCGGTTCCGCCTTCTGCGAGAATGGCGTAATACCAGGTGTTGCCGTTTTCCAATGTATGTTTCCAGATATGAGGTCCTTCAGGGCAGCGAAGGCCTGTTCCTTTCCAGAT
>JAEEGL010957773.1_pt1 | contig 28968 bp, 25 predicted proteins | sample 9134231 | NCBI WGS metagenome assembly JAEEGL01 (sample SAMN16246548, study PRJNA631951) | gut metagenome | biome: gut microbiome; feature: rumen; material: fiber-attached | host: Bos | place: Iran: Karaj | collected 2018-10 | reverse complement strand
TAACTGTATCGACCATAGCACGATAAGAACAATATCATTTAAGGCATACATCAAAGCATAATAAGGAGAACGAAGGATGGATAGTCCACAAGCGACAAAGGAAGTGAAAATCGATATTGTGGCAATTAGAAGATATGGTGTCTGCAGATACTTCAAAAGGAAATAAAAACCAAAGGTTGCTACTCCTCCAAGAAGAAGGACAATTCCATATCGATAAATAGGATGAGTAGCAACTTCAACTTCCTTTTTATCTTTAAATGGATGTCGTAACCAAGAAACTAAAGCGATGATTGCTAAAGGAAGTGTCATTCCCGCATAGGTGATAAGTTCACTGTAGTAATGAGTCTGATAAGAGACGATTGCATAAAGAACACTAAAGGCAATAGTCAAGATATGGGTAAGGAAATGACCTTTGGCTAAAAAGATTAAAGAGGTTGCTCCGATTAAGGAAGCAAGAAAGGAAAGGATGTCTCCAGGAAAGATGATATAAAGAATGATGATGGTCAATATGGAAATGGACCATAATATTTTTTCAAATAAAGAAAAATAGTGACAGAGTCTTTTCATAGAAACAATTCTATCAAAAAGCCCTGTCACTTAACATTCCTGAGTGAGAAATTCACTCCTTTACATACACAAGGTATCTCTTGAATACCACTTTGAGTATAATGGTTTTCTTTTGTTTTTCCTTGTGCATATGTGTTCCATGTTGTGTATATTCGTTCCTACGCCTAGGAATTTCTTGTTTTGGACCAACGAGAGATGAGTTTGACTAAGAAATAAATCCCCCATCCGATAGCTAGAGAAGATAAAATGACAATGGAGACAAGCGGCATAATGATGATATCTGGATCGTTAACAAACTGAATCATACTCTCAAAGAAGGAGGTCCACATACGAGCAGTGGCTTCTGAAAAGGTGTATCCGTATCTTCCCATCAAGGTGAATTTCAAAATGACCATGAACAAAGTAAAAGCAACGATGAGAATACTCGTGACTAAAGCTACATAGAATACCGTCTTAGAAACCGCCTGTTTCTTGGCTTTCTCAAAACTGAGGTATTCATCAATCTTGCTGATCATCTTATAAGTATCAATTGGATCTTTATTATCATCAGTCTTTTTTTCAATTCCTGAAGAAATCAAGGAATTGATATCTAAAGAATAGAATTCACAAAGTTTCATCAAGATTTCCGCATTAGGAATTCTTTCACCAGACTCATAATAGGCTAAAGAACGACGAGCAAGGCCAACCTCATTGGCCACTGCTTCCTGAGATAAACCTTTTTCCGCTCTACTTTTCTTTAATTGTTCAGCTATGGTCATAATCATTTTCCTTTATTTGAAATGTAAATGAAAGCAGTCTAAAGGAAGTATACCATTTCAAGCGTCTATTTTCTATGATAGAAACTAGCTGACAAGCAAAGATAGCACAAATAAAGAGGCGGTGATGGTAGGAAGAGAAACTAACACACCATATTTGATGAAATCCAAGAAGGAATAACGGATGTTCTGCTTGGATAGAAGGTTTGTAAACATGATTCCCGCAAGGGCACCAATCGGAGTTAAAAAAGCACCGAGATTTGAGCCGATGATGCTCGCATAAAGAGCACCTAAAGTCATGTTTGGAATATTTGCATAAAACACGCTCATCGGAATGTTGTTGATTAAATTACATACCAAAAAGGAAGAATAACCATATTTGTAGACTTCTAGTCCTGTACCTAAAAAATAATAGAATTCCTCAGTGACGCCAGAGATACGTAATCCTTCCACGATGACAAACATGGATAAGACAAAGAAGATCAGTTCATAAGGTAGACGTCTGATGGTCATGAATAAATCATGTGGTTTTTGTCTCTGAACCAAAGACCTGACAAGATTAAAGACAATCAAAGATAAAGCACAGATAAGAGATATCAGATACATCTCAAGATGAATATAAGAAGAGATTACCAAGAAGATGAGACAGATGGCTAAATGGGATACCCCTACGATCAAATCAAATTTTGACTGGATATGATATTCTTCCTCAATGACATCCATACTCTTTTTTAATGGACGATGGAAGATTAGAAGCAATAACACAATCTCAACCACACCAGCCACTAAGGTTGGTAAAGCCATCACCTCAAGATAAGAGATGAAATCGATATGATAACTGGTGGCTAAATAGATGTTTGTCGGATTACCGATGATCAGCATCATGCTCCAGGTATTCGCACCGACAAAACAGGCGACAAGATAAGGAATCGGATTGATGTTGGCATTCTTACAGAAATAACAGATAAAAGGAATGAAGGTTAAAATGACGATGTCATTAGACGTAAAGACGGTCAACACAGAAGCAAAAAGATAGAGAATGAAAAACAAGGAATACTGAGATTTCTTAGCAAACTTAGTGGATTTACAAGCCAAATATTTAAAGAACCCAACTTCATCAAGATAGATGGAGATGATGGTCATGGAGAAAAAGAGAATCAATATCTTGATGGGATTGACACTGTCCTCACTAGTCATTGCCTTAAAGATATCTTCAAAGTTCACCACGCCAAGAAGCAACATAAAAATCGCTCCAGTTAAGGAGACGACAATATATGTGCTGATTTGCATCTTTCCGGCTTTGATCTTCGGAAAGAAGATAATCGATGCAATTAATAAGACGCAGGTAATCCCGGCAATGAGAATGGATTTAAGCATAACAGTGAAAAAAACACGGAGATAATCATATCACGATTTTTACAAAAGTAAATCTAAACTAATCCGTAATGCTTTTTTCAAAAATCAATCTGGATGGATCTGGTTCAACTCTCTTGATATAGATAACACCACTGAGATGATAACCATTGTTCATGCAGAGTTTCTGCATCGGAATGTTCTTCCTATGAGTGTCAATCTTGATAGAAGGAATGTGATGGTCTTTAGCATACTGATAAGCAAACTTCATCAAGGCATCGCCCACTTTCTGATGATGGTATTCCTTCTTGACTGCAATGCGATGGATGACTAAGTCTTTTTCCGTATAGGGAATGACCCATTTTCCTTCAATTTCATCATAGTCCACATTAAAAACATCATGGACTAGGGCCATTACACCAACAAGTGTTCCTTCCTTATAGGCGCCATAAAGAAAGCCGTGATCGATATCACTTAAAAGACTATCGGTATTAGGATAACCGTTCTGCCATTGTTTCGAAGTGGTCTTCAACAAGGCTCTTCCTTCTTCGATAATCTCCATGACGGAGGTGATTTCTTCACGATTGACTTTTCTGATTTCCATACCCTAACCTCGGTTATAAAAAAGACATCTGCCCAATGACAAATGCCTTTCTTTTACTCTTTCAAGATGAATAAAATTATACAACCTGATAATGACCAAGGAAAGTGCTACATGCAATAAAGCGCTAACTGATTGATTCAATCACGTTATGAAGCTTCTCAGCCACAATTTCCTGATACTCAATTTCTTCTTTTCGGACTTCTCCTCTTAAGGATTTGACTTCCTCAGGTGACATCACGATAGATGAAATCCAAGTAAGCTGATTGCTAGCCTTGATACTTTTGATGGCTACCTGGATATAACTAGGTCCTAGAGACAAGACTTCCAAGGCCTTTTTTTCATCAACCATACCAGAGGTAAGAATACCCCAGGTGTCATAGATTGTATCATTGGCTATCGGGCCGATGATGACATCGTAATCAGAAAGGTAGTCTTCTTTGAAATGTCGATTGTTGAAGATATATTCAAACCATTCTTCATTGCGATCAAAGCGTTTGATCTTCAGCCCTTCTTCGTTTAGTTCATAGATATTCAGTATCGTTTCCTGATCCGGTCTGGTCTTTGCCCACTTCTTGACAAAGTCTTCATCTGGGCTAGTATAGAAGCCTTGGGCAAAATCCGCATTCTTTCTTCCATAGAAGACATCGGGATGAACTAGTCTTGCAAAACCGACATGAAATAGTTTCATTCTTTCTGTCCATCCATATATTCCTGAATGATAGGATAAGTCTTAAGATATGGATCTGTAATCTCTTTTACTTCATTTCCAAATTCTAAAAGATTATTCTCACTAACAGAATATTCTCTCCAGGTAGGAAGAGAAGAAGAATTTGGATTACCAGTCTTAGCAAAGTTAGACCAATAAGTGACCATCATATCAGAAAGCTTGATATCACTATCATTATAGCGATGAGCATGTTTATCATGCCTGACATTACCATAGGCATAAATCAATTCACCAGCGTGATAGTTGGAATGATAACGATTCTCTTTGGTAAACTGATAGGAATAGACTTTCACACCTGCATCAAGCGCAATTCTTGACCATTCATGATGAGGATTCATAAACCAGTAGATAGAGATGATTTCATTAAAGGTGGAAAAGGCATCTTCGTTAATTTCTTTTTCATAGACTTGGACAAGTTTATTTGCGATATCTTCGTTGAAGTAATCAGCAAGTCTTTCCTTGATGTTGTCTTTGTTAGTAGGAGAAAACAAGAACTTAGGAACGACAAAGGCATCCGCTTCCTTGACGTTAAAACCATTAAGGAGGATTTCCTCATTATTGTTCTTTTCTTGATAGACTTCATAAGGTTGTTTTTCTAAGACATAGCCATCAAGAGATACCTGCTGAGGGGCAAAGGAAGTCTTGATCAAGTCTTCCGCTTTGATATTTCTCATCTCTTGGATAGAAGAACAATGGAATTCATCCATAATCTTCTTATCTAACTTATAGGCATCATCAAGATTGCGATAGGTGTGGGGTGGATTCTTGATGGCCAAGGAAGAAGATTCACCAATCGCTCTTTTGAAAAGTCCTTTGGCTAAAGGAGAAGTACATAACGCAGAAACACAACTAGAACCTGCTGATTCACCAGCGATGGTGATATTGCTTTTATCACCATGGAAATACTCAGCATTGTCGTTAACCCATTGCAAGGCTTTGATCTGATCTAATAAGCCATAGTTACCGGTGGTATGATTGCTAGATTCATTTTTCAATTCTTCATTAGCAAAGAAACCAAAGACACCTAGACGATATGCGACATTGATGAAGATGACGCCATGTCTAGCCATCTCTTCTCCATTGTAGTCATCAAAACCGGTGGTGCCAGAAGTTAAAGAACCACCATGAATATAAAAGAGAATGGGAAGGTTAGTCTCTTCTGTATGTGGTCTCCAGATATTCAGATATAGACAATCCTCAGACATATCCTGTCTAGGGTTCATATGATAATCTGGATACCATCCTTTAGCGGAATAAATATCCACCAAAGATGACATCACGGCACTGCCATCCTGTTGCATAGCTCTAGGAGCAAAATAAGTGCAGTCTTTCACTCCTTGCCAGTCTTCTACATCCTGTGGTTCTTTCCATCTCAAGTCTCCAATAGGAGCCTTTGCATAAGGAATGCCGGTGTAGACTTCTACTTTCTGATCTTCACTATATAAACCTTTGATATCACCATTTTTCAAGGTGAGGGTATCTGTCTCTACTACTTGTGAGTGACTGACACCTCTTTTTCTTTCAATAGCCGGTTTAGAAAAAAATATCAGGATAACACTGATTAGCAAAAAGGAAAGAGAAGGAATCATTCTAAAAAGGAATTTCTTATTCCTCAAAAGGAAACGAAAAACCATGCCGAGCACTAACGCGACAAGTTCTAAAACAAATAAAGCCATAGGACCATTGGCTAGATCAAAATAAAAAAGGATAAAAGCCAAAGCCAACAAGGAAATCAAAGGATAGAAAATCCAAAATAAAACAGTCTTTCTCTTTGTCATAAAACCCTCCTACATCAACATTATTATATTAATACAATTGAATTAAACCATAAAGTGAATTGCTCATACTTCTATCATAACATCCAAGAGCGCACAATTGACATTTGTTATTTTACATATGTTTAAGTATAATAGTTTTAGATGCAATGCTACTAAGCGTTCTAATTATCGATTTTTAGCGTCTAAATTTATCATGATTAAAACAGCAAAAACAAATCGCCGTCGCACCAGAATCATCAGAAACACCGCCTATAGTGCTAACTTCATCTATCTGGGTTTACATGCTTTTTATTTGATTCTATTTATCGTCAGTCATCTTTGGGAAATGGTTTATGCCGATATCGCTTTTATCGGAGTCTATTTCTTTTGTTTCTATGTTTTGCAAAAAGCAAAATACTATATCTATGCTCTAATCTGTGGCAATGCCTTTTTAGCCTTTATCAGTATCGCCACCATATATCTAGGTTTTTCTTCCGGTTTCCATCTCATCATCATCGGTTTAGCCACCATCGCCTTCTTTACCGCCTACTTCTCTAAAGTTCGCGGTGTCAAAAACCCTCTGATCTGGTCAGCTTTGTCTATTGTTGTCTACCTTACACTATATTTCATCACAAGGTTTGTTAACCCGGTCTATACTATTCCATTCTGGTTAGAGACCACTTTGATGGTCACGAATATCTGGATTTGTTTCTTGATGTTAACCATGTACCTTACCATCTTCTTGAAATATGCCTTCTTCCTAGAAAAAAAGATCATGAACGAATCAAGAACAGACGAATTGACTCAGATCAACAATCGCTATGCTTTATACGATTATCTTGAAAGCATAGATAATAAAACCAATCTCTTCTTAGCCATCTTTGATATCGATGATTTCAAGATGGTCAATGACACATATGGTCATGTCTGTGGCGATTACATCTTAAAAAGCATCGCCCGAATCACCATTGAAACCATGAGTGATGAATTCGTCTGCCGTTATGGCGGTGAAGAATTCATCGTCATTCTAAAAAACGAAAAGAAGAAGAATCAAGTCTTCCAACGCTTAGAGACATTGCGTAAGAATATTGAGAATTACGCCTTCGAATTTGAAGGTAAAAAAATCCATATCACCATCACTCTTGGTGCTGCCAAATACACGAAGGACATCAATTCCTTAACTTCCTGGATTGAAGTGGCTGATGCCAAGCTTTACGACGGAAAGCAAACAGGAAAGAACAAGACGATTCTTTAGAAGCAAGAATCCATCAACGGATGCACTTGAGTACCGATGTGGGAGTTTAATTAATGTAACAATTCCCAATATCCAGAATATCTTTCCTCGTTATGACCTATACGGGGTTCTTTTAACTATTAATACTGGACACTTTTTATTTTCATTAAAAACTGTCCAATAGGATATGACTATTATTTAAAATTTAAAGCACTAGTAAAGCTTTTATGATGCCTACATGAATAATAAGCAAGAAGGACCGATACTTTTTGTATCGATCCTATTGTTTCAATATGTCCTGACTCTACGCCTTCAATGCCTTGATAAAATCATTATTTTGTGAACTAGTGATTTGGATGTTTTATTAGATATGGTTGTTCTGGGTATCATCGTAAATTTGGCCTTGAGGAAAATCAATTTCCAGTTGTTCACACACGTATTGATAATCATCTATGTTTTCTGTTGTAATGAAATAATTCAAACACTCGGCCGGCTTAGTTGTAATACATATAAGCCCGATTTCATCTTTTTCATAATCACTTAAGATTTCTCTCATTCTCGTTAAAGAACACGGTAAATTAGTTTGTAAATAATTCACCTCTTCAGTAGTCTTGATTCTATTTGTTCCAGGAAGAATGCCAGAATACCAAATATCAGAATCCTTCCAGCAATATACTTCTATCCCCTTCATACTTCCTTTATATGACTCATATAAAGTATAGTCATACGTATCAACATAATTAGGTTTAGAACAACTGAATAGAATGGCAAATGGCACAAAAGCTATTTTTCTAAAAAACCTCATATTCAAATTGTTAAACCTCCTTTAGTATATATTTACATTATAGGAGCAGTTGAAGATGAGAGCAAATCTAATTTATCAACCCACTGAATCTCCCAATAATATTGGCCAGTTGAATTAGTTAGCCATCCGTGAGATGTCTCTCTCCAATGTGATAATTTAACATCTATTCTACCAACCGCGTAACTAAATTGTACTGACCCCCTCCTATGGCTCAGGAGTGCTCGATGAATAAAGTGACATGTCACTTTATTCATCCTTGATCTACTCCTAGGTCCAATTAGAGGGGTTCACTTCATTATTTCAATTTCGACAAGTGCTTTTTTCATATAATAAGCATCGTTTTTATCAGCCATATATCTTAATACCGCCTTTCAATATTTCATTTACCAAGTCTATGTTATTATTAAGTTCACTACTTCGGATAAGGTCAACTTTCTTATGAAGTGTTTGTCTTAATCTTTCAATAAGTCCAACAAAACGTAAGCCGGTCAATGATGATGAAACATATAAATCTACATCGCTTTTTTCATTAGCTAATCCTTTTGCGTAACTGCCAAACAAATAACAAAAATCAATTTGTCCATCATATTCGTTATCAAACAAAGCAGATACTTTTTCTTTAATTAATTGAACACTAAGCAAACCCTTTTCTTCAGTTATTTCGCAGTGTTCATTTAACATATTAATAAACATTTTACGTTTTATTAAACTTCCATAATTATCGTCAGTTTCATATCTACGATATGTTCTTTCAGGAATGCCCAAAATATTGGCTGCTTCTACCTGCGATAAATTGTATTCATTTCTTAATTCTTTTAATTTCATATTCTTTACCAAAAATATAGTATCATAATTGTCCTGTATTGTAAATAACATATGGCCATTTCGTCCTATGAAATATATATTAACAGGCCATTTTGTCCTATCCCAAAAGAAAAGGCCTCCGTAGAGGCCTAATCTATGCTGGATAAGTCTTTTTGTCCAATTTTCTATAAGTGACTTTGGACAATGACAGGTTCATTTAATCTGGAGCAGCCAACGGGAATCGGACCCGCATATACAGCTTGGGAAGCTATCGTTCTACCACTGAACTATGGCTGCAAATGATAGATGCCAAGCAGTTAGCTTGGCATCTAAGAATTACAAATTTACTTCAACAACTGATCGTCGACAGGATTGAGAATAGAATCATTCTCGCTTGCATTTTCCATTTCAGAAGATGCCTTTGGAAGAGAAGAGACGATATCATAATCATTTCTCTTGAGATCCTGATCTTCAACATCATCGCCGATTGGTAAGAGTGGATTGATACCAGTACCAGCTGGGATGAGTTTACCGATCATGACATTTTCCTTAAGACCTCTAAGGCTATCGACCTTGCCCTTGATGGCAGCATCGGTTAAGACGGAAGTGGTCTGCTGGAAGGAAGCGGCAGATAAGAAGGACTCAGTATCCAAGGCAGCCTTAGTGATACCTAAGACGATTGGACGACCGACAGCTGGATAACCAGCATGACGTAAGACCTTGTCGTTCTTCTCAGTGAAGGTGACATCATCAACCTTCTGGCCTGGCAATAAGTCAGTGTTACCAGCGTTGATGATAAGAAGCTTATTTGTCATCTGACGGACGATGATTTCAAGGTGCTTATCAGCAATGTCGATACCGGCGTTGGACTTGTAAACACCCTTAACGTCCTTGATGAGATAATTTCTGACAGTAGTCAAGTCGGTGCAGTCGAGCAATTCCTTTGGATCGATGTGACCCTTGGTCAAAGCCTGACCAGCGACAACACTATCACCTTCCTTGACGGCAGGAACAGCGTTTGGATAGGAAATGAATTCCTGCTGTTCTAACTCGTTGGCAATGGTGAAGACATGTCTCAAACCAACTTCCTTGACTTCCTTGACTGTACCACGGATATGAGTGATCAAGGATAAATCCTTGGCCTTTGGATGACGGACTTCAAGCAATTCCTGAACACGTGGTAAACCTTGAGTAATATCGGATTGACCAGCAACACCACCAGTGTGGAAGTTCTTCAAGGTCAACTGAGTACCAGGTTCACCGATGGACTGGGCAGCCATGATACCGACAGTGTCACCAATGGTGGCTAACTTACCGGTAGCAAGGTTACGACCATAACACTTGATACAGACACCATCCTTAGATTCACAAGTAAGGATAGAACGGATTTCAACTTCTTTGATGCCAGCCTTGACGACTTCGGCAGCAGTTTCTTCATTCATGCACTTATCCTTAGAAGCGATGATTTCACCGGTTTCTGGATGGATGATATCGTGCATTGGATAACGGCCAACAAGACGATCTTCTAAGGAAGAAATGACAGAGCCGTCATCACCACGGAGTTCAGCAACCATGAGACCATGATCGCAACCGCAATCTTCTTCTCTGATAACAACATTGTGGGAGACGTCGACAAGTCTTCTGGTCAAGTAACCAGAGTCGGCGGTCTTTAAGGCAGTATCAGAACCGTTCTTACGGGTACCGTGAGTAGAGGAGAAGTATTCGGAGACGGATAAACCATCGGCATAGCAGTCGGTAACTGGAGTTTCGATAGCGACACCGTTGGACTTTAACATACAACCCTTCATACCGATGAGCTGCATGTAGTTATCGAAGGAACCACGAGCACCAGATTCCATCATCATGAACATTGGGTTACGTGGAGCATCGTTCATACGCTGACGTAACATCTTGGTCATTGGATCAGACTTGACGTTGTTCCAATAATTGATGATAGCATTGTGTCTTTCGTCTTCGGTGAAGTAACCGAGTTCGAAGTTTTCCTGAATCTGGTCGACGGCCTTGAAGCCTTCTTCGTAGAGTTCATTACGACCTTCAAGTGGTTTCATATCGTCAAGAGAGACGGTCAAACCGGACTTGGTGCAGTAATCAAAGCCTTGATTCTTGAATAAGTCCATGATGTGAGCAGTCTTGACAGCATCTTCATCATAGTGATGGAAGATCTTATCCATCATAGTCTGGATGCCCTTCTTGTCGATTGGAGCACGTAAAGGCTGCAATTTGCAGTATTCCTTGAAGACATCGAAGTCATCACCATCCTTGAATTTACCAGAGGCGATAACAGCCTTATAGGCGTCAGCGACAGTGGTGAAGAAGGAATCTGGAGTAGCAACGAAGTTAGCAGCATAATCCTTCTTGGCATTCTTATCATTACGATATGGGAAGTTGATGAATGGGAAGTCATCTGGGAAGATCTTGTTGAAGATCAACTTACCGACAGTGGTAAGTAAGTAGGAATTGTTCTGCTTTGGAGTGAAGCAAACCTTGTTGAGAGATCTACCAGGGACAAAGACTCTGGTTCTCAAAGTGAGTTTGCCTTCTTCATAAGCAAGGATAGCAGTCTCAGGATCGCTGAAGACCTTACCCTCAAACTTGATGTAGCTGCGGAACTTCTCAGCCATCATTGGTTCGTTACGCTTTTCATAGTAACGAGCATACATTTCATTCATGGCAGCATCATCTTCCAAAGTAAGATAATAGTTACCAAAGATCATATCCTGAGATGGGACGCAGATCGGCTTACCATCACTTGGCTTAAGGATGTTTCTGTTTGCCATCATCAAGACCATGGCTTCAGCCTGGGCCTGACGGGAAAGAGGAACATGGACAGCCATCTGGTCACCGTCGAAGTCGGCGTTGAAACCAGGGCAGACAAGTGGATGTAAACGGATAGCCTTACCTTCGATCAAGATAGGCTTGAAGGCCTGGATACCAAGTCTGTGAAGAGTAGGAGCACGGTTTAACAAAACTGGGTGATCCTTAGCAATTTCTTCAATGGCATCATAGACTCTTGGATCTCTTCTGGCGATGAGTTCATCAGCCTGTCTCTGAGAAGTGACATTGGCGTCCTTAGAGAAGATGAGGTAGTGGGCGATGAATGGACGGAAGAGCTGAACGGCCATTTCGCGTGGAAGACCGCATTCATCCATATTGAGGGATGGACCGACTGCAATAACAGAACGGCCAGAGTAGTCAACACGCTTACCGAGTAAGTTCTGACGGAATCTACCCTGCTTACCCTTTAAGGTAGAGGATAAAGACTTGAGAGTGTTACCGGAGATAGACTGAGAAGGTTTATTTCTCTTATCGTTGTCGATCAAAGCATCGACAGCTTCCTGAAGCATACGCTTTTCGTTAAGTAAGATAACGTTTGGAGCGTGTTCTTCGATTTCGTGTCTCAAACGGTTGTTCTTGATGATGACCTGACGATATAAATCGTTCAAGTCGGAGGTAGCATATCTACCACCATCAAGCTGCATCATAGGACGTAAATCCGGTGGGATGACTGGTAAAACAGTCAAGACCATCCATTCTGGCTTAACACCAGAATTCTTGAAGGACTCAAGAACTTCAAGTCTCTTGATAGCCTTGATTCTCTTCTGGTTCTTTTCGCCGACACTGGCCTTGAGTTCTTTGGAAACAATCTCAATTTCATCATCAAGATTGATTTCCTTTAATAACTTGAGGACAGCTTCAGCACCGATACCGAATTCAGCACCAGTATATTTGTGAATATACTTGGAAGTGGTGAAGAAATCAAATGGCTGAGATAACTTGGAAATGGTGTGGATATAATTGACGCCTTTGACGTAATCTGGATCGCCTTCGTGAATCTTGCCGTTTGGTAAGATTTCCTGCTCGATAACAGAAGCAAAGACTTCACGAGCAGTTCTTTCATCAAGAACCTGACGGTACTTCAAGATCTTGGAAATACCAGGGTTAGTGACGATGTGAGAAACGAAGTAGACAACTTCTTCAAGCTGCTTTGGTGGGATACCAAGGGTGAGACCCATCTTGGATGGGGAACCTTTGGCATACCAGATGTGAGTACAAGGGAAAGCTAACTGGATATAACCCATTCTTTCTCTTCTGACGGCCTTGAGGGTAACCTCAACGCCGCACTTTTCGCAGGTCTTACCAGCGAAAGAAGATTTCTTGTACTTACCGCAGTGACATTCATAATCCTTGGCAGGGCCAAAGATCTTTTCGCAGAACAAACCATCTGGTTCTGGTTTCTGAGAACGGTAGTTGATGGTTTCTGGTTTGGTAACCTCACCTCTACCCCATTCCTTAATTTTTTCCGGACTGGCAAGACCAATCTTGATTGCCTTTAATCGGTTTAAATCAAACATGTTTCAGGTCCTCCTTATTCCATATCGTCATCGGCAAAGTCATCAGTTTCTGGATTCTCATTGTCAGAGAATTCATCATCGATTTCTTCGTCGAGGGCGGCGTTTCTGGCATCTTCGAGTTCATCTTCTTCGTCTCTCTTCGTATCGAAGTTGACGATATCATGATGAGTTCTACGGCCTTCACGTTCAGCCTCTTCAGAAATGGTATCCATATTGATTGGCTGATTCTTATCATCGAGCAAGTTGACATCGATACCTAAACCCTGTAATTCCTTGATGAGAACACGAGTAGATTCAGGCATATTTGGCTTGGAGACCTGGTTACCCTTTAAGATAGCTTCATAGGTCTTGTTTCTACCGACCATATCATCAGATTTGATCGTGAGCATTTCCTGTAAAGTATAAGCGGCACCATAAGCTTCCAAAGCCCAGACTTCCATTTCACCGAAACGCTGACCACCATTCTGGGCCTTACCGCCTAAAGGCTGTTGTGTGACCAAAGAATATGGACCGATAGCACGAGCATGAATCTTATCTTCGACCATGTGGTCAAGTTTGATCATGTACATGACACCGACAGCGATTCTGGAATCGAATCTTTCACCGGTCTGACCATCGTATAAGACAGTCTTACCATCGCTATCAATTCCGGCTTTTTCCATGAACTGAGCGATTTCTTCGTTAGAAGCACCATCGAAGACAGGAGTGGAGACCTTGATACCTAACTTCTTACAAGCTAAGCCTAACTGGACTTCCAAGACCTGACCGATGTTCATACGGGAAGGAACACCCATTGGGGAGAGCAAGATATCAACTGGAGTACCATCTGGTAAGTATGGCATATCTTCAACAGGTAAAACTCTGGAGATAACACCCTTGTTACCGTGACGGCCGGACATCTTATCACCGACCTGGATCTTTCTCTTCTGGACAACATAAACCTTAGCGGATTCCAAGACATCTGGTGGTAATTCATCACCCTTGTCTCTGGAGAAGGTACGGACATCGAGAACAATACCTTCACCGCCATGTGGAACTCTTAAGGAAGTATCCTTATCTTCATCGGACTTAGAAGAGAAGATGGACTTCAATAAGTGATCGTTATTGGTTTCAGTGACTTCACCCTTTGGAGTGGTCTTACCGACCAAGATATCGCCTTCGTGGACTTCAGTACCAGGAACAACAATACCCTTTTCATCCAAATAGGTCTTCTTATCTTCACCAAGGTTAGGAACGTTACGAGTGAACTCTTCATCACCTAACTTGGTCTTACGTCTTTCAATTGGATATTCTTCGATGATGAGGTTGGTGAATAAATCCTGATTGACGCATCTTTCAGAGATGACAACAGCGTCTTCATAGTTGTAACCATGCCAGGTCGTGAAAGCGACAACGGCGTTCTGACCTAAGGCAAGTTCGCCCTTATCCATAGATGGACCATTGGCGATGATATCACCAGCTTCAACATGATCACCAACGTGAACCTTTGGAGACTGGGAGATGCAAGTACGCTTGTTGGAACGGACAAAACTTCTCAACTTATAAATCTTCTTGGTACCATCATCCTGGATGATAACAATCTGACGGGAATCGACATAGTCAACATAGCCTGGCTTGTAGGCAAGTAAGGCTTCACCAGAGTCATGGGCAATCTTTTCTTCCAAACCAGTACCGACATATGGGGCTTCTGGACGGAGAAGTGGAAGAGCCTGACGCTGCATGTTGGAACCCATCAAAGCACGCTTACCATCATCATTCTCAAGGAATGGAATACAAGCGGCGGCGATGGAAACAATCTGCTTTGGAGAAGCATCGATCAAATCGCATTCTTCAGCCTTGGCAGTGATATATTCACCATTGAAACGGGCAGCAACGGTATCATCTTCAATTCTGTTGGAATCCTTGCTGACGACAACGTTAGCCTGACAGATGACATGATTTCTTTCTTCAGCAGCGGTAAGCCATAAGACATGATCCTTGTCGTTATCGACAATACGATCATGGACTGGACGATATGGAGTCTGTAAGAAACCATATTCGTTGACCTTGGCATAACAGGCAAGGTTGGAAATCAAACCGATGTTCTGACCTTCTGGAGTTTCGATTGGACAGATTCTACCATAGTGAGTTGGATGAACGTCACGAACAGCAGAAGAAGCTCTATCTCTGGTCAAACCACCGCGACCTAAGGCGGAAAGACGACGCTTGTTGGTAAGTTCAGCAAGTGGGTTGGTCTGATCCATGAACTGAGATAAGGAGTCAGAGTTGAAGAACTGGTTGACAGCGCTGGTTAAAGCTTTGATGTTGATAAGAGAGGAGATATTCATGCTAGCAAGGTCGGAAGTGGACATTCTATCATGGATGGTTCTCTTCATCTTGGATAAACCAGCACGGAACTTATCCTGGATCAATTCGCCGACACAACGGACTCTCTTGTTACCAAGATGGTCAGTATCATCGGTGTAACCGACACCATCGATAAGGTTGAGCATATAGGATAAAGAAGCAACGATATCAGGAATGGTGACATAGGTGAGGTTGACGGTTAAGTCAGTACCGACAACATGAATGACCTTTTCTGGATCGTTTGGATTCTTGATCTTTACTAAATTGACACGATTGTGATTATCTAATTCTTCGTTGGAAGATAAGATGACAGTATGATTTTCATTGTTGTCAAAGAAGTTATCTCTCTTTAACGCAATGACTTCTTCGGTGGTTAAAGTGTGGCCTGCTTCATAGACGATTTCACCGTCTCTGGAAATGAGATCTTCGGCTAAGGTCTGTTCGATCAAACGTTCATAGACACCTAATTTGTCGTTGATTTTGAATCTACCGGCCTTACCTAAATCATAATGTTCGTTTTCAAAGAAACGCTGCTTTAAAGTTGAAGCAGCAGACTGAGCAGTGTATGGTTCACCTGGACGTAACTTTCTGAAGATGGAACCAACAGCTTCATGAGCTCTGTCGAGAGCACCCTTGTTGGCGTTGACAGAATTCTTCTCTAAAGCCTTGGCCAAATAAGAGTTCTCACCGAAAAGACCGACAACACCGGTGACAGCTGGAGAAGCAGTACCATCGCTGTTGGCTGGTAAAGACTGATCGTTGAGAGAATCGGCATCAGAAACGATACCCAAAGCTCTGAGTAAGACAAGAGCAGGAACCTTCTTCTGCTTATCGATACGGACAGAGACGAAATCACGGCTATCCGTTAAATATTCAAGCCAGATACCTCTAGCTGGGATGATATCAGAACCATAGACAAGGTTGATTTCATTCTTAGCATCGTTATCGGACTTCTTGACAGTGACTTCATCTGCTTCCTTGGAAACATAAGCACCTGGGGAACGGACTAACTGAGAAGCGATACACTTTTCAGAACCGTTGATGATGAAAGTGCCAGAAGGAGTGATCCATGGGAAGTCGCCCATGAAGATCTTTTCTTCGGAAACAGTGCCATCTGGATGCTTTAAACGTAACGTGACATGAAGAGGAGCAGAATAAGTCAAAGCGGAGACTTTACATTCAAAATAGCCATGCTTTTCATCAGCATTGCCCCATTCCGATTTGACATAGTCTAATTCTGCAATCTGTTCGGTGTCAGTTTCATGACCACGTGTATCTTTATTAGATTGAATTGGGAAGATGTCCTTGAAGACTTCATCTACACCCGTTTCAGAAAACCACTTAAAAGACTGAAGCTGCACGTCGCAGAGATTTGGTAAAGGGACGTTAGAGAACGTCTTACTCATATCAATACGACCAGTGCTAGTTCTTTCGTATTTATTAAGATCTAATTCTTCCATATATTTACCTCGTGTCTTTCTTCCGTACACACATTACGGTAGTTAAGTTGTTTAAGGCTTTTTTCGAATAAAAAAGTCGAGTTTTCGTGTGTATAGACCCGACTCCTTATAGACAACTAAGCCCACACCTCCCCAAAAGGGGCGATGTGGGACTAGGATACGCAAGTGAAATACGGATTACTTGACTTCGACTTCAGCACCGACAGCCTTGAGCTGTTCAGCTAAAGATTCGCCTTCGGATGGGGAGACCTTTTCCTTGATGGCGACTGGAGCCTGATCAACAAGCTTCTTGGCATCCATTAAGCCTAAGCCAGTGATAGCCTGGACAGCCTTGATGACCTGAACCTTGGAAGCACCGACAGCCTTTAAGGTGACAGTGACTTCGGATGGGCCTTCAGCGGCAGCGGCAGCGGCGGCTGGAGCAGCAACACCAGCGGCGGCCTTGACACCGAATTCATCTTCGATAGCATGGACTAAGTCCATGATTTCGACCATATTCATTTCCTTTAAACCGGCAATGACATCTTCTTTAACTAATTTAGCCATTTTAGTTTTCCTCCATTAATGGTTTTATTATTTTCGACTAGACAACGACATGCCGATTAATCGGCGATAGCTTTGGCGCCTTCTGGATCGTTCTTCTTGCCAACTTCTTTTGCAGTAAGAGCAAACTGAACGAGTGGGGCTTCCAAAACAGATAAGAGACGAGCCAAAGCACCATCTCTGCCGCCGATACTAGCTAAGTCATTTAACTGGTCAGCATTGCAGAAGGTACCATCGAGCATACCGCCCTTGACAGTGAAAGTCTTCTTGTGAGCTTTAGCGAAATTGCCTAAGACTTCCAATCCAGCACCGGCTTCTTCAGCGGTAACTAAGGCAGAAGGTCCTTTGAAGAGATCATCTAATTCGGAAAGGCCATCTTCATCGACAGCTTTCTTCATTAAGGTGTTCTTGTGGACGGAGAGCTTAGCACCGGCTTTCTTCAAGTCGATTCTGAGTTGGTTGACTTCAGCAACAGATAAAGCGGAATAAGAGACGACAACTGTGGTGTGAGAAACTTTTAAGACGTCGTTTAATTTGGCAACGACTTCTTTCTTCTCAGCTAAGATCTGCTGATTCATCTTTTCACCTCCTCTTTTTAGGTTTGGTGTATTTAAACAATATACTTTGTTGACTTGTGTAAGTTAGTTACTCAATCCTCGGTAACATGATTAAGCCGTTTATCTATCGGCAGTTACTGTCTTAGGTATATTGAGACACCCGAATCATGGGATACAACGACACGACTAATATATTAAATAGTAGAAATTAGAGATTGACCTTGATGGCTGGGCCATAGGTAGAAGAGATAGTAGCGGAGAGGATGTAGGTACCCTTGACGGCAGCTGGCTTGATCTTGTTGATGGTTTCAACAACAGCCTTTAAGTTGTCAGCAAGCTTAGCAGCATCGAAGCTGGCCTTACCGAAGTTGACAGCTAAGTTACCATCCTTATCGTTACGATAGGAGATCTTACCATTCTTGATTTCCTTGATGGCAGTAGCGATATCTGGAGTGACAGTACCAGTCTTTGGGTTTGGCATTAAGCCCTTAGGACCTAAGACACGACCCATACGGCCTAAGAGACCCATCATGTTTGGAGTGGCAACGATGACATCGAAGTCAAACCAGTTTTCCTTCTGGATCTTATCAAGCATATCCTGCTGACCGACGAAATCGGCACCAGCAGCAGTAGCTTCAGAGACCTTATCAGTGATGGCTAAGACTCTGACAGACTTACCATTACCATGTGGAAGAGTCATGGCGCCTCTTAACTGCTGATCAGCCTGCTTTGGATCGATGTTGAGGTTGAAGTTGACATCGATGGATTCATCAAACTTAGCAGTAGCAGTCTTCTTGACTAATTCGCAAGCTTCTTCGATAGAATACTTCTTGCCCTTTTCGATGAGAGCTAAAGAAGCAGCATATTTCTTAGATAATTTTTTCATGATCAATGTTCCTCCTTTAGATTAGTCATCAATGACAATGCCCATAGACTTGGCAGAGCCTTCGACACATCTTTCAGCAGCTTCAATAGAGTCGACGTTAAGATCTGGCATCTTGTATTCAGCGATCTTCTTAACTTCAGCTCTGCTGACATGACCGACGATATCCTTGTTGGAACCGCCATGATCTGGACCTTTACGACCCTTTTCAACACCAGCAGCCTTTAATAAAAGGTAGGTGGTTGGAGTGGTCTTGAAGCTCATATCGAATGTACGATCTTCATAGATCGTGAGAATGCATGGGACGACTTCGCCTCTGCGATCGCCAGTCTTAGCATTGAATTCCTGACAGAACTTACCACCGATACCGTAAGGACCAAGTTTCTGACCCAACTTAGCTGGGTTAGCTCCGCCGCCTTCAGCACGAATGATCATCGTTCTGGTGACTTTTTTTGCAGCCATTTTATTTTCCTCCTATGACGTGCATGTGGTACTAACAGTTAGTCACTGACTTCCCACTATTAGACATACAAAGCGTCCAAAAAAGGGCATAGTACGCCTAACCTTACAAATTATACTAGCAACCCCCTAAACTTGCAACATATTTTTTCATTTTTTATTGTGTATTGGTTTCAAATGTGATATTTTATTTTTTGCCTTTATATTTCAGGCTCACTGATGCACCGCTGGAGTGTCACTCGACCATGTGCAACAGGAAAACACAATTAATTCCAAAGGAGAAACAACTAATGAACAAACAGTTAGTTCAGCAGATTACTGCTACCCAGATCAGACACGATCTTCCTGAGTTCGAAGTTGGTGATACCATCAAAGTCATGGTCACCATCCGTGAAAACGGTAAGGAAAGACAGCAGGCCTTCGAAGGTGTCGTCATCTCTATGCGCGGCGCTGGTACTTCCAAGACCTTCATCATCCGTAAGGATTCCGCTGGTGTCGGCGTTGAAAGAAACTTCTTGATCAACTCCCCATCCATCGCTTCCATCAAGGTCATCAAGCATGGTAAGGTCAGAAGACATAAGCTCTACTACCTCAGACAGCGTGCTGGTAAGGCCGCTAGATTAAAGGAAGTCATCCGTAAGGAAAAGACTTCTGAAGAAGCTAAGTAAACTTCTTAAACAAGTCGAAAATCTAAACCCTATTCTTATTCATTGAAAAGTGACAGCCGGCCATTATGGCCGGTTTTTTCTTCTTCTTAAAAATATTTAGCCTGTCAATATAAAACACTTGACACCACTATCGAATAAGCCTATACTTAATCAGGTTTATGAAATCATAATTATCGGAGGATATAATATTTATGGTTAAAATTAGATTAGCTCGTAAGGGTAGAACCCATTATGCTCAGTACAGAATCGTTGTCAGCGATTCCAGAAGAATTCCAAACTCTGCCGCTTTAGTTCAGTTAGGCTCCTATGATCCAAACGCCAACACCTGCACCATCAATGAAGAAGAAGCTTTAAAGTGGTTGCTTCAGGGTGCTATCCCATCTGATTCCGTCAAGACTCTTCTTTCCAAGCAGGGTATCTACAAGAAGTTCTTAGATGCCAAGTTAGCTGCTAAGAAGGCCAACAAAGAGGCTAAGTAACTATGGAAAGCGAAACTAACCTCGATCTCACTGGGGATATCCGCTCTCTCATCGAACCGTTGGTTAGCAAGCCTGAGGCTGTCTTAATCAGACGTATGGACAAGCCTGAGCACCTTGGCAGAAAGGAACAAAACTATTTGATCCTTTGCGAAAAGGATGATCTCGGTAAGTTGATCGGCCGTCATGGCGTCATCTCCGACTCCTTACGCACCATTCTCAATGTCTCTGTCAAGAACATGAGAAAGAAAGTACATCTCCGTTTTGAATCCTTCGAAGAATTCAACGGCACAAAGTAAAATTCAAAAGTGGGGAGTTAGCTATTAACTCCCCTCTTTCTTTATTAAAAATTAGAGGTTTATTAAAATGGCAAAAAAGCAAATTGGTAAAATCGTCAATTTCTTCGGCTTGAAGGGTCAGTTAAAAGTCTCTGTCACTTCTTCTAGCGCAAGTGAAAGATTCAAACCAGGCAAAACAATTCTTATCGCTGATGCTACCGGTCAGGAAAAGGAATACAAAATCACTTCTTTGATGATCAAGAATGATCGTATTCTCGCTATCGGTATTGAAGGCTATGATGATATCAACCAGATTCAGTCTTTCATCGGTAAAGAAATCTATCAGAACGTCCGCGCTCCAAAAGGCGCCTACTTCTATGATGATTTAATCGGTATGAATGTCATCGATGCCACGGGCAAGGATCTTGGTGTAGTCGACCACATCGAAAAGATGCCTGCTTGTGAATATCTGGTTATCGGAAAGACGTTATATATTCCTTTCTTACAGGAAAAGTTTATCGCCTCTGTCGATAAGAAGACCAAGAAGATCACGCTTACTCAGCTCGGTACCGAAGCAACAAAATAATGAAAATCAAAATCATGACACTCTTTCCAAACTTCTATGCGGAGTTTATCAAGAGTTCTATTATCGGAAGAGCCATCTCAAAAGGACTTGTCGAAATTGAATTGATCAATATTCGCGACTATTCCTTAGACAAAAATCATCGTGTGGATGATCATCCTATCGGTGGTGGTGCCGGTCTTATCATGCGTATGGAACCACTGATGGATTGCTTAAAAGCAAACACCAGTGAAAAGACACATAAGATCTATATGGGACCAAAAGGTCACACCTATTGTCAGCAAGATGCTATCAGACTTAGCAAGATGGATGAAATCTGTCTGATCTGTGGTCATTACGAAGGAGTTGACGCTCGCTTTAGTGATTACATGGATGAAGAGATTTCCATCGGCGATTTCATTCTCACCGGCGGTGAGATTCCCGCTATGGCAATCACCGATTCTATTGTCAGACTTCTCAAGGGAGCTATTGCGGATGATTCCACCATGGAAGAATCCTTCAACAACACCATCTTGGAATACCCTCAGTATACTTATCCTAGAGAATACGATGGCAAAAGAGTTCCGGATATCCTCTTTAGCGGAAATCACGAGGTCATCAAGACTTATCGTAGAAGAGAAGCTATCCGTGAAACCTATGAAAAAAGACCTGATCTTTTTCATAAGATGACCTATAGCAAGAATGATGCCAAGCTCATCAAACAGGTCATCAGTCATGATACAACATTGACACAAAAAGAATTAGACGCGATTGAAAAAGGCAAGAAATTTGTCTCCAACAAATAACATGATAAAGCCCCTCTGGTTGACCTAAATGGTCATAGAGGGGCTTTTCTTCTATCTTTAAATCTTCTTATGTCTGCTATAATAAATGACACGAATACAAAGCGAAATCAGGTAAATAAAGACTAGATAGAGAATACCAAATAACATCGATTGTAATATGGACAACCACGGCACTTGGATATGATAAATGATGGGGACAACAATCGCTAGGACAATATGCGGGATAAACCAAGGTAGTTCTTCTATATCATTTGCAAGATTTGTGATTTCATCAGAATTTTTATCGTAATAAAGGATAAAGATAAAAGCAAGAGCAAAGAATGTTGTAACCAATAAGCCAATCACGCTCAGGGTAAAATATAGATGCCTGGTGGCTGGTTCATAATGTGTCGCGTTATGTGGATAATAAATACTATCTACTGCATGACGAATCAGATAATCATCCTTCATTTCCAAGCGTAAGTCTTCTTTGTTCTCAGGCATCTTATAAACAACAGAAATAGGATAACTGGTTGCATATGGATAGCAAAATGTTTCGTTGAAAATGTTGTTGTTGTCCATTCTGATTGGAGGGTCATATTTTCCTTCACCCGTATAGCCTGAAATGGAATCATACTGAGGGAATTTTCCCTCTACTCGATACACGCCAACAACAGTGACCTCTTGAAAATATAGTTTATAATCTGAGTCTACAACTGACACCTTGGCTAATTTTACCTTTTTACCGACTGCATCTTCCACTCTATAAACTCCAAGGCCAGGAAATCCCTCATATCTAATCATTTCCATACATAAATCACATCCAATAGCAATCTGCAAGTCACCGTCTGGTTTCATTCCTTTGATAAAGGTTGTGTCACTTGGTAAATCCTTGCAATGAGAAGGGAATCTTATATCGTAGGAAAATTGACTGTAAACGTACTCATCACTATAAAGCTTTAATTGAAATTGTTGATAAAAGAAATATCTTTTATCAGCAATGTCCAAATACTCAGTGCTTCGATCATGCCAGTCTACTGGGTATCCATATGAATTAATAAACTCGTATTCCTGGTCATAGATATAATCAACTTTGGCCTCAGCTACTTCTGATTCAATGTGAGTCAAGTCATAAATATTGGTAATTAGAATCATGGATAAGCATGTCATTACCAGTGTCAAAATTCGAAAAATAATCCGTTTCATTTTTTGTACCTCACATTGTTTTGATTTGTAGGGTGACGATTTTCAGTATGCTGTAATCATAACAGGCATAATCAATAAAGATTAGATAAAAGTTATGTTGATAGAAGTTAAATGCAAGAGATCCTGAACCACGGGCAAGCAAATTCAGATTCTCATCATATACCCGAATTGCTGTACCGCTAATACTGGATTTCAAAAGGCAATTGTGATTAGAATCAGGAACAAACAAGAAAGTTCTCTGTTTTTCCTGATTAGATATATATCGATAATCCGTTTCCCCTTTACACAAAGTCTTTGGAATATATCGGTCTTTGAAAATATTCAGTCTTAATGCCCCATTTGACGAATATGTCTTATAATTAATGTAATATCTTTTATGACTATTCAGTAGTAGATAAACAAAGTAACCATCTCCAGCGTATGAAATACTATCGTATATAACACGTCCAAATGAATCCGAAATTGTAAATAGTACTTCCCCATTATCAGAGTGGACACGGAAACTATATAAGGAGGTTTCATTGCAACGAAAAGTAATTGTTTTAGGATCGTAAGTGTTTTCTAAATCAAAATGCAAAGCATTTGGCTTATTGCTATCAGTTGGAAATTCAACATCATCTACAATTTTCAGCAGAATAAAGTCAAACGTTCCTGAAACATATTTCCCATCTTTTGTCGTTTTTATGACAGAAAAACCAACTCTTTCATTTTGTTCTATTGAAAAATTCAATGAAAGCGGATAACTAGAACCATTCTCCGAAACTATGAATGGGTCACAGAAAGTTGGAGAAAACTTCATTCCCTGTTCAACATTGAAAAGCATCAACCTATACTTACCCGGTTCTAGATGTGAATCATAACACTGGAAAAGGTTGGCTTCATTATTCAGCATAACATGTTTTTGTTTGCCTACTGAAATGGAATTCATGTTTGGAGTTTGAAGTCCATAGATTCTAAGTTCAGAAACTCCGGGCTGAATATCTGTAATATAATTCAATCCATGATAATCATATCCTAATTTCATATCCAGCCTTTGGGAAAGAAGTGTACGATAATCTTTAGTGATATCGCTAGATCTATATAATTTATCAAATGCTTTAAAATAATCATTTGAAGTTTTCAAAATCAGGTTTTCCGATGGGTACTTGTAAAAAATATTTTTACAATCTTCCATCGCATAAGGATATTGCTCTACAAAATTCTGCTCCACCTTTTCATAGAAGCGACACTTTTCGCTATCAACTGTTCCAGTGCCATTATTCATAGTTTTTGCCATTGTTTCAATACATTTTTCGGTAATTGAACACACTCTAGAAGCCGCATCCAAAACCAAATCGTAAACAGAGCTAATGTTTAGAAATTGCAATACATCGATTGTTTTGCCTATCGCAAACAGGAATGAACTTGCAATGTTTTTGTCACTAGACTGGCTTGGACACCGGCCCAAAATTTCAAAGTCACTGTATTCAATGCATTGCCCCTCATCCAATGCCGAAACATAATCAGAATCACCTGGATTAGGTTGGTGCTTTGTCTTGACATAGTATTCTCTTTCATCATAATCATTGAAAAACCAATCCACCTCATCAACATATGAAACATTCATCAGATACTGAGGCGAATACAGACAAAAAGAATTATCATTGGCATAATAGACAACATCTGTTTCCTCATTATAGAAATAGGTTCCGTTAACGACAGGGGAAATCTTCATTCCAGTCCTCAAAGCATCGTCGATTTCTAAAACCTCAATATCGTACAAGAAAACTTCTGTCTGAATTATAGATGAAGAATACCTTGAAGTATTTAAATAATATCCCCACTCGCTGCCACAAATATTAAAATCGCCTTCTATGCGAAATGCGTTTTTAGGTATCAAGGCTGTAATGGGATCGTCAAGTTCGATATACTTGTGGTTATCTCCAGGCTTTGACAATAAGTAGTTCAATCGATGATTGTTAACTGCGAGTGCGTAATTATCTAAAAGAGCTTGATTATTTAATGTTCCATAATAGAAGGCATGCGTCGGATTGTCAGCCCTTCGAAGCATTCGCCTTTTAGATTTTCTTTTATATATTGTCTCCAATTGAAATCCGTAGTTGATATCATCTGCAATCGATTTATCCAATACACAATCTAAATGCACCGCTTTTTCATCAAGCAATTCAAAACAATTATCACTTAGATAATAGAAACTTTTGTTAAAGGTATTATTGGCATCATCATAGATCTGCAATTCAGCAAATTTGTTGGTCAAATCCAACAATGGGTTCTTCTCATATATATAGTCCTCTGGTTGAACTGGAATACGTAAAAAGTCAAACGTATCTTCTTCATCAGAAAAAGTATCCACAATAAAATAATCCAAATCACCCTGGGAGTAACGATAAACATTTTTTGAAAGTATATCATCTTCAAATAAGCAATCCTGATTGTGAATGGGAATATTATTAGTCTCATTCAGTTTTTTTACAGAGGGTCGACTAAAATCAAGAGAAGGAGTTAGATAGCAAGCCTGAAACAATAGGCATGTTGTAAATAAAAGCAATTTTCTCATAATGCTCTCCTCAATTACTAAAATTTTAGCATCAACAAGTTTGTTTTTGTACAACAATTGTTTTAACCATTTCAAAAATTTAAATCAGAAAATTAATCACTAATCATGATATTAATTTGGTTTTTCAAAAAAAATGGCAAAAATCTAGAATTATTAATAAAAAAATTGAGAGCAAAATTTATGTATTTTCCCTGTATTTTTGTCCTATCAGCACATAATCATCAAATATGTAAAATTTAACACCTGTATAACAAAAAGACTAATTACCAAAAAAGACTATCATCAACCTGCCATAAAGCAAGTCAACAATAGTCTAATTAGATTACTATCTCTTCTTAAACTGAGACATCATCATTCTGGCAGCCATAGGATTACGCTGGAAGTTAGCCATCTGCTTTTTCATGGTATCAAAGGATTCCACAAGCTTGGTGACATCATTTGATTGGACACCAGCACCCTTAGCAATACGAATCTTACGAGAAGCCTTGATGATTTCTGGTTTCTTTCTTTCCTGACGAGTCATGGAATTGATGATGACTTCGGTCTTCTTCAGCATCGCCTGAGCGGCATCAACCTGTTCATCATCCATCTTTGGCATATTCGGAAGCATCATAAGAATCTTCTTAAGAGGACCAAGACGGTTCATCTGCTTCATCAAGGAAAGCATATCGGTAAGGTCGAATAGACCCTGTTGCATACGACGACTTGTCTTCTCAGCCTGGGAAGCGTCGATCTTTTCCTGCATCTCTTCGACAAGGGAGACAATATCGCCCATGCCAAGAATACGATCGGCCATTCTGTCAGGATGGAAGTTTTCAAAGTCGCTGACTTTTTCACCAACACCAGCATACTTGATCGGGATACCGGTAAGCTTCTTGATGGATAAGGCAGCACCACCACGAGAGTCGCCATCGAGTTTGGTCATGATAAGACCGGTGATCTTGATCTTGGAATTGAAGGTGAGAGCAACATTGGTAGCATTCTGACCAACTAAGGCATCTACAGTCAATAAGGTTTCATCGACATGGATGATAGACTGAATATCCTGTAACTCCTTCATGAGTTTGTCATCGATTTCAAGTCGACCGGCAGTATCGAGAATCAAGATATTGTATTTTTCCGCTACTGCTTTTTCATAAGCGGCCTTGGCGATAGCAGGAACTGGTGTTCCTGTCTTATCAGAATAAGTGTCGACCTGAGGTTCACACTTCAAACCTAAGTTGGTCAACTGTTCGATAGCAGCTGGACGATAGACGTCAAGAGCGCCAAAGAGGACTTTCTTCTTGTTCTTGGTTTCAAATAACTGCGCAAGCTTGGCTGCCGAGGTGGTTTTACCCGTACCCTGTAAACCGACCATCATGATGACCGTTGGCTTACCATCCATACGGAAAGGAATATCGTTATCACCATCGCCGAGAAGTTTTTCCATTCTGTCATGGACAATCTTGACGACCATGTCACCAGGAGAGACCTTGCTAAGAACCTTCTGGCCGATAGATTCTTCTCTGACTTCCTTGATGAAGTCGCTTACTACATCATAATTGACATCGGCTTCCAGTAATGCTTTTCTGACTTCAGAAAGCATTTCATCCATATTCTTTTCTGTTAAGGTCGCCTGACCGCGCATCTTCTTAAAGATGCCAGAAAGACGGCTAGATAATCCTTCAAATGCCATAACCTAATTCTCCTTTGATTTCATCTATGATTGTCTGACGCAATGTAGAATCTTCTTCTTGGGATAACTGATCAAGAAGAGTATTGATCTTCTTATTTCGCTTTCCAAGCTGAAGCGTTTTTTCGTATTTGCTGAGTTGTTTTTCTCCATGGGAGAGGGATTCAAAGATGGCGTTGCGAGAAACTTCTTCCAGTTGACTGATCTCGGTGATGGAATAATCATCAAGATAGAACATCTCCATACGATGATAAATGTTTTCCGTCAACAGTTTGCCATAGAGAAGTAGAAGCTGAGCAAACTTCTCTTTTTTCTGTAATTCGTTTTCCATAACCTAGAACACGAAAGTAATCAAATCCACCAGACAGAAGAGAATACCGAAGATAAAGAAGGTATACCAGAAGCGGGGATATTTATAGAAATGAATTCTGTCCTCCCACTGCTGAATGATGGCAAAGGCAAAGGACAATGCCACACTGGTGAGAATTCTTGCCAAATAATAATCGGGAATCAACTTCTGGAAAAGGATGCTGATGGCCAAATTCATGATAAGGATGATCACAATTTGAAGTATGAATCGATAGTTCATTATGCCACCTCTCTTTCATCGCCGATCAATAAGCCATAGAGATACTTATCCAGATCGAATTCTTCGAGGTCATCCATCTTTTCACCAAGGCCGATAAACTTCACCGGTAAGGCAAGTCTATCGCGGATAGAAAGGATGATACCACCCTTGGAGGTGCCATCCATCTTGGTGATGACAATACCGGTGATATTGACCGCCTCTTTAAAGACGCTGGCCTGATCAATACCATTTTGACCGGTGTTGGCATCAATGATAAGAAGTGCTTCATGAGGTGCTTCAGGAATGACTTTCTTGATGACTCTGACCATCTTGGAAAGTTCATCCATCAAGCCTTTCTTGTTCTGTAATCGTCCAGCGGTATCCACCATGACGAGATCATAATGTTCTTCTATCGCCTTCTTCATGGCATCAAAACACAAGGAGGCCGGATCAGAATTTGGTTTAGAGATGATATCAACACCAACACGAGCTGCCCAATACGTGAGCTGTTCGACAGCGCCAGCACGGAAGGTATCACCAGCAACAAGAAGGACCTTTTTACCGCGCGTCTTATATTTATGAGCGAGTTTTGCAACCGTAGTCGTCTTACCGACACCATTGACACCGCACATGAAGACGACCGTTGGTCCATCTTTGACAAACTGGATATCCGTCGAGAACGATCCGCCCTTATTGGCATAAGAGACGAACATCTTATCGATGAGAAGTTCGTTTAATTCATTTGCGTCAGTAATCTTCTTAGCACTGGCTTCTAAGGCAGTTTCCTTGATCAGTTCCAAAGATAAGGAGACACCGACATCAGCTTCAATCAAAATGCGTTCAAGAGAATCAAAATAATCCTGATTGATGACCTTGTTGGTAGCTGCAAGTTTCTTCAGACGTTCGGTAAAACCGATACGAGACTTATCCAAACCAGCAACATATTTGTCTTCAATCTGTTTTTCTTTT
>JAEEGL013714926.1_pt1 | contig 28969 bp, 29 predicted proteins | sample 9134231 | NCBI WGS metagenome assembly JAEEGL01 (sample SAMN16246548, study PRJNA631951) | gut metagenome | biome: gut microbiome; feature: rumen; material: fiber-attached | host: Bos | place: Iran: Karaj | collected 2018-10 | reverse complement strand
CTACAATAAAGCTGCCGATAACTGGTTGTCAGCTAGTCCATCAAACACTGCCCAATTTGGAGGGGAACATAAACGTTCTTCCTTATTTAGGGAGAAAGTATTTGAAGAATTAGAAAAGTTTTTATAGCTAATGTGAACTTCCGCATAACAGCCTGATACACAATATAAATCGAAAACACCGTTTCCTGTTTCATCAGACATTCATCAGACATCCGGGAAAATAAGCCTTTTCCGCTCATTTCTATACAAAGGTAGTACTTTTTACCCAACTACGCAAGGGCTTTAAGATTCTTTATCCCAAAAGCGTGAACAAGTGTTAATTCTAGAGAGGGTTGAGACCAGGGCTGAAGGGATGGTGACGGAGGCGATGATGGGTAAAGACGAAAAAACGGAAATCTGCTTGTAAGGATAAAATCCGAGAGATACAAGAAAGCCTGCTGTTTGAATTGAAAACAAAAATTTAGAATTCTAAAGGAAATTTAATCAAATGTGGCGACTATAATAATCATTAGAGCCATTGAATAAAGAAATATTAGGTGTTTGACTTATGGCAAGAAGGATAATGACAGCTGCCGAAAACGAGCATCAAAAGCAACGCATAAGAGCTTCACTTCATAGGGGAAGATATGTATTTGAGGCATATCCTGAAGTCGATAAGATAGAAATAACCTATTCAAGGTCACATAATTCTTTTGTTGGCCCTAATCCGGGTAAACAGCCAATTTTGACGTATTGCATTAAAAGATGAAAAGATATACCTTTGCACTGTTCATTATTATAATAAGATTATGTTCAGTAGCAAAGACTTTGAAAAATGCTGGTTTCTATACCAGACCGAGGGTATACCTCATGATCTGTCAATCGAACAGTTTTGTTTAAAGCAAGGTGTTCCAGTAAACGAGTTTAATAAATGGTATCGGGATACTCACAAACGTATTCATGCTATCCGAGTGGATGGAGTTCCTTCTATGGAATCCAAGGAGCCTTCGGTAGAAACTCCTGCAAAGGAGGTCACTTCAGTGCGGATAGCGGTAACCATTTGTATAAGCAACGGGTTACTATTGAAGCGGAAGAACTTGAGCTACGATGGTCTTCGGAAATTCGTAGAGAAGCTGGAGGGCCTATGCTGACAATCTCTGGCCTGAAGAATTTCTACTATATACCAGGAGTGACAGACATGCGTTGTGGCTATAGTCGCTTGCTCCAGATAGTAAAGCAGATGACGCATCATGATCCATATAATGGCGATGTGTTTGTCTTCATGTCTAGGGATCGCCGTAAGGTGAAGATGGTCCATTTTGAGAACCATGCCTATTATATCCATGAAAAGGTGTATACCAATGGTTACAGATTTATGCTTTTGGAGTATAGGGATGAGAATGGTCTTAAAAGTTACCGTATGGACTGGAAGGATCTGGTGACAGTGTTAGAGAGTCCTGTCGTTAAGAAACTTCGTTTGAAGTAGGTGCTTTAGTATTAATGTTATTTAACGTAAGTGTCTGATAATCAGTAAAATAAGTGGTAAAAATGTTTGGTAGTTTCAATATTTTTTTGTACCTTTGTAGAGAAATAAGAAGGTATGGAACTAGAGGAATTACAGTCCAGAATGGAGCATTTTCGCTACATGGAGTCTCGGGAGAATGCTCCTGAGACACCTCAAAAGGCATACCTGACAATGGAGGATTCGGAGAAGAACAGATATATAGAATTCCTGATTCAGCAGAAGGAAGATCGGGATAGGACCATCGCAGACAAAGAAACCCTTATCAAGCATCTGCAGGAAACACTCGATATGCTGAAGACTATGCACGAGTCTGATTCGAAGAAGATTGATGAACTGAAGGCTTTCCATGAACAGGACTCTCTGAAAATTGATCAGTTGCTTTCTAAGATAAACGATCTGACTTCTCAACTCAAGCTTAAAAACAAGCAGACGTATGCGGACAAGAGTCAGAAGGGCATTTCAAAGAAAGGGAAGTCCAATCTCCAGCCTAAGCCAGAAGATCGTGACCGTGATAGGGAACGTGATGACTTTGATGGCACTAATTGCGAGAAGCCTTCTGATGCCTCAGAGATACCTGCGGAGGAGACAAATTCTCCATGCCCAGCAAAGGAGGAGCGTCCCAACCGTCAGGGTATGACATATGATACAATGAAGGCATCCCGTAGGATTCTTCACAAGTCTGATTTGTCAAAACTTCCAGAAGGAGCGGAGATTATCAGGATATACGACCAGAAATACAGTTTTGAGCAGCGAGTCGAGATTATCCAGCATGATCGCCAAATGGTGGTCTACAAGACTAAGGATGGTCAAACCAAGACAGCATATCTTCCTTATGCTGATGAAGATGTCGACTCCTTTAAACGCGTTCCAGGTACTCATGCTACAAGTGATTTAATTGCCTATATCATATTTAACAAATATCTGATGGAAACCCCTTTCTACCGGGAACTGAAACGTTTGATGGAAGAAGATATGCGGATATGTGACGGTACATTGTCTAATTGGCTGGGTAAGGGCGTACCTCATCTGAAGAAGATGATCCCATATCTTCTAGCAATGGCTCTGGAAAAGGATGCTATCGTGAACTGCGATGAGACATGGTGTCGTGTACGTATGGAATTAGGTGGCTATAAGAAGAAGTACATCTGGTGTCTTGTTAACAAGGCTGCTCATATCGTCATCTATCTCTACGATGACGGAAGCCGTGGCCGCGAGGTACTCCGCGATATCCTTAAGGATACACAGATTGCAGCATTGCAGAGCGACGGCTATAATGTATATATGTATATAGATGACGAACTCGATGATGTTGATCATCTCTGCTGCATGGCTCATGCAAGAGCCAAATTCAAATATGCTTATGAGCAGGGAGGGGACGAACGAGCTCTCAGTTTCCTGGAATGGATCGGTCAGCTATACGGATTTGAAGATGAGTATAAGTTACAAGATCTTCCACCGGATGAGATAAAACGACGACGCAATGACAGCAGGACAACAGACATTATGATAGCGATGAGCACAAGGCTTAACGAACTTCTTTTAGATGAGAATGCTCATTTGGGAGACATGATGCAGAAAGCCTTGCGATATCTGAACAAATTCTGGAAGCAACTCTTCACTTGCTCCTTTAACCATACCTTCATCGCGACTTGTCAGATGATGGGACTATCAGTGTTGAAATATTTTAAGAACCTCTTTGCAGCCATTGCTGCTGGACGAACAGATTACGAACGCTCGGCTTTGCCGCTTGTTCCCGTAAGGGTCTCAAGAATATGTTGCCTATGACACTTGGTGTTTGCAAGGCAGCTTAAAAAACAATAAAAAACTTAGTCGATTTTAATGTGTTTTACCTGAAAGGGCCACCTTTTAGGGCTATACGTCAGAATTGGCTGCTTACAGTTAAAAGCAACTTATGGTTTGGGATTCATGATTCATGATTATTGATGTCCTGAAACCCATATTTAAGTTAAATCCGCGTTAAATCGCTGTCCGAACACGTTCTATGTGAGATTTTAATAGTAATTTTGCAACCCAAATAATAGTAAAACAATGAAAGTAGAAGCATCTATTGTAAGTTTAGGCTGTTGGAACTCGCGCATTTTTACGCCTACATGGGTTTCTGATAAGGTCTTTGCAATGCCAGAAGGTGACTCTATGAATGTCGGGCTTAACGACCAGCAGATGTCCCTGACATATCTATGGAAAAATATTCAGCTTCTTATCACAGATAGTCGTATTGAGTTCAAAACCAATCAATGTACAAGCGAAATCCTGACCCTGATGGAGCAATGCTATCTTCGCTTGTCAGAGTTTTTACCATATACGCCTGTCACAGCGGTGGGCTTTAATTTGAATTTTAATCTTACAAAAGAGGAATTTCAACAAGCATCAGTAAGTAAGCTTCAAATGCCAAAGCCTATAGGTGATTATAATTGCAATACTCTGACATATAGTGCAAACAAGGATAATGCAAATCGTAGTTTCGTTATTCTGCAAACAGCTGAAGGTGGTGGCGAGATTCGTGTAAACTTTCACTATCCACGCCCCAATCAGTTACCTGCTGTGGGCACAAGTTTTGAGTTGATAGCGTCCGAAATGAAACAATTCCTTGGTTATGAATATAGTATCAAATAATCCTACGATGAGCCCTTCCGTAATGGATGAGTCCGCGACAAGTGAACACTTGGTACAATACACCAAGTACACGCGTACGCATGCCTCTGGCGGTCGTACGGAACAGATAACATTTGTTGCAGCCTCTAAGGGGCGTGCTACCTTTCATTCATGGGTAAAAGACTATCTTTCAGAAGAGAAAGAAGATTTGTATCTTCGTGCTTTACGCAACCTTTATCGTAAGCTTGATTTTATAGAGTTGAATCAGTCGCTCGATATGAGTGACATCTCCGAAGCTGAATACGATCAGGAGCTTGAATCAAACGAAGATAAATATCTCATTCCTTCACCTACTGGCAAGCCATCTCTTCAGCAGATCATTCAGATTACAGATATTCTTAAGCGCCTTGGCAGAGAAAAGAATATGTCTGTAGACGAGGTGTCAGAATTGTTCTCTCTTGAGATGGATAAGGCAATGGATGTATTGGAAGAAAAATAGTTTTTAAATGGCTGAATACTACAATAGTGGTGATTGCATCGATGGGAAGCGCGTCTTGATTAAATTCAAGAAAATTCAGATGCAACCCAATACGTATATCATCTCCCCCACAGGCTTTAAGGGAACAAAATACAAGTGTTCTCGCGATGGTAGTACGGAAATTTCTGTTGCCTTGTCATCCGATGATGCCAAGAAAGCTGTAGAGTTGAAACCGTCGGTTCATCTGGAAGTTGGCGATCGTTTAAAGTGCAATAGGGCATTTTTCATTGCTCAGACACCAAAGAAATTGAATTGCTTTGATGTTACAATGATGAGTGGACGACATGAATGTAGTGAAGGCACTCCTGATGTACGTGTATATGCCGAGATAGAAGCACCTTTCTCAAGTATAGTAAATGCGGCAGATAAGAAACTTCTGGAAATGAAAGCACAAAAGGAGTTGGAGAATAAACTGCAGCCTGCTGCACTTCTCAAATAAATCGATGGCATACAAGAAGGAGTATAGCAAAGTAGGGAAGAAGTATACCACTGAAAAGAAACCTGCATATAAACCTAAGCGTGGGCCATTGTCTAAGTTAATGAGTGAAGACGAAAAGGCTACAGCGGGTATACATGAATTATCATACGATTTTGGTTGTAGGATTACCCGCTTGTTCCAGTATTTAACTGAGGATTCTGAGCATAAGGAGTACGTAATATCAAAGCAGATATACAGGAGTGGTACTTCCATTGGTGCTAATGTAAGGGAAAGTAAGCACGCACAAAGTGATGCGGACTTCCTTAGCAAGATGTCAATAGCATATAAAGAAGCGGATGAAACGAACTATTGGCTGAACCTTTTGCATGACAACGGCTACTTGAACGATGATCAATTTCAATCTTTAGCGCATGATTGCGATAGGATTTTGAAGGTTTTGACTTCAATCGTGAAAACGATGAAGGAGAAAATAGAAGGAGGAAAGAAGAAATAGCTCATCGTTCTGGTTAATGGTTAAGGATTAAGGGTTCATGGTTACTTTTGGTTCATGATTCATGGTTAAAGGTTCATGGTTCATGATTAAAGGCTGATTTGAAGATGGCCTAACGCATCTATTAATAATTAATTTTGATTATGGCTATTAGTGCTAATACATTATTTCACTTTTCATCAAGGTATGATACTTTGATTCAGATCCTTCAATCAAAATTCTTTCCCAGATTGTGCTTAGAAAAGGGTTATTGGCATCCAGGGGATATGAGGTGGGCCATTCCCATGGTTTGTTTTTGCGATATCCCTCTTTCAGACATTGCTGAACATACCCAGAAATATGGTAATTATGCAATAGGTCTTAAAAAGACATGGGCTATGGAGCAAGGCGTTACTCCCATATTGTATGTACACGATAATTCTGTTTTTATAGAACATGGATTAGAGGCGCTTAATTGGTCATTAGAATTGAGCGCAAAAGACCCGAAGCATTTGAATGAACGATTGGCACAGGTTATGTCTTTGTTTTTTATGATGAAACCTTACGAGGGCTATCAGGAAAGAGATGGGAAAAGAAAAAAAGTCCGTTTCTATGATGAACGAGAATGGAGATATATCCCTCCAATAGTTGGGCCTCATCTTAATTTCCTTACAGAAGAAAAGTTTAACGACAAGACTCAAAGAGATAGTATCAATTCTTTCAATGAGCAGTATGGAGTCAACTTCAATCCCGATGTAATAAACTATATTATTGTGGAAAAGGAGGATGAAATTGTTCCGCTAATGCACGACCTACATTCAATAAAGGGCAACTTTTCCTATAAGTCAGTTGAACTGTTGTGTTCACGAATCTTATCGATGGATAGAATTCGTGAGGATTTCTGACTTAGACTGAGTGTACAGGATGTGGGGAGGAGCAGTGGCTATCGAAGATATTGCCACTGCGATGGAAGAGGTAAGAAGGAGAATATGAAGTCTGAAGTCTGAGGTCTGAAGTCTGAAGGATGAACGAAGGCTGAAGTTTGAAATCTGAGGTCTGAATAATTGAAGCGAGAGATATGAGTGAGATAAGTGATAAGATACATGAGAAGTGTTTAGCATTTAGTGATAGAATTATCAAACTGAATGACTATCTTCTGAAAGAAGCTGCCAATACTAAGCCGTCTTACAAGATGGTGAAAGGTAAGCGGGTTTATGAGAAGGCTGTTCCGGTGTATCTGCAGTCTGTATCAGCAATATGTAACCAGTTGTTGAGGTCTGGAACTAGCATTGGAGCAAATAATGCAGAGGCCACTAATGCGGTAAGTAAACAAGACTTTAGAGCGAAAAGCTATATCGCACTCAAGGAGGCTCGAGAATCATTATATTGGATAGAACTACTGCATAGAAACAAGTATCTGGATGATAAGGAATTTGAATCTATACATGGTGATTGCGAAGAACTAGTTCGAATCTTGGTTTCCAGATGTAAGAAGCTAGATTCAGAGGTCTGAAGTATGAAGGCTGAAGGATGAAGAATGATGGATGAGGACTGAAATAACTATTATACATGGATAAAAAGCTGTCACTATTTGAATTACTTGAATTCTCAACTGTTAGGTTGGAAACAGTTGATGCGCAAGGTAAACTATGGGCTTCAAGTGGTTTTTTCTATACTGTGAGCAAAAAGGATGATCCTAGTCGTGGACAAGTGTTCATTATTACCAACCGCCATGCAGTAGAGGGTATGAAAAAGATTACTTTCTGTATGTCTAGGAAAGGCGAAGACGGTGGTCCTGTATATGAAGAACCTCTGCGTCATGAAATTGCAATGCAATCAATGCAGGTCATTTATTTGGATGATGAGTCTATAGACGTATGCGCTATCCCAATCACATTCTTTATAAATTTAAGACAACAAACAGGGCACAATATCTTCTATCAATCCCTTAGTGAAGACTTGATACTTACAGAAGAAGAGGCCAAACAACTTGACGCTGTTGAGGATATTGTGATGATTGGATATCCTAATGGGTTATGGGATGAAAAGCATAATATCCCGCTTATTAGAAAAGGGATAACATCAACGCCTGTTTATCTTGATTATAACGGGAAACCAGAATTTATGATTGATGCAGCATGCTTTCAGGGCTCGAGCGGGTCTCCCATACTTATATGTGACCAAGGGCAACATCGTGATAAATTTGGGTCAATTATACTTGGTGGAACAAGACTGAAACTTATAGGTGTACTTTATAGTGCACCGGTCATGAACATAAAAGGCGAACTCGTTATAGAAAGCAAACCTAATCAAGCAACAGAGATAAAGCCAAATACTAGAATCCCGGTCAATATAGGTAGAGTCGCGAATTATAAGGCTTTAAGATTGTTGACAGATAACATAAGAGTTCAATGTAACATTAACTGACATGTGTAAAGATAAATATACAAGAGATACTCAAAAACAGAATAATCTGAAGCAAGTTATAATCAGAATTGATTATGATGGTATGACTTCAGCAGGAGCGGTAGTTAAAGAACTAGGTGCTGAATTGAGAGAAAAGTATTTTTCTTCAATGACCCGTACTATGCTGAATCAGGCAAAATTAAATCTGAACAATGCTGCTGAAATTGCACGAACACTGTCAATACCAATAGAGGAACTGAAAAATATTCCATTATTTGTATTTGATGCTCAGGATTTTCTGGGCAAAAAAGATACGGTGAAATTAGAAGTGAGTAATATTTATACGGCCCTTATTGTTAATACTCAGCAATATGAGGGAGTAAAGCCCTACAGAAATTTTATTACATGGCTCGTTAGTGCGCTTTATTGTATTGAGCCTTTCTTAAACATTAAACGTTTAGGAATTAGGAAAAAGAGCGGAGATCCATATGAAAGCATGGAAGAAATAAACCATATATATGAACCCGAATATTATTTCGGTGCAATAGTGGATGATGGGAAAGGAATGATTAGACGAGAGTATCAAGACTCTTTTTGGAATGAAGAAAAGAATATTAAAGTAAATTATAATCGGGGTATAAGAACTGCTAGACTTGCCAACGGCAAAGATGGAATGCAAGTTGTTCTTGATATAGACGTTTATGTTGATGAGGGTATCATTGTTAAGAATGGATTGGATTTTAAAACCAATTTTGAACAGATATTTAATCGCCTGAATGACTATCAATATGAGTTGTACAAGAAAGTCGTAACAGTGGAATATTTAGATAAAACATCAAAATAATGGATACGTTTGATGAATTGTTTGATATTTTCAACCCCTGTGAGGTAAGCGAGTATCCTAAAGGTGATGATACTCTGTTTGCAGAAATTGGCGGTACGGCAGAAGATGAACAGAAACTATCTGCAGAAGTAAGCGAATCTAGAACTATAGATAATAGCCTTCAGAACATAAGGCAAAGACTTACAATTATTAATGAGTGACGGAACGCCTATCCAAATACATGAACTATCTCAGCTAAGAGTATATGTCAACTTGATTGGATATGCTGATCAAGGAGAGAGTATCGTTGTCTTGTTGAAGGATGCCGAAGAAAGGGTACTTTATAGCATTGTTGTGGATAGTTACGAAATAGGTGGCATCAATAAGACAATAGAATTGTTAAATTCTCCTATAGATATTTTGTGTTGGACGCATCCAGATGAAGATCACTCTTTGGGTTTGGAAAAGATTATCACAAACTTTTGTAATAAGAAGAGTATCGTATTGCTTCCTTATGGATTAGAAGAGGGCGTTAAGATTAGAAACCTCGGAGATGTGGAATCGGTCATTACCAAAGTTTTCGATTTAGGCAATCAAAGAGCAAAACCTGTTTATTCTGTATCAGCACACTTAAAGCAGTATGATCCAATTGATAGTTTTCAGATTATTGATGACTATGGCGGAAATGTGAATGTTTCTATCCGTGCTCTTGCACCTAATCGTGAATATATCTTTGAAAAAATTCATGTTAAAAGTGAGATAGATAAGAATTCCCTATCCATTGTTCTTGTTATTAATATTGGGCCTTACAGGTTTTTGCTTACTGGAGATGTTGAAGACATGATGATAGCAAAGATGGCTAAAGAAGAGTATCAAAACCCTATATGGGTAAAAATACCGCATCATGCGTCAACTTCCTCTTTTACGCTTGTGGACTTTCTGTTGACTGAAGATTCTCCTCAATTATTAGCTGGAACTACTATCAAAAAAGCGTCTGATTTGCCAAATGGAGAGGTAATAAAAGCATATCAGAGTATCTCTGAACAAGTTAATTCTACTGGTTTGGTTTCTGAAGAACCCAAGGACTGTTTTGGAATGGTTTGTTATTGTTATGATCTGTTCGGCAAAAAAACGGTGCGAATTCATTGTGAAGGGAATGCTGTTAAATGTTAAATGAGTTTATATGACACATGACGAGGGTTAGATAATACATTACAATGAGGTGAAAACCTTTATTGAGACTTATCATCGGAACCTATCTAAATACGTAGACTCTGAACGCGGCCTTAGAAACTGGGTCAAGCAGCAAAAGAAGCTCATGAATGCCGGTGCGCTGGAAGGTCAACGCCTAATGATGTTCAATGAGCTTCTTGGGTTAGGGGAGAGGTATAAGAGGAAGAATCAATATCAATAACTTGTGGGTAATAACAAGTACTACTGGAAATGGATAACAAACAGAAACAGGAACTCTTCCAAAGGATAGTTGATATAGGTTTTTTTGTGCAACTTGAACAAAAAGACCTTTTCTTGGCTTTTATAAACTCCTTTATAGATTTGAAGAGCATGCCATCAACTGATGGAAGGCCACAGTTCAAAAACGCTGAGGATGATATACGTCAGCATTATATTATGAATGATGATATGCCTCTCGACGAGGTGTTTTCATCTAAGGTTGGATTATATAAAGACGAGAGTGTATTTAATGGTTTTTTGCTTTCTGTTGTTGATTCCAAGTTTACTGAAGACCCTGGCTATACAGAACAACTTGTAAACCTCATTAATTCCTATCTACATCAAGACAATAATGAATTATATTTGTTTGGCTATGGAAGCAATAGCCGGCCAGTATATAAAATAAAGCCAGTCGATCAAGAATATTCTCCACGCGACGTTCCAGTTAATAGGATACCCTTCTTTGTAGATAAACATCCTACTGGCAATTCAAGTTATGCAACTAATCATGTTAGACCAGAACGGTTTCCTTGTTTTGTTTTAGCTTTTAATAGAGGCTGGGATGACTTTGAAATATGCACGTGGTTTGACGTGTTTTATTATAATGAAGTTGGGGATAGTAGCCACGTTGGTGTTATAAAAATCATACATGCTCAATATATCCCTCGTGAGCAGCGCGAAAGTCTTTACTATTACATGTCAGACCATATTGATGACTCGTTTGAGCAACTTTCCTCTGACTATTGCTCATTGGGTCAGAAAGATGATTTTTATTTTAAATTGAAGCGCCTACGTCCTGATGATTGGAAAAGTGTTTTATGGGCTTTAAGGGATTGTGCTATTTACCCTATCATAGAAGAAAAATTCTCAAATCATCCTTTCTTCTTCAGCCTTATCAGAGATAGAGAAGCAGAAGAGACGTTGAATGACATCATGTATAAATTGAATGATGAGAACTCTGCTACTCGTTTCTGTTTTAATTATCATTTTAAACCTAAATATGCAGATTCTCAGTCAGATATCTGCTTTAGGTATTCTTCCAAGGGCGAGTTTCCCAATAATCTTTATGCTATCATAGGCAGGAACGGAGTTGGCAAAACTCAATTGATTTCGCAACTGCCTCTTGATTTGGAGGCAAATAGAACAGAAGCATTCGATCACAAACCTTCGTTCAAGAAGTATATAACTGTATCCTATTGCTACTATGATAACTTTGAAATTCCGGACGTCTCTGCTACTTTTGACTACCGCTATTGCGGATTATTAAAAAAATTGCCAGATGGGAAGAAGGAAATCATGACTAAAGATGACCTTCAAGGACGCCTTATAAATGATTGCCAAGAAATAAGCAAGAAAGACCGTGTCGATGAGTGGGAGAGAGTAATGAGCTCTTTCTTTTCAAAGGATGTAATCGAGGAATGGGTTGTTATAGAAGACAAAAAGAGGAAACTAAACACAAAAGCGATAGTAGCGAGTGCGGCCAAGCTAAGTTCAGGGGAGTCATCTTTCCTATATGTGTTTTTTGATATCATGGCACACATCAGGAAATACTCACTTATCTTGTTTGATGAGCCTGAAACACACTTGCATCCTACTGCGATTGCATCTCTGATTAATGCTGTTCATAGGTTACTCAAAACCTACAGTTCATATGGCTTAATCGTAACCCATTCCCCCATCATCATCAGAGAGCTTTTGTCGAGGAATGTTTTGGTGATGAGGAGAACCGGTAATCAACTAGCCATCCATAAGATTGGTATAGAATCATTTGGTGAGAATCTCTCTGTACTAACAAATGAGATCTTTGGAAGTGAAGAGGTTAAGCCGTACTTTAAGAATCATATAGCAGAACTAAAAGATGAGGGATATGAATATGAGGATATTGTTCGAATGATTCAGAGTGGAGATATCCCCTTGGGTTTAAATCTTCAGATGTATGTTAAGAACTTGATGGAAGGGTAAACGCTATGAAGAAAGTCAAGTTTTATAGCGATGATGCGTTAGACTTCCACAAGGATGTCCTGAAGGCAAAAAGGAACACGAAGGATGATCCTACTTACAAAAAGAGGATGGAAGACCGTGAAGATACGATAAGTGCTCAATTCACGGAGTATGATTCCCGCTTTGCCGCCAACACTCTTGAGGGTATGTCCGTTGTGAAATTAACGAGTAGCCAGATAGCAGATTTTCTTAGGCTTTATAGATATAAAGATAAGTGCTTTCAAGATTTAGAGGAGAAACTTTCGGTTGATGAGAATGGTCATGAATATCCTTATTGCCCAATGTGTGATATTGGGGAGTATCATTCACTTGACCATATTTTGCCAAAGGGTGTTTTCCCTATATTATGTGATCATCCAAAGAACTTGATTAGATGTTGTTCTACATGCAACGAAAATAAATCAGAGGTCTGGTTGGAGGGTGGTAAACGGAAATTTTTAGATTTATATATAGATGATGTTCCCAATGAACAAATGTTGTTTGTAGACCTTAGCCTCAATGGAGATCTGGCGGTTTATAAGTATTATGTTTCTGATGTGAATCACCCGAATCCGGATTTGTACCGTATGTACAAAAATGGTTTTGAGAAGCTAGAATTGGCCAGGAGATACAAAAAGCAGACAAATGAGGAAATCACGAACATGATTTCAAGTATGAAGGATAATATTAAGCAATTTAATGCCACTGATGATCAACTGAAGACCTCAATCCGTTCATCTGTTGCAGACATGCAACAGCGTCATGGTGTTAATTACTGGAGAGCCATCTTGAAATTGGCTTTTTGTGATGATGCCAAAATGTTTGCATGGTTGAAGAGTAAAGCCGTATAGAAAGAAAAGCGGCAAATCTCCCACAGACCTGCGAAAAGATAGAATTCAATAGAAATGGGGCGTATAACGGATTTACTAGACTCAATTGATGTGTCTAAGGAAAATACGGATGAACTATATAGTATATTCCGTTTAGTCCCAGACTTTGGCATTCCTGTTTTAAGGTTTTACTTGTATAAAGGCGCGTCTTTGATTCGTCAAAGGGTGAATATAAAGGGAGAGGACTTCAACAATGTTTCTGATTTGCAATTTCCTCCGGCTTATTGCATAAACAGTTATGAAAGAGCTAATTTCCCATATCAGCCAATGTTTTATGCATGTTGCTTTCCTGGAGATTATGGATCAGATGATGTTCCGCCACCAAGGGTGGTAGCTCTTATGGAAACGTCCTCCTTCTATAGGAATACTTCTGCTAGCGGTATAGAACGGAGTACAGTTTCAAGATGGGATCTAATACAGCATTTGGAATTGGTGGCCATGTCTTTCTTGGCAGACTACAGCAGGGCTTGCAAACTAATCAGGAAAATCAAATCTGGATGGAGTGATATTATTGGGCAGTTTGAAGTTAACCAAGAAGGTTTGGAGTTGATCATGTATATGGCATCTGAAATAGGGAAGTCCTTTTCTTCTAATGTAGAGTATTTCAAGATTGCTAACTTCGTTAATTATCTGCTGAACATTAACGAGAAAACGAAAAATGTTGATGGTATAATCTATCCCTCAGTGCCCGGTGCTGGAGCGGGGTTCAATATTGCAATCAAACCAGAGTCATTTCAGAAAAAGGTACAATTTGTTGGTGCATCTAAGTGCTACTTGGCAAAGAAGAAAGATAAAGCGTACCAAATAGTTGTGAATCATACCAACTCCGTAAATGATGGTGTGATAACCTATGAAGATAAAGAAATAGATCCACAGGAATATGCGGTCTATTCACAATATGCTGAAGGAATTGATTTTATAAACTGATGAGGCGGGAGGCTTTGGCGCATGGTGCTGACGCATAAGCGGCAGCACGATGCGCGTGGGGAGCGGAGTAATGTGCCGCGTGCAGCGCGGCTCTTTACGGAGAGGGGATTTTGGCAAAGTAAAATGGACAATTTTTCGCAAAGGTAAATGTACACGGCGGGAGGATTTGGCAGGCGGTGCTGCCTGTAGGGCTGCACGGCCTGTGTGGGGAGCGGAAGGCTCTGTGGCGCATTAGCGACACTGTGCCTGAAGCGGAGGGAATGTCTCAAAAAAGAATAATAATACATAAGGAAAGCAATAAATACAGGAAGAATTGTTATTTTTGTAGCCAAACTCCCGAACAGGATTGCGCCAAACTCCCGAATATAGAGTGTGAATTTGTGAATTATTGTATGGAAGGAAATTACAGACGTGGAGCAGTCGATGCTTTGCTTGAGCGTAAGTATGCCGGAAGCGGAGATAATTACTGATTGACGGATTATAGGGAATTATGGCATTTGATATGACAAAGATAGGCAATTGGCATAATTGGCATGGAAGTTGCAATAATGAAGTATGAATATTTATCTTATATTTTATGGGAAAGACTAAAGAACAAATTATTGCAGCCATTGATGCCCATCTGCAGAGCAGTAATCAAAAATACTATAAAGATTTTTACATTGGGATAACCAACGATATAGAACGACGACTGTTTGACGAACATAACGTTGATAGGACGGAAGACGCTGCTTGGTGGATTTATGACACGGCTATCAACAAGACAACGGCTCAGGCGGTGGAAGAGTATTACCTTGCAAAAGGTATGAGGGGTGACACGGGTGGAGGAACGAATGATTCCATATACGTGTACTGCTATGAGATTACAAGCACAACCATTGAATAAAGTATATGAAATTCCAGTATTACGACCTTCATCAGTGCGAAAAGGACGAAAGAATCCAGGTGACACTTCGGGGGAATGCTGCTAACGTAAGATTGATGGACAGTTCTAATTTTAGCAGTTATCGTCAGGGGCGGAGCCATCGTTATATTGGTGGTTTGGCAACACATTCTCCGGTGGTTCTTACAGTTCCTCGTTCCGGCCATTGGTACGTCACTATTGATCTGGTAGGTCTGAGAGGGTCTGTAAGTACATCAATCCGCAAACTCCCATCTCCGTTGCCCGTGTATAACGAGCCATCCCTAGCGTCAGTCCCGTCTCTTGTACGTAAAGAGGAATGTCTGTTTGGAGATTCTGGGGATAATTATATGAAGTATGACGTGTTTATTTCACATGCCTCTGAAGATAAGGAAAGCGTAGTCCGTCCTTTGGCACAGTCTCTGGTGAATCAAGGCTTGAAAGTATGGTATGATGAATTTGAGTTGAAGATTGGAGACAGCCTTAGACGCAAGATTGATAGGGGGCTGGCGAAAAGCCGTTTTGGTATAGTCGTACTTTCCAAGGACTTCATTAAGAAGGGCTGGACTAATTATGAATTGGATGGAATTATATCCAAGGCAAATACAGGCGAGCAGGTTTTGCTGCCAATTTGGCATGGAATAACAAAACAGGAAGTCTTGGATTACTCACCCTCTCTGGCTGACAAGGTGGCTCGTAATACGGCATCCTGTACGGTCGAGGAGATTGCAAAAGAAATTGCGGAACTGATTAGAGGATAGTTAATGGATAGTGCATTATATGGAGGGGCGTCCTTTGATGGTGGACGTTAAGTGTTGTTTATGAATAAGGCACATCTGTTACAGGCGATAACGGCGCTTCGGGATGCAGTAAATAGTGGCAATAGGTTGCGGATGTACCAATGCGCCTATGCGCTGGATAATTTGTTTAGAATGGAGGTCCCTGACCCGCTAAACGATTGCGAGACTGCGCTGATGCGCTTCAAGATGGCAGAGGCGATGACTGCCTTTTTCGTGGCGATAGACGACAAGTCGCAGGCCGGCACGATCAGGAACAGGATATCGGCACATTATCAGGCAATCAGGAAATCGAAAGATTATTTGGTGGCTCAAAAGCACGAATTGAAGGAGATTCTGGGGCGAATCAGGACGATGGTGCCGCCGGCTCCTAGAAAGGCACACCGGAGTATTGACAAGCACTCGGAGCAGTATAAGCGTGACGTCTTTATCATCAGGGCCTTCGGTTGGTTTTCGGAGGTTCACGGCATGTTGCCAATGGAAGGATTGAATTATTTGAAGCCTTTCAAAATTGAGGCGCTGCTTTCAACTCTCCCGCTCACTATGCCGAAACGGCAGGTGGTGGAGGAGATGACAAAGTACTGCTATGAACAAGGAGGTCGGCTTGCACCAAGAGCGATGCAGCGGCATTACGACGTGGCGGGCGAGCGGGCGAAACACTTGTATGTGATAGGCAATGGTTTCGACCGATATCATGGAGCCCAATCGGGTTATATGAGTTTCCGCCGCTATCTCTTCAAGAGGAATCCGTCGATTGTTGGTTTTTTTGACCTTTACTCCGGTCCCCGTTCGTTGGACCGGAGTTTCTCTACACCGGTGGGTTGGTGGTGGTGCGTGCAGCCATACGAGTATAGACACGATGAATATGGCTTGCGTTATCCAGTGGCTACCTGGAGCCATACCCACCTATGGCGCGACTTCGAGACCAATCTTTGTGAGCTGAATAGGGAGAAGGTGTTCGATATGTTGGATATGCAACTGCCTCGTGTCGATGAAGGTGAAGAGGGGTTTGACTATTCGGATTACTATGAGCCGTTAGACGATATTTCGGAGGCTGTTACAGCATGCACGTTCGAGATGAAGTATCACTTCCATCGGTGGATTAACACACTTCACTATGCCAAGGGGTTTCGGAAGAGGATGCTGGATATAGACAAGGATGCTTTGTTTTTGAACTTTAACTACACCTTGTTTCTGGAGACAGAGTACGCCATTCCTGCCGAGCAGATATGCTATATTCATGGATGCCGGAGGGATAAGTTCGGCTCGCTGGTGTTGGGGCACCACACGAAGGATGAGGTTGCCTTTGAACAATGGAAACATAAAAACCAGAACCGTCGTAGATATAGAGACGTGCAGAAAGACAGCAAAGGACGTTATTTCAAGAATGACAAACTGGTATATCTGGCGTTCTTTTTAAAAAACGAAAAGACGGGCAACTGGCGACTCCCAATACGATACTATGCAGTTGAAGCCGCAGAGGAGCGTCTGGAGAAATACTATGATGCGAATTACAAAAATACGAAAGCCATCATCGACGCACACATGGGTTTCTATGACTCACTGGGCGCTATCGAAAAGGTGACAATCATTGGCTGTTCTCTGGGTGCGGTTGATATGGATTATTTCCACCAGCTGCGGTTGTCGGTAAGAAACGATGCTGTTTGGGAATTCAGTTACCATACACAGGAGGACAAGAACAGAATAAAAAAGTTCTGCAAAGAACTGGATATAGATACCGGATGTGTCCGCACATTCGAGATGTAAACCTGCGGAAGTGCAGGTCCCCACTCATTCGTTTGGACAAGAGTATTGGTGAACCTCGTTGGAGGACGACCCGCCAAACGACTTGTTAATCCTGGTTGAAACCGGGGTTCTGTTGTATGAGTGGACGTTTTCGTTCTACGGAGCGACTGGCATCCTGCGGGGTGTCGCGTTTGCCCTTCGGGGCAAATGTTGACTGTAGTCCTTTAGTGACTATAGCATTAATAAACCACTGGTGCTGGTAGGCCCGAAAGGGATTCGAAGGTTCTAAGGTTAATGGTTATGAGGGCAGGCGAGGCCTGCCCTCTTTTCGTTTTGATGATTAGACCAGAAAAGAGGTAGTGCCAGAACCACTCCATCTGCATGTTCTTTATGTTATATCGAAGTGTAAACTTTTTTCGCTGTTTAGGATAGTTTTCGTATCTTTGCAATCTCAAACAAGCAGATATATGCCATTGCTGAAAGTCAATATTCATAGAGAGAACAAACTTACGCTGGAGCAGCGGCGCGAGGCACTGGAGTTGGGCAGGCTCGGTGAGCAGATGGCGACGAAGTATCTTGACGACAACGGATATACTATCCTCGAGCGAAACTACCGCAAGGGGCATCTGGAGATAGACATCATCGCGCTCGACCCCCACTCGGAGTTCAACGCACCCTATTCGGACAAGAAGGGTATGGGCGACTTGGTCATTATCGAAGTGAAGACACGCTCCTACGACACCTTGTTGCAGCCCGAGAATGCCGTCGACCACAAGAAACGCCTTAACCTGATACGGCTCGGCAACCAGTATGTCCGCAGTCACGGGCGCAAGGAGAATGTGCGACTCGATGTCATTGCCATCGTCAAAGGCGAAAACGGCGTGGAGCTTAAGCATATCAAGAACGCCTTCAACGTGATGCAGTTCTAGCTTGTCACAGTCGTTTAAAGTTTACTGTTTAAAGTTTACGGTTTTCAGTTTACGGTTTGTAGCACAATAAGTGGTGGGCGAAAGGTAGGCGAGAGGTAGGCGAGATATAGGCGAGAGTCTCTTTTCTCTAGCACAATCCTTAATAAATGGGGGCGGTTTTATGAGTGGCAAATTAATCTAAACCACATGGGGTTTTGAAAAATATTTCCCCCAATGGGATTTAATTTGTATCTTTGCACAAAATTACAAATAAAAAAACAGAGTTATGAAAGACATTATGCCTGTAAACGGACAGTTTGAAATGCCTGCATTGGGCTACGATAATCTGGGCAATGTAATCAGCAAAGAAACGCTTTCATTCCATCACGGGAAGCATCTGAAAGCCTACGTGGACAACCTCAACAAGGCGCTGCCCGGCAGCGGTTTGGAGAACCTGCCGTTGACCGAGGTGGTGAAGAAAGCCGAAGGTGGCATGTTCAACAATGCCGGCCAGGTGCTTAATCACGCGATGTATTTCGAGCAGTTCAGCAACTCGCCCAAGGCTATGAGTCCGAAGTTTGCGGCGCTTTTGGAGCGCGACTTCGGTGGCGTGGAGAACTTCAAGAAGGAGTTCGTGCAGAAGGGTACAACGCTCTTCGGCAGCGGCTGGGTATGGCTCTCGATGGATAAAGATGGCAAGCTGGTTATCACACAGCAGAAGAACGCAGAGAATCCCGTCACCATGGGACTGCAGCCACTGCTGACATTCGATGTGTGGGAGCACGCCTATTATCTCGACTATCAGAACCGTCGTGCCGACCACCTCGCCGCCCTGTGGCAGATTGTCGACTGGGCTATCGTAGAAAGCCGCATGTAATTATTGCTTGATTGTGTTATTGCGTGATTGCTTGAGTAATGTTGGTTAAAACATTTGGTAGCGCCATTGTTGGAGTCAACGCGCTGATGGTGACCGTTGAGGTGACTGTCGGCGAGGGTTTAGGTTTCTTTATGGTGGGGTTGCCTGACAGCGCAGTGAAGGAAAGCGCCCAGCGCATCGTGTCGGCCTTCGAGGAGAGCGGCTACCGTATTCCCGGCCAGCGTGTGACAGTAAACCTCGCACCTGCGGATTTGAAGAAGGAGGGCTCGGCATATGACCTCACCATCGCCGTAGCCACCCTTGGCTCACTTGGATTTGTGAAGTCCGACGACCTCGACAAATACGTCATCATGGGAGAGTTGGGCTTGGATGGAGCGTTGCGTCCCATCAAAGGGGTGTTGCCCATCGCTATCGAGGCTCGCCGTTGCCAGTACAAGGGCATCATTGTACCAGCCGAGAACGCCCGTGAGGCTGCCATTGTCAACAACCTTGATGTTTACGGAGCCCACACCCTCAGAGAGGTGATAGACTTCTTCAACGGAGAGGGAACCCTCGAGCAGACGGTGGTTGACACTCGTGCTGAGTTTGCGCGTTCGCTGAACAACTACGAATACGACTTTGCCGACGTCAAAGGACAGGAGACCGTGAAGCGGTGCCTTGAGATTGCTGCCGCCGGCGGTCATAACGCCATTATGATAGGGCCTCCGGGCTCGGGCAAGACCATGCTTGCAAAGCGTATGCCCGGTATCCTGCCACCGCTGACACTCAGCGAGAGCCTCGAGACCACCCAGATACACTCTGTGGCTGGTCTTATGCGCAAAGAGGATTCACTGATAGCCGTGCGGCCTTTCCGTGCACCACATCACACGGTTTCGGATGTTGCCCTCGTCGGAGGGGGCACCAACCCCAAGCCTGGCGAGATTTCGCTGGCTCATAACGGAGTGCTTTTTCTCGATGAATTGCCCGAGTTTAAACGCACTGTGCTGGAGGTGCTACGACAACCGATGGAGGAGCGCCGCGTTACTATTTCGAGGGCCAAGATGACCATCGAGTATCCCGCCTCGTTTATGCTTATCGCCGCTATGAACCCCTGCCCCTGTGGCTACTATAACCATCCCACTATCGAGTGTACTTGTCCGGCTGGTGCTGTGAAACGCTACCTTAACAAGGTGAGTGGTCCTTTGATGGACCGTATCGACATCCACATCGAGGTGACGCCGGTGCCCGTCAGCCAGCTGAACAAGGAGGAGCGCGCTGAGAGCAGCGCCACGATACGGGAACGCGTTGTCGCCGCCCGCGCTATACAGACCGCCCGTTTTGCCACCCACCCAGGTGTGCATTGCAACGCCCAGATGGGCAGTAAACTCACACGCCAGTATTGTGCCCTCACCGACGAGTGCCGCAACATCATGGAAATGGCTATGAACCGACTTGGCCTTAGCGCCCGTGCCTACGACCGCATCCTGCGCGTCAGTCGCACCATCGCCGACCTCGAGGCTGCTCCCGATATCACCCCCGACCACCTGCGTGAAGCCATCACTTACCGCTCGTTGGACCGCGACAGCTGGGGAGATAGCAACTAAAACTAAAAAAACTTATGATACGCGAAGAAACTGTTTTTGGACCTATATTCAGCCGCCGCTTGGGAAGTTCGCTCGGCATCAATCTGCTGCCTGAGAAGGGCAAGATATGCAATTTCGACTGCATTTACTGTGAGTGTGGATGGAACCGCGACGGGCGCAACGACACCGTGCTACCTTCCGCCGATAAGGTGCGTACCGACTTGGAACGCATGCTTGTGAAGCTTGCCAAGGAAGGTACTCCTGTCGACAGCATCACCTTCAGTGGCGACGGTGAGCCTACCCTCAACCCCGAGTTTCCGCAGATAATCGACGACACGCTGCGTCTGCGCGACCAGTACTATCCCCAGGCCAAGGTGAGTGTACTCAGCAACGCCACTCGTGTGCACCTGCCCGAGATATTCAACGCCTTGCGCAAGGTCGACAATCCCATCATGAAGATTGACGCCCCCACCAATGAACTGGTGGAGAAAATCAATATGCCTGCGCCGGGTTATGATGTGAACCGCGTCATTGAGGCCCTGAAGCAGTTCGAGGGCAACTTTGTGCTGCAGACTTGCATGCTGCGGGGCAACGGCTTTGATTCCTCCAGCCCCGAGGTGGTGGGCCCGATGATGGACATTGTGCGCCTGCTGAAGCCCCGCGAGTGGATGGTCTACACCATCGACCGTGCCACTCCCATGCAGGGCTTGCAGAAGTTCAGCCCGCAGGATATGAAAGCCCTCGTTCAACCGGTGATTGACGAAGGCTTCACTAAGGTGCAGATAAAAGGCGCCGTTGAAGACAATTAAAAAAGAGGAGCTCCAAACGAGCTCCTCTTTTTTTTGTCTCTTACAGTTTCAATATCCAGTCGGCAATGTCCTGCATGGCCTCTGGTGCGAAGGTTTCCTCGATGAGGATGTACTCGTCGGGACTGCCGGTGGTGCAGTGCTGGAAGAGGTGGTTGAGGTCTGTCAGGGTGCGACAGTCGGCCTGTGGACACAGCTGCTTGATGCGTTGCTGATTGGGGAAGGGGAGTACTTGGGTGTCCTTGCTGCCGTTGAGCGCCAGCACGGGACATTCCACCTGCGGCAGGTATTCGGCAGGGTCGAGGGTGAGGAATGTCTGCATCCAACGACTGTCAAGTTGTTGTTTAATTGCGGCGGCGGTCCCACGGCCGAGGCCCACGCTGTCCACCTGCTCTTTGCTGAGACCTTCGGTGTGGCGGGCGAGGACAGCCTTATAGTCTTTCTGGCTGCTACCGAAAGGCATGGAGAAAAGTTCACGCATACAAGCCATACGGATGGCCAGCAGGTTTTCGCTCAGGCCACCGGCGCGGTAGATGGCTTCGTTCTGCTGCAGCATCACATCACCTCCGGTACAACCTTGACCGGCAAGCATGACCACAAACTTTACTTCTTTGTTGCGTGCTGCCACCATGGGTGCGATGGCGCCGCCTTCGCTATGTCCGCCGATACCGAGACGTTTGGCATCCACATGTTTGTTCTTCTTGACTGTGCGGAACATGGCTTCGGCATCCTCGGCGAAGAGGCGTGTGTCGACCGAGTCGAGTGAACCAGTACTGGCACCCATTCCGCGGTCGTCATAGCGAAGCACGGCGATGCCCCGTGAGGCCAGGTAGTCGGCCAGCACGAGGAAAGGCTTGTGCTGGAAGATTTCCTCGTCACGATTCTGCTGTCCGCTGCCACTTACTAATACGAGGGTGGGGAAGGTGCCGCCGCCTTTGGGGTAGGTAAGGGTGCCTTCGAGGTGCACCTTGTTTCCTTGGCTATCGGTGTAGTCGGTTGTGATTGTCTCTTCGTCGAAGCGGTAAGGTGGCTGCGGTGTCTGTGGACGTCGTAGTTGGAAGAGCGTGTCGGTGGGGTAGAAGGTGATGTCCTCCTTGAGGAATGCCTGCTTCCAGTAGCCGATGTAAGTGCTGTCCCTTTTTGTAAGGTTCATCTTCAGCCCGATGCTTTTGCATTCGAGCGAAAGATTGTTTCCCTCGAGGCTCCAGCTACTAACGGGTATGGGGTCGGTACTCTGCATGGGACTGTAGAGTTCGGCGGCATTGTCGGTCAGATGGATGCAGAGTGCCAGACCGGTCTTCTGGCTCATGCCGGTGTACCACTGTGCGTGGGCCGTCAGGCCCACGCACAACATCAATGCTATTGCTAACTTTTTCATCCTTGCTTCTTTTTGGGATATCGCTTGGCCTTCTTGAGTGCTTCGGCGATAATCCACTCTATTTGTCCGTTGGTACTGCGGAACTCATCCGCGGCCCACTTTTCAATGGCGTCGTAGACTTCCGAGTCAATCCGTAGGGCAAAATTCTTTTTCATTTGGAGAACATTACTTTCTCACTGTTAAACAATCGGGTGAGACCCCACACGGCGATGCTGGTATAGACCACGTCGGACACCAGTGTCACGATGACGGGCAGCCATTCCATTTCATGGGCGAAGACGGCTGTCATCACCTCGATGCTGTTGTAGAACGGTATGAGGTAGACCGCCAGCGAGGTCGAGGCGCCGTTTTGGAACATAGGCAGCAGGCCTGCGAGCATGACCACTAGCATAAAGGGCGTCACCATAGTACCGGCATTCTTCACGTCTTTAGCCAGTGCCGAAAGAAGGCTGACGGCCGAGGCCATGATGAGCACCGAGGCGAAGATGACCAGCAGCAAGACAATATAGTCGTTGGTGGTGTAGTGGAAGCCCAGGTCGGCTCCGCCTTCCATGCCTACCATCTTGGGCAGCGATAGGGCGATGCCGATGAAGCTGGAAATGCCGCTCAGCAGGGCAATGCCGCTCAAGGAGACTATCTTGCCAAGTGCAAGTTCGTTTCGCCGCATAGGGGTGACGAGCAGGGTGGCGATGGTACCACGTTCTTTCTCGCCGGCAATGCTGCTGGGTGCTATGGCCATCACACCGCTGAAGAGCATCATGATGATGAGCATGGGCAGCAGTTTGCTCCAAATCATGGCACCGATACTGTCGTCGCTGGCTTGGTCGAAATGTTGCTCCTCGTCCTGCGGCACGTTGATGGTGAACGGGCGCCCGTAGTTGCCCAACATCGTGTTGAGAATCATATAAACACGAGAAGAGGCATTGTTGGTAGAGTTGTAGTAGATTTCAACGTTGGGCAGTGCTGTGGGGTCTGCGGATGCAACTGTCAGATTGTCGAAACCTTCGGGGAAGCGCAGGAATACGGCGTTGATATCCTTGTCTTCCAGCTGTGCTATGTCGTCCTGATTAAAGGGTTGTTCCACAATGACGAGGGCACTGTCGAGGGCGTTGAGGACAGGGGCCATGCTTGCAGGCATATTCTCCACCGTCAAGCACACCGTCTCGTTCTGTCCTTCGGTCACCATCTTCTGTATTCCCACACCCATAAGACTGTAGACCAAATAGATGAGCATACCTGGCATGATGACCGTGGTGAATAACAGCTGTTTGTCACCAAAGAAACGTGCGAACTCTTTGCTGATGATGGTCCATGTGTTGCTCTTTTTCATTCTTCACCTCCTTTCTGTTCTTTGTACATCTCGAAAAAGCGGTCTTCGATGGTGAGCCCGTCGCACACTTCGGACAGGGGACCGCAAGCCGTAAGGCGGCCGTCGATAATGATGCCCACGCGGTCGCACAGGCGTTCCACAAGGCTGAAGATATGGGTCGAGAGGATGATGGTCTTGCCCTCGTCACGTAGCTCCTGTAGATAGTCGGTCACGGTGCGGGCGGTGAGTACGTCGAGGCCGTTGGTGGGTTCGTCGAAGATGATGACCTCGGGGTTGTGTACCAGCGAGATGACCAGCGACAGCTTCTGTTTCATGCCGGTCGAGAGGTTGGCCACTTTCACCTCGGCAAACTGGTCGATGCCGAAGCGCGTGAACATCTCTTTTTTTCGTTTCTCTTTTACCTCATCCTCCACACCATGCAGTCGGCTGAAGAAGTCGAACAAGTAGTTGGGCGTGAAGAAGTCCTCCAGCTTCAGTTCAGAGGTGAGGAACCCTATCTTGCCTCGCACCTCTTCGGGCTGGTTCACCACCGAACATCCATCGAGCAGGGCGTCGCCGCTGTCGGGACGAATGAGGGTGGAAAGCATGCGCAGGGTGGTGGTTTTGCCGGCGCCGTTAGGGCCCAGCAGACCGAATATCTCACCTCGGTAGGCGCAGAACGACAGGTTGTCCACCGCCACCTTGCGTTTGTCGGTGGTACGCTCTATCTTCTGCTGTTTGCGGCTCAACGTGAATGTTTTGGTCAGACCGTTGACTTGCAGTATTTCTTCCATGAGTTTTTCTTTTGTAGGTACTATAGATAGTATCGGAACTATTAATAAATGCTTCCCGTGTTAATCACAGGGCTGGCGCCTTCGTCGCCGCACAGCACCACCATCAGGTTGCTCACCATGGCGGCCTTACGCTCGTCGTCCATCTCCACTACCTTCTCGGCGGTCAGTTTCTTGAGGGCCATGTCGACCATCGAGACAGCACCCTCGACAATTTTTTCACGGGCGGCGATGATGGCTTCGGCCTGCTGGCGTTTGAGCATCACGCTGGCAATTTCCTGGGCATAGGCCAGATAGTTGATGCGGGCCTCGACCACTTCGATGCCGGCGATTTCCAAGTGCTTGCGGATTTCTTGCTCCAAGCGGCGGTTGATTTCGTCGCCACCGTTGCGCAGCGTCACCTCGTTCTGGTTCTCCAGATTGTCGTAGGCATAGAGGCTGGCCACCTTGCGCAGTGCCGAGTCGCTCTGCACCGCCACGAAGCTCGTATAGTTGCTGGCTTCCACGTCGAAGCAGGCGCGGTAGGTGTCCTCTACTTTCCACACCAGCACCAGCCCAATCATAATGGGGTTGCCGTTGCGGTCGTTGACTTTGATGGGTTCCACATCCATATTGTCGGCACGCAGGCTCATCTTTTTGCGCACATAGAAGGGGTTGGTCCAGAAGAAACCGTTGTCGCGCACTGTGCCTACATATTTACCAAAGAAGGTAAGTACGCGCGCGTGGTTGGGCTGGATGACCATCATCTTGAAACCTGCGATGTGAAATCCCCAGAGTATCCAACAAACGCCGCCAATGATGCCGCCCAGGGTGAAGTTGTTTTCGCCGGCGTCGATGCACAGGTAGAGTGCCAATGCCAGCAAAGCCATGTTGATTACCAAATGCAGGAAACCATTGTTCCATACACCCATTTTCTTTACTTTCTCTTTTGATTCCATGTTGTTTATTTTTAATTGTTTATGTATACTTAAAGTGATATTATTTTCATATCATTCCGACTGCAAAAGTACAATCAATTACAGTAATGGCCAAATCTTTTTGAAATTTTAACATTTGGGAGTCTGCTTAGCTGTATTGAATCCCACTGATTAACAGTAGAATAACGGTATTTCAACGGCATTTCGACGGTTTTAACCGTCGAAATGCCGTTGAAATACCGTTGAAATGCCGTTGAAATGTGCTACCGGAGACGGGCCCAGTCGATGGGTGTCTGGCCTTGCTGGGTGAGGTAGGCGTTGGCTTGGCTAAAGTGGCGGCAACCGAAGAAACCGCGGTAGGCTGACAGGGGCGATGGATGGGGGGCGGTGAGAACCAGGTGCTTGGTCTGGTCGATGAGTGCCCGCTTGGCGATGGCATAGCTGCCCCAAAGCAGGAATACCAAGCCTTGGCGTTGTTGGCTCAATGCCTGGATGGCAGCGTCGGTGAAGGTCTCCCAGCCATGGCGCTGGTGGCTGCCGGCCTGATGCGCGCGCACGGTAAGGGTGGCATTGAGCAGCAGCACACCCTGGTTGGCCCATTCGCTGAGGTCGCCGCAGGTTTTAGGTATCTGTGTGCCTAGGTCAGCGTTGATTTCGGTGATTATATTGACCAGCGAAGGCGGCACCTGTACCCCTTGGGGCACCGAGAAGCAGAGTCCCATGGCCTGGCCGGGTTCGTGGTAGGGGTCCTGTCCCAGAATGACCACCTTCACCTTGTCGAACGGCGTGCTGTCGAAGGCGTTGAATATCTTGCTGCCGGGAGGGTAGCAGGTGTACTGTTGACGCTCGGCCACGAGAAACTGCTTGAGCTCGGCGAAATAGGGTGCCTCAAACTGAGGCTGCAAGACGTTGTACCAACTGGGGTCGATTTTGACTGACATGTTTTTTCCTTTTTCGTTATAACGGTGTGACGTTATAACGTATTACATGAGAAATGAATTATACTTCTTTTCTTTGCCGATTTGGCTGGCGATGCCGTGGCCGGGCAGCACGCGGTAGTCGTCTGGCAACGTGAGGACACGGCGTTTGAGGTGATCGATGAGAGTGGGGTAGTCGCCGCCCGGAAGGTCGGTGCGGCCTATGCTGAAGTGGAACAGCGCATCCCCCGTGAGCACGGCATGCTCCTGGGGCAACACATAGCACATCGAGCCCGGACAATGTCCTGGCACATAGCGGCATTCCACATCAAGGCGACCGATGTGTAGCACGTCGTTATCGTTGATTTCCTGTACTACCAGGTCGCTCATATTGTCCACGGCGAAGCCCATCAGCGAGCCGTAGGCCTCGGCTTGGCGCAGCAGCTTGCGCCCTTCGGCGTGCATAGTGACGGGCAACTTATAATGCTCGCAGCATTGTCGCAGCCCCGCAATGTGGTCCACATGGGCGTGGGTGAGCAGAATGTGGGTCACCTGCAGTTGTTGTTGCGCTATGTAGTCGGCCAGCTGCGAGTCCTCGTACGACGCCTCGGCTGCAGGGTCCACGACGGCACACGGCCGTTTCCCTCCTGTTACGGGCTCCTGGTCGTCGATAATGAGGTAGCAGTTGACCTCGAAGTGGTTGAACGTAAACTGTTTAATCATGTTTGAACAGTATAATCGTTGTTTTGTACAAGCCTTTTCTTTGTTTTTCGTGATGCAAAGATACGAAGAAAACCCAACACGGCCAAATAAACTTTATTTCTACTACATTTCAACTGCATTTCGATTGGATTTCCAGTCGAAATGCAGGGAAACGGTTGTCGGACAGACGGTCATGGAAGGGGTTCGGAGCCGTTTTTCGGCTGGGTGTTCATCGCGGAGTGACCGTGTTGGGGTGTTGCGACCTCGAAGTCATAGCATATATTAACTTGCCCCCATGCCGGTACAATGGCCAGCATGAGGGCAAGTAATGCTATCAATCGATGTCGCTTCGCGAAAAGGCGTTAGTCGTTGAGCCAGGCGTCGAACTGCTCCCGTTTGAGGGCGGGGATGTCGAGCTTGAGCTTCTTTCGGAGGCCACCAAGATCGTTGAAAAGCTTGTTGGGGTTGGCTCCCTTCAGCTGCTCGTAGGTCTTGATGCCGGCTTTCTGCAGCACAGGCACCCAAGCCTCGTCGACGCCGTGGGCCACCAGTTCGGTGCTCTCGTCTTCGCCCGACTTCTCATGAACCTCGGGCTTCATCTGCGGGAAGAGGAGCACATCCTGGATGGTCTGGGCACCAGTCATCATCATAGTAAGGCGGTCAATGCCAATGCCCATGCCCGAGGTCGGCGGCATGCCGTATTCGAGGGCGCGGACGAAGTCCATATCGATGAACATGGCCTCGTCGTCGCCTTTCTCGCTGAGGCGCAGCTGCTCCTGGAAGCGGCCCAACTGGTCGATGGGGTCGTTTAGTTCAGAGTAGGCGTTGGCCAGTTCTTTGCCGCAGACGAAGAGCTCGAAGCGTTCGGTGAGCTCGGGATTGTCGCGGTGGCGCTTGCAGAGGGGCGACATCTCGATGGGGTAGTCTGTGACGAATGTGGGCTGGATGAGCTTGCCTTCGCACTTCTCGCCGAAAATGGCGTCGATGAGCTTGCCTTTACCCATGGTGGCGTCAGTCTCGACACCGAGTTTAGCGCAAGCTTCACGCAGCTGGTCTTCGTCCATACTGCTCACATCAATGCCTGTTTCCTCCTTGATGAGTTCGCACATGGGGGCTTTGCGGAAGGGAGCCTTGAAGCTGATGTCGTTTCCCCATACTTTAACTTCTGTGGTGCCGTGCAGTCGCATGGCGATGCGTTCGAGCATGGTCTCGACGAAGCGCATCATCCAGTTGTAGTCTTTATAGGCCACGTAGATTTCCATGCAGGTGAACTCGGGGTTGTGGGTGCGGTCCATGCCCTCGTTGCGGAAGTTGCGG
>JAEEGL011964469.1_pt1 | contig 28969 bp, 22 predicted proteins | sample 9134231 | NCBI WGS metagenome assembly JAEEGL01 (sample SAMN16246548, study PRJNA631951) | gut metagenome | biome: gut microbiome; feature: rumen; material: fiber-attached | host: Bos | place: Iran: Karaj | collected 2018-10 | reverse complement strand
TGGAATAGGCATCATCCATCTCAGTAAAACGGTATTCATTGGAATTCCAAAGGATCATCTCCTCGGAAAAACGGGATAAATGCATCATCACAAGAGATAAAGCAGACAGATATTCGATGACATAATCCCGGTCCGATACGGAGTCCATACTGTTACGGGTAGCCCCTTTAAAGCCAAGTAATGACGCAGTATATTCCCGGTCCAGAGGATAAGTGGTACCGGCAAACGCTCCGGCTCCCAGAGGGGAATAATCCAGGCGTTCCTTAATATCCGCAAGGCGCTCTGTATCTCTTCGGAACATCTCAAAGTATGCTCCCATATGATGGGCCAGAGTTGTGGGCTGAGCCTTCTGCAAATGGGTAAATCCGGGCATATAGGTATCCAGATGCTCTTCCATCAAAGCGACCAGGGTTTCCAGAAGTTCCTTAAGCAGTCCCTTTGTGGTAAGAACCTGCTCCTTGATATAAAGGCGCATATCCAGAGCCACCTGATCGTTACGGCTTCGTCCGGTATGAAGCTTTTTACCGGTATCCCCGATCCGTTCGATCAGATTTGCTTCCACAAAGCTGTGAATATCCTCATAAGCGGAAGTAATAGGTAAAGCGCCGCATGCAGCGTCTTCTTCGATCTTCTGCAAACCGTTTATAATGGCATCTTTTTCTGCAGTGGTTAAGATCCCCTGTTTCTCCAGCATGGTCGCATGGGCGATACTGCCTTTAATATCCTGATGGATCAGTCTCTGATCAAAGAGGATCGATGCATTAAAATCATATACTGCCTGTTCCGTTTCCTTGGTAAAACGTCCGCCCCAAAGCTGAGCCATAACTACCTCTTTCCGAATTTAAACTTCACGAATGGAATGCTGTGAAAAGTCAAATCTAAATTAAATCGATTTTGCTTAGAAAAATGGCTCTGAGAGACTCTTCCTCTCAGAGCCTGTCAAAAGCTAGAGAAGGGACTTGAACCCTCGACCTACTGATTACGAATCAGTTGCGCTACCGACTGCGCTACTCTAGCGAGACAACAAACTAATTATATAAGCAGTCAGTACCGAAATCAAGTCTGTATCTACTGATTTTCCCTGTAAAAGGCAGGGATTTTTTGTAGGAATTATCTAGGAGGATCATCTCTCCTTGATATGAACATCCATCTGGGGAAAGGGAATGGTGATATCGTTATCATCCAGTGTCTTTTTTATCAGTTCCGGGAAACGATATCTTGCATCCCAATAGTTCTTTGTAGGAACAAAAAAACGTACGATCAGTTTTACTGCAGAATCACCCAGTTCATCCACAAAAACAACCGGGTCAAAGCCTACATTATGCAGGACCATATCCTCTTTATCCAGCATCTCTTTCAGAACCTTTTTGGCCTTTTCCATATCGGCGTTATAAGAGATCCCCACCGGAATATCCAATCTCCGGTTAGAAGTGGCGGAATAATTGGTCAGGGAGGTATTGGCCAGATCCCCGTTTGGCAGGACCACGATCCGTCCGTCCGCCATCTTTAACTTGGTATAGAAAATATGGATATCTACAACAGTACCTTCATTCCCATGGGTATCTTCCCGAATATAATCCCCGATACTGAATGGATTCATCACCAGGATCAGGATACCGCCAACAAAGTTGGCCAGGCTCCCCTGCAGCGCAAGACCGATTGTCACACCGGCACTGCCCAGAAGGGCCATGATACTGGTAGCATCAATGCCAACCCCGGCAGCGATCAAAAGGATCAGGATGATATAACCCGCATAACGGACAAAGGATAAGGTAAAGGAGCGAACATCGGCATTGGTACCGGCCCGTTCCATGGAACGCTTTAAGATCTTGCCCAGCAGACGGATCAGCTGATGCCCCAGGAAGAACATGATAAATGCAAGGATCACCCGAACGCCGAGGCGAAGGAGCTGACTGGGCAGATCGTTTAAGAACTTACTGATCACACCGGGCTCTACATCCAGCACTTCTTCCGCTGTACTAAGGACATCCTCAGCATCTTTGGAAAGCAGAGCCGATGCCATATATGGGGGTAGAAAAAACATACTGTACTCTCCTAATTCTTCCGCTCAAAAACAGCTATACTGTAAGCCGCCATCTTGATCCGCAAGGTATACGGATAGGAATCCGTTGATTTACTCAGGCAGTTCTTCTTACGGGGATTTACAAAACCACTTCCGCCAAATTCCTTCTGATCGGAATTGAACAGTTCCTTAAAGCCGCCGTTTTCCGGAACACCGATATCAATGGTTTCGCTACGGTCACTGAAATTGCAGATCACAAACAGTTCTTCCTTACTGCTTTTACGCAGAAACGACAGGCAGCCGTAAATATTGCCCAACGCATGAATAAAACGGAACCCTTCCGGATCAAAATCATTCTCAAAAAAAGCAGGATGCTGATGATAAAAGCCGTTCAAAGCCGCAAGATAGGTACGAAATGCTTCCGGCCAGGTATCCGGATCCTTAACATACAGCATATTCTTGCCGGGATAAAAGGTTTCATAGCCCAGCATCAGACGAACATTGCTCCATAATGCAGGAGGGTCCATAGGACGTCTTCCGGCATGCTGCAGATTAGAGGTTAAGGACAGTATCCCGTCAGGCATAACATAATTGCTCATGCCCAGGATATTTTTCTCAGCATAATGATAAACGCTGCTTTCAATAAGGGCATTCATATTGCCGGCACGTTCAGCGCTGCTTTTCGCCATAAAATCCATTAAGTCCGTGGCCCAGGATTCGCCCCATTTCAGGTCAAAGCCCAGACCGTTTTCACCATCATCCGTAATACCGGAGAAGGTAGTATCCGCTTCCGCTATGGTAATGAGCTCCGGAAATGCCTTATGAAGCTGGGCGTTGTTTTCTTTTAAGAAGGCAATGGCATCCAGGTTCTCATTGCCACCATAGATATTGGCAAGCCAGCCGCCTTCCGGTCTTTCATAATCCAGATACAGCATGCTGGCTACATTGTCCAGACGGATGCCGTCCAGTCCAAAAAAGCTAACCCAGAACATGGTGCAGGATAACAGGAAGTTTTTTACTTCCGGTCTTCCATACTGGAACAGGCGGGTTCCGTATCTGGGATGGATGCCCAGCCGGGGATCCAGATGCTCATAAAGGCAGGTGCCGTCAAAGTTATTAAGTCCATATTCACTGGCAGGAAAATGGAATAATGCCATATCCATGATCACCCGATATCCGGCGTCATGAATGGCAGAAATCATCTTCTGTAATCCTCGGGCATCCCCATATCGACTGGTTGGTGCATAAAAACCGTCACTTTGGAAGCCTCCGCTCTCTTCTTCGATGTACTCCATAAGAGGAGACAGTTCCACATAATCATAATGGAACTGCTGCAACTGACGGATGATCTTTTCGCCCATTTCCTCATAGGTAAGATAGGTATCGTCCGAATTTTTGCCAAAATGGGAAAGATCCAACTGTAAAACCGAAAGGTCACGTATCCTCTCTGTCCTGCCCGCACGGTTATCCATACGCTTTAAAAGCTCCGGCGCTTCGCAGATCACCGATGCCCCTTCCAGCTTGGGTTCCAAAGCAAAGGCAAAAGGATCGTTACGCATAAAGGTAACATCCCCTTTGGTCTTTAACTCATATTTATAATGATCCCCGATCTTTGCTCCGGGAACAAATAACTGAAAGATACCGGTATCCTTTATGCGCTGCATCTGATGACGATGCGGATCCCAGTGGTTAAAATCGCCAACCACGCTGACACGGATGGCACCGGGTGCCCATACCGTAAAGCAGGTTCCTTTTACCTGTCCGTCCTCTCGTACCACATGCGCTCCAAAGCGCTCATACAAACGGTTATTAATGCCGTTTTGGAAGGATTCGATAAACTTATCCTCCAGATAGGAAAGGCGATATCCGTAAGGATCCTCAAAAACTTCCTCTCCCTCGAGAGTGATCACTTTATATTCATAAACAGGTACTGAGGTCGCAGGGATTAAAGTGGCAAAGAAGCCTGCTTCATCCACAAGCTCCATCTCTCTGGTAAAAGGCATCTTATCCTTTCCGCTTTTGATATGCAGAAAGGCTTTTACCGCTCCGGGATAAAACATCTGGAAAAGGACCTGAGTCTTGGTAACCTGCTTGGGTCCCAGGATCCCAAAAGGATCATCCTCTTCCGAATAAACAATGCCTTCGATCCGCGGCCAGTTCATAAACTTATAAAGCTTATCGTCCATTATCCTGTACTTCCTTAAATCTGATGTATAAATAAGCCACTTCGCAGCTTCGGCTCAAACCAGGTGGATTTGGGAGGCATCAGCATCCCGGCATCCGCTACGTTTAAAAGTTCCGATATGGAGGTGGGATACATGGCAAAGGCCACCTTGCAATCCAGCCTGCATCTGCGTTCCAGCTCCTTAAGGCCTCGGATACCGCCCACAAAATCAATGCGGGAATCGGTCCTCGGATCTTCGATACCGAAAACAGGTTTTAACACATAGTCCTGTAAAAGACTTACATCCAGACTTTTTACCGGATCGGAAGGGATACGGTCTTCCAGGATCTGATAAAGATACCATTTGTGATCGATGAGACAGCTGATCTGCCCCTTCTGTCTGGGATAGATCTTAAAATCACTGCAGTATTTGATGTAAAAGTTCTTCTCGATCTCTTCCAGGATCTCATCCGGGGTATGACCGTTTAAGTCCTTAAGCACCCGATTGTAATCCAGGATCTTAAGTTCTTCCTCCGGGAAGATCACCGACAGGAAATAGTTATATTCCTTATCCGGAGACGGATCAAGGTCCTCCGCTCTTCTCTTAAGACCAACCTTAACAGCGCTGGCACAACGGTGATGACCGTCTGCGATATAAAGAGCGTCCATAGATGCAAAAGCGGCAGTCACCTTTTCCATATCGGAAAGGGAATCGATCTTCCAAACCTGATGACGAATGTTATCCTCGCTGGTAAAGTCTGCTTCTGCAGGTGTTACAGTGACTTTATCGAGAATTTCCTGTAAAGAAGGATTGGTCCGATAGGTCAGAAAGATAGGGCCGGTCTGTGCGCTACAGGTATCTACATGGCGGATCCGGTCAAGTTCTTTGTCTTCCCTTGTATTTTCATGCTTTTTGATGATCCCGCTTAGATAATCATCGATGCTTGCGCAGGCAACGATACCTCTCTGGGTACGTCCCTGCATGGTAAGGGCATATATGTAATACATGGGCTGATCATCCTGAACGAACGAGCCCTCTGCGATGGCTTCCTTTAACAGGGAAGATGCTTTCGCATATACTTTTTCATCGTAGGTATCCACACTGTCGTCAAAAGCAGTCTCTGCACGGTCGATAGCAAGAAACGATTTCGGATTCTTACCAACGACTTCACATGCTTCTGCACGGTTATATACATCATAGGGTAAAGCGGCAATGACAGATTCCATGCCTTTTTTTGGCCGATAAGCCTGAAAGGGTTTTACAGTGACCATATAGATGCTCCTTTAGGATATTGCAAAAAGAAAAGCCGACAGGTGAGCCTGTCGGCTTTCATACTTCCTGCCAGATTATTTTACCACGCGTACACGGATAACACCATCAATCTGCTTTAAAGAATTCACAATTTCCTCGGTGCTCTCCGCTTCCATATCGATCATGGTATAAGCGTATTCACCTTTGGATTTGTTCATCATATCCGTGATGTTGATGCCTTTATCACCAAGATTAGCAGTGAACTTGGTGATCATGTTGGCAACATTCCTGTGGAAGATTGCGATACGTCCCTTCTGGGTACAGATACCCATATCCACCTTGGGGAAATTAACAGAGTTAATGATGTTACCGTTTTCCAGGTAATCCATTAACTGTTTTACAGCCATCTTAGCGCAGTTATCTTCTGCTTCCTCGGTAGAAGCTCCCAGATGAGGGGTGACGATACAGTTCTTATGGCCGGCTACGGTAGGATTGGCAAAATCCGATACATATTTACGGATCTTACCGGAATCGATGCCCTTTAATACAGCCTTTTCATCCACCAGAAGATCTCTTGCAAAGTTTAAGATCACAACGCCGTCTTTCATTTTGTTAACAGCATCTTCATTGATCATACCTCTGGTATTATCTAACAGCGGCACATGGATGGTGATAAAATCACAGCTCTGATAGATCTCATCCACGGAAAGCACATGCTTAACGTCTCTGGAAAGGCTCCAGGCTGCATCAACCGATACGTAAGGGTCATAGCCGTAAACTTCCATGCCCAGATGCTTGGCAGCATTTGCTACCTTAACACCGATGGCACCAAGACCGATGATACCAAGCTTTTTATTCATCAGCTCCGTACCGGCAAAAGCCTTCTTGGCTTTCTCCATGGTCTTACCGATGTTCTCATCGTCCTTATTCTCATTGACCCAGTTGATACCGCCGACAATATCTCTGGATGCTAAAAACATACCGGCAAGTACCAGTTCCTTAACGCCATTGGCATTGGCACCGGGCGTATTGAATACTACGATACCTTTTTCAGCCGCTCTCTCCAGAGGAATGTTATTAACGCCGGCTCCGGCTCTGGCGATGCAAAGCAGTTCATCGGAGAATTCCATGGAATTCATATCGGCACTGCGTACCAGGATTCCTTCTGCTTCGTCAACATTCTCCGTCTTAACATAGTCAACTGTAAAATTCTCCAATCCCACAGACGAAATGGGATTTAAGCAAGCATATTTTTTCATGTCACATCCTCGATCCGATCATTATAATTGATTATTTGCTTCAAATTCCTTCATAAAGGCAACCAGCTTTTCTACGCCTTCCTTCGGCATAGCATTGTAAATGGAAGCACGCATACCGCCAACCGTACGATGACCCTTTAAGGAAACAAATCCGGCAGCAGTTGCCTCCTTGATGAACTTCGCATCCATTTCTTCGTTACCGGTTACGAAAGGTACGTTCATAAGGGAACGATCCGCCGGAACAACGGTGCCCTTAAAGAGCTTGGAGCTATCCAGGAAATCATAAAGGATCTTGGCCTTTTCGATGTTACGCTGCTGCATAACCGTAAGACCGCCCATCTTCTTGATCCACTTAAATACCTTACCGCAGATATAGATACCATATGCGGGAGGGGTATTGTACAGGCTTCCTGCATCCGCATGGGTCTTATACTTCATCATGGTAGGAGTTCCGGGCAGGCAATCATCGGTGATCAGATCCTCACGGATGATCACGATCACAACACCTGCAGGACCGATATTCTTCTGAACACCACCGTAGATCAGGCCATATTTGGTCACATCTACCGGCTCAGACAGGAAACAGGAAGAAACATCGGAAACCAGCAGCTTACCCTTGGTATTGGGCAGAGTCTTATATTTTGTTCCGTAGATGGTATTGTTCTCACAGATATATACATAATCCATATCATCTGTGATGGGCAGATCGGAACAATCGGGAATATAGGAAAATGTCTTATCGGCGGAGGAAGCCAGTTCCACTGCTTCTCCGTAGAGTTTTGCTTCTGCAAAAGCCTTCTTTGCCCACTGACCGGTCAGAATATATCCGGCCTTACGGTTTTTCATAAGGTTCATGGGGATCATGGCAAATTGCAGATGTGCGCCGCCCTGAAGGAATAACACCTTGTAGTTATCCGGGATGTTCATGATATCACGAAGATCCTGTTCCGCTTCGGTGATGATGGTCTCGTAGGTTTTGGAACGATGACTCATCTCCATAACGGACATACCGCATCCGCGATAATCCAGCATCTCATCTGCGGCTTCCTGTAATACTTCTTCCGGCAGTACCGCCGGACCTGCTGAAAAATTGTAGACTCTCGACATTTTTCCACTCCTCATTTCAATAAATAATATGTAAATGCATATTTATGCGTTTACCCATGAATAATATATTATATTTATTCACCCCAAAGGTCAATAGAATAATACAACAGGGAAGCCAACGTCCACCATATCATATAACTCAGCCATTATATCTTTGGGAGTATTTATGCAGCCATGAGATCCCTGTGTCTTATAGATCTCACCGCCAAAATCCGAACGCCAGGTGGCATCATGAATCCCGATGCCTTTGATAACGGCCATCCAGTAATATACAAAGGATGCATATCCGGGCCCCCGCAACGTACGGTTCTTCTGCTTGTAATAAATATAATCCACACCGGGCGGTGTATCGTTCCTTTTGGCAAGATTGCCGGTAACGATGGGCGTTTCCATCTTCTTTTCACCATCCAGATAAAGGTACAGCATCTGGTCAGTCATGTCGATCTCAATATAGGAATCCAGGATATCCTGTTTGCCTCTCACATAGGCTTCCTGTTTATATGCAGGAATATGTGTCTCCCTGACCCGGTCTTTTAATGCCTGTTTTAAATACTTCTTTTCGGCATCAGCGTCGATCACATTACCGTAGGTTCCGCCTTCGATGGTGACCACTTCCCCGTCTGTAGCGGTAAAGATCCGCTCCTTGCCCAGGGTATCGTATTCTTCACAGATCCAGTCAATAAAACGGTCTACGCCCTCTTCATCCAAAACGATCCGGCCGTCTGCACCCACCAGAAATTCTCCGTGATCTCCTACCGAAACAAAGTCCCAGGTGACAGCACCGTTTAGAACGATCTTGTCATCGCCCATATCATAGACAATGCCGGTATTCTGAAAATCATCGATCTTGTCATATAAGGCGATCAGCTTCTCTTCCTCTTCCGTATAGGGCAGGTCTTCATAGAGATCCTCCTTATACAGGTCAACAGAAGATGCTCCGGAAGATATGCGCTCACAGATCAGTTCAAAGGCTTCGTCTGTTTTTAATACCCCCTTATGGGGATCATGGAGCACATAGCCCATCTCCTCCAGGGAAATGGAAACTTCGCTGCTTCGTCTTAATTTTGCCCAGGAAACCTGAGGAAGATTCTCGTACCATTTCCTGAGTTCTTCTTTGTCAAAGGAAATATACGGCGTAACATTATATCGTTCCGGAAACAGAAGATTCCGCCCCCACAAAAGAGGCTTCTGATTCATGCGCATAACGCCGTTTAGCTGTCCCCGATAATCATAGGTTACAGTGACATCCTCTTTGGTTATCCCATAGCTCCCCTCATCAAAACAGATCTCAAAGGAAAAATCCGGAACCTCCATAAGAAGCATCTCGTTTACCTGTAAAACCGATAATCCCGTAACATAATGACCGTTGATCCAGGTGCCGAAACAATATCCGTTTTCATAATACTTTGCCACGCCGAAATAACCGGCCAGGGCCAAAAGTGCTAAGATCAGCAAAATCGTCCCGTGTTTTTTCAAAGATAACCCCCTGCTACCCTTACGAGTGTCGTGATGCTCTTATTATACTCTATTTTTCCGCAGTGGGGTCTTCATCAAATACTTCGCTGATGGCAGCTCCGGGAGATACCATGGGGAACACCTTATCATCTTCAGGAATGATGCAATCGATCACCACGGGAGTGCCGGCTTTTATTGCCTTTTTAAGGGCAGCATCCACTTCTTCTTTTTTGGTGACCCGAATGGCCATACAGCCAAGTCCTTCCGCAACCTTGGTAAAATCCACCTTATCTTCCAGCACGGTCTGAGAATAGCGTTTTCCGTAATACAATGTCTGCCACTGCCGCACCATACCCAGCACGTGATTGTTGATGACCACCTGAATGATGGGGATATTGTAACGGCTGGCGGTTGCAAGTTCATTCATATTCATACGGAAGCAACCGTCACCGGCGATGTTGATGCAGATCTTATCCGGGTTACCCACCTTTGCACCGATACAGGCGCCAAGGCCGTATCCCATGGTTCCCAGGCCGCCACTGCTTAAGAAGGTACGGGGCTTTGTATAATGGAAAAACTGGGAAGCCCACATCTGATGCTGTCCCACGTCAGTAGAGATAATGGCATCTCCTTTGGTGATCGCATCGATCCGTTCCATAATATACGGGCAGGACAAGCCTTTTTCCGGATACTTTAAAGGATAGGCCTCTTTCATTTCCTGAATATGGCTCATCCAGTCTCTGTGATCCTGTTTTTCCAGCTCTGCGTTGATCCGGGAAAGGACCACTTTGAGATCTCCTACCAGAGAAGTGGAACACTTCACATTTTTGTTGATCTCCGCAGCATCGATATCGATATGAACGATCTTGGCTTTGGAAGCAAATTTCTTGGCATTACCGATCACGCGATCGGAAAAACGGGTTCCAAGGGCAAATAACAGGTCACATTCACTGACGCCAAGATTACTGGTCTTGGTACCGTGCATGCCCAGCATGCCGGTATACCTGTCGCTGTTCCCGTCAAAAGCGCCTTTTCCCATCAGGGAATCACAAACGGGAGCATCCAGTTTTTCTGCAAATTCTGCCAGTTCTTTTTCTGCACCGGAAATGATCACTCCGCCGCCGGCGAAGATAAAGGGCTTTTTGGCGTTACGGACCAGTTTTAATACTCCGGCAATATCTTCATCGGAGATGATGGGCAGTTTCTTGGTGGAAACCGGTTTATCAACGATGGCCATGGGGCTGTATTCGCAGTTTGCCCCCGTAACATCCTTGGTAACGTCTACCAGAACAGGTCCCGGTCTTCCGCTCTTTGCAATGCGAAAGGCTTTCCGCATGGTATCTGCCAGCTTATGAATATCCTTTACGATAAAACCATGCTTGGTAATGGGCATGGTCACACCGGCAATATCCACCTCCTGGAAAGAATCCTTGCCCAGTAAGGGAAGGGTTACATTGCAGGTGATGGCTACCATGGGAACCGAATCCATATAAGCAGTAGCGATTCCGGTGACCAGATTGGTGGCGCCGGGGCCGCTGGTAGCCATACATACGCCCACCTTACCGGTGGAACGGGCATAACCGTCCGCCGCATGAGCAGCTCCCTGTTCATGACTGGTCAGCACATGGTGGATCTCCGGATGCTTATACAGCGCATCATATACATTCAGGATGGCACCGCCGGGATAGCCGAATACCGTATCCACACCCTGTTCCTTTAAACATTCAACGATGATTTCCGATCCGTTTAACTGCACGACAAATAATACCTCGTTTTCGTAATATCTTATGTGTTACTGCTGTTTGGGCAGTTCCAAAACTGCGCCCTTGTTACCGCTGGTGGTCAGTTCTCTGTAACGGGCCAGATAGCCGGTTGTGATCCTGGGCTCTCTGGGGGTCCAGGCTGCTCTTCTCTTTGCAAGTTCTTCATCGGAAACCAGCAGTTCCAGTTTATTGGCGGGGATATCAATGCGGATGGTATCTCCTTCTTCTACAAGAGCAATGGGACCTCCAACTGCTGCTTCCGGAGAGACATGTCCGATGGAAGCACCGCGGCTCGCACCGGAAAAACGTCCGTCTGTGATCAGTGCAACACTGGAGCCAAGTCCCATACCTGCAATGGCAGAAGTAGGATTTAACATCTCACGCATACCGGGACCGCCTTTTGGTCCTTCATAACGGATGACTACCACGTCACCGGCTACGATCCTACCACCCTTGATGGCATCAATGGCATCTTCCTCACAATCAAATACGCGGGCAGGTCCTTCGTGTACCATCATTTCCGGTACCACAGCAGAACGCTTTACAACACCGGAATCCGGTGCAAGGTTACCGGTCAGGACTGCGATACCACCGGTAGAAGAATAAGGATTTTCTACCGGACGGATCACTTCGGGATCCTTGTTTACGGCATCCTTAATATTTTCTCCGACGGTCTTGCCGGTTACGGTCATCAGGTCCAGATTCAGCAGATTTAACTTGGAGAGCTCCTTCATAACGGCATATACGCCGCCGGCTTCATTTAAGTCCTCCATATAGGTAGGGCCGGCAGGTGCCAGATGACAAAGGTTAGGCGTTTTTGCAGAGATCTCATTGGCGATCTGCAGATTGATCTCTACACCGGCTTCATGGGCAATGGCAGGTAAGTGCAACATGGTGTTGGTCGAGCATCCAAGAGCCATATCCACCGTCAGCGCATTGATAAAAGCTTCCTTCGTCAGGATATCTCTGGGACGGATATTCTTTTCCAGCATCTCCATTACCTTCATACCGGCATGCTTTGCAAGACGGATACGCTCCGAATAAACAGCGGGTACGGTGCCGTTGCCGCGAAGCCCCATACCGATGGCTTCGGTTAAGCAGTTCATGGAATTTGCGGTATACATACCGGAACAGGAACCGCAGGTAGGACATACCTTTTCTTCGTATTCCTTTAACTCCTCCAGACTCATGGAGCCGGCAGCCACGCTGCCTACTGCTTCAAACATGGAGGAAAGGCTTCTCTTCTTACCGTGTACATGACCGGCTAACATAGGTCCGCCGGATACAAAAACGGTGGGTACATTGACTCTGGCAGCTGCCATTAACAGACCGGGTACATTCTTATCACAGTTGGGGACCATGACCAAAGCATCAAACTGATGGGCAAGTGCCATACATTCGGTGGAATCCGCGATCAGGTCTCTGGTAACCAGAGAATACTTCATTCCCACATGTCCCATGGCAATACCGTCACAAACGGCAATGGCAGGGAAAACAACGGGTACACCGCCGGCTTCTGCAACACCGATCTTAACGGCTTCCACGATCTTATCCAGGTTCATATGTCCGGGAACGATCTCATTGTAGGAGCTGACGATACCAACCAGAGGTTTCTTCATCTCCTCTTCGGTAAATCCGAGAGCATTAAACAAACTGCGGTGGGGAGCCTGCTGCTCACCGACTTTTACATTATCACTTTTCATGTGTATGATCTCCTTCTGTTCAGATACGTTCTATAATGGCATCGCCCATTTCCGGGCAAATGACTTTTCTGGTTCCTTCTGTGTAAATATCAGCGGTCCGGTATCCGTCCTCCAGCACTTTGGAAACCGCCTGCTCGATGGCATCGGCAGCAGCATCCTGATCCAGAGAATACCGGAGCATCATGGCTGCAGAAAGGATGGTTGCAATAGGATTTGCAATATTTTGTCCTGCAATATCCGGTGCCGATCCGTGGCTGGGTTCATACAGACCAAACTTCGTATCATTTAAGCTGGCACTGGAAAGCATTCCGATGGAACCGGTTACCATGCTGGCTTCATCTGACAGGATATCTCCAAACATATTCTCCGTAAGGACCACATCAAACTGGGAAGGATCCTTTACCAGCTGCATGGCACAATTATCCACCAGCATATGTTCCAGCGTAACATCGGGATAATCCTTTGCCACCTCATTTACAACGCTTCGCCATAATCTGGAGGAATCCAGTACATTGGCCTTATCTACGCTGATCACTTTCTTACGGCGTTTCCTTGCGATCTCAAAGGCCTTGATGGCAATACGCCGGATCTCCGTTTCTGTATAGGTCAAGGTATCGATGGCTTTCTTTTCTCCGTTTTCCACAACGGTTTTCCGCTCTCCGAAATACAGCCCACCGGTAAGTTCCCGCATGATCAGAAGATCAAATCCCTTATCCGCCACTTCTTTCTTAAGGGGGCAGGCCTCCGAAAGTTCTTTATACAGATATGCAGGCCTTAAATTGGCAAACAGGTTGAGGGACTTACGAAGCTTTAACAGTCCTGCTTCCGGACGTTTATCCGGGGGAAGCTGGTACCAGGGAGAGGTGGAAGTATTTCCTCCGATGGAACCCATCAAAACCGCATCACTCTTTTTGCAGATCTCTATGGTCTCATCCGTTAAGGGAATGCCGTTTGCGTCAATGGACGCTCCTCCCATTAAAACCTGGGTAAAATAAAAACGAAGATCAAATTTCTCTGCTGTTTTTTCCAGTACCCGAATGGCTGTATCTACGATCTCCGGACCGATACCGTCGCCACGGATACAGGCGATCTCATATGCATCCTGCATGTTTCTACCTTCCTTCTTGTTTTTAACGATTCAACTCTGTAACGAATTAAAGTATTAAAAACGATATTAGGTCTATATTAGATGATATGTATAAAAAAAGCAACTTCCGAAAGGAAAAACCTTCGGAAGCTGCCTCAAAAAGATCTTACTTATTCTCAGCTGTAGAGGAAACCGCCTGATCGGGTTTTTCGACCTGTGCAATGGCTGCCTTCTGCATGGAAATTCGACAGTTCTTATTCTTACCAAACTCTACAACAACTGCATCATCACTGATATCAATGATCACACCGTAAAAACCGTTGGTGGTGCAGATATAATCGCCAACTGCCAGATTGGCCAGCATGGCGGAAGTCTTCTTCTGTTCCTTCTTCTGAGGACGAACCATGAAGAAATAGATAAATGCAACAATGAGTACGATGTAAACTACCATAACGACAGCGCTCATCATGGGATCTGTCTGTGTGCTTAATAAAGCGTTCATAAAGTGTCCTTTCTGCTTTCAAAATATGTAGATGACATCTGTATTCAGCTTAAAAATGTCACCTTTGTTATCATACACAAAACCCCCTGCTTTCACAAGTAGTTAGTTTTCCTGCTGCATCTGATCCAGCATACGTTTTTTAAAGGAAGCAAACTCTCCCTTATCCAGGGCATCCCGGATCTCCTCCATAAGGTGATTGTAAAAATACAGGTTATGCAAAACGCAAAGCCTAAGTCCCAGCATTTCCTCTGCTTTGATCAGATGGCGGATATAGGCTCTCGTATACCTTCTGCAGGCGGGACAGTCGCATCCCTCTTCGATGGGCCGCATATCCTTCTCATATTTCTGATTCTTGATATTGATCTTGCCATAATGAGTATAAAGGGCGCCGTGCCTTCCGTTACGACTGGGATAGACACAATCAAAAAAGTCGATACCGCGATCCACACCTTCCAGAATATTGGCAGGCGTTCCCACTCCCATCAGATAAGTAGGTTTATTCTCCGGCAGATAAGGTACCACATGATCCAGCACATCATACATCTGTTCATGGCTCTCTCCTACCGCAAGACCCCCAACCGCATAGCCGGGCAGATCAAACTCACTGATCCGCTTGGCATGTTCGATACGGATATCGGGATAAACAGCACCCTGATTGATACCGAACAGAAGCTGATCCTTATTGACCGTATCCTCCAGCGCATTCAAACGCTTCATTTCAGCCATACAACGTTCCAGCCATCTTGTGGTACGATCAACCGAAGGCTGTACATAACTCTTCTCCGCCAGGGCAGGAGGACATTCATCAAAGGCCATGGCAATGGTGGAACCCAGATTGGACTGGATCTGCATACTCTGCTCCGGTCCCATGAAGATCTTATGACCGTCGATATGAGACTGAAAGTATACGCCTTCTTCCTTGATCCTGCGAAGTTTTGCAAGGGAAAACACCTGAAAACCGCCGCTATCGGTCAGAATGGGCTTATTCCAGGAAACAAACTTATGCAGTCCTCCAACTTCCTTGATCAGGGGATCTCCGGTCCTGACATGGAGGTGATAGGTATTACACAAAAGCACCTGGGTATTGATTCTCTCCAGGTCTTCGGTAGCAACCGCACCTTTAATGGCACCGACGGTACCAACATTCATAAAAAGAGGAGTCTGTACGGTTCCATGAACCGTCACAAACTCCGCCCTTTTGGCTCTTCCTTCTTTTATTAAGATCTTATATTCCATCAGTTAAGCTCTTCCCAAAATTCTTCCAGACATTTGTTATTGGACATGATCACACGTGCTGCGTCTCTTCCGACATAACGGTAATGCCAGGGCTCATATTCAATTTCCGTGATATATTCCTTACCCAGAGGATAACGTAGGATAAAGCCGTACTCTGCAGCATTTTCCATAAGCCATTTGCCGCCTGCGGTTTCTCCGAACTTGGCATCCAGGGAATAATAATTATCCGAAGTGATATCGATGGCAAGACCAAGCTGATGTTCGCTGGCTCCGGGTACCGTAACGACCTGAGAAGCCTTTTTATAAGCGTCCATATAGGATAGTCCCTGGGACATATACTTATTGATCTTGCGGTTAAACAGCATGGTCTGACGATCCTTGTTACGATAAGGAGAACGGATCACCAGGGTAATGCCGTCATTCTTGGCAGCCTGCAGCATATCATAAATGGCAGAAATGATCCGCTCATCGCATTGCATACCGTTGGTCAGATTTCCAAGGGTGAAGGTATAGTCATCGGGAATGGGATGCTGCTTATTGACTAACAGAATGCTCCAGTCGGATCTGTCAAAATGAGAACCGATCTCTTCCCAGGGTATCACAGGATCCTCTGCGGAAATATCCGTTTGATAGGCTTCCTCCACATCTTCTGTAAACGTTTCCTCTAAGGGTACAAAGTCATCGGCAAAATACGGGATCCCCAGTTCTTCTTCGTTAACCGTCTCTTCTGCGATCATTCCCCGAACCTTCTCCGCCAGAACTTCATCGGCAGAATATTCGGTGATCTCCGAAAGGGTGGTGGCTTCACCGCCTTCAAAACCTTCCGAAAGGATCTGCTCTAACTCCATATCCTCTTCCAATTCATCCGGTGCTGTATCTTCCGCAAAGGAAAGATCCTCATCCACCTCTCCGGAGGCATTATTATACAATACGTTGGCAGCCTGGGCCGGAGCATAGGGATAACAGAAGCTTACAGACACACAAAACAAGGCCAGTGCGCTGGCAATGGCCGAAAACCGCTTACCGTTCCTTAAAAAATTCCGGAAGGAATAATAAGCAGATAATACGATCAGCATATATAATTGTACCAATATCTTCATGTACGGGTGCTTCCGCGCAAAACGGGCACAGGATACGATGAAGCGTTCTTTTCCAGTCTCTAGCATTTTATTATTTATACATCCTGGTATTTATTCAAAAGCAGTTCTCCCCAAAACTGCTTTATTCCTCGGTAATCTCATGAAAAATAATGCAATTGGGCTGATCCACTTTCATTTCAGGCCCATTCATGACCAGCAGACCGTTTTTCAGGTCTACATGGAAAAAGGTCAACGTTCCGGAATCATTATTTAATGCTACCAGATGCTTGTTATCCGGAAACAGTGCCGCATCCTTGGGATACTCTCCACTGACGGGCAGGCAAAGGATCTTATGAAGCATACCGTCCTTTTCATCGATCTTAAAGATGATCACACTGTTATCTCCCGCATTGCTGCTGATGAGATAATGATGATCCAGGGAAAAGGTAAGTGCGGATGCCGCTGAACCCGTAGCATGGTAATCATTTAAAGTGGAAACCGTCTGGATCTTTTCAAAATCCGGAACATTTTCCTTGGGATAGGTCATGGAGTAAACATCGATATAGTTCTTTAACTCATGAACCACATACATAAATTTCCCGTCAGTGGAAAATTTAAGATGTCTGGGCGCAGACTCCTGCTCGGAATGAACAACGTCCATTAACTTAAGCTTACCGGTGCGATGATCCAGAAGATATACATCAATGATATCCATACCCAGATCCGCTGCACAGAGGAACTTGTTATCGCGGGTCATCTTCACGCAGCTGACATGGGGTCTGAAATTACGCTCGGCAATACTTCCCAGGCCTTTATGGAAGATCTCTTCGGTGATCTCTCCGATCTCACCGTTCTTTTTTAATTTAAGGACGGTGATCTTACCGTCATGCCAACCGGCAACAAACAGACACCGGTCCTCGTAATCGGTAGACAGATAACATCCTCTCATACCGTTGATAGAAGCCTTATTCAGGTTCTTAAGGGAACCGTCGGCCTGGATCACATAGGACTCCACACCGAAATCAGTAATGGAATACAAAAACTTATGGTTATGGGATATGGTCACATAGGAGGAATTGGTGATCTCCACCGCATCCTTCTCTATAAAACGACCGTTTTTCATATCCACATCAAAGATCTTAATGCCTTTTTTATCGCCTGTGGTATAAGTGGAAACATATGCCACATAACGCTTTTCAGCAGAAGTTGCAGCCATAAAAATACTACCTCCGAATCATCAAATTCATCATAGCATACTCAAAAAACTTTGTTAAGAATCAAGCGTTATGGAGTATTTCTCTGCGAATATATGCGAACGTTTCCTTCTCACCCTTTTGGGCAAGCATGGTAAGAAGCATCTCCAGTTTTTCAGCCGTCTGCGGATGAAGAAGATTCCCTCTCTTTGCTCCGTTCTGATAGTACTTTAAGGGACTGGCATCGGTATAACGGTCTTTTTGATAGGTTTTGCAGGCGGCGATCCGGTCCATGCACATCTCTACGATATATCGGTCCGGCATGGGAACAGGAAGGATGGCAGGGCCATCGGGTGTCACCATATAATCCCGCCAATACTCGTAATGATGCTTATTGCGGCCCTGATGATGAAGCCATGCAGAGGAATAACCGATATCCTCTCTCTCCGCATTGTTGGGACTGCGATCTCCCTGGAAATACTTTACTCCCACCCAGAATTCGCTGGGAGAATATTTGGACAGATCATGGAGTAATCCCTGGCGGTAGAGACCTACCTGAAAGCAGGAACGCCTCACCAGCTTCCGATGATGGTTAATGGTGGAAAGATGTCCGAAAAAGCGCTTAAAAAAGCCCCAATCTTCTGTTTTACGCTGTGTTTTTTCACTCATAGATCTATGTTTCTCCGGTTTTATTCACGGATAAATACCGCGATGCTGCGAGGTGCTATCTTTGCAGTATAGCTTAGGATACGCTTTTTATCCTGCTTATTTTTCCGGGATTTATCCGAAAGGGATGTTTCCTCATTTTGGGCGATCACCGGCAAAGCCTCAACCGCACAGCCCCTTGAAAAAGCGGACTCCGTAGTAAAGAAAAGCTTCCATTCCTGCTTACCGGGAAGATCCGGAAGAGAAAAGGCATGCTCTTCCCAGTGCATATTGTAGGCCATGTAATAAACTGTTTTTTTACCAGTATCCTTATCCCTGTCGGAAAGCATCACCGCGATGTGGCGGATATAACTGTCCATGTTGGGCCTCCAGAGCGCTTCTCCGTGATAGGATAGTTCCGGTATATCATTGCCGGAAAGGGCGGTTTGTTTCAGTGCTTCGGTTCGGTTCAGGATCCCGGTTTCCTTTTTCAGTTTCAAAAGCTGCCGGAAAAAGGAAGCATAGACTCGATTTTTCTTAGCAGCGTTCCAGTCTACATAGGAGATCTCATTGTCCTGATTATAGGGATTGTTGTTGCCAAAGGAGGTATCCCCGAATTCATCTCCCATAAAGATATAGGGTGTGCCCTGCGAAAGCAAAAGGAGGCATGCCGCATTCTTAAGCTGTTTTAACCGAAGCTTACGGATAGCCGTTTTTTTCGTATCGCCTTCTGCACCGCAGTTCCAGCTGTTGTTATAATTCTCGCCGTCCTTGTTATCCTCTCCGTTGGTTTCGTTGTGCTTGCGTTCGTAGGAAACCAGATCCATAAGCCGGAAGGTATTAAAGTCCGCCAGATAATGGATCAAATGATAATGGTCCGGTATCTGCCTGTTCTGGTATAAAAATGCCTGCACCATATCTTCGTCCCCTTTAAGGAACTTACGGGCAACATTCATAAAGTCCAGACGATATTCTGCCAGATAAGGATTCCTGCTCCTGCCGGGAAGATGATCTGCAAACAGATCCCCCAGATTCTGGGCGATCAGCTTGGTATCTGTCAGGAAATCCTTGTTAAGTAACCCTTCCACGGGAATCTGACTTCCCACAAAGGAAAAGCCGTCCATATGGAAATTCTCTTTCCAGTAAAACAGGATATCCGAAAGGAAATCAATGGATACGCCTCTGGGAAAGCCAAGCTGCATGATCACTTCCATACCGTTACGGTGGAAAGCACGGACCATGTCTTTCAGTTCCTGCGCAGCATCCGCTCTGGATGCAAAACGCTTATTGGGCGCAAAATACTGACCGTCCGTATAGCCCCAGTAATTTTCCGTCAGTTCACCGGAAACCGGTCGCATCATGATCGGTGCAAAATCATAAGCAGGCTGCATGACAATGGAAGTTACACCCAGTTTCTTAAGATAAGGAATCTTCTGTGCGATTCCCGAAAATGTACCGGGAGCAGCCACCCCGGAACTTTGATCCATGGTAAAGCCTTTTACATGCAGACCATATAACACACATTTTTCAAAAGGAATGCGGGGACAGGTATCTTTCCCCCAGTGGTAGGAAGAACGGCGCAAAAGCCCGTAGGTATCCGTCACACCCTTTTTCCGGGTACGGACCACTTCCACTGCATAAGGATCCATAAAGGGCTTCTGATCTTCCAGATAACGGTATGCATAAACCTTATCCTTCTGATCAAAGGAAAGCCTGACCGCATACAGGTCTCCCCGTTTATATTCCGCAGGAAATTCCACCACCTGACGGGTTGCCGGTAAAAGCCCCTTATTATCATCCCACACAAAAAGCTCCACGCCGTTAGTTTTTTCGCCGTGCAGAGGGATGGTCATATGAAATCCACCGGGTACCTGATAGGTTCCCCGATGATAAAAATCACCGCCCGAAATCGTTATCTTCACGAAAGCAGCCTCCAATTCATTAACTGTTTAAGTATATCATGAAACAGGTGGTAATTTTCATAATATCTGCTATGATAAAGAAAAAAAGGAGTCCATGAAATGAATCAGAACGAAATGGAAAATACCACAGTCGATATCGATCTGGATGAAGGCACTGTAACCTGTCAGATCGTTTGTATTTTAAAAGTTAACGGCAAGGATTATATCTATCTGCTTCCTGTAAACAGTAAAGAAACCCAGGAAGGGGATGTATGGATCTACGGTTATAAGGAAAATAAAGGAGGCGAACCCGATCTGATCTACATCGAAGATGATGATGAGTACGAAGCGGCCTCCGATGCTTTTGATGAATATCTGGACAATCTGGATTTTGATGAACTGGATTAAAGAATAGGTTTTAAGAACCGGCTGGGAGCTGTGTCTGCATAGAGCAGATACAGCTTTTTCTTTGCCCTGGTCATGGCTACATAAAGCATACGCCGCTCCTCTTCTTTTTCGCTGTCTGTCAGGGCAAAGGGGTGGGGAATTGAGCCTTCCTTAAGATGGGGAAGGAATACTGCATCGAACTCCAGACCCTTGGAAGCATGATAGGTCATGATACGGATTCCATGGGAAACCACATTTTCCGGCGACATAGCCGGAGCATTTATCCACTCTTCCGGAGATTGAAAACCTTTCAGATGCTCCTGCAGCCGGTTCAGTTCCTTTATTACCCTGGAATAACGGATACCGCCCGGCATCTTACCATCTTTCTCCAGCTGTTTCAGATAATGGTCATACCCTACTGTCTTACGAACATAATCGCAGAACAGAAAGGGGGATAACCGTTTTAACACGGCTATATCCCGAATAAACTGTTCCAGCGCCATAAAACGCTTTTGCCCCCTTGCATCCCCCATGGGAAACGTACGCAGCAGGGTATTATCCGGCGGATAGCTCTGTTTAAACAGCATATCCCGATAAATATACCGGTAGGGTTTATTCATGATCTTTAAAAAGATTTCTCTGGAATAGTCTCCTTGTACATACCTTATATAGTTTTTAAGGTCTTCTTCCCAGAAAGGAGACGATTTTTTCTCTTCTTTTTCTTTATCCTCATAAGGGATGCCTTCTTTTTCAAGATATTCCAGCAGATCTTCTTTATCCGCTCCCCGGCGAAATAAAACGGCCATCTCCTCATATGGGATCCGGGAAGAAAGTGTCCGGATCTCCTGAAGGATTCGGGTGTATTGTTCTTTTTCATCGCTGTAAGGGACAAAACAGAGCCCCTGCGTCTCTTTTCCGGCAGAGCGGATATCTTTTTCGTAGCGACCGGAATTTTCTCCGATCATCCTTCCCGAAAGCTCTACCACGTCCGCAGGATTGCGATAATTCCTGTTTAACAGGATCTGCTCCGCATCCGGATAATAATCCTTAAAGTGCAGCATGATATCCGGAGTAGACCCCCGAAATCCGTAAATGGACTGATCGTCATCTCCCACCACAAACAGGTTGTTTTCAGGGGCAGCGATCATGCGGATCCCTTCAAACTGAACGGGATTGATATCCTGAAATTCATCGATCAGGATAAACCGATACCTGTTTTGATACTGTAACAGGATGTCCGGACGCTTTTTTAACAGATCCACTCCCCTGCGGAGCATATCGTCAAAGTCCAGCTTATGACGGATAGACACAATCTTCTCATAATGATTTTTCAGCAAACGGTAGGAAGCGATATCCAAAGGTGCCGGGATTTCATCCGCCGTGGCGCTACGGCTTAGATTCTTTTCTTTTCCGAACAAACGAAGAACATCGGATAAAAGCTCATCCTTCTGTTCTCCTTTTTCCGGAAGCGACTGTTTTAACAGCCAAAGACGGGAAAAAGGATCCTCACCGCTTTCCTTTCGAACCGACGCTTTACGTAAGGCAGCAGACAACGCTTCATAAAGAAAATCCAGCTTTTCTTTCTGATCAAGCAGATCGGAAGCATGAAAGGCATATTCTTTTTTGAGAATCTGAAAAAACAGGGCATGAAAGGTGCCAAAAGATACGGGGGACTGGGATTCCCCGGATAGACGAAGGAAACGTTCCTTCATTTCCAAAGCAGAGGCTCTGGAAAAACTGATGACTAATATACTTGCTCCATCGATCCCAAGATCACGGATCAGATGCAACACACGATGTGTGATCACAAAGGTTTTTCCCGATCCGGGACCGGCTAATATAAGTGCCGGTCCGCGGTTATGGGAAATCGCCCGCTGTTGGGCGAGATTAACGGTATTTACCAAATACTTCAGGAAAGCAGCTCGATGCCCTTACGGATGCGGGCAAGGCTCTCTTCCTTTCCAAGGATCTCCATGATCTCGGTAGCGCCGGCAGGAGTCATCTGCTTGCCGGACACTGCGCATCGTAGAGGCCACAGTACAGCGCCGTTCTTAACGCCTTTATCTGCAATGTATTTCGTCAGTCTCTGATATAATGCGTCGTTGGAATAGTCATCCTGTGCTTCCAGGATAGGCAACAGTTCCTTTAAGGTCTCAAGAGAAGACTCTTTCGTGGTCTTCATCTTCTTATGCTCGTACATCGCCGTATCATACTCCGGAAGTTCCTGGAAGAAATCCACCAGTGCGGGAATATCCGGGAACACCTCGATCCGGGTCTGTACCATCTCAGCGATCTTCTTAAGATCCAGATCCCTGGTGATGGCCTGTTTTAAGTAAGGCTCAGCCTTCTCATAGAAGGTATCAAAAGGCAGTTTCTTGATGTACTCACCGTTCATCCAGCGAAGCTTCTGGAAATCAAATACTGCAGGAGACTTGGTGATACGATGGTAATCAAATTCCTTCACCAGTTCCTCTAAGCTGAAGATCTCACGGTTATCCGAAGGAGACCATCCAAGAAGGGCTACGAAGTTTACAACTGCCTCCGTTAAGAAGCCCTGCTCGATCAGATCCTCAAAGGAGGAATGTCCGCTACGCTTGGAAAGCTTATGATGCTCCTCATCGGTGATCAGGGGAACATGTACATACTTGGGAACCTCCCATCCAAAAGCGGCATAGAGACGATTATATTTGGGAGAAGAAGAAAGATACTCATTTCCTCTTACCACATGGGTAATGCCCATAAGGTGATCGTCTACCACGTTAGCAAAATTGTAGGTAGGGAACCCATCGGATTTGATCAGGATCATATCGTCCAGTTCATCATTATTAACGGTGATATCCCCGTAGATCTCATCCACAAAGGTTGTGGTACCTTCCGTCGGATTATTCTGACGGATGACAAAGGGAAGTCCGGCATCCAGCTTGGCCTGAACCTCTTCCTTGCTTAAATGCAGACAATGCTTGTCATATACACTGATCTCTTTTCCGTCTACGACGCGGGTCAGGGTTGCAAGACGCTCCTTATCACAGAAGCAATAATAAGCTTCTCCCTTATCGATCAGTTCCTTAGCGTATTTTAAGTAGATACCGGAAGCCTGACGCTCACTCTGTACATAGGGTCCAAAGCCTTTGTCCTTATCAGGGCCTTCGTCATGTACCAGACCGGTTTCCTTCATGGTACGGTAGATGATATCCACAGCACCTTCCACCAGACGCTCCTGATCGGTATCCTCAATACGAAGGATAAAATCGCCACCTTCATGTTTGGCGATCAGATACTCATATAAAGCGGTTCTCAGATTGCCGACATGCATTCTGCCGGTAGGGCTGGGAGCAAATCGTGTTCGGATCTTAACAGCCATAACTTACACTCCATTTCTGAAACAATTAATATAAAAAGCAAACTTCATTATACATGATTTTTCCGAAAAGAAAACAGTTACTTAGTTCTTACCGGTGCTGCCGAAGCCGCCTCTGCTTTCCTTTCGGTCCATTTCTTCCACTTCATCAAAGACAATGACCGGTTGATGCTCCATGATACGGAACTGGCAGATCCGGTCATTTACATGGATCTGGGTATCCCGGATGGCCATTACCGGCATTCTCCACCAGTCCTCGGGACCACAGTAGGACTCGTCCACTACCCCCATATGATTGGTCTGGATCAGGCCGAAATTCTTAAAGGTAGAACTGCGGGGAACAATATGGGCTTCGTACCCTTCCGGGAGCTTAATGCACACACCCAGATGGATCATCTTAAATTCGCCGGCTTTTAATGTAACTTCTTCCGCACTCCTAAGATCGATCCAGTCACTTTTGCCTTCGATATAGGTAAGACGCTGGATCTCGTCATTTAAATATTTGATTCTGAGATGTTTTTCCATTGATAGGATTCCTTTCTTTTTTAGCCTTCCTGCTGTTGTACGATGGCCTTTAAATAGCGCACATAATCTTCTTTTACATGTTCAGGGGAGACGATCCTTACCCCTTCTCCCAATCCGGATAACCATCCGTAGAACTGAGGAGAGATCTTCACCGATAAATGAACACTAAAGCGTTCATCCTTTTCTTTGTGAATGGTAATATCCCTTCCGAAGCGATCCAGGATAACCCCCACCAGATGATCCGGCATGGAAAGGGTGATGCCCTCTTCCTTGCCTCCAAACATTCCGAAGGTCTTTTCCGCATATTCTGTGGGATCAAAATCCTGATAGATGGTATGACCGTTCCGGCGCTGCTTTGTCAGTTCGATATCCGCGATCTTATCTACCCGGTAGTGCTTGATCTTTCCTGCTTCGTCATCATAAGCGATGAGGTAATAATTTTCATCGTTCCAGAATAAGGACCAGGGTGAAACCTGATAAATATGGCCCTCTCTTCTGGGTATGCGCTTCTTGTTCACATCCCACTGCATATAATGAAAACGGATCTGTACATTTTCGTGAATGGCTCTGTGCAGATCATCCACTATGTAATAGATGCTTTCGTTTTCGTTTTTGATCCGTCCGGATACTACGACCTGACGCTTTAAGGAAACTGCTTCCGACTTGCTCACAAGGCTTTCCAGTTTGCGGATCAGTGTCTGACTCTTGGCGGCTGTAATAAACCGGGAAGAAGAAACCGCATCTACCAGGATCTTGAGCTCCGGCAGTTCAAAATCCCTGCTGGCAAGATAATACCCACCGTTTGTACGGGATTTGTTATACAGGATATCATAGCCGAAATTATTTAATTCCTCGATATCGGAATAAATGCTCTTTCGTTCACAGGAGATACCGTATTGTTCCAGATAGTCAATGAGCCTTACCATAGGCACAGGATGATCTTCACTGGAATGCTCCTGCAGGATCTTCAGAATATAAAGCGGCTTCAATTTCTGATTGGTTGATTTCGGCATATGTCCCCCATAGATGTATTATTATCCGTTTTCCCAGGCATCCACGGAAAGATTCTCTCCGTCAGCTGCCGTTGTTGCCAGTTTATCGCACCTTTCGTTTTCCGGATGGCCCGCATGGCCTTTTACCCAGACAAATTCAACCTGATGAGGTTTCATGGCATCCAGCAGGCGTTTCCAGAGATCCACGTTTTTTACAGGACTCTTGCCGCTGGTCTTCCATCCTTTGGCCTGCCAGGAGGTGATCCAGTCTTTGTTAAAAGCATCCGTCAGATATTTGGAATCCGAGATCAGGGTCACGTGACAGGGCTTTGTCAGCGCTTCCAAAGCCACAATGGCTCCCAGTAGCTCCATCCGGTTATTGGTAGTCCGTTCATATCCGCAGGAAAATTCCCTTTCATGAAGGCATCCTTTTTTGTCGGTAAATTGAATGATGGATCCGTATCCTCCGGGACCGGGATTATTTCTGGCGGAGCCATCGGAAAAGATCTTAACGCGCAAAAGATTTCCCTGCGTACTCAAGCTTCCACCTCCGGCCATTTACTGTTTGTTCGATAATAGTCCGCAAGAGCATTTGCCTTCTCCGTAATACGCTCATCAAAGCCAAGCTTTTTAAGGAGGCGAATGGCATTTTGCGTATCAGAAACACCCTCAAGCAGTTGATAGGAAAAAGCCACATCCTCTCCTGCAAACTTTTCTTCAAAATGCAGATTCCGGTATACATCCTTAAGCAACCCGGCCAGTTCCAGATCATGGGTTGCAACCACGCTGGGAACATCCATTGCAGAAAAGGCGCGAAGGATCTGGCTGGAAGCAGCGATTCGTTCCACCGTATTGGTACCTCGTAAGACTTCATCCACAAAGCAAACCGGCGTTGCGGGGAGTTTATCGCCTGCATCCAGCATACGCTTAATGGAACGGATCTCCGCCATATAATAGCTTTCCCCTTCCTGAATGGAATCCTTTAAGGACATGGAAGTAAAGACACAGGCCTTCATGGTTTCAAAACAGGTGGCACAGGTGCGGTAAAAGATCTGACCAAATAACAGGCTAAGCGCCATCGCTTTTAAGAAGGTACTTTTTCCGCTGGCATTGGAGCCGGTGATCAGGGTGCCGTAAAAAGGAGCCTCCATGGAGAAATCATTGGGAACCGCATCCGCGATCAGCGGATGGTATAACCCGCGGATCCGCATTTCCTTTTGATCTCTGTAAATGGGCATGCAGCTTACAGGAAGCCCTTCCCGGAAGGATTCCAGAGAAATATACGCATCCAGTTTGCCGATCACCGTAAGGAGACCATCCAGGTCCTCTTCCTTATTCCGCAGGATCTTAAGCATCCGGTCAGCCTTGATAAGATCCACATGAAACAGCATCCTGGCAAAATCCAGCAGCATATCGATGGGATTGCCTCTCCCCGTAGCACTGTTCATGGAGGTAACCAGAACAGCACCTTTCTCAAAACGGGAAAACGCATCCAGGGCTTTCTTAAGAAGCTCTCTTTCTTCTTCAAAGGCGCCGTCAAAAATATCCTTTCGTTCCAGAAGGCTTCGAACATCCCTGCCCTGACGAAGTAAACGAAGGATATAACCAAAGCAGCTGAGATAGGACTTTATACGCTCCTTTTCCTTCATGTAAACCGCTACACAATACCCTGCCCAGATCACAAGTGCCGTTAATCCAATGGCCGGAGTGATCACAGATAAGACGATGAGCATGACATAGATCGTCCAGTAAAGGACATGTACATACCCCGGTGAAAAGCGGGCTTTATCCAGCGCTTTCATATGATCATAAAGAGAGTAATGATTCCCTTTACCGATCTTATGAAATAAAAGTTCCAGATCCAGACGGCTTTTATCATCCTCCTTAAGAGCTGTTAGCTGTCTGTCCCGTTTTAGCAGTTCTTCTTCGCTGTATAAAGGGGTTCTTAACAGATAATAAAGATACTCCTCTCCAGCACCTGAACCGGTCTGATCCATTAACTGAAAAATGCGGTCAAGATCCAGATCGTTCCAGGTAATATCATCAACATTTGCGAAAGCCCGGTGGTTCCGATAGTATGCCTTCTGATCTTCCACCGGGGAAAGATGCCTTCCCTTTTCTTTGAGCGCTTCATCCCGTTTGATAACCGGCATGCCAAAGCGATCTTTAAACATTTTTTTGCATTTTTCGTCTTCCAGACGGTTCTGACGGATGCCTGCCGCAAAGATCAATAGCATCAGGAGGACAAAACAAAGAACAAAAATCAGATTTTCCATGGTTTAGTCATTCCTCCGGGCATTATACAATTTAATGGGTGCACCGCAATGAGGGCAGCTTTCATGCTTACCGTGAAGATAGATACCGCCGCAGTAATTACATTTATCTTCCTTAATGCCTTCCTCTGCGTAGATACCTTTTTCTTTTGCGATACGGATCCGCTTTAAGAGCTGCTTTTTATGTACCAGCACCGTGACAAGATCAATTCCGCCGAATGCAAAAGCCAGAAACAGGAAAAATACGGACAGGAAGATCATTTCATAATCAACTACCGTTTCGCCGATCCTGATTCGATTGGTCAGATCACCGATCGCATGGATAGCGGCTGATCCTACGGTGCAGCTATCCAAAGTCAGATCTTTCTGGAAGGCTTCATTAAACAGGCTGGTTTCCGAGTCCGTGAGTATAGGATCGGAATCATCTCCCTGCATGCCTTCCCAGTACCAGTCGAGGAAAGCAGGATCCGGATCTTCCGGCTGGGTATAAATGATCAGCCAGTGTTTCTCATCCGAAAAAGAATTTACATACAGATCATAGGCATAATTTTCCAAACCGGAATAATAGGGCTGCCAGGATTCGTTATAGTCCGTAATAAACGCAGGAGTAATACCGGTCTTTTCCAGGAAACGATCCAGTACCAGATAGAGTTCTGCTTCTTCATGATCGGATAGGAAGTCACCCCGGTCATCGATCACAATCCCGGTATCGTAATCGGTGGAAAGTTTTTCCTTTTTTTCAAAGGCAAAGACGACACAAAGGACCGCCAGCAGTACAAAGAGCACGGTCATGACCATGCCGAAATGCCATTCATCACCGGTATCCTTCGCATCCTCTCTTATGTACTGATAGCGGATATGATGATCTTCATAGAACGCATATCTGGCAAATCCTACCCTTGGTTTACTGGAAACCACCTGGGGCGGTGTATAGGATCGAACGCTTCCCGATGAACTGCCATGAGATGAGGAACTATGTGATGAGTGTGAACCGGAGGAATGGGATCCTCCACCCGATGAATGTGGCATAAAGCAAATAACCTCTTTTACTTGATCTTGGTCCTG
>JAEEGL014935685.1_pt1 | contig 28970 bp, 24 predicted proteins | sample 9134231 | NCBI WGS metagenome assembly JAEEGL01 (sample SAMN16246548, study PRJNA631951) | gut metagenome | biome: gut microbiome; feature: rumen; material: fiber-attached | host: Bos | place: Iran: Karaj | collected 2018-10 | reverse complement strand
TCCAAACAAAAAAGAAGAAAAAGGTGGTTTTGTAGAATGGTATAAAAATAATCTTGGAGTATCAATACCATTAACTATTATTTCTTTGATTATTGCTCGTATGATTTATTTTGAATTATGGCAGCAGATAGTTATGTATAAAAAAAATGCAGACGGTATCTACCTTGAATTTGCTTTAGAAGAAAAAGATGATACTAGCGAAGCGGTTAATGATAATGATAGTAACATCAAACCGTTTTTTGGATTGTGGAAAAGCTTTACAAAGATTGGTAGATTTGCCGGATATTATTCTGGTAATATTCATGATGATGAAGTTCCTAAGTGGATTATTAAGTGGACTATTACATACAGAGGCCTTAATCGTTTGAAAGTAAACTTTGTAGCAGCTGCTACATTTGCTAAATATGATTGGAAATATTGTTTTAATTTATAGGTGCGATTTTAGCACTGATCTTTAATTAGGCAGTGCCAAATCCTAGTGTATAGTTCAATGTTTTTTCTCATTAAGGTGTTCAAAACAGTAAATTAATTGAAAATTGTTACTTAAGAATTGTTTTTTAGAATCTTTTTTATTTTGATGTTCATAATGTGATATTTGTTGATCTATCCACCTTTAGCATTGCTATTATTGAGTTTATATTTACCGTAAAAAATTAATTAATATTTAATTAGATGAAAAAAATGTTTTTAATATTTATTCAAAAATTAATAAAAACTTAAATATAACAATTTTTTGCCAAATTTGTGCTAAAATGTTGCTATAAATTTTGAATCTACCTGATTTAATACTAGTTTAGTTAAGAGGATAAATTTAAGTGAAAATTACATGCGACGTAAAAACCTTAAGAGATGCACTACAAAATGTACAAAGAGCAGTTGCTAATAAGTCTAGTATTGAAGTCTTAGAAGGCGTATTAGTTAGAGCTAAAAGTCAAAATGAACTTTTTATTTGCGGGTATAACTTAGAAATAGGTATAACTACAAATATTGGCGCACAAATTGAAGACCCTTATGGGTTTGTTATAGATCCGAAAATTCTTACAGATATTTTGCGTAAAACAGAAAGTGCAAACGTCTCTATAGAAGTTAATGAAAATCTGGATACAATAGTAACATCGGAGAAGAGTAGGTTCTCTATAAAGGCTTTACCTGAAACCGATTATCCGATCTTACCGAGTATAGACTCAAGTAGTAGTAGTATACGTTTGTATTCTAGTACTTTAAAAAAAATGATAAAACAAACAATATTTGCTGCGTCTTTATTGGATGAAAGGCCAGTAAATACCGGTACTTTATTTGATATAAAAGACAATTTGTTAACTATGGTGTCTGTAGATAATTTTCGTTTAGCAAAGACGTGTACGCCTTTGAAGACTGGAAGTACATTAGAAAATAAGTTTATTGTTCCAGCAAAGACACTTTCCGAGCTAGTACGGCTTATGCCTGATGAAAAAGAAGACGATAATATCGTTAATAACAATAAAAAAAATGTTGGTAATGATGAAGGTGATAATTTGAAAGAAAATATAGACGTTATAGATGTGTATGTTGGTGAACATCATGTAGTATTTTCTGCATTTGGGTACAGTATAATTTCTAGACGAATAGAAGGGGAGTTTTTAGATTATGATTCTGCTATTCCAAAAGCTTCTTCGTCTAGTATCAGAGTTAATACTAGAGAGATAATTAATTGTATAGATAGGGTATCGGTTCTTATTTCAGAAAGAATAAAAAGTCCAGTACGTCTCAAGTTTACCGAGGATTTAGTCCATTTTTCTTGCCAAACTCCACTAGGAGAATCCGAGGATAGTTTAGCTTTAAATTATACAGGTGAGGATTTTGAAATTGGTCTTAATAGTAAATATATACTTGACGCTTTAAAAAATGCAGATACGGATATTGTAAACTTAGAATTTTCTGGTCCATTAGCTCCTGTTAAGATCACGCCTTTGGACGGAGATTCTTTTGTGTTTTTAGTTTTGCCAGTAAGATTGGTAGCTGATTAGAAAATTGATTATATATTTGGACCGGTTTGAGTATTAAGATAAGGGAATTGTAAGCTTATAAATTTAGAATTTTCTGACCCATTAGACCCAGTTAAGATTACGCCTTTGGATGGGATTATTTTTTGTTTTTAATTTTACCGTTAAAACTAGCAGCTGGTTAGATCAGGAGGCTGTTTTGGGTTTTTAAAAAAGTGTATGTAAACACGTTTTGAATTTAGAATTTTAGGTTTATTTGTTTCCAGTTAAGGCTATACAAACTATTTAAAGATTTTTGTACGATTCTTCTATGCAGTTGTTTTACGGATACTGCTGCAAGTTATTTATTTGAATTTGCATAAAATAATTTAATGCAATATTATTTTCTACTTAAGTTTTTATTTTTACTACTTATATTTTAGGTGATGTATCTATAGCATAATATACATAAGTGCAAGTATTAACCCAACGTCTGCATTTTCGTCTGCTAATAAAAGTATTAAAACCAGTATCAAGCTTTTTTCTGGATCTTTAATAAAAGAATTAAAAGTATTTGAAAACAAATTTTTGGGCATTACATTTTTTGCTGAATCTAAGCTATTCGAATTTTTAGTTTCAACTATTTGGTTGTTAGAATTACCTGAATCAGGAGTACCTTGATTGTTTATTCCTAAACTGCCGTATTCCATAGAAATTTTGGCTCTTTTTTGCATTTCTTTTACTCTTTTAACAGCCTCTTGCTGCATACGTCTTATGTCTTCTATGTTTTCATAAGTTGAACTCATTCTATAATCCTTGGGATTTAATTTGTTTTTTATTTTTCATTTTAAATATATGCTTAGTTTTTTTGTTTATGTTGTGGTGTGTATAGACTATGATAAATCGTCTTTACCTTAAATCGTTTTCGATTATTAATATTTGGTTAAAAAAGACAGTGCTAAATCCTAATAGATAGATGTTTGTTTTGTCTTTTAATAGGTGGTAAAACCGAAAGAGTTAAGTAGAATTTGTTACTAAAAAATTGGTCTTTGGAATTTTTTACTTTGGTGTTCATAAGGTGTTATTTATTAAATTACCTACTTTTTGCACTGCCGATTATTTACTTTAGTTATAATATATATTAATATTAATAATCATTCTCAATATCATTATAAACTGGGTATTAATGATTACAGGTAAAAATACGTGTCTGAAGGTTTAATAAATAAGAAAAATGAAAGAAACACTAAACAAAAGTGTCTTGTTTTAGATTGTTTTGTAAAAAATGGGTCAAAACATTTAACTGCGGAAGATGTATTTAATATTTTAAAAGAACATAATGCATTTGTCAGTAGAGCGACGATTTACAGATGCATTAAGAATTTACTTAAAGATGGTGTAATAAAAGAATACAAGCTGAATAAAAAAAGTAGCGCGTGTTTTCAGTATATAAATAAAGATTTTGGTTGCAGTATGCATTGCCATTTAATTTGTAAAAAATGTGAAAAAATTGTTCATTTTGAAAGTGAAGAAATTTTAAAATTTCAAAATAACTTAAATGAAGAAAACGGTTTTTTAGTGGACATTCCTAGTACTTCATTTTATGGAATATGTAAGTCTTGTAAGAAGTTAAGTTATTAAATATATAAATTAGTATAGAAGGAAGTTAGGTAATTTAGATTGAGGACAGATAGAATTCCCTTATTGAGAATGAGTATCATTCCATTTTTGTTTTTAACAATTTTGTTTAGTACGGGTTGTTCTTATAGTGGTTTAAAGAAGGAAAACATTGTTCCTGGTGAAAATAAAAAAATTAATATTGTTGCTGCAGAATTTATAGAATATGATTTCGTAAAACAGATAGTTAAAGATAAAGCAGAAGTTTCAATGCTACTACCGCCCGGAGTAGAAGGGCATGATTACCAGGCTAGTGCTAAAGATATTTTAACTGTTTCAAAGGCAGATGTATTTTTCTTTTCTGGCACTCATGTAGAACCATGGGTAGATAAAGTTATAAATAGGAACTCGGAATTTGGCGTTAATGCTGTAGATATATCAAGTAAAATTAATTTTATTAAATCAGAATTTAGTGATAATAAGGAAAGTATAGATCCACACATTTACCTTGACTTAGGTAACGCATGCACTATGTTAGAAAATATATTAGACGCAGTTTGTAAAAAAGATCCAGAGAATGCTAGGTTTTATAAAGACAATGCAAATGAATATAAAGAAAAGATTTTAAATCTAGATTTAAAAATCAAGAACCTAATAGATTCATCAAAATTAAAAAAGATTGTGTTTGCTGGTAGATTTGCAGGCATTTATTTTGTAAAAAGATATTCTTTGAATTATATTTCAGCGTATCCGACTTGCGATTCTAAGTCTGAACCCGATGCAAATAAGATTTTAGAGATTATAACTTTTGTAAAAAGTAACAAGATACCTGCAATCTTTTATGAGGAAACAGAGGATATTAAATTAGCTAAGGCTATATCCAATGAAACCGGTGCTAAAATTTTAAAATTTAATACTATACACACTGTAGATAAATCCCAGTTTGATGAAGGTGTAACCTACGTAAGTTTAATTCAGGAAAATTTAGAAAATTTAAAAAAGGCTTTAGTGTAAAAAATGGATCTTATAGAAGTTAAAAATTTAAGTGTTTCTTATAAAGATATGTTAAAAAGCATTACAGTACTAAGAGATGTAAGCTTTTCTATAAAAGATGGTGATTATGTTTGCATCACTGGCGAAAATGGTGCAGGTAAAAGTACGTTAGTAAGAGCAATTTTAGGATTAATTAAAATTAGTTCCGGAAAAGTAATATTTAAAAATAATTTAAAGTTGAAAGATGTATCTTATGTTTCTCAATTTTGTGAAAGCTTTGAAAAAATTCCTATAACTTTAAATGAACTAGTGTCTTTTGGTGCATTAAAACCCAAAACATTTGGTTTGTTTTATAGTAAAAAAGATAAAAAAACAGTATTGTATTATTTAAAGTTATTAAATTTAGAAAAAGTGTCAGACTTTAAAGTTAGTGAACTTTCTGGTGGGCAAAAAAAGAAAGCACTTTTATGCCGAGCACTTTGTGCTAATCCAAAAGTTATAATTTTAGATGAACCTTGTGCTAGTTTAGATGAGAAGTCTAGTAATGAACTTTATGAAATTTTGGAAAGACTAAATAAAGAGAAAAATATCACGATAATAATGGTGATACATGATTTAAATAAAGCTAAAAAAATTGCAAACAAGATTATAAATTTAAAGGAAGGTAAAGTTTTTATTAATATTTAGAAATAAATAATTTATATTTTGTAAAAATACTAAAAGCAAATAGACAAATTTAAGTATAAATTGAATCTGTATAAAAAGCAAAAAAATTACCAAAATATGAAACAATAAAAATTAAAAAATGGATTTAATATAGAAAAACAAAGGTAAATGTCCTGAAATAATTAAATATTCAATTTAGATTCCTTGAGAATCTAAATTGTATTATCTGTGCATTTTTAGCACGGCTATTTTAAAGGTAATGCTAAAACTTAATAGATAGATTAATTTTTTGTCTCTTCATAGGTGGTCAAACAAAAAAGTTAGTTGGAGATTGTTACTAAAAATTGTAACTCAATGATTATAAGGTTATATTTTTTTAACCTACCTGCTTTGCTTAAAAAAAATAGTTGCTTTTTAAAAATTATAGTGATACAATACTTTTGCTTGGTGCCGATGACGCTGGAGTTACACCCGTTCCCATCTCGAACACGGAAGTTAAGCCCAGTAGTGCAGAAGATACTTAGTTAGCGATGACTGGGGAAAATATGTAGGTGCCAACTTTTTTGTATTAAATTTTAAAGATACCAAGATGCGCTAGTGCAAAAAAGTGGGTAGATTAATAAGTGACACTCTATGTGTACCAAAGTAGAAAAGGTTTCAAAAACCAAATTTTTCGTTTTAAACCCCTATGAAAAGACAAAAAGTTAAGTGGAGATTGTTACTGAAAAATTGTTTTTGGGATCTTTTTTGTTTAGGTGTGCATAGGGTGTTATTTGTCAACCTATCTACTTTTAGCGTTGCCATTAAAAATATTCACTTAATTTTTTCAGTTTTACTATTTCTAAAGGCAAAATATAAATTTTTCCATTAGGTTTTAGCACTACCGTCCTCCACAGAGTTTTTACTTAATACGAAAAACTAGCCTTTTTATATTTTTGTTATAATCATTGTGTTAATTCTTGAATGCTTTTTTATTTGAACAAACTTTAATTAATCTTTTAAATTAAGTCTACATTTTTATACTTTTTACAGAAGGATTTTAAGTAAGTGAGGATTGCTATATATCCCGGCAGTTTTGACCCTATTACGGTAGGGCATTTTAATGTAATTAGGAGTGCGGCGTCGCTTTTTGATTTCTTAGTAATAGGTATTTTAGACAACTTAAATAAAAAATATATGTTTACAAAGACTGAAAGACTACACATGGTTAAGGCAAGTATAAAGTCTTTTAGCAATGTAAGTGCTGAAGTTTTTTCTGGCCTTACAATGGATTTTTGTAAGAAGAAAGGAGCGAATTTTATCATTAGGGGGATACGTCACAGTATAGATATTTCTTTTGAAATGCAGATGGCTCATGTAAATAAAAAAATTGATCCTAAAATAGAAACTATCTTTATACCAACTGACAGCACAGATTTTTGTGTAAGTTCAAGTCTTATAAAAGAATTAGCTATTTTAGGAGGAGATATTTCTGAACTTGTACCAAATATTACTGTAAAAGAGTGTATAATGAAAAAAGTAAAAAAGGTAGGTGAAAAGTAACTTGAAACTAGAAGAAAATATAAATGAGCTAAAAGAAATTTTAGAAAGAGCCTGGAAATTTCCGTTTAGTGGTGGTAAAGCTTTTGTTAATGTTGAAAAAATCTTAGAATTGATTTTTGATATTGAAGACTCCTTTCCAAAAGAATTTTCGCAAGCCAAAAATATAGTAGCAGACAGAACTAAGATACTAAATGAGGCTAAAGAAGAATCTAAAAGAATAATTGGTGCTGCCGAAGAAAAAATTAAAACTATGCTCAGCAAAGATGAATTTTTAAAACGTGCAAAAGAAGTAGCTGAGAATTTAGTTAAAGAATCTAGAAGTGAATCAAGGGAGATAAAGAAGGCTACTAATAACTATATAGAGGATATTACAAAAAACGTGGAAAAAACTTTAACTGATGGTATAACTAGCATAAGAGAACTGCGCAGAAAACTTAAAGGGTTAAAATTAGACGAAACATAAAAGGAGTGTTTTTGTTTATGAAAATTACGATTAACGGAAGAAAAATCGCTTTGGATGACTCTTTTAAGGATTTAGTGAACAAAAAACTTTTAAGATTAGAAAAATTGTTTGGTAGTGAGGCTAATGCAAGAGTAGTTGTAACTAAGGGGCAAAATAGAGAAACTGTAGAGGTAACGATAACTCATAATGGTAACTTATATAGAGCTGAATATACATCTTCTAGTAAAAATGAGTCTATAGACAAAGCATTAAAAGCACTAGCACGTCAGATGCGTAAACATAAAACTAAGCTTAGCAAACGATTTAAAGGAAACGTCTCTTTAGATGACTTTTTACCAAGTTTTGAAGACGAATTTGAACCAATTGTTGAGCCAGCTTACAGTGTAGTTAAGTCAAAAGAATTTGCAATTAAACCAATGAATGTAGAAGAAGCTATACTAGAACTAGACATGTTAGGCCATCCGTTCTTTATTTTTACAGATGCGCAAACAGACGAAATAAATATAATTTACAAGAGAAATGATGGTAAATACGGACTGCTAGTACCAAGAATTTGATTTTATACCTTAAATTAACTTCTTTATTAAAAGTATTTTTGTATTTATCTGTCTTAGTTATTAGTAGAGCTGCCGTTATAACTTTAGTCTAATTTTTAGTGTGATTTAAGTTCAGTTGTAAGGTAGGTTACTCTTTTTATGGTCAAAGGACTTTTTGTAATTGTCGTTTCATCTGTTATTGCTGCTTTCGTTGCTTTATTTTCCTTGTTTAATGGATTTTTTAAGTTTAATTATAAAGATAATTATAGCGTCCCAGAAAGTTTTTTAGTAGGTAACGCAACTTACTGTGCAAATGATATTTGATATTTTGTCTCTTTAATAGATGTTCAAAGCAAAAGATTGAGTAGACATTTTTACTGAAAAATTGGTTTTTGAAATCTTTTTTGTATGCATAAGGTGTTATTTGTTGATCTACTTACTTTTCGAACTGCCCTGAAAAAATTTTACGCATTGATCCTAGAAAGTATGCCACAAACTGCTATGCCTAGTATAATTTTATTGACAAGGCAGAAAGACTTATAGGAGAAGTACTTATGCTACTTTTGAGCGTATGATTCGATTTTTGAATCGTTACTTAGTGCGTTTTGCACGAAAAATTTACTGCCAGTCAAAAAATTTCTATATGATTGAAAAGTCAGTTTTTTTCATAAATTTGTAATCTCGAGTGTTCTATTCGATTTTGGCACTGCCAATTGGCGTTGTGCTTTGTCTTTCTTTCTGGTTTAGTATAGCTTTACTTAATACATTTAACTAGTACTGTTATCTTTTATTTTTTATTCGTGTTTAATTTTTTCTAGTTTATTATTTTTTCAACTGGAGATTGGTTTTGGATTGTCTAATACAAATTTATAATGAAGATAAAATTTCTAACTTATTGTCTACATTAGTTTTTGCACCCAAAAAAGTTGTTTTACTTTACAGTGGAAATTTTGAGCAGTTAAAGGAAATAGAGTTATTGGCAAGGTCTTGTATAAAAGAGCTGCCAAAAATTAAGTTTGAATACAAGTTTTTTAGAAACACTAATGTTGAAGAAATAGAAAATATTTTTTCCCTTATTATTCATAAAAATCCAAATTGCTGTTTAAATATTACGGGTGCTAGTGAATTAGGTGCAATTGGTGCTTATTTAGCTTGCGTAAAAAACTTTATTCCAATCTTCAAAATAAATATAAATAAAAATAAGTTTCTAAATATAAAAGGTTTTAACTCTCTAGATAATAAAGAAATTCCAAAAATTTTAAATATGGAGTCACTACTTTTAGCAAATGGAGGAATTTTAGCAAAATGTTTACATCCTAGTCCTAGTGAAGATATGTATGAAGGAATTTTAAAGTTTTGCCCCTTTATATTTAACAATATAGAAGATTGGAAAAGACTTTGTTATTATCTTCAAATTGGACTAAATAGATACCCGCAGACTGAAAATATAAATACATTTTGGGCGCCTAAAGAAATAAAAGACACTAAAAAAGAAGCAATTTTTTGCAGTGAATATATTTTAAAAACAGCAAGTGAACTTAAATTAATAAATAATTTAGATATTTGCGATGATACAGTTTCTTTTAATTTTAAAAATGAGCTATGCAAAAAATATTTTACCGATTTTGGAAGTTGGTTAGAACTTTATTGTTACATTAAATTAGCACAAAGTAAGATATTTAGAGATGTTAAACTGAGTTTAAAAATAGGTTGGGTAAAACAAAGTTTTGGCTTTGAGGGTGTAGTTAATGAAATAGACGTTAGTTTTTTTTATAAAAATATTCCGTGTTTTCTTTCATGTAAGATAGCTGAACCAACGGTTTACTCTTTAGAAGAACTTAGTATGTATTCAATGTATTTTGGTGGTAAATATTCAAAAGTTATTATGGTTACTTTAAGTAAAGTAGATAAATCGACTTCTAAACTTTTTAAGAGAGCTGACAGTATGGGAATACTACTTCTAGACGGTGAAGATTTGAAAAGTAATAAATTTTTAAAAATAATAGAAGAAACATTAAAAATATAGTTTTGAGGAGCTGAATATAAACAGATGAGTTTAAAATAATGCTAAAATTTATAGGTAGTGTGAAAATCAGACAGAAATGTTTTAGTATGGAGTATAAAAAATAAGAGGCTTTCAAGATATAGTTTGGTAAAGGCGGTGCTAAAAGTGCATAGATAAAATTGAATTACTACCCATAAACATAGAAATTTAATTTTTTACTGACACTAAATTTTTTCTATAAACCAAACTAAGTATTAGTTAAGAAATGGGTTTGTTTATCGATAGTCAAGCGCACAATTTTTAAAAAACCATACTTTATGTATAATTTAATAATGTCTATCTGCTTTTAGCACTGTCTTGGTAAAGATTGCATACTTAAATATCGCTAATTGGTCGAGCACGATGCTTTACCACTATTTAGTCTGGTTTTTACAAAAGATTACTGTCAGTCAAAAACTCAATTTCCCTTTTTAATTAGCAATAATTCTTTGTTGACTATGCGTTTTAAGCACTGATAATTTCTAAACAATTTTGAAAATTTGAAAGAAAACAAAAAATAAAGCTAAAATAAAAAAGTTTAAACTGAGCTAGCGTAATATCAACTGTTCTGTTTTATCATCATGTCTTTTACTTTTAAAAGTCTAATAGCCGTGGAAAGTTCTAGCTCCTCAATTTTAACAGATATATACCTTATGGACTTACTTGCGTCTGGAATAACCATATGCTCTAAAGCATTGACTCTTCTATTGGATTTTTGTAGTTCTAAAGACAAAACTCTACAGGCATTTTCATATTCAGATAGTTTTAGCATATCTTTAAAAACTGAAAACAAATCCTTTAAAATAGTATCTAAGCTACTGTTTGTTAATGCTAAACCATAGGGACAAGCAAAATTTTCGTTGTAGTCTTTGCTAATAACAAAACTAGGAATCTTTAAGTTAAGAATAGACCGATACTTTACGTCCAAAGATAGGCGTTGTTTTGAAAACATTAAAGTAGTCTTTAATTCATTTGCAGACATCTCTGCGCTGGCTTTGGCCATACTTTTATTAATATTTTTTAACGCAAGATCTATTCTTTCTCTTAGTTTTTTTGTGATTTTTATTAAAGATAAAAATTGCTTCATCATTTCGTCACGTTTATCTTTTAACATCTTGTGCCCACGTCTTGCTACAAGGAGTTTCTTCTTCAGTTTTCCAAGTTCCATTCTAGTTGGGATTACATTTGCACTATTTGCCAAAACTTTCCTCCAAGATTTCTAAAGACATTCTAATTTTTTAAATTTAAAAACGATCAATGTATTTATAGCTCATTTTCAAAGATATAATAACACTTAATAAATATTTTTAAAATCCTAGTATTATTAAGGCAGATCTAAAGATAGATATTACTGAGTTATATAGTACGAAATTCAAAGTGTGGTTTGATAAAAATCACGTGCTTGACTATTGATAAGCAGACAAACACATTTTCTAACTACTACGTTAGTTTGGTTTTTAGAAAAAAATTAGTGTCAGTCGAAAATTAAATTTTTCTGTTTATGGGTAGTAATTCAATTTTATCTATCTATGCACTTTTAGCACTGCCTTTTTTACAATACGTTTAACATATTTATTTAATTTTAATGCTGCCCTAATGTGATAATTCGTGGTATTATAAACAGAAGTGGCAGTGTAATAAAACTGAACTTTGACCTTATCTACCAATATACTGTTAATCAAGAATATTTGTTTATTAAAAATGACGATGACTAATATCAAAATAAAAGCGAGTATGCACTATTTAAAAACAGTATTAGATCAAAACCCAGAATTTATTCCATCTTTAATTTTATTTTGCATTGGTACAATTTTTAAATTTTTAAATTTAAGTTTTAGTTATGTCTTTTTTGTGTTATCTGTTCTAGTATGTGGCTTTAATGTTTTTGTTTCAGGATTGCGTTCTGCCACGAAGTTGAAGTTTTCTGAAAAAACATTAATAACTATAGCTTCTGTTGGCTCTGTAATTATCAATGAATCCTTTGAAGCTTTTTTAATTTTAGTGTTTTTTAGAATTGGTGAAAGTTTAGAAAAAATAGCAAAAAGTAAATCTAAAGAAGACATAAACAAAATTTCGAAAATTTTACCAGACACTGCACATTTATTTTCAAACGGTACAGAAAAAGAAATTACGGCTACAAAACTTAACCCAGGGGATATTTTTATAGTATATCCGTTTGAGAAAATTCCATGTGACGGAACTATAATTGAAGGGAAAACGTACTTAAATTTAAATGCAATTACCGGTGAAAGCTTACCTGTTTTAGCTGGCGTTGGTAGTAAAGTACTCTCTGGTAGTATAAATACGAACAGTACAATAAAAATTAAAACTGAAAAAATAGCTAAAGAGTCAGCAGCAGGAAGAATTCTCAGACTGATTGAAAACGGAATAAAAAATAAAGCCAAAACAGAAACTTATATAAACAAATTTTCTCGAAAATATACTCTATTTGTTATTTTAACTTCCGTAATTTTATTCTTCGTTTTTCTTTACATATTTGGTTTTAATAACTTCAACAAAGTTTTAAAAAAATCTCTTGCTTTTATGGTTACATCTTGCCCTTGCTCAATTGTAATATCTGTTCCACTTACTTTTTTTTATGGAATTGGTAAATCTGCTAATTTAAAAATTCTTTTTAAGGGTAGTAAATATCTAGAGGCTCTTTCCAGAATAAATACTGTTTTTCTAGATAAAACTGGCACATTGACTAAAGGAAATTTAGAAATAGAAAAAATTTATTCATTTAACAAAAACTTTTCAAATGAAGATGTACTTAATATCTGTGCAAATTCAGAAATTTATTCTGTTCATCCCATTGCAAAAGCTTTAGAAAAAAAATCTAATTTGGAAGATTTTTCTAAAGTAAAAAATATAGAGGAATTTCCAGGTTTTGGTGTAAAAGCAATTATGGATAGTAAAGAAATTTTGTGTGGTAATTTAAAGCTACTCAAAGAAAATGGTGTGTACATAGAAAATACAATGCCAAAAAATTTAATGCTATATTTAGCAGTAGAAAAAGTCTTAGTAGGTGGGATAAGTTTTAGTGACTATTTAAATGAAAAGTCTAAAGAAACAATAAAAAAACTAAAAAATATGGGTATTAAAAGTGTTATTTTAAGTGGAGATAAAACTAAAATAACTAAGGAAATAGCGAACAATTGTGGAATCTCAGAATTTTACAGTAATCTTTTGCCAGAAGATAAGTTGAATATTTTAAATAAATTTAAGGCAAAGAATTTAACTACGGCGTTCATAGGCGATGGAATTAATGATGCACCATCTCTGGCAAGTGCAGACTGTGGTATTGCAATTGGTATTAGGAATAGTGTCGTTACTGAATCAGCTGGAGTAGTGTTTTTAAATAATGATATTTCGCTATTACCAAAAGCAATAGAAATATCAAAAAAAGTTATGAAAACAGTTAAATTTAATATTTTCTTTTCCATTTTAGTAAAGATGTTGGTTTTATCACTTGCAGCTTTTTTAACAATTCCGACGTATTTAGCAATTTTTGCAGATGTTGGAGTGACTTTAATTTCTATACGTAATGCAATCAGCATTAAACTTTAAACATATTAGTATTAATTTTATAATTAACTTTTATTTTAGTAACTTAAGTGAATAACGTAGAGATAAACCTTTGATAGCAATATACACTTTTAAGATAAAATGTTGTCTACTTTTGTTCAAAAAAGGTATTGCTAAGATTTAGTAGATATACTAAAAACTTCGTTAATTCAGTAGTATTAATTCTAGGAATTTATTGGAGAGTCTTAAAACAAAAAATGTTTTTTTAGTTTATATGATTTTAGCATTACCTAAAAAGGCAGTGCTAAAAACTGATAGATGTGTTAAAGTATATAGTCCGGTAAAAGTAAATGGGTACCCAAAATATGGGTTAATAAAAAAGTTTAAAATGGATTTAATGAAGGTAAGCAGAGATAAAGATCCTGAAATTAATAAGTATTAAATTTTTATGTAAAAGAAGTATAATTTTGCTTTGTATATGGATTTTTAGCACTGCCAATATTGTTCAGTACATCTATAAAGATTCACAAATAACTTCTTAGAACTGTCATATCGATAAAAAGTAAAAAGCAGAATTAACTATTTATAAAGTTTTTTCAATAATTGATCATTATTACAACTACTTTAATTTGCAATCTTGAAAAAATATTTTAATTAATAAACATATATTTAAAATTCTCTAATGTTTCATATTCCACGTGACTCACATATGATATTTGATTCTAGGAATACTTTTGATATTCCAAAATAATCTTAGTTTATTTGTACTTTTTATTAAGATAAGTGAATTATTTCATAAGAAAGCATCTAGAAAAATACGTGTTTATTGACAGATTACACATAATGTAGTAAAATATGTGTATACAGTTTTGCTGAAAGTTTATTCGTCTTGGAAGGTGTGGTATTGGTCATGAACAGAAAATTTGGGGCAACAGGTCTTATGTTTGCAGTAGTTGGTGGACTGACTGCTAGCGGCGCGACAAGCGCTATGGCTGAAGGGTTACCAAATGTTGTAAAAGAATTAACATATGAAGATCAGAACAAAATATACAAAGATTTAACCTCAAATTCTTTGGGTTTATTTGGTAAAAATCTTGAGGGGACATCAAAAGATAAAATTATTGAACAGTTAAACAACCTGAGAGAGAAAGATCAGAAAAAATTTGATGAATACGTTAACAAAAATTATGCCACTAACTCGTTGGTGAGTAACTGGGAGAAGATGCCTTCTTCTAAAGTAGGAGGTGTGACACCTCTAGATGAACTTTTGAACAAATTAAATGGTAAAAAAGGGAACGGCGAAGATTCGTCATTGTACAGTAAGGAATATCTAGTCAGAAACCCATACTTTGCTATAGATGCTGCATACAATACTGACAGTAGTTTGGTTAGTGGAGTGGATAAAAGTGCAGTTGTAAATAAAGTTAAGGACAATGCAAAATATTTAGGCGTAGATACGTCTGCATTGAGTGATACAACTACTTTTTCTAGTGTGTACGGTTTAGTAGATAGTTCAGCAAGAGGTGAATACAATAATATTTTGGCAAAAGCTCTAAGTGGGGAGAATGTTAGCGTAAGTACTCGTTTAAAAACTAAATATTATGCAACCCAGGGAGCTATTTGGGCCGCAGCAGCTAGTATTGTGGTGAGTGCATTTATGATTGGTAAAAGGTTGTTTAATAAAATAACTGGTAAAAAAGTCATAAAAAAAAGTGTCGATACCAATGCCGTGCAGGAGCAAGAAAAGGAGGAAGATATCTTTACACCATACGATGAGCAAATTAGTGTCCCAGTAGTTTTGAATAATAATAACGGAGATTTTAAAAGTTTAAATATCAGTAAAAAAGTTACGAATGATTCCGCAAAAAAACCGGGAGTCAAAACAACTAAGGCGTTAAGTTCAAAGGAAAATCAAAAGCAAAAAAGAACCAATTCTAGTAATACTAAAAAAGTTAGTAAATAAATTTTATGACATTGTAAAAAACAAAAAGATTAGTGGAAATTATTACTGAATGATTGGTTTTTGGTATCTATTTAGCAGTGTTAAGAGTGCCTATATGAGATTGAATTACTACTTATAAACATGGAGATTTAATTTTCGACTGACACTAAATTTTTTCTAAAATCCAGAATAAGTAGTAGTTAGGAAATAGGTTTGTTTGCTTGCTGATATTATCAAGTGCGAGATTTTTGTCAAACTATACTTTGAATTTCATATCACATAACTTAATATATCTATCTGCTTTTAACACTGTCCCTCTTTTAATTTGGTACAGATGAGGTATTGTTGGTTAATCTAGCTATTAAACTTATAGCGTTATTAGTGCCAAAGGTAGTATTTTTTTAGAATATAGGGAATGTACAGGCGGGGTAGGTGTCTCCCAAGGTAAATGCCTGCCATCAGTGTGATTATTAAAAATTCAGTTGTTCAGTTTATTGATCGCGATATTATGCTTAAAGGCACGTTTGCTTTTTAGCCAAAGTTTTAGGAACTATACAGCACAATAATAAACAAAAGTTTCCTGTAAATTAAAGTAACAAAGGGCACAAGTTTAGCTAAAAACTTAAAATAGCAAGTGCTAACTGAAAGATTTTAGTAAGTAAAATTCAAAGTGTTATGAAAATCAAATGAATGTATTCCTTAGCTAAAAAATTATATAATTTTCTAAATGAAGTCAAGCAACAGTGATAGGATAAATAATACTAAGAAAATGTTGCCGGGAGATTTAAATTAGCAATAAATTAGCAAAAATTTAAATATAGAAAAAATTTAAAACAAGCCAAAAGATAACTTAAATAGTAAATAATATTGAAACTAAACAAACACGCCTGAGTGGACATACAAAAATTTTGCCAAACTCTGAGCAATTATTCATAATTGTACTAGCATAAATAAAAAATGATCTAAATAAAGGTTTGCTGTTTTTGTTACTTATCTGCTTTTGCTCTTCACCTAGCATCATTGATTGCTTTTTTATATTTTCTTTTAGTATCTTTATCCAATAAATTTAAAACATCGTCACTTAAAAGTTCGGGGCCAATTGCCTTTATAAACATTTTATTAACTTTTTTGGTATCCCAGTTTTTATTACTTAAAGCCCAACGTAAAAATATTATTTTGACGTTGTTCTCTTCAAAATATCCATTTTCTTTCCAATTTTCATAAATATATTGTACAGCTTTTGCATGACTAGCTGAATGTATCTCAACTTTAGACGTGTTTCTTACAGAAGTAGGATTGGAACGATAATTGTAAAAATTGTCTTTTATAAGCACAATCTTATTTGCTTTAGGGAAACACATCATATTAAATGTTTGATCTTCTGCGTATTTGAGGTCAGTTTTGAATCTTAAGTTTTCTTTGTCAATAAATTCTTTTCTGTAGATCCCACCCCAGACACTAAGTGAGAATAAAATAAAAACAGGTTTCTTTTGTACTTCGTTTACAGGTTGGTTATAAAGTAATATATCCGCATCTTGTTCTTTCGCCCTATTATAACTGATTTTGCATGCATCTTTTTCTATAGTATCGTCTGAGTCCACAAATTTTAAATATTCACCAGTTGCAACTTCTATCCCTTTATTTCTTGCTTCAGAAGCACCTGCATTTTTTTGATGTATTACCCTTATACGTGTGTCTTCTTTAGTATAATTATCAAGCATTTCTCCACATTTATCTGGGGAACCATCGTCTATGCAAATAATTTCAATCTCTTTTAGAGTTTGGTTTCTTATACTATTTATACATTCATCTAAATACTTTTCTGTGTTATATACTGGTACAATGACAGAAACCTTAATATCTTCTTTAGTTTTTTCATTTTTTAAACTTCCTGTCACGTCTGCTCTAGTAGACCCAGTTTTTTTGGTAAATAAAGTTGTTATTCCAAGTATGCTTAAAAGTAGGGTCAATATCAACACTACCGCTAAAACAACAGCGGACATTCTTTGCCTATTTGTCTTCAACGATTTAATTCTCCTTTTTAACTTTCTTAGAATATAAAAATCACATTGATAATAAAATTAATTATACAGACGGACTACCACAAAACTAACGCCTAGCATGACCCCAACCTCTAAAGCTAATAATATCATAAAAAAGCTAACTATACAGGTCATAAAAATAAAGTGTGACTATTATCGTAAAGATGAAACACCTATACGTCGAGGCAGTGCTAATAGTAGGCAGACTAAACAAAATCTTATTAACATCATGTTAGAAAAGATTCCAAAAACTAATTTTTTAGTAACAATCTACTCTTAATTTTTTGGGTTAACCACCTCTGAAGATACAAAATATAAATTCTATTCTACTAAGATTTGGTACTACTTAAATTTAAAGTTAATGATAACTAAGGTAATCTTAATAAATAAAATGAATTTTTTATAATTTTTAAAATAAACTCACAATTTTTTATAGCTTTAAGCGACACGCTGTGCTATTTTATAAATTTGGCTGTTAATGTAAAATAGAAAATATGAATAAATGGAAAATATGGATTCAAAATTTTATAAGCAAAAAATCAGACAGCAATCTCTTGCCAAGGGAACCTTTATTTTATCTTTGAGTATATTTTTAGTAAAAGTACTCGGTATGATGTTTCGAGTATTTGTAACAGGTAATATTGGTCCAACAGGAGCTACGTGTTTTACATTAGCCTATGAAATTTACAATCCTTTGTTTGCACTATCAACAGCTGGACTTCCTATAGCTGTTGCTAGAATTGTTTCTAAAAATATGGCTACAGGCAATTATAGAAACGTTAAAGAAATATACAAAATTACTGTACCGTTATTTACAATTTTGGGTATATCCGGTACTTTCATTATGCTTTTGGCGTCTACTTTTGTACCAAATATACCGTTTATAAATATACCAGATGCTAAATACGCTATTGCTGCTCTTTCGCCTACTATTTTGTTTGCTTGTTTGATGTCTATATATAGGGGTTATCATCAAGGATTAAAAGACGTCGTGCCCACAGCTATTTCTGAAATTATAGAAGCTAGTTGTAAATTTTTTATTGGATATATAATATCCTATTTAATTATAAAAAATGGGAAAATAGAATTTTTAACTAAAGGTACAGTGTTTGGAAAAGCTTTTGAAAACTTAGATTTAGCTGTGAGTAAAGGAATTATACCAATAGCCTCTGCCGGAGCAATTTTTGGTGTAACTATTGGAGCAATACTGGGTTTTATCTATCTATTTTTAGTTCATAAAAAAAGAGGCAATGTTACTATTGAAAAAGAAAATATTGAATCTACTAAATTTAAAATTGATAAAAAACAAATATTAAAAGAACTATTGAAGACAGCGTTGCCTATTGGTATTGGAAGTATTATTTTTAACATTTCAAGTTTTATAGATGTAACATTAATTTTAAACAGAATTCAGCATGCAATGAAGTTTAGTCCGCAAATTTTACTAGCGCAATACAAAAATGTTATTCCAGAGTCTAGTTTTAATAATGTACATGGTTTTTTACTTGGATGCTTTTCTTTTGCTAACCCATTAACCATGATGGTACCCGCAGTTGCGCAGTGTTTCGGCACTGCTTCTTTGCCTACAATAACTCGTGCTTATGTAAAAAACAATAAAGAACTCTTGAAAAAAAGTATGGAATCTGTAATTAAAATGAGTTTGTCTTGTACTGCTCCTGCCGGTATTTTTATATCTATTCTTGGGTCAAATTTGTTAAATATTATTTATCCACACAGGCCAGAAGCGGTATTTGTAGCATCTAAAATAATTTTAGTTCTGGGTATTGGCATTATATTTCAGGCATTAAGTATTACTCTTAGCAGTATGCTGCAAGCTATTGGTAGAATGGATTTACCTCTTAAGATAACCACTACAGGACTAATTATAAAAATAATGATTAATTACTTACTTGTTGGGATTCCAGAAATAAATATTAAAGGAGCAGGATTTAGTACTTTTTTTGGATATTTATTTATTTTGGTTTTCTCTTTTTATTTTTTATTTAAAGAAACAAAAGTTGTTCCTGATGTTAATAATATCTTTTTTAAACCGATTACAGCAAGTTGTATTTTTGGTATATCTTTGACTATATTTAAATTCTTGTTCAGTACATTTTTAAACAATTTGTTTACATTAATTTTTTCCTTAGCAATTTCTTCATTTCTATATTTTGTCTCATTAATTTATTTGAAAGTAATTAATTTAAAAGACATAAAAAACTATAAACTGGTAAAAAAAGTTTTATCTTTTTTTAGTATTTTTAGAAAACACGTTGGTCAAAAGCAATAGTCTTAATAAACACTTAATTTAGTATATTAGTAATAAAAGATTTAATAGGGCAGATTATTACTTTTAATATATAAAGCTTGATTTATTAATTATAATAAACACCATACATGGTATCATTTTAGTAGTTAGCAATTTCAATTTAATTTTTTAATTTATTTTGTGTCCAAAAATGTTACATAAAACAGTATTAATTACAGGATCCGCTCATGGTATTGGTAAATCCATAGCTGAAATTTTTGCCGAACACAAAAATTATTATAGAATTATTTTAAACTATTTTAACTCTAAAAAAGAAGCTGAAAGTTTAGCAGACAAATTGAGAAGCAAAGGTTGCGATGCTATAGCAATACAGGCAGATGTCTCTAATTTTGATAGCGTCCAACATATGATGCTTGAAGCCAATAAGTTTTCTGGTCATATAGATATTTTAATAAATAATGCGGGAGTTAAATCTGTTGGGTTTTTTTGCGATACATCCTCTGAAGAGTTGTCAAATGCGTTTTCTGTAAATGTTAGAGGTACACTTAATTGTTGCAAAGCTGTACTACCAGGTATGTTAAAAAGACACAGTGGAAAAATAGTGAATATATCCTCAGTTCTAGGAATATTTGGGGCCTCTTTAGAAGTTGCGTATAGTGCTAGCAAAGCAGCAGTAATAGGTTTTACTAAGGCGCTGGCAAAAGAGGTCGGACCTAGCGGTATAAATGTTAACTCTGTTGCTCCTGGATTAATAGCTACTCGAATGAACAAAAACCTAACTAACGAAGAGTTAGAAAACCTAAAAAACCGTACGTCACTTGGCAAAATAGGTACTGCTAGAGATGTGGCTGAAACTGTGCTTTTTTTAGCTTCTGAAAAATCTAATTTTATTACTGGCCAAACAATTTGTGTAGACGGCGGACTTATTATTTAAAATTTTCAATTCTAAAATTTAATATATGAATAAAATTTTTGATCTCTAAAGTTAGTCAATCCAAAAAGTTAAGTAAAGAATTGTTACTCGAAAACCAGTTTTTGAATTTTTTGCTGGGAATTTCAGAAAAGGCTATTTATCCTCTTTCTAGCGCTGCCCACAATATGCTCCGTACCCCGGCATTTCAAAAAGTGAGTAGGTTAACCCTTATTAACATAAAATTAAAAAAGATTCAAAGAATCAATTTTTTATTAACAATCTCCACTAATTTTTTGCGCACCTCTTAAGAGACAAAATACAAATCTATCTATTAGGCTTTGGCACTGCCCTTTGTACAATCCTGTTGACCCTGCAAAAAGGGGCTGTGCTTTTAGGTAAAGCGTGTCATAAATAAATCGATTGTTACATTACCACTTATTTCGTTTGCGCTAAAGATTTACTGTTGGTAAAGGTCCCTAAAAAATTAAAAATTCAAATCTTTTTTTCATAAAATATATTTTTTGTTTTTTGTGCGGTTTTAGCACTATGTTTTTTTATGCTAAATATTTTTTTGCTTAGTTCTTATAGCGAATTTTTTCATATTAATAATAATAAATTAAGTGTTTGTCACTATTTGTAGCTATCTTTTTATTAACAAACTAAATTAATAAAATTTGAATTTTTAAGAAAATACTATACGTAATTCCTTAATTTTAATTAAAATGTTAGGAAAACGTGGTGCAGAATATACCTTAAAAAACTTAATTAAATTATGAGTTAAAAATATTTTTTATAAAAATTTAAATATCATAATTATGTGTTGAAAACTATTATGAAACAATTATCTTTATTAAAAGCAGTGCCAAGTGAACCGCTAGCATCTCGCATGAGACCAAACAGTTTAAATGATTTTGTTGGGCAAAGCCATTTAGTAGGTGAAGGTAGGATATTAAGAAGAATCATTGAGAGCGATAACATTCCTTCAATGATATTTTGGGGCCCTCCAGGTGTTGGAAAAACAACATTGGCAAGAATTATTGCTAAAAAGACAAATTCCAATTTTGTTGATTTTTCAGCGGTAACGTCTGGAATAAAAGAAATAAAAAAGGTAATGGAAAAAGCCGATAATAATAGAAATATTGGAATAAGAACTATTGTATTTGTAGATGAAATTCATAGATTTAATAAGGCTCAACAAGATGCTTTTTTACCTTTTGTTGAAAAAGGATCTATTATTTTAATTGGCGCTACAACTGAAAATCCTTCTTTTGAAATAAACAATGCTCTTCTTTCTAGGTGTAAAGTATTTGTCCTTAATGGGTTATCCATAAAAGATATAACCGTAATATTAAAAAGAGCATTAGTTAATGATAAGGAACTTAGCAAGATAAAAATAAATATTTCGGAGGAAAATCTTAAAATAATTGCAAAATTTTCTAGCAGCGATGCAAGAAAAGCACTAGCAACTTTAGAGATGTTAGTGAAAAGTTGTGAATCAAATAAAGATGGTAGTCTAAATATTTCAGAAAATACTTTAAAAGCATGCTTAAACAAAAACACATTACTTTACGACAAAAATGGCGAAGAACACTATAACATTATTTCTGCACTACACAAATCTATGAGAAATAGCGACCCAGATGCTGCAGTCTATTGGTTATCAAGAATGTTAGAAGCAGGTGAAAATCCTATTTATTTAGCAAGAAGGATATGTAGATTTGCAAGTGAAGATGTTGGCCTTGCCGATGTAAATGCTTTAAATTTAGCTGTTAATGTTTATCACGCTTGCCACTTTATTGGGATGCCTGAATGCAGTGTACATTTAGCTCAAGCAGTTATTTATATGTCTTTAGCGCCAAAATCTAATTCTAGTTACATCGCTTATAAGTTAGCGTCGAGTGATGCTAAAAAGATGTTAGCTGAACCAGTTCCACTAGTTCTAAGAAATGCACCAACAAAATTAATGAAAGAACTAAACTATGGTAAAAATTATCAATATGCTCACGATTCAGAAAACAGACTAACCAATATGGATTGTTTACCATCAAGCTTAAAAAATAAAAAGTATTATAGCCCTAGCGCGCAAGGAAATGAGATTAAGTTTAAGGAGAGGTTAGAGTATATAAGAAAATGGAAAACCGAAAATTCGAGTACTAAGTAATTGTTAGCTATGAATTAATTAAAAATCCTAAAAGAATTTTATATATCTAGCTGTTGAGTTAAGTTGTTAATATTTTTATTCGATGTTTAATCCAACTATTATTTTAATAAAATTTGAAACTTACTAATATTAAAATTAGTAAAAAGTGATGAGATATGAATTGCACGCGAACAATTAAATTTTTTATATTTTTTTATAGACCATTTAATTAAAAATATTAAGTCATAGCTATATTGTTAAATAATATTAAAATTTAAATTATATTTTGGAAAATTTGAGTATTAATTTATTTTTTATCTTATACAGTATTATTTTATCATTACCTTTTAAAAATAAATTTGACATTAAATAGTAATTTTGTTATCATCAAAAGCGTCAGTTGAATTGGTTTATTGCGTTAAAGAAAAGAGAATGGAGGTCTTTGTTATGATGGTTAGTAGAGCTTTAGACTTTAAAAATTTGTGCATTGTGTGTTTAATTCATCATCACCATCATAATCAAAGACTGCTTGCGTTGCTTTTTTGATTTACTTGTTGTAAAAGGGTTATGTACATAGCGAATGCAGTCTGGTTTTTTCAAACTTTCTGCGTTCGTTTTTTGTTTATTTTATTGCTGAACAAAAATTATTTTATACATACGATTTTAAAAAAATTTTAAATGACATAAAAGTCATTTTATTTAGAATCAAAATTGGACTTCATTAATTTTTTTGTTATAAATCGCAGTTAAAAAACTTGAAAATAAAAAAATAATAATCAATAAATGATTAAAAATTAAGTACTTAAAAAACTGAATTTAAAACAGGCTAGAGAAGCTGTATTTAATTCGTATTATTTTTTATTAAATTTAAAAAACTGCCTTCTTTAAGCGCGATTATGTAATTAAGGTCATCATTTTTTAAATTAATTTGGTAAATTATATAAAAATAGTGCTTAAACAAAATAATAAAAAAATTTTTATGCTAAAAAATTTTATTTAATGAATAAAGGATCATTTAATATGAAAAAAAGTTTTTTATTGATAATTCTTTACGTTTTATTACTTATTTTTAATTTTACTAATTCATCCGTTTGCTTTTCAAAAAATGAAGACGTTGTAGTTATAGGTTTAGATATAGACGTTCCCCCGGTAGGTTTTTTAGACTCAAATAGTAATATTGTTGGGTTTGATGTAGATCTTGCTAGAGAAACTTTTGATATCATTGGTAAAAAAGTAAAATTTCAGCCGATAAATTGGGATGCAAAAGAATTAGAACTAGAATCCGGCAGAATAGATGTTGTGTGGAATGGTCTTACATATACTGAAGAAAGAGCAAAAAGTATGTTGCTCACTGAACCTTACATGGAAAACCAGCAAGTATTTTTAGTAAAAAGTGAGTCTAGTATTAATAATTTAGGAGATCTAAAAAGTAAAAATATTTGTGTGCAAAAAGGTTCTGCAGTAGAAACCGAATTAATTAGTAGTGAAATAGGCAAAAGTGCTAAACAAATAGTAACAAATAGTAGTATGTTAGATTGTCTAAATGAAGTGAGATTTGGTAGGTCTGATGCAGCGTTAATTGACTCTGTTATGGCGAAATATTATTTAAAACAAAATAATATGTCTAAAGAATTTAAAATTTTAAGTGATGCTTTTACAAAAGAATGCGATGTTATTGCCGTAAAAAAAGATAATATAAAATTAAAAAATGAAATCGAAGAAGGACTAAGTAGAGTTATAAAATCTGGTAAAGCTATGGAAATATCTGAAAGATGGTTTGGAGAAAATGTTTTATGTTTTGGTACAAATAACATTTCTTTAGAAGAAAAAGCAGAAATAAAAAACAGTATAGAAGGTCAAAATGATATATTTAAAGGTATTATTGATGGTCTTTTTATAACTTTAAAACTATTTTTTTTAAGCTTTGTTTTTTCAGTACCATTAGGGTTTATTCTATGCTTATTTAGAAGATTTAATTTAAAATTTTTAAATATACTAATAGATCTTTATACTGTAGTAATTAGAGGTACCCCTCTTTTACTTCAAATATTTTTTATTTTTTATGGTGTACCCCTATTGTTACCAGTATTAAAAATGGATAATAGATTTTTTGTAGGTACAATAGCTTTTATCATAAACTATGCAGCTTATTTTTCTGAGATATTTAGAGGTGGAATAAATAGTATAGCGATTGGTCAGTGGGATGCTATAAAGGTTTTAAGGATACCTAAATTTAAAGCAATAAGAAAAATTATTTTACCTCAAGCACTAAATGCGTGTTTACCTGCCGTTTGTAATGAGACTATTTCTTTAGTTAAAGATACATCTTTAATCTTTTCTATAGGTCTAGTTGAACTCCTTACTGCAACCAAAAATGCCGTTAATGTCAGCGCCAATGTTTTTATTTATGCCATCGCAGCTATAGTATATTTAGCTATTTGCTTTTTTATTAACATTTTATTTAAGTTTCTAGAAAATAAGGTTAATTATGAAAATTAAAAAAATTAATTATGCAGGGGCGCGACCATGCGTCCAGGCAGTGACGGCTAATTAAATAAACATTTGCCATCACTGCCAAAGAAGCTGGTCGCGCCCCTTAGACTAAAAATACCTAACTAATTGAGGAGAAAAATAAAATATGTACATTATAAAAGCCGAAAATATAAGCAAAAAATTTAATAACAACATAGTCTTTAAAGACTTAAACTTTTACGCAGAAAAAGGAAAAATCACAGCAATAGTTGGTCCTTCAGGGAAAGGTAAAACAACATTACTCAAGTGTTTTGTTGGCCTTCTAAATGTAGATGAAGGAACAATTGAAATAAATAATAAAAAACTAGTTGAAAAAGGAAAATACGTAAGTAAAAAAGATAAAGACAATATATTAAAAGATATATCCATAGTATTCCAGGAGCATAATCTTTTCCCTAATTTAAGCGTAATAAACAATTTAAAAATAATTAAAAATGATGAAACAAAAATAAAAAATTTACTTAAAGATTTTGGCCTTAGCGGGAAAGAAAATTTATATCCAGCCAATTTATCAGGAGGACAAAAACAAAGACTTTCAATAATTAGGACTTTACTCTTAGATCCAAAAATTATTTTATTTGATGAACCAACATCATCCTTAGATGACGAAAATAGAATAAAAATTGCCAATATATTAAAAAATCTTAAAAATAATTCATACTCGATAATAGTAGTAACACACGATGAAAAACTTATTAACTTAATAGAGGCAGATATATTTGAAATTTAACTTAATTTAACAAATATATAAAGTAATAAATGAAAGGTATATGGTAGTTATGTATTAAATGTAGAAATATTAAAACTGCGTATACAACACAAAAATTAAGATTCATAAAAAGACTGACTTATCATGCTAAATGTTAACAGTTTATAAGTGTAATTTTGATCTCGGTTTTGGTTACATCTTTCGTGTCAACAGTGTTGTATTAACTACGTCAATTTTTACATTTATTATTTAATAAGTTAATTGTAGTTATTTTAGTAAATAACAACAATAATAAAAAATGGTAATTTTAAAATAAAGTAAAAATATTCGGAGGAAAAAAATCTCTACATTAAGTCTAAAAATTAACTCGCACAAGGAATTTTACAAATAATTCTTAGTTCATAATATCACGTAATTTATATTGTAATATCTATATGCGCAATTATACATGTACGTTTTACATATATACAAAACTTTTTTAAAAAGCTAAAAATATAATTTAAAACACACTTTTTATGCTATAATGCAGCTGTTTATAAAAAATTATTAGCAAGTTTTGCGCATTATAAAATAGAGGTATACGAGTAATTTGAATATCTTAGTAATAGGAGATGTTGTAGGTATTAGCGGATGTGAATTCTTAAAAGAAAAACTACCAAAAATAAAAATTGACTATGAAGTAGATTTAACCATAGCAAACGGGGAGAATTCCGCAGAAGGCAACGGAGTTACCGATTCTTCGGTTAATTTTTTGTTAAATTCCGGAGTAGATGTAATAACCTCTGGGAACCATGCTTTTAGGAGAAGGGGTTCAAGAGATGTATATAAAAACAATGACCATGTTATAAGACCAGCAAATTATCCCAAATATACTACACCAGGAAAAGGATATTGTTACGCAACTGTAAACGGGACGGAAGTTCTAATAATAAATGTTTTAGGTGTAACTTTCCTGGAATCATTAAACTCTCCAGCGGAGACTATAGATCACATTTTAAAAATAAACAATAACAAAGTAAAAGTAATAATCGTTGATTTACACGCAGAAGCAACTGCAGAAAAAAGAGCTTTAGGCTTTTATTTAGATGGTAGAGTTTCTGCTATTTTTGGTACGCATACTCATGTGCAAACGTCTGACGAGTGTATTTTAGAAAATGGTACAGGTTATATAACAGATGTCGGAATGACAGGTGCTATACATTCTGTTCTTGGGATAAAACCTGAAATAGTAATAAGAAGAACAATAACACATTTACCAGAAAAGTTCATGTGTGCTGATGGGCCACAAAAAATAGAGTGTGCAATATTTAATATAGATGAAAAGACTGGTAAAACAAATGCAGTTAAACGTTTGAGAATAGTATAATTCGTGCTGTAATTATTATTATTATTATTATTATTATGTTTTGTTAATGTTAGTTTTTACACTGGCTACAAGATTGGCAAACAAATATTGTTAATTAATTTACAAATATATTTGGCTTTGTTATCTATTTTTTATCCAGTTAATATATAGCAAACATTTTTAATTTGCTATTAAAAATTGTTATATATACTTAAAAACACGGTAAACCAAAATAGCTTTTTAACATATTTATTTGTGTGGCAGTGCTAAAAGTAAATAGCATTTGTTAAAAATACACATAAAAATATTGACAAAAAAGCATGTTATGTAAAAATTAAAAATAGATTTAACAGAGAAAAAAAGATATTTTTGTAAAAACTGCGTATACAATTACGCAAGTTTGAAAAATAGATGTTTTGATGAATAATCAAAAATTTAGTTTTTATGTTTATTAACTTCAACCTTTTTTATCTGTGTATTTTTAGCATAGATCTGTATTTTTTATTACTTTTTCTCGAATATTCATTTTTAATTTACAATTTAATGGAGACCAGTGCTAAAAATATGTAACTAACACAGAATTAAAATTCATAAATAAAATATTTAAATTTTAAATCATTTTAGAACTTTTTTAATGGCAGTAAATCTTTCGTGCAAGCTGGGCTAATTAGTTGCATAATATTCGGTTTATCAACTCGACGGTGTAAGTGTACGTTTTGTTGAGCAAGTTTTTTGCCTGTTCAAAAAACCTTACTACAATATATATGTGTTTTTAGTACTTCTATTAATTGGTAATTTATTTAATAACACCTTTTTGTTATTTATTAAATAAATATCAATTCATTTTATTTTAAAAATTTTATAAAACATATGCATAAAGTTAATTAAAACCGTGAAATATAATTTATGTTATGCTTTAGAGTTAATTGTTTTATTCTTTTATAATCGGTAAAATTTATAAAAAATATTTTTAAAAATAAAATTATTTATGCTAACTCTCTATTAGATACAAATTATTTTTATAAAAATGCCGAAGTTACGGTTAATATGACAAAAAATGTTGCAAAACGTAAAAATTGCATATATTATAGCTTTTATAATCTTTATATATTGTAAAAAATGGAGGAAATATTTTTGGAAGTTTTAAAAGTTTCATCGAATTCTACACCAAATTCAGTAGCGGGAGCTATAGCAGGCGTTATTAGAGAAAAACATTGCGTAGAATTACAAGCAGTTGGAGCAAGTGCTGTTAACCAAGCAATAAAAGCTATTGCAATTGCTAGTGGATATTTAGCACCAACCGGTATAGAACTTATTTGTAAACCAGCTTTTGTAAATGTGACTATTGAGGAAGAAAATAGAACTGCTATAAAAATAATAGTAGAAGACCGTAAGTCAGGATTTTAATAGTAAAAAATTATTATCTTATTGTTACATAATTGACAGTAACAAAGTTTTAGATCTTTTGTTTATAAAGTTATTAGTGAAAAATAATTTATAGCTAAGTAACAAAAACTAGGGATTTTTACCTAGTTTTTTAAATTATAAAAGATGTTGCTACAGTTTAATAAAAATATGTTCTTACTTTTGCCTCTTCTGAGGTTGTCAATCCAAAAAAACAGGTAGAGGTTGTTACTAAGTTTTTGGATTATTTTTTAACGTGATGTTAATACGATATTATCTATTAATCTACCTACTTTTAGCACTGCCCAGGATCAAATTTTTAAC
>JAEEGL014047524.1_pt1 | contig 28971 bp, 22 predicted proteins | sample 9134231 | NCBI WGS metagenome assembly JAEEGL01 (sample SAMN16246548, study PRJNA631951) | gut metagenome | biome: gut microbiome; feature: rumen; material: fiber-attached | host: Bos | place: Iran: Karaj | collected 2018-10 | reverse complement strand
TTCCACGGGCAGACACAGCCGGACCAGCCGCCACGAGCCGATCTCGCCGTCCAGCGCCTTCACCGCCTCCCACGAGGGGTTGACCGTCTCGCCGCCGAAGGGCTCGAACCCCGTGATCAGCAACGTTTTTCCGCTCCGCTCCACCGCTTTGCCGCTCCTTCCGCGCCGTTCAGCGGGGCCCGGCCCCGCGGGTCTCGCCCTGCTCGGCCAGCTTCCGCTCGTCGGCCAGCGACAGCTCGTACATCTCCGCGTAGACGCCGCCCAGGGCAAGCAGCTCGGCGTGGTTCCCCCGCTCGACGATGCGGCCGTGATCCAGCACGCAGATCTGGTCGTACCCCACGATGGTCGACAGCCGGTGCGCGATGGTCAGGGTCGTGTGCTCGGCGCTGACCTGTTCCATGGCGCGGCTGAGCGCCGCCTCGGTCTCCGTGTCGATGCTGGCCGTGGCCTCGTCCAGGACCAGCACCGCCGGCCGGGCCGCCACGGCCCGCGCAAAGGCGATGAGCTGGCGCTGGCCCGCCGAGAACTCGGCGCCGCGCTCGGCCACATGGGTCTCCGTCCCGTCGGGCAGACTGTTGACGAAGTCCTCGGCGCTGACGGTCCGGATGGCCCGGCGGATGTCCGCGTCCGAGATGTCCTCCTCGTTGAGGCGGATGTTGTAGTTGATGTCGCCCGTGAACAGGAACACGTCCTGCTGGACCACGGCGACGGCCCGCCGCAGCGAACTCAGATTGAATTCCCGGATGTCGACGCCGTCCAGCAGGATCTGGCCCCGCTGGATCTCGTAGAACCGGGCCAGCAGCGAGATGATGGTGGTCTTGCCCGAGCCGGTGGACCCGACGAAGGCGATCCGCTCTCCCGGCTCGACCGTGAAGCTCACGTCCTTGAGCACCCAGTTCTCGCCCGTATAGGCGAACCAGACATTCCGGAACTCGATGCGGCCGGTGAAGCCCGTCAGCTCCCGGCCCGTTTCAAGGTCTTCAAGGGTGTCCTTCTTGTCCAGGATGTCGTAGATGCGGTCTCCGGAGATCAGGGCCGACTGGATGGACGTGAACTGCTCGGCCAGATTCGAGATGGGGTTGAACAGCTGTTGGATGTACTCGACGAAGGCGTACAGCGTGCCGATCAGGACCGAGCCGCCGAAGACCCGCGGTCCGAAGATCATCAGGATATAGGCGACGGACAGGCGGGACAGCATGGTCAGCAGCGGGTTGGACAGGCTGTTCAGCGTCAGCTCCACCATGCCGAGCCGGAAGTACTCCTTGCCGACGGCGCGGTACTCGTCGTTCTTGGTCTTTTCGCGGCAATAGATCTGGACCATCTTCATGCCGGTGATGTTCTCGGCCAGAAAGCCGTTCAGATGCGAGAGCGTGGATTTGAGCTTGATGAAATTCTTGCGGGACAGGTGGCGGTACAGCACCGTGATGGCCGCCACCACGGGGATGCACAGGAACGCCCAGAGGGCGATCTCCCGGTCCAGGATCAGCATGGCCGCCATCAGCTCGACGATCAGCAGGATGTCCTTGATGAACTGGACGATGATGCCCGAGAACAGGTCGCTCAGCGACTCGACGTCGCTGTTGATGCGCGTCAGCAGGCGGCCGGACGAGTTCTGGTCGAAAAAGGTCATGTTCATGCTCTGGATGTGGGCGAACAGCGTGGTCCGCATCCGGTGCATGATGCGCTGGCCCAGCGCAGCCAGGGTCAGCTGTTGGAAATAGTCGCACAGGACCCCCGCCAGCACCACGGCGAAGTAAAGCAGCGAGAGCCACAGGATCTCGTTCAGATCAGGAAAGTCCGTCTTCAGGTTCTGGTCGATGACCAGCTTCAGGATATAGGGCTTGACCACGGGCACCAGACTGGACAGGACGGTCAGGGCGGCGGCCAGCGTCGCCAGCGGGATCTGGAAGCGGATGTTGGCCAGCAGACGCCACAGGGTCCCGCGGCGCTTCCGCCCGCCGTATTCGCTCAGACGGCCCTCCACGGCGGCCTCTTTCACGGTCGGCTTGTCAGATCTCAACCCGAACGCCCCCCTTCTCCGGCAGCGCGGCCTCCTGCGTGCCCTTCTCCGTGATCTCCAGCAGGCGGATGTAGTCCGGCGACGTGCGCGACAGCTCCTCGTGGGTACCGAGTGCCGCGACGCTCCCGTCCCGGTCCAGCAGCAGGATCCGGTCCGCCAGCGCGGCGGCGTTGATCCGGTGGGTCACCAGCACCGTGGTGGTGTCCTTCAGATAAGACCGGAGATTTCCGATGATCTCGTGCTCCGTCTCGGCGTCCACCGCGGAGAGACAGTCGTCCAGCAGCAAAAGTCCCGGCCGCCGGGCCAGCGCCCGCGCGATGGAGATCCGCTGTTTCTGGCCGCCGGACAGGGTCATGCCCCGCTCGCCCACCACCGTGTCATAGCCCTTTTCGAATTCCGAGATGCTCTCGTGGATGGCCGCGGCCTTCGCGGCGGCCACCGCCTCCTCTTCGCTGATCCGCTCGTCGTAAAAGCGGATGTTGTCCAGGATCGAGTCCGAGAACAGGAACGTGTCCTGGGGCACATAGCCCACGTCGGAGCGGAGCGTTTTCAGCGGGATGCGCTCGACGGACAGCCCGTTGACCAGGATCGTTTCGGCGGGCGGGTTCCACAGGCGCATCAAAAGGGCCAACAGCGTCGACTTCCCGCTGCCCGTGGGGCCCATCACCGCCAGCACGCCGCCGCGCGGCAGCGTGAAGCTGACGTCCCGCAGGACGTCGACGTCCGTCTCCGGGTACCGGAAGGTCAGATCCTTGACCGAGACCTCCACGCGGCCCAGTTCGGTGACCGACGGGTCCGCCCGGCTGTCGGTGACGGCGGGCTCCGCCTTCAGGATGGTGTCCATCCGCTGGATCGAGACCACGCCGCGCTGCCAGACCTGGATGATCCGGGACAGGCGGTTGATGGGGTTCATCAGATAGCCGATATAGGTGTTGAACGCCACGAAGGCGCCCAGCGACAGCGTTCCCGCCACGACCATCCGGGCGCCGAAATAGAGGAACCCGGAAAAGACCACGCCGAAGACCAGCGCCGTCAGCGGGTTGATCAGACCGAAGACGCGGACCAGCGCCATCTCCGCCCGCCACTTGTTCCGGCTCAGCTCGTCGAACTGTTCGTTCTCTTTCTTTTCCTGGGCAAAGGCCTTGATGACGCGGATGCCCGTGATGTTCTCCTGGACCTTTTCCGCGATCTCCGAGATGCGGATCCGGACCACGGAGAAGCGGCGGCGCATCTCGGCCCTCAGCTTGATCAGGGCCAGCAGCAAAAACGGCAGCGGGATCACCGCGATCAGCGTCAGACGGATGTCCGTGGTCTTGACCATGTAGAACAGCGTGACCACGTTGGTGGTCAGCACGTCGATCAGCCCCACCAGACCCATGCCCAGCATCTGCCGGATGGTGGTGGTGTCCTGGATGCACTTGGTGATCAGATCGCCGGTGTTGTTCTTGACGTAATACTCCGGCGAAAGCGTCTGCAGATGGGTGAACAGGTCGTTCCGGATGTTCATCTCCACCGTCCGGGTAAAGCCCATGATGAGCTGGCGCCAGATAAAGCGCGCGGCAAAGGCGAGCACGGCGCAGCCCGCGATGAGATACACATAGCGCATCAGATCGGCGAGCTGTCCGTTCTCGCTGTTGAACACGTCCACCGCTTTCCCCAGCAGATCCGGGATCGTCGAATTCAGCACGGTGGCCAGAATGACGAAGACGATCCCCAGCGTATAGCGGAACCAGCTTTTTTTGAAATAGCCCAGCAGCTTCTCCCGGCATCCGGGAAGCCCTTTTTTCCTTGCCGGCATGGCCTCTTGGTATCGCGCTCCTCCCCGTTCGGACTGTGTGCGCCGCGTCTTACGCTTCGATCTGCGACGCCGGATCGAAGCGGTTCCCCGTCGAGATCCCGGCGTTCACCAGATGCGAGACGTCGTTGGCGAACACCAGACGGGAATGCTCCTCCCCGTCCTTCTTGTGGTGGGAAAAGTGGACCAGGTTGAGACAGCCGTTGTCCTGAGAGAACGAGGTGTCCTCCACCGCGCCCAGCCCCAGCGCCGCGGCCAGCAACTTCTGGTTGAAGCCGCCGTGGCCCACCAGCAGGATCTTCGCGTCCGAGTCCACGTCCCAGCGGCTCTTGACGTAGAGGATCACGCGCTGGGCGCGCTCCAGAAAATTCCGCTCCTTCTCTGGCAGGCACCAGGCGCGCCCGCCGTCCGGCGCCGGGTCGGGACAGGCGACCGCCGTGGGGCAGATGGCGTTCAGCTCCGCCATGGGGCGCCCGGGATACCACGGCATGGTGCCGTTCTCGGACATATCGGCCAAGATCTCCACCGGGATCGGGCCGCCCGGCTGCATCCGCGCCGTGGGGGCCGCGGTCTCCACCGAGCGCGTCAGCAGGCTGCAGATGACGGCGTCCAGCCGGATCTTCGACATCCGCCGCCCCAGGGCCTCCGCCTGCCGGCGGCCCAGCTCGGTCAGAAACGGATCCTGAGAGCGGTCGGACCCGACGTTCCCGCCGGTCTGTCCGTGTCGTGCGATATAGAGATACATCCTGCTCCACGCCCCTTTGCTGCGGATATGACGGTTTTTGATTATTTTACGCCTGTTTTAAGGCAAAGTCAACCGCAAATCCACGGGCTTTCCCCGTTCTTTTCGTCCTTTTTGTTGGAATTCCCCAAAAAGTTAGTACGATTAAACGTCCTTAAAAAAGCGACGATTGTCACAGAACTCAAACTCCTGCGGCGCGGCCGGATCAAAGCGCCCGGCCGGCCCGGTTTTTCCCGTCTTTTTTCCGTCAAAACGCACAATCTTGCCGCGACGGCCCCGGTTGACACCGCCGCCCGAAAAGGGTATACTGATTCCGGAGCGGCCGCGAGCCGCTCCGCGGGAGGTGAGCACGACGACGTTTTTCGCGGCGGGGACCCGCAGAGATCCCCATTGGAACCTGGCGCTGGAGGAAACGCTCTGCCGCCGGGCGGCCGCCTCGGGCCGGCCCGGGCTTTTCCTGTGGCAGAACGACCCCTGCTGCGTCGTCGGTCTCAACCAGAACCCGTGGCTGGAGTGCGACTTGGCGGCCATGCGTGCCGACGGCGTCCTGCTGGCGAGGCGGCGCACCGGAGGCGGCGCGGTCTACCACGACGGCGGGAACCTGAATTTCAGCTTCTGCTTTCCCGCCGGGCTGTCCTCCAACGCCGCGCGCACGGACGCGGTGCTGGCCGCGCTGGCCTCTCTCGGCGTTCCGGCCGAGACCTCCGGCCGGAACGACCTCGTCTGCGGCGGCCGGAAATTCTCCGGCTGTGCCTTCCGCACCGCCGACGGCTTCACGCTCCACCACGGCACTCTGCTGATCCGCAGCGACCTGTCGCGTCTGGACCGCTATCTGACGCCGGACGCGGACAAGCTCCGCGCCAAGGGCGTCCGCTCGGTCCGTGCGCGGGTGGTCAACCTGTCTGAGCTCTCCCCCGCCGTCACCGCCGGGGCGCTGGCCCGCGCCCTCCGCGCCGCCTTTGAAGAGCGCTTCGGCTGCGCCGAGGAGTTCTCCGCCCCCGCTCCGGACGCGGACCTGGCCGCAGAGTACGCCTCGCCCGCCTTTCTCTACGGGCGGACGCCCCGCTTTTCCGACACCGTCTCTCTCCGCTTTCCCTCCTGCGGCGTGACCGTCGGCCTGACCGTCGAAGACGGCGCCGTGGCCGACTGCCGCGTCTGGACCGATTCGCTGGACGGGGACCTCTCCGCGGCGCTGGCGCGCCGCCTGACGGGCGCTCCCTACCGGGAGGAGCTGGTCGCCTCCGCCGCCGCGGCGCTGCTGGGCGAGGACCCGCTGTGAGTGCGGCCCGACTCAGAAAAAACGCTCCGCGCACGCCGCGCGGGGTTCCGGGACTTTCCGAAACAGAGAAAGGTGACTCGCTATGGACACGCTTTACATGATCGGCAACACCCACTTCGACCCGGTCTGGCTCTGGACGTGGGACGAGGCCATGGCCTCGATCCGCTCCACGTTCCGGTCGGCGCTGGACCGCATGGCGGAGGATCCGGACTTCGTCTACAGCTTCTGCACCCCCGCCGTGTTCGAGTGGATCGAAACCGTCGATCCCCCGCTCTTCGAAGAGATCCGGAAGCGTGCCGCCGAGGGCCGCTGGGACGTCGAGGCGGAGGGCTGGTGGCTCCAGCCGGACTGCAACGCCCCCGGCGGGGAAAGCCTGATCCGTCAGGGACTCTACGGACAGCGGTATCTGGAAAACCGCTTCGGCCGCCGGGCGAACACGGTGTTCAACATCGACAGCTTCGGGCACAGCGCCATGATGCCCCAGATTCTGAAAAAGAGCGGCCTGGACTTTTATGTGTTCTCGCGCCCGGCTCCGGACGAGATGGAACTGCCCGCCGCCCTTTTCGACTGGCGCGCCCCGGACGGAAGCGTCGTCACGGCGTACCGCGCCGGCGGCGACCCCGGGATCTATCCGCAAAACACGGCGGAGGCCATCGAGCGCTGGCGCGGGATCCTGCCGGCGGCCGGCCGCGACGCCATGCAGGTCTACGGCGTTTCGGACCACGGCGGCGCCCCCACGAGACAGGCCATCCGGGACGTCCGCGAGGCCATGGCGCAAAACCGCGCCGTCGCGGTCCGCTTCGGCAGCACGGGGGATTTCTTCCGGGCCCAGCGGACGAAGCCGCGGCCGACCGTGTCCGGCGAGCTGCCGACCCGGTATTACGGCCCCTATTCGAACCACACCGGGACCAAGCGCAGCAACCGGAAGAGCGAATACGAGCTGAACCACGCCGAGCACGCGGCCCTCATGGCCGAGCGGCTCTGCGGCTTCCGGTATCCGAAAGACACGCTGTACCGGTGCTGGAAGGACCTGATGTTCAACCAGTTCCACGACATCCTGGGGGGCTGCTGCATCCCGGACGCCTTCGACGGCGTCCGCGACCGCCACGGAAGGCTGCTGCAGACCGCCGGCGAGGTGAAGCACTTCGCGCTGCAGTCGGTCTGCCGCCGGATCCGGACCCTCGGCGACAACCGGGACAGCGTTTGGAACGTCTGTCTGTTCAACCTGAACGGCACGCCGTTCCGCGGCGTCACGGAGGCCGAGGTCCAGTGGGCCTGGGAATTCCCGTGGTATTCCGGCGGGATCGAACTGGTCGACGAGAGCGGCGCCGTCCATCCGGCGCAAGTCGTCACCGAGAAAAGCGTCATCCCCGGGGCCCGCACCCGCTTCGCCTTCGAGGCCGAGGTCCCCGCCATGGGCTGGCGCACGTACGCCGTGCGCAAGACGGACCGGCCGGTGACCCGGGACTACGGCGACGTCGGCGGCGAGTCCCCCTTTCTGCTGCGCGCCTTCGAGGACGCCGGCGACACCTGGTGCTTCAACACGGCCGATGGCTACGGAAAGCCGCTGGAAGAGCCGGTCTTGATCGAGCGGCGGATCGCCGAAAAGGGCCCCCTTCTGACCACCGTGAAGCAGACCTGGCGGTTCCGCGATTCCCGGATCGAGGAGTTCATCACGACCTACGCCGGCGACCGCCGCATGGATTATGCCTGGCGCGTGAACTGGAACGAGCGCCGCACGGTGCTGAAGCTCATCCCGCGCGGCGCCGCAGCCCGGCCGGTCCGGGCCGCGATCCCCTGCGGCTCCGTCGTCCGCCCCGCCGACGGACGGGAATACCCCGTCGGAGAGTGGATGAGCTGGGGCGGGGAAAACGGCCGGACGCTGCTGCTGGACGGAGTTTTCGCCTACGACACGGACGGCGGGATCCGGTTGACGCTGGTCCGCAGCCCGCTCTACGCCGACCTGCGCCTCGGCGATCTCGACGAGCGTCCCGTGCGCCCTTATATGGAACAGGGCGTGCACGAGGGGCGCGTCTCCGTGATCCCGTACGAAATGACCGCCTCGGAAGCGGCCTCGGCGGCGGCCCATTGGAACGCCCCGCCGACGGTCGTCTGCGAGGCCAACCACCCCGGCGAACTGCCGCCGACGGACGGCTGGCTGCGGATCGACGGGAACGCCTTCTTGTCTGCGCTGAAAAAAGCGGAGGACGGCGATCCCGCCGCGGTCCGCCTGCTCGAGCTGAACGGCGTCCCGGAGCGGGTCCGCCTGACGCTGGGCGGCGCGTGCACGGAGATCGGACTGGAGCCTTTCGAGATCAAAACGATCCTCATGGAAGCCGACGGATCGGTCCGGGAGACGGACCTTCTGGAGCGCTGAGGACAGCTCGCCGGGCGGCCCGCTGTAAAGCTATACAGCTTTCATCCTGTTTCTCTCTATGTAAAGCAAAGCGGCTTCACGGTTCGACGAACCGACTTCGGCCGCCCGCCGCGCCGTTCCCCGTTTTTCGCCGTTCGGCGCGCAAAAAAGCGCCCGCGCACCAAGACCCGGTGCGCGGGCGTTTCCTTTCATGCTCTTCGGGCGTGCCGCGGCAGAGCGCGCTCGCGGGAGCGAGCGGTTTACTCTTCCGCGCCGGTCTCCTCGTCGGCCTCGTCGTACTCGTCGTTATACTCGTCGCCCGACGGCAGAGCGCGAGAGCCGATCTCCTCCAGCGCGGCGCGGATGGACAGGCTGATCTTCTGCTTCTCGGTGTTGATGTCGATGATCTTGACGCCCACCACGTCGCCTTCCTTGACGACGTCCGACGGCTTGCTGACGCGGCGGTCAGCCAGCTGGGAGATGTGGATCAGGCCGTCCACGCCGGGCAGGACCTGGGCGAAGGCGCCGAAGTCCACCAGCTTGACGATCTTGGCGTCCACGATGTCGCCCACATGACAGGTCTCGACGAACTTGGTCCAGGGGTTGTCCTCTTCGTTCTTCAGCGTCAGGGAGATCTTCTTCTTCTCCCGGTCCAGCGCGATGACGCGCGCCGTGACGGTGTCGCCCACGCTGACCGCCTCGGACGGATGCTTCAGGCGATCCCAGGACAGCTCGGTGATGTGGGCCATGCCGTCCGCGCCGCCGATGTCGATGAAGGCGCCGAAGGAGGTCAGGCTCTTGACCGTGCCCTCATAGACGTTGCCGACCTCGACCGTCTCCCAGATCTTGTGCTGGGCGGCCTTGCGCTGGTCTTCCTTGGCATAGCGGATCGAACCGATGACCCGGCGCTTGGCGCGGTTGATCTCGGTGATGCGGACCGGGACCTTGGTCTTCAGCAGCGGATCCAGCGGCTTGTCCTTGGGGATGCCGGTGTGCGAAGCGGGCACGAAGACCCGAACGCCGTTGACGATGACGACCAGGCCGCCCTTGTTGATCTCGACCACGTTGCCTTCGAGGATCTGGCGCTCTTCCTTCGCCGCGTCGATGTTGTCCCAGCCCCGGGCCGCGTCCACTCTCTTCTTGGAGAGCATGGCGTAGCCCTCCGCGTCGTTGACCTTGGTGACGAACACTTCCAGCTCGTCGCCGACCTTGGCGATATCCTCCGGCTTCACGCTGGGATCGTCGGAAAGCTCGGACGCCGGGATAAAGCCGGCGTGCTTGGTGCCCAGATCCATCTGGATCTCAGAGCCCGCCACTCTCGTCACGATGCCCTTCACGCGCTGTCCGGTGTGCAGGGTCTTCATGGACTTGTCCACCATCTCGGCAAACGTTTCGGCATCGCTCTCGGCGCTTTCCTCATCCGTCTCTTCGGCCGTCGTTTCCGCCGCCGCTTCGGCTTTCACTTCCTCAGCCGTTTCGGCAGACGCCGCTGCAAGCGTCTCCTCCGCCTCAAGAGCTTTGTCGAGAACTTCTTCGTTCCCGACGATCTCTGTCTCGTTTGTCATGTTGTTGTTGACCTCCTCAATCATTTCGGCCGGCGTCGATGCCCCGGCGGTGATACAGATTTTTTCGGGGTCCGCTCCCCGTATTTCAGCCAGGAAGGGGCGAAGCTCCTCCCAGGAACTGACGAAATAGGTCTTGCACCGCGCCGCGCAGATGTCGCGCAGGCGTCTGGAATTGGTGCTCATGGGATCGCCCAGGACGATGCAGACGTCGGCTTCGGCGGCCAGCCGGGCCGCCTCGGTCTGGCGCTCCTGTGTAGCATTACATATTGTATCAAATATTTTGGGATTTGTACACCGTTTTTTTAAAATGTTTACACTTTTTTCCCAAATTCCCCGGTCCGCGGTGGTCTGAGCCACCAGAGAGACGTCCTCTTCGCCCTCTGCGAGCACGGTTTCCAGCTCTTCCGGGGTCTCGACCACGTCCGCGCCGCCCGCCCAGCCGGAGATGGCCGTCGATTCCGGGTGGCCCTTGGTGCCGACGACGACGACCCGGCGTCCCCCGGCCCGCTCGCGCTCCGCGATGCGGTGGATGCGGCTGACACAGGGACAGGTGGTGTCCACGATCCGGATCCCGCGCGCCGCCAGCGCGCGGGTCACTTCCGGCGGTTCGCCGTGGGCGCGGATGATCGCCGTCGCCCCGTCCGGGATCTCCTGCGGGGTGCGGGCGATCCTCATCCCCGTGCGGCACAGGCTCTCCACCACGGCCTCGTTGTGGATCACGTGCCCCAGCGCCCAAACGCCGGGCCCCGCCGCGGCGCGGGTCATCTCCACCGCCCGCGAGACGCCGAAGCAGAAGCCCGCCGTCTCCGCCAGGATCACCTTCATGCGTTCTTCTCCGGGACCGGGACCGTCACGCGCTCGCCCTCGCCGTGCAGCGCGTAGATCCGTCTCAGGATCTCGTCCGAACAGGCCTCATAGTCCGCATGGTCCGGCTTGCCCGCCGGCTTTTCCGGCACATACGGCTCGCCGATGATGATGTCCGTCCGGCGGAACAGCTTCTTCTCGTTGCAGACGTAGATTGGAAGCACCGCGCAGCCCGTGCGCAGGGCGATCATGCCCGCGCCGGATTTGGCGTGATACCGGTCATAGCGGGTCCCCTCGGGAAAGATCAGCAGCCGCTGGCCGCTTGACAGGGTCTTGAGAGCGGTGCGGATGGCTGACAGGTCGTTTTCGCCCCGGCGGACCGGGAACGCGCCCAGCTTCCGGAAAAACCAGTTGGCGAGCTTCTTTTCGAACAGCTCCTGCTTTGCCATGGTGCGCATCATGGGATTCAGACCAACGGCGTCTCCCACCAGGACGGGATCGAACCAGTCCGAATGGTTGGCGCAGATCATGCAGCTTCCCCCGGGGATGTTCTCCCGGCCGGTGATCCGGTAAAAGAACAACACTTTCATCACAACGCGCGTCACATGCAGCATGAACTTAGCGAACACGGTCCAACCCCTCCGAAACGGTCTTTTTCAAAAGCGCATAGCCCTCGTCAAAGGTGAGCCAGCTGGTGTCCACCAGCACGGCGTCCGGGTGGCGGCGCAGCGGCGCCACGGCGCGGTTCATGTCCGCCTCGTCCCGGGCGCGGATCTCCCGCCGGATCTGGTCCAGAGGGACGTTCTCGCCCCGGCCGCAGAGCTCTTCCCAGCGGCGCTGGGCCCGCGACTCCTCCGACGCGGTGAGATAGATCTTCAGGTCCGCGTCCGGCAGCACCACCGTGGCGATGTCCCGCCCGTCCATGATGACGTTCTGGGTCTCGGCGGTGCGGCGCTGGGTGTCCAGCAGGAACCGGCGGACGCCGGGAAAGGCCGAAACGGCGGAGGCCCACCGGGACACCTCGTTGACGCGGATCGCCGACGAGACGTCCTCTCCGTTCAGCACTGTGCGCTGTCCGCTCTCGGAAAGCTCGGCCCGGACATCCAGCGTCCCGCAGAGGGCCTCGACGCCCTCCCGGTCGTCGATGGCGAGCCCCTGCCGCAGAGCGGCAAGCCCCACCGCGCGGTACAGCGCGCCGGTGTCCACATGCAGAAAGCCGAATTCCCGGCCCAGGCGCTTGGCCATACTGCTCTTGCCCGCGCCGCTGGGTCCGTCGATGGCGATGCTGACATACTTTCCCGATTGTGTCTTTCGTGCCTCCAAGGTGCGACTCTCCCGTGTTCAAAACTCGGCCGCCCGTCCGGCGGCCCCCGTCCCCGCGGCATAGCCCGTCGAGAACGCGGTCTGCAGGTTGAACCCGCCCGTATAGCCGTCCACGTCCAGGATCTCTCCCGCGAAGAACAGGCCCGATATCGATTTCGATTCCATGGTGGCCGGCCGGATCTCCCGGGTGGAAACGCCGCCCGCGGTGACGACGGCGCCCGCCATGGGCCCCAGCCGCAGCCCGCCGATCCTCAGGTCCTTCAAAAGCGCCGCCAGCCGCCGCCGCTCTTCCTTCGTCACGGCGTTCACCTGCTTGTCCGGGGCGATCCCGCTCCGCTCGACCAGAGGCTGGCGCAGCGAGGCGGGCAGCAGCCCGTCCAGCGCGTTGCGGAACAGGCGGTTCTTCTCCCCCGCAAAGTCCCGCTGAAGGCGCCGGTCCAGTTCGCCGGGATCCAGCGCCGGCTTCAGGTCCACGGCCAGCATCCACTCGCCCTCGCCGCGCAGATGCGCGCTGGCCGAGAGCACCGTGGGGCCGGAGACGCCGGCATGGGTGAACAACAGCTCGCCGAAGTCCTCGTATACCGTCTTGTCTCCGCGCAAAAGCCGGACGCCGCAGTTTTTCAGCGTCAGTCCGGCGCAGCGGCCGCAGAGCGGCTCGTCGGAGAGCAGCTCGACCAGCGAGGGACGCAGCGGCGTCACCGTGTGGCCCAGCGCCCGCGCGAAGTCATAGCCGTCCCCCGTGCTGCCCGTGCCGGGATAACTCAGGCCGCCCGTGGCGATCACGGCGCACCGGCAAGGGATCGTCCCCCCGTCGGTGCGGACGCCGGTCACGGCGCCGTCCTCCGTTTCGATCCCGGTGCAGCGCGCCGTCTTCACCCGCGCGCCGCTTCGGGCCAGATACCGCCGCATGGCCGCCGTCACGTCCGCCGCCCGGTCCGAAACGGGGAACACGCGGTTCCCCCGCTCGACCTTCAGCGGCACGCCCAGCTCTTCGAAAAAGGCCATGACCCGGTCCGGGCCGAACGCCCGGAACGCCGAATAGAGAAAGCGCGCGTCGCCGTTCATGTGGCGCATCAGACCGTTCAGGTCGGTGGCGTTGGTCACGTTGCAGCGGCCCTTCCCCGTGATGGAGAGCTTTTTGCCAAGAGACGCGTTCTTCTCGCACAGCACGACGGAACAGCCAAGCTCCGCCGCGCGGCCCGCGGCCATCATCCCGGCGGGACCGCCGCCGACGACGACACAGCCGTATTCCGTTTTTTCGGCGGTCTGCGTCTGTTTCAAGCGTCCCTCCGCGCCCGGCGGCCCCTCTGCCGGACAGTGATCTCTCTGGCGATACCATTGTAGTTTATCATTATACACCAAAACTCTTCGGATTTCAAGCCCCCGGTCCGCCTTTTATCAAAAAAATGTGGCCTCCTCCGTCAAAAGCGGGGGCCGCCCTCTCCTCCGCAGAGCTCTTCGCCGTCCGCGTCCACCAGCAGCGCGTCCTCTCCCACCAGCCGGATGGCGTTCCAGCGGAGCACCAGCTCCTCGCCCGCGGCCACGCCGAAAAAGCCCCTTCGCCGCTCTACCGTCACCGACGTCACCGCCCCGGTGACCGGGTCGATCTCCAGATCCCTCACGCGCCCCAGCTCCCGGCCGGAGCGCGTGGAGATGACCGCCTTGCTGGAAAGCTCTGACAATTTGATGGACATCCGCTCTTTCTCCCCCTTCTCCCGCCCGCCTTTTCCGGGGCGGGCCGCGCTTTATTTTTATGCGGACCCGGCCTGTCCTTATTGACGGCGGAGCCAAAAAGGATTATTATATATTGAGAGAACGCGAACGCTCCCAAGGGCGTTTGCCCCGCGCGGCGGCCTTTCGTCCGGCGCGGGCAAAGCGGGAAGGAATGGAGGAAAAACCGGCATGAACACCGCGCTCGCCCTGATCTTCCTGACCGTCGCCGTGTCCTATGGCTGGGGCATGCGCGGCGATCTGCTCGGCCACGGCAAGGGCGCCGTCGTCCCGGGCCTGCTGCTGGGACTCGGGATGGTCCTGCTCACCGGAGACGCCAAGCTTCTGCGCTGTGCCTGGATCCCCGCCGCCTTCGGCGCCGTCGGGATGTTCCCCGGCGGCGGCATGACCTACGGCGAGACCATCGGTCTGGTGCTGCACCGGTCGGCGCCCGCCCGCGGCCGGACGGGGCTTGCCTTCAAGGGCTTTCTCTGGTTTTTCTGCGCGGCGGGGCTGGTCTGCTTCGGCATCCGCCTGGTGAGCCTGCGCTGTTATTCACTGGCCGACACGCTGCTGCTGTTCGCCGCGGTCTGCCTGGCCCGCCCCGTGGGGATGCGGCTGTTCAACCGGCCCGGCGGTCTGCGCTTTTCCCCGACCCGGCAGGAGAGCTGGGGCGAAAACCTGCTGATCCTGCTGGTGCTGGCCTGCGTCTTCGCCGTTCACGGCGACTGGTTCTCGCTGATCGCCGCCTCGGTCGCCGGTCTCGGCGGCGCGCTGGGCTGGCTGGCCGGCATCACGCTGTTCGATCTGACCTGGCGCGGTCTGTGGCTGAAAAAGCTGACCCGGGCCGGCTTCTGCGACGGCTGGAAGATCATGGAGTTCTCCATCGGCGCGCTGGGCGGTCTCTGCTCCGGTCTGGGCCTGCTGGCCGCGTCGGCCCTGTTCCCGGACGCGCTGTCCGGCGGGTGGTTCGCCTCGGCCGACGGGCTGTCCGCCTACATCCCCCAGACCCTGTCTCTGATCCTGGGGCTGGTCTGGTGCGCGTTGCTGCCGCTGCACGCGCTGTTCACCGAGCTGACCCGCAAAAAGCCGTGGGGCGAGCGCGTGGAGGACTGGCTGCTGGACGTGCTCTACTGCGCCGTCCCGCTGCTGCTGCTGGGTCTGGGCAGCGTCCACACGGCCCTGTTCTACGCGATCCCCGTCTGTTTTTACGTGCTGGCGGAAGAGGTCTTCCTCGACAAGCGCACGTCCCTCCCCGCCCGGATCGTCCTGGCCGCGGTCAGCGCTCTGCTGACGGCGGCCGCCGCGGCGCTCTCCACCGCCCTGCCCAAGCTCGCCTGCGTTCTGGTTTGCACCGCCGTCTACGTCGGCTTCGAGCTGGCGCTGGCCCTGCGGGACCGCGACAGGACCCGGCCGGGCCTGCGCGCGCTGGGCGCCCGCTTCTCCGTCGATCTCTTTTTCCTCGTCACCTCCGCCGTCTCCATCGCCCTTTGGGCCGCCGCGGCGTAGCGGGGGACCATCTTCCGGAAAGGACGCTTTGCCCATGCTTCTAAGACCCGAACACCCCCGTCCCCGCTTCCGCCGCGACGCCTGGCGGAATCTGAACGGCGTCTGGGAATTTCGCTTCGACCACGGGAACAGCGGCGTCGAGCGCGGCTTTTTCCGGCCCGGGACCGAATTCGACCGGACCATCACCGTGCCCTTCTGCCCCCAGAGCCGCCTGTCCGGGATCGGATACACGGACTTTCTGTCCCGCGTCTGGTACCGCCGCCGCTTCTCCCTCTCGCCGGAGGAGCTGTCCGGCCGCGTGCTGCTGCATTTCGGCGCGGTGGACTACCGGACCATTGTCTACGTCAACGGCGCAGAGTGCGGACGCCACACGGGCGGCTATACCCCCTTCTGCTTCGACGTCACCGACTTCGCCGTGCCCGGCGAGAACGTGCTGACGGTCACCGCCGAGGACGACGAGCGCGACCCCATGATCCCCACCGGGAAGCAGAGCATCCTCTACGGCTCGGCCGGCTGTCACTACACCAGGACCACGGGCATCTGGCAGACCGTCTGGCTGGAATTCGTGCCCGAGACGCGCGTCGCCTCCGTCCGGGTGTTCCCCAACGCCGCCGAGGGCTCGGTCGCGCTCCGCGCCGAGGTGACCGGCGCGGGCGTCCTGCAGGCCGACGTGACCTTCGAGGGGCGGCCCGTCGGGTGCGCCCGGCGGGAAACGCAGGGCGAGGCCGTGACGCTGACCATCCCCCTGTCGGAAAAGCACCTGTGGGATCTGGGCGCCGGCCGGCTCTACGACGTCGCGCTGACCTTCGGCGGCGACACGGTCCGCACCTATTTCGGTCTGCGCACCGCGGACTATCGCGGCAAAAAATTCTTTCTCAACGGCCGCCCCGTGTTCCAGCGGCTGGTCCTGGACCAGGGCTTTTACCCGGACGGCGTCTACACCGCCCCCTCTGACGCCGAGCTGGCCGCCGACGTGGACCGCGCCATGGCCATGGGCTTCAACGGCGCGCGTCTGCACCAAAAGGTCTTTGAGGAGCGTTTTTTGTACCACTGCGACCGGAAGGGCTATCTGGTCTGGGACGAATTCCCCAGCGTCTATCTGGACCACACCCGGCCCGAGGCGGCGTATTCCCTGCTGCCCGAGTGGCTGGACGTGGTGGCCCGGGACGCCGACAGCCCCTGCGTCGTGGGCTGGTGCCCCTTCAACGAGACCTGGGACTATGAGGGGCGTCAGCAGTTCGACCCCCTGCTGGCGCTGGTCTACCGCGCCACCAAGGCTGCGGACCCCACGCGCCCCTGCATCGACACCAGCGGCAACTACCACGTGGAGACGGACGTCTTCGACGTGCACAACTACGAACAGGACCCCGCCGTCTTCGCCGCGGCCTACGCCGGTCTGGCCGACGGAAAGGTGTGGGACGTCTGCGGCAGCCGCCAGCGGTACGACGGGAAAAAGCCCTTTTTCGTCAGCGAATACGGCGGCATCCGCTGGACCGACGACCGGAACGGCTGGGGATACGGCGCCGCCCCCGTCTCGGAGCAGGAGTTCCTGGACCGGCTGCGCGGTCTCACCGACGCGCTGCTGGACAATCCCGCCGTCTTCGCGTACTGCTACACCCAGCTGACCGACGTGGAACAGGAGCAGAACGGCCTGTACACCTACGACCGCCGTCCCAAGTTCCCGCCCGAACAGATCCGCGCCATCCTCGCCCGGCGCGCCGCCGTCGAGGGCTGAGGCTTCCGCCGCCCCAAGGAGGTCTTCCATGACAGAATTCGACTACGATCCGTCGACGCGGATGCTCTGCGGCTTCCCGCCGATCCGGAAGCTCGGCGCCGTCAGCGGGAGCGGCGAATCCTCTCCCTTTTTCCGCGGCGGCCGCGCCTATCGGCTGGAGCTGTGCGACCCCTCCCGCGGGACCGACGCGAAGGCGGTCACCCGGGCGCTGATCCGCGACCGCGAGACCGGAGAGATCCTGTCCCGCTTCGGCGAGGGCTGCTATTACTACTCGCTCTTCGCCGAGCCGGACGGCGACGTGCTGGTCCTCGGCACCGTGTCCCTGCCGGGCAAGCTCTGCGGCGAGACCGTCCGGCTCTTCCGCTCGTCCGACCTGGTCCACTGGACGGCGCGGGATCTGTTCACCCGCCCCGGCTGGCAGTATTACAACACGTCTCTGGCCCGGGGCCCGGAGGGGTACGTCCTCCTGCTGGAGGCCGGCGCCCCCGCCGAAGAGGTGGGTTCCCGGCCCTTCACCTTTTTCTTCGCCGCCTCGCCGGATCTGGAGCGGTGGACCTTCTGGGACCGATCCCGCTCTTTTTCCCAGGAGCGCTATATGGGCGGCCCGTGGATGACCTTCTGCCGCGGCTTTTACTATGTGATCTCGGTCACCGAGCTTCCCTGCCGCCGGTATTCCAACTATCTCTACCGCACCGCCGACTTCCGGGACTGGCAGGTCGGGCTCTACGTGCCCCTGCTCTCCCCCGACGAGCGGGACCGGGCGATCGCTCCGGGCGCGGACCTGACCCCGGAACAGCGCGCCGCCATCCCCACGGGGATGCTTACCAGCTCCAGCGACATGGACCTCTGCGAGACGCCGGACGGCAGGACGCTGATCACCTACAACGTCGGGAACCAGCTCGGCTTCTACTATCTGTGCGAGGCCGTCTGCGACCGGCCTCTGGCGGACTTTCTGGAAAACAATTTTCAATAGACCCGGCCCCGCGGGAGGCGGACACCGTTTCAAAGGAGGAGCCCTTTCATGAGGACCATCGACGATCTCAAGAGCGAACTGGACCAGCGGCCGGCAGGCAAATTCTGTCCGGCGTTTTTCAAGCGCCGCGGCGAGGGGCGGACTCCCGGCGCGTCCGACGCGCAGGAGCGCGCGGACGCCGTCGCCGCCCTGTTCACGCTGCCCCGGCCGCACCTGTACCGGAACGACCTCATCGCCGGCAGCATCCGCGGCCTTTACGTCGAGCTTTCCGAGGACGAGCGCCGGGCCGCCGACGAGTGGTCGAAGCGGTATCCCGGGCGCAACTTCGTCCAGGGCACCGACCACTTCGCCCCGGACTATGCCGGCGCCGTGACCGAGGGCATCCCCGGCCTTCTGGCGCGGATCCGGTCGTCGAAGCAGGCGCACGCCGGCGAGCCCGACCGGCTCGACTTCCTCTGCGCCATGGAGACGACGCTGAACGCCTTGTCGGACCGCCTGACGGCCTATGCGCAGGAGGCCCGCCTTCTGGCGGGCCGGGACGGCTATGACCGGGAGCGGCTCGCCTTTATCGCGGAGAACTGCGACGCGCTCACGCGCTCTGCCCCCCGCACCTTCGCCCAGGGGCTCCAGCTCGTCTGGATGATCCACGTCTGCTTCGTCAGCGAGGGGCGCTATGCCATGGCGCTGGGCCGGATCGACCAGTATCTCTATCCCCTCTACCGCGCGGACCGGGAGCGCGGGGCGCTCTCGGACGAGCGCGCCGTCGAGCTTCTGGCCCACACCTTCGCCAAGATCGGCGAATGGCGCTGGCAGGGCGGGGACGACGTCGTCAACATCTGCATCGGCGGCGTCGACGAGGACGGAGTCTGCTCCGTGAACGACCTCTCCTACTGCGTGCTGCACGCCGTGCGCGACGTCAATATGCCCGGCCCCAACCTTTCGGCGCGCATCGCGCCGGACTGTCCGGACCGGTTCCTGGACGAGTGTCTGAAGGTGATCGGCACCGGACTGGGCTACCCGGCGCTGATGAACGACACGGTCAATCTGGCGGCGCTGGCACGCAAGGGCTACGAGCTCAGGGACGTGCGGAACTACTGCATGGTGGGCTGCATCGAAAACTTCATCGCCGGGAAACAGCCGCCGTGGTCGGACGGCCGGTTCGACCCGATCCGGTATCTCGAGGCGCTGCTGAACGCGGACGCGGCGGCCCTCGATGCCATCGGCTCCATGGACGAGTTCATGGCGCTGTATGAGAAAAAGCTCGAGGAGGGAGCGCAGGAGTACGTCCGCTGGCTGTGGAAGCACTCCACCGTGACGGAGCCGGAAAAGCGGACCTCTCCGTTCCTGTCCTGCTTCTGCGACTGCTGCATCGAGCGCGGACTGGACATCAACATGGGCGGCGCCCGCTACCCCTCCGCTCACGGCGCCGTGCTGATGGGGATCGGAACGGTGAGCGACTCGCTCGCCGCCATCTGCGACGTGGTGTTCGAGCGCAGAGCGGTCCCGCTCTCCCGTCTGGCCGAGGCCGTCAAGGCCGATTTCGCCGGCTTCGACGAGCTGCGCGAGCTGGTCCTCGCCGCGCCGAAGTACGGGAACAACGACGACCGCGCGGACCGGTACGCGGTGTGGTACACCGCTCACCTCTCCGACCTGTTCGACCGTTACCGGACAGTCGACGGCGGTCCGATCTACACCGCCATGGCCGCCAACACCTCCAACATCTATGCGGGCCGCGACCTCGGCGCCACGCCGGACGGCCGTCTGTCCCACCGGCCGCTGTCGGACGCCGCCTCGCCCACCTACGGCTGCGACACGCGCGGCGTCACGGCGACGCTGCTGAGCGTCTCCAAGCCGGACTATACGCGCTGTGCCTGCGGCACGGTCGTCAACCAGAAATTCCTGCCCTCCGCCTTCCGGGACGGCAAGCGGGAAAAGCTGGCCCAGCTCATCCGTGTCTACTTCGCCCGCGGCGGGCAGGAGATCCAGATCAATGCGACCTCGCGCAAGGTTCTGGAAGACGCGCGGATCCATCCGGAGCAGTACCGGAACCTTGTGGTGCGCGTCTCCGGCTTCTCCGCGTATTACGTCACGCTGGCCCCCGAGGTGCAGGAGGACATCCTCAGCCGCACCCAGCACGAGGACGTATGACCATCAACGTGAGCCACATCCAGCGGTTCTCCACGGGCGACGGGCCCGGCATCCGCACGACGGTCTTCTTCAAGGGCTGTCCCCTGCGCTGTCCGTGGTGCCACAACCCGGAGACCGTCTCGCCCGAGCCGCAGACGCTCTTCTACCGTCAGACGGGCAAGACCGTGGTCTGCGGCCGGACGATGACCCCGGAGGAGATCTCCGCCGAGGCCGAAGAGGACGCGGAGTTCTACCGCGCCGGAGGCGGCGGCGTGACGCTCAGCGGCGGCGAGCCCCTGCTGCAGTACCGCGGCGCGGCGGAGCTGGCGGCAATCCTGGCGGACCGCGGGATCCCGACGCTGATCGACACGGCGGGGAACGTGCCGTGGGCGGCGTTCGAGGCGGTGCGCGGCACGGTGCGCCAGTTCTATTACGACGTCAAGACGGCGGACGCCGCGCGGTACGCGCGCCTCGGCGGCGATCTGGACCGGATCGCCGAAAACCTGAGGCGGCTCGTCGCCGGCGGCGCCGAAGTCCGCGTCCGCATCCCGTTCATCCCGGGCTTCAACACCTCGGACGAGGATTGCCGGCGCATCGGCCGGCTGGTCGCGGACGCGGGCGCGCGGCGGGCGGACCTTTTGCCCTTCCACCGTCTGGGCGGCGCGAAATACGAGGCGCTGGGGCTGACCTACGCCTACCGGGACGTCAGGCCGCCGGACCGGGCGGAGCTGCTCCGCGCGGCGGAGATCTACAAAACGTTTCTTGAAGTCGGGATCGAATAAGGAGAGGATCATATGAAAGCAAAAGCGGCGGTCTTTCTGGGACCCGGCGTCCCGTTCGAGGTCAGAGAGTTCGACGTGACGGAGACGCCCAGGGGGTACGGGCGCAGCGAGCTGATCGCCAGCGGCGTCTGCGGCACCGACCTTCACTTTTACCGCGGCACGCTGACCGTGCCGACGCCCACGGTCCTGGGCCACGAGTTCGTGGGCCGCCTGGTCGACTGTGACCCGGACGAGGCGGCGCGGTACGGGCTCAAGCCGGGCGACAACGTCGTCGCCGACATCGCCGTGCCGTGCGGGAAGTGTCTGCTCTGCCGGAGCGGAGACGACGCGAACTGCGTCCGCATGGGGCTGACCAACGGCGGCAGCATCGACGAGCCCCCGTATCTCTACGGCGGCTACGCCGAGGTGAACTACACGCCGCTGTCCAATCTGATCCGGATCCCGGACGAGCTCGACCCCAGGGCCGCCGCGATCTTCCCCTGCCCCGGACCCACGGTGATCCACGCCGTCCGGCTGGCGCGCCGCGCCGGCGTTTCCTTCGATGGCGCGACGGCCGCGGTCCAGGGACTCGGCCCCGTGGGCTGGTTCGCCGTTCTGTATCTGAAGGCCCTCGGCGTGAAAAAACTTCTCGTCGTCACGGCCCACTCCGACGCCCCGCGCGAGGCGCTGGCGCGGAAGCTCGGCGCGGACGAGGTCCTGTCCCTCGAGGCGTCGGGCGAAGACGCCGTCGCGGCCGCGCTGCAGCGCGAAAACGACGGACTCGGGGTCGACCTGTGCTTCGAGGCCTCCGGCGCGCCCGCCGCGGTGCCGCTGGGGATGGCCGCGCTCCGGAACCGCGGCGCGTATCTGATCCCCGGCCAGTACAGCAACCGGGGCGGCGTTTCGATCCAGCCCCAGCTCATCACCTTCAAGGCCCTGCGCCTGATCGGCTCGTCCCAGTATTCCGTCCGCGACGTGCGCGACTATCTCAGCTTTCTCGCCGCACGCCCGGCGCTCTGTGAGACGATCCTCCCGCTGGCCTCCTGCTATCCGGTGGAGGACGTCAACCGGGCGTTCGCGGACGCGCTGGCCGGCCGGAACGGCAAGACCCTTCTGGTCAAGTCCTGAGGCCCGAAAAAGCCGAAAAACGAAAATCGGCGGCTCCGCCCTGTCGGGCGGAGCCGCTTTTTTGATCGCCGCCGGCGCCGGTCCGCGCCGGTTTTTTATCGGAGGTGCACCGCGCCGAAGACCAGCAGCGCGGCCAGCAGCAGCAGGAAGAACGGGTGGGTCGTCACGATCTCGCCGAAGGACAGGACGAACCGGCCGAAGGTCCGGGACTTCGCCCGGTTCTGCCGGACGGTCTTCGGGCGGAAGTTATAGACGAAGTCGAACGCGAGATAGGCGATCCCGTACAGCAGCCACGTCTGCCACAGGGTATAGCCGGTCAGGATCTCGCCGACCAGGATCAGCGCCCCGATCAGGATCATCCCGATCCGCAGCAGGCGGAGGTGCTTGAAGTCGCAGAACCGCTCCAGTCCGTCGTGCTGGGCCAGAACGTAGTAGATCACGAAAAAGCACATGATCCGCGCCATGGTCGTCGAGCCCAGCAGCACCAGCGCCAGCGGGATCACATTGTACAGCGGCCGCTCCGTCACCTCGACCACGTGCATGTCCACCTCGCCGAAGGCGCGGGTGATCTTGTTCCCGTTTTTCCGGTACGGGATGATGAACAGGAAGATCGACAGCACGATCAGGGCGCACGCCGTCCAGGACAGCACCCGGTCCAGCGTGTCCGGCAGGATCCTCCACAGCGCCGCCCCGTCCGTGAACTTGTCCGCAATCAGCGGCCAGCCGACGCAGAAGGCGAGGGAGATGCCCAGCCCGTTCACGGCGCCCTGCGTGAACTCCATGATCTTCCACCCGCTGATGATCCCCAGCTTTTCCAGCTTGCCGAACAGGTATCTCCCGTTTTTGAGCGGGTGCGCCTCCTTGTCGTACAGGAAGATCCCGAGGATCCAACCCGCCGCGCCGGACAGCGCGCCGCCCAGCAGCAGGATCAGGCCGAACGCGTCGCGCCGGATCAGCATCATGAGGATCAGCTCGGTCACGACGACCAGATTGCGCCCCCACTCTTCCCGGCTGTCCGTCGAAAAGCAGATCCGCGGCCGGATCCCCTTCTGCGGATCGTAAGGCGTGTTGAACAGCCGATAGCCGACCTCCTGCGCCAGCGGGATCTGGGCACAGAAGATCAGAATGTCGGTCCAGCGATAGACCTCTCCGCTCAGCGCGGAAAAGCTCAGTCCCAGGATCCCCGCGCCGAGGCCGCCCCACAGCGATCCCTTGAAGGCCAGCGCCAGATATCCCCGCAGCGGCCGGTGAATCCCCGGAGAATGCTTCAGCACCATCTGCATGGTCTGGCCGTAAGGCTCCATGGCGCCGAAGGCAAAGCCCATGGCGCCCGCCGCGGCGAAGAGGAAGACGTTCGCCATCAGCATCTCCGACCCCGTGTACCAGACGCACAGGATCCCGATATAGGCGCCGGGCAGCAGCGCCCCCTTCTCCCCGCCGATGACCAGCCCCCGGATCCCCCAGGCGAAGCACATCGCGATCATACTCATCCCGACGAACAGGAACGCGTTTTCCTCGGTCATATGGACGATCTCCTTTTCTCGTTCGGCGGGTCCCGGCGCGCCGTCTCAGAGGAACAGCCGGATCCGCTCCGCCGTCTTCGTCAGATACCGGCAGAACGCCGCGATCCGCTCTTCGGTAAAGTGCGGCTCCAGGCCCGAAACGCTCACGGCGGCCATGGGGGCCCCGCCGCCGTCCAGCACCGGGACCGCCACACAGGCGACGTCGTACTCGTGCTCGGCCCGGTCCACCGCATAGCCGCAGGCCCGGATCCGCGCCAGCTCGGCGCGCAGCGCCTCCGGATCGGTGACCGTGTTCTGGGTATAGGCCTTCAGCTCGCCGGCCAGCACCGCCTCCTGCTGGCGGTGCGGCAGAAAGGCCAGGATGGCCTTGCCAACCCCCGTGCAGTACAGCGGCGCCGTCTCGCCGACGTAGTCCAGCGCCAGGTGCGAAGCTCTGGCCCGGATGTTCTCCAGATAGATCACGTTCTGCTCGCGGCACACGGCCAGATTGACCGTTTCGCCCGTCAGAGCGGAAAGCTCGGTCAGCGCCGAACGGATGTGGTGGCTGCTGTCGCGGGTCATCCGGTAGACGCTGCCCAGACAGAGACAGCGGACCCCCAGCGTATACTTGCCGTCGGCCGTCCGTTCGATCATGGAACAGGCCTCCAGCGTCGTGATCATGTTGTGGACCGAGCTTTTGAGAAGCCCCGTGCGTCTGGCAAGCTCCGTGATCCCGAGCTTCGGCTCCCGGACCGTGAAGCAGTCCAGAAGCGCCATGGCCTTCTGCAGCGATTTGACCTTGACCGGTTTCTCCAAGGCCGTCTCCCTCCCCTTTTCGCGGGCCCCGCCGCTTACCGGACGGTCCGGATCCCGGCGTAGCCGATCCGCTCCCGCGCGCAGGTGTAGACGACGTGCAGCGTGTCGCCGTCGGCGATCACCGAAGGGTACGAGAACTCGACGCCCGGCTCCGTCTCCAGATCGAGGCGGAACGGGAACGTCTCGCCGTTGTCCTCCGACAAAAACAGGGACAGCGGCGTCCGGTCGCCCCAGTTCTCGGCGACGGGGTTGCACACCAGCGCCAACAGGCCGCTCGCCGTCACGGCGGCGCCGAGGCCGCTGTTGTTGTTGGGCATGGCCGTGGGCCGCGCCACGGACCAGGTCCGGCCGAAGTCCTCCGAGCGGCTGTCGTACACCGAGCCGAAGGAGGTCCGCACCAGCATCCCGACGTGGCCGGGGTTCTGCGGATCCTCCCACACGGCGGGCTGGATCAGCCCCTCGTCGTTCTCTTCCAGATCCTCTTTTCCCAGACAGACCTTCCCCGAGGGCAGCCGGAACGCCACGGGCGCCGACCGGAGCCACGTCTCGCCGCCGTCCTCGCTGCGGTCGGTCCACGCCTCCCACCGCTCCAGCAGGTCCTCGGTGGAGCCCGGCGCCAGCAGCGCCCCGTCGGACAGGCGGATCATCTGGTTCTTCACCGGACCGCGGCCGCCGACGTCCCCCGGCACCAGCTCCGCCGGCTCGCTCCAGCTCTCGCCGCCGTCGGACGAGACCATCTTCAGGGAGTACCAGTGGCGTTCGTCGACTCCTTCCTTGTAGATCATCGTCAGCCGGCCGGCCTCGCTGAACAGCGTCGGGTTCCAGTCCGCCACGCCGTTGGCCGGCGTCACCGCCCGGGGCGTGCTCCACGCGCCGTCCCGCCGGGAAAACCAGATCCGAACGTCCGGATTTTTCTCCGCCGTCCCCGCGAACCACGCCGCCGCCGGAACGCCGTTCCACATCGCCACCGTGGCCGCGTGACACGAGCGCTGGCCCGGCGTTTCAAGGTATTCTCTGGTCAGGATCTCTGCTTTCATCTCATTTCTCTCCTTTGGGAAGCGTCAGGGACGCGCACTCGATAAAGCGCGGCGCCTCTTCGCCGAAATTGTAATAGTAGACGGCGTACGCGCGCCCGTTTCGGATCGCCAGACGCGGATAGCCGAGGTCCGTGTTCTGCGCCCCCGTTCTCAGAGGCACGGGCGCGCTCCAGTGCAGCGCGTCCCGCGTGGACGTGAGATAGACGCCTCTGGGCTCCGCCCGGCGGCAGAAGACCGCCCAGACCGTCCCGTCCTCCGCAGCGGCTGCCGCCGCGGGGTTTCCGGCGCTCCCGTCGCCCGGCGCGGCGCACACGTCGCCCGCATAGGCCCAGGTGCGCCCTTCGTCTTCGCTGACGAAGCACTCGACCCGCGAGTTCTTTTCCCGCTCTTCGGCCGCTCGCCGCGTCAGCGCCGTCAGTCTTCCGTCCGGAAGGACCGCCAGGGCCGGCATGATGCGGAACTCTCCCTCCGCCAGCGGCCCCCCGATGTCGCCCAGCCTGGTCCAGGTCCCGTCAGCGTCCAGCCGGGCGGCGAACGCTATGCCCTCTTCTCCGTTGGGCTTGACGCCGGTCATCCCCAACAGATAACCGCCGTCCCGGACCAGATAATCGGTCCGCATCGAAAGCCCCCGCACGCCCAGATCCGGCACGCGCCAGGGCCCGTTCCAGCTCCGCCCGCCGTCGGAGGTGACGTAAAACCACGAGCGGGCGTCTCCCGAAACGGCGGAGGAGGCGAAGCAGAGCCCCTCGCCCGCCGCGCCGGGACGCAGGCCGCCCGGATGCAGCGGAAGCGCCGCCGGGTCTCCGGGAGCGGCCAGCGCGGGCCGCTCGATCCGCCACGCTCCGTCCGTTCCCAGCCGCGCGAAGACCGTGCGGATGGGCTCGTCGTGGTCGATCGCGTGGCGGCCCGGCCCGTTGTAGTGGTGCCGCCCCTCGGAAAAGCCCACGAGCAGCTCGTCCCCGAACCGCCATATGCCGCAGTTGGCCGGCCATCCGTAAAACATCTCTTCGCCGTACGCCACGGCGTCGCGCGTCAGCTCCACAGTTCCTCGCCTCTTTCTCCGGCGCGGTCGTTCATCCATCGTGAACCAGCCGCACCCGTATTCGGGATCCCGTCCCCTTGTATCGATTGTAGCACACATGCCCGGACCTGTCAACCGCCGCCGGGCCCCGCCGGCGCGCGCCGATGCCAATAATTCACCGATGCGCGCCAAACGTTCATCTATGGTGAATTTTTTTCGTTCTGCGGCAAATCCCGATTGACACGCCGGGCCGGACTTGGTATAGTATAAGGGAAACAGGCTCGGGTGCGCCCCGGCGGACCGCCCGGACCGACAAGAAAAGGAGGGGATCTTCCCCATGGCTTCGCCTGAACTGATCGACTCCATCAACGCCGCTCTGCCCGAAGAGGTGCGCGGCTTCCTCGATCTGGCGGCGGACCGCGTCGCGGACGCGAAAAAGCGCGGCGGCAAAGTCGTCGTCGTCGTCGGAAGCGGCCCGAACGTGCACGAGGGCGTCACCACGCTGCTGGCCGGCCTGATCCGCGCCGGTCTGGTGGACGGCGTCACCACCAGCTCGGCCGTGATCTCCCACGAGATGGGCGGCACGCTGGACCGCGTCAAGCGCATCGACGCCGACCTGCTGGGCGACCGGATCGACCCCGCCATCCGCCCCCGGGGCAATATTTTCGAGCTGACCGAGCTGACCGACGAGGAGTGGGCCCGGATCCGCGCGGAGATGCCCGTGGACGAGGATCTCGTCGCCGCCTGTCAGGCGGCCGAGGGAAAGACCATTATCAAGGCCGCCGGCAACATGGCGTATCCGGTTGGCTATTTCAACGAGTGCTGCGCGCCCGAGATCATGTCCGCGGCGCACGCGCTGGGCGAGAGCTTCGAGTTCGTCGCGGGCCTCGGCGCGGACCCCATGACCATGATCGGCGCAGGCGCCGAGAAGGGCGTCCCCGTTCTGGTCAGCGTGCCGCAGCTGGTGGGCGGCGGCCAGGTCGGCCTCTGCGTGGCCGACAGCATCACCGTCAGCGAGCGCTGCCGCCGCATCGCCAAAATGCTGGCTGAGGCCGACGTCATCATCGAGTCCGCCGTGGCCCTGACCCAGGAGATCCACGACGGCCCCTTTGAGACCTACACCGGCCACGGCATCTGGGCCGCGTTCAACGGCCTGCCCACGTACAGCCTGAAGGACAAGACCCTGATCCGCTTCGACCTCGACGAGAACCTGAAGCGCGCGTGGGATCTGAACAAGAACAGCGAGCTGATCCAAAAGGCCATCGACAACGGCCTGCCCAAGACCAAGCTGACCAAGATCCCCTTCCGCATGGAGATGTCCGCCTTCACCCGGCTGGAGAACAGCATCCCCGTGATCGGCGACATCGGCGGGCTCTGGCCCGTGTTCGTCGACCGCGTCTGCGCCCGGCTCGGCACGGAGATCCCCTTCTCCTCCGCTCCGCAGAACACCCCCGAGGGCGCCGCCATGCGCGAGCGCATCGTCGAGCAGATCCGTCCCTTCTCTCTGGACCGGATGCGCCGGAGCGTCCGCGACCGCTTTCACTTTTGAAACGAAAAAAGGAGGACTTTCTCATGTCTGACCGTGTTCTCGGCGTCATCCCCGCGCGTTACGGCTCTTCCCGCCTGCCCGGCAAGCCGCTGAAGGATATCTGTGGCAAGCCCATGATCCAGCACGTCTATCTCCGCGCCTGCGAGGCGCGGCTGGTGGACAAGGTCGTCGTCGCCACGGACGACCAGCGCGTCGTCGACGCCGTCCGCGCTTTCGGCGGCGAGGCCGTTATGACCAGCCCCGACCATCCCACCGGCTCGGACCGGGTGGCCGAGGCGGCGGACGCCTGCGGCGAAGACTTCACCCACGTCGTCAACATCCAGGGGGACGAGCCCCTGATCCCGCCGCAGATCATCGACGAGATCGTCGGCGCGCTGATCTCCGACCCGGACTGTGTGATGTCCACGGGCTGCGCGCCGATCTCCGGCGAATACGTCCTGAGCCCGAACGCGGTCAAGGTCGTCACCGACGCCGCCGGCAAGGCGCTGTACTTCTCCCGCTCGCTGATCCCCTATCCCCGCAATCCGGCGACCGCTCAGGCCTACGAGCACATCGGCATCTACGCCTATACCCGGGACTTCCTGAAGAAATACATCACGCTCCCGCCGACGCCCCTGTCTCTGGCTGAGTCGCTGGAACAGCTTCGGGTCCTGGAGCACGGCTATGCGATCAAGGTCGTCAAGACTGCGTTCCCCTACGACGCGCTGAGCGTCGACACCGAGGAGGATCTCAACGAGGTCATCCGCATCTGGAAGGAGCGGTACGGCGGCTGAAGCCGTCTCCGGCCGCTTCCCCGACGGAACGAAAAGACCGTTCCCCGTTTTTCAAAACGGGGAACGGTCTTTTTCCCTTTCCCGCGCGGATCGCCCGCACCTTCAGCGCAGGACGTACAGAACGGCTTTTCCCGGTCCGAGGCGCGTCCGGATCGCCGCCGCGGGGCGGCCGCCCTCCTCCGCCGTCCACGGGACGGGTGCGATCTCTCCCGTCTCCGCCCGGGCGGCAAGGACCTCGGCCCACGGGCCGAAGACGGCGAGCGTGCCGGAAAACTCCTCCCGGCCCATATTGGCGAGGAACACGATCTTTTCCCCGTCCTCCGTCCGGCGGACGTGGGAGAGCAGCATCCCGGCGTCCGACGTCCCCTCGGCGGTCACGCGGACGCTGCGGCACGCATCGGGCAGCGCGCCGCGCAGAAGCGCCGGGAAGTCGTCGGCGGGCGCCA
>JAEEGL011247757.1_pt1 | contig 28971 bp, 46 predicted proteins | sample 9134231 | NCBI WGS metagenome assembly JAEEGL01 (sample SAMN16246548, study PRJNA631951) | gut metagenome | biome: gut microbiome; feature: rumen; material: fiber-attached | host: Bos | place: Iran: Karaj | collected 2018-10 | reverse complement strand
TATTAATGAGTTATCATCTAACTGTGAGTTAGTTAAATCAGTATACTTTGTAGTAATAGTTTTGCTAGAAACACCATTAGCAGAACTATCGGTCACTGTCTGTCTAACACTACTTAATTTATTAGTAGTGAAAGTAATTTGTTGTGTTTGATAACCAGTAACATGACCATAATCATCAAAACTTAAACCAGTAACAGCTGTATAAGTATCATTAGTATTATTAGAAATAGTTTGTGTTTTTGCGGTTGCTGGAGTATCAGCCGGAGCTGCTGCTAAAGTTTTATGGCTAACAAGTAATGTCTGACTTTCAGTAACAGTACTATCTGTATCTTCTCTACCACTAATAACAACACCATTATTGCCTGCGACAAAGTTAACTCTATGTTTATTAGTTGTTTGTGCGCCATTTGTTAATTCAAATGTAATTCTTTGATGATCATCAATTTCAAGATTTGGATGATAACGAAGATCTTCATCATCACCAGATGGAATATAATGATAAACAACATTTTGTCCAGTTAAATCACCATTAGCATCTTCAGGCCCACTGACAATAATAACATCACCAGCTTGAAGGTCTTTTCCATTAGGAAGACCAGTTAAAGTTATGCCAACTGGAGCTTGCATATCAGCACTAACCTTAAAGAACGCACCATTCTGTAAATTAGTTATATCACTTTGTAAAGCAGCAAAGTTGCCATAAGTGCTGCCTGTTCCACCAATAGTACCAGCAAAATATAAACCATCAACAGAATTTAAACTGTCTTGAATTTTGTCGTCGATTTCATCAGTTGTATAAGTATCTAAAGTAAATTCAAGAGTATGATTTGTGCTATCATAAGTTCCTACGGCACTTTCTGTATAAGTTGTACCATCACTACCATAATGAATAATTGGCTTAATATCTGCGCTAGCTCTATTTCCAGCGGCATCTTGTAATGTTAATACAATTTTATTTGTATCAGTGGTATCAGCGGCTATTGTATAAGTAGCACCTTGTAAGCCACCACCATCTAAAGTTAATGTTTTAGTTGTGGCATTCCAATGAGGAGTAACACCGCCATTACCTTGAGCAAAAACAATTGGATAACTTGTATTATTACTACCAGTTAATGTTAATGTAACACCACCAGCTCCAGTTACATCAGTCGCAGGTCCATCTAAAGTATATACTGCGCCTGCTGGAGGAGCAAAAGTAATTTTCTTATTAACAGAATCAACGGTCATGCCAGCTGTTGCGGCAGCTTCGATTTGGAATGAGAACTGTGCTCTAGCAGAATTAGTTTCTGTTTGCTGTTCTCCACCAATAAATTTATCTTCAACAATGTTTGTTGTGACATTAACTGTTGTTACACCGGTATTATTATCTGTAGAACTGGTTAAAGTAAAATTATTTGCGCCAGCTCTCTAGGATAACATATAATAAGTATCAGGATTTATTTGAACCCAATTTAATCCAGAAGCAACACAAAGAACATTTACTCCACTTACATAATAAAATTGTCCTTGATAAGATGCTTTGTTTGCGGCAGTTAGGGTTGGTAAATCTGATAATGCGCTAACAAAAGTAATACCTTCATTAACTGGTGATAAAGAATGGTCATCATTACCAACATACAATCTATGGGTATCATCAGTTAAATAAAAAGAACCAGGAGTAGCGGAATTATTACCATTATTAATGATGGCATCCAAAGCCGCTTGTGTGCCTCGTTTAAAACCAAGATTAATTCCTGCTGTTATAGACATAATTTTTCCCCCTATTATTAATTATTAATTATCATATCTTGCCATTTTAATTTATCATAGATATCGGCAATCTATCTATCATGTTCGGCATCTGCTAAAGAGAAAGAATTCATAGTATTCTAAATTGTATTAATGGCTGTTTCAGCCAATCCCATTCTGTCTTGTAACCCTGTTGTAGGAGTCAAGATAACAGACTCAATCGCGGTCAATCTGGCCGCAATATCTCCCTCTGAAGGATGGTCAGCTAAATACTCCGCAATTTCTTTTAAAGTATCAAAGGCTGCGGGCGCATTATCAACAATTTTGCCGACTTCTTGTTGAGCAATTTCACGAACACTCATGTCCGTATCATTGCCTATTAATGTACCAACTTGAGTTACCATTAAATTTATTGTTGGTTCAATGGTCGCTGTTGGATTTCCCCAAGTTGCGTCTCCCTTTAAATATAAATTCTGTTGGCCCCTTGCGGGAGTAGGAACAAGGCCAGATCTACCATTGGTAGTTGGCGTTGCTCCTACCATTACACTAACTATAATTTCAAAAATTTCAGAAAGTGTTTTATTTACCCATTTAGAACCATCATAATATAAAAGAGAGCCAGCCTATATTCCAGCTCCAATTAAGACATCAGATAAATCTTCTAATGTTGTAGAAGAACTTAAGCTGCCACTAATTAATTTTTCTCCTAAATATAAAACACCGCGATCGGCATTTGTTTCAGAGATAAAATATAATGTGTCACTATCTTTTGGAGTTAAATTAGCATAAGCTGTTGGAGTACCACGCAAAAACTTAACATAATTACCATACTATGTAGTAATTGTCATTTTTATACTGTCCCCCTTAATCTTTTATTAATTATGGCTCTTCTTCTTCCTCTGGATTAACATTAATTACTAATTGAGACATTGGTAAAGCACTGTCTTCAGAACTGTCATGTAATCTATTAATAAGAGCAATAATATCATTAACTTTGCTTGCGATAGAACCTATCGCGATTTCCAAAGTATTGAAACGAGCTGAAAACGTTTGTTCCTACAGCGCTACTTCTTTTATTAAACCGCCCATATTTAAATGATTGGTTCCTTCTGGATAGATACTAACAGGACTGTCACTTGTTGCTCCCTAACGTCGAAGAACGCCAAGTTCAACACCTATTCTGTTAAGAAGACTATTATTAGCTATTAACATTTCATTTATATATAAAGTATTAGTATTTACCTAGCTTATAACATTCTTAACCTAATCACTCATATAATACTTATTATTCATACTAATAAGGTCTTTATATTCAGTTAATAGAGATTGTTCTCGCTGTCTCATTTCTGCTTCTTGTTCTTCAGCATCACTAGATTGAGGTACAAATCTACTACCAAAAAGAACATTTAATACTGCGGCGGTACTACTTGTGATATTACTTAATTGAGCACCATATGCTGGCTCTTTTTGAAGCCTTACATAGTTGTTGCCAGCTTTGACAATATGCCCGGCCGCATCATAAACAATCTGCGGAATAGCTAAAATATCACCCCAGTTAGAATATGGAACAATAGTAGGATTTTCATCAGGCTATAAATTTTCTTCTATTTCTCCTGGGTTAATATCAACATAAGTAGTCTAGTTTTTATTTTTAGTATAGTTCCTTCCTATTACTTGGGTAAGTTTATAGTAATTTGAATCTATAACTGACCAAGCGTCTACCGCAGAACCATCATCTGTAGCATTTACAAATTCATTTGGTAAAGTATGATATAACAATACTGTATTAATACCATTAATAGTAGTATTATTAGCATTGCTATTTTTCGCAAATGAAATCCATCTATTACCAGAAGCAACTATAAATGAGTCATTTTTATTTTGCGGCAAGAACTCTAAATCATATTGAACTGAATTTTGAGTATCTCTTCTTGACCCATTTGTTGCCGCATTTTTTTGTGCGGCTCTTCTAGTGCTATCTGGATTTAATAAAGCGTCATTACGAAATACCATTTTACCAAAAGCATTAGTTAAATAATAAGTAACATTTCCATAAAAACTCATGCGGAACCTCCTTCATAGACAATATCAATCATTAAAGGATTGCTATTGGCTGCTGTAATGTTTCTTAAAGAGGTTTCATCAATACGAATAGATGCGATTGTTGTAAGACCATCTACATCTAATTCATAAATACCAGTTGCTCCAACCATTGTTCCATATTCACTATCGTTAATATAAAACTTTAAGTCTGGCGCACTTTGAATACCTAATTGTACTATTGGTGAATAATTTTTAAAAACATTTCCACTTACAAGAGCTGCGTAAGTAACTTCTTCTGGATAATTTCTAACATCATCTACACCATAGTACCTAAATTGTTTTACAAATTTAGCCATTTATTACTCCTCTCTCTCCGTTACAGAATTTTCTGGCGCCTTTGTCGCAGTAATAGACATTGTACCATTATATGACAAAGGGAAGGAAATTCTTGAAATAACATATTCACCATTGATATTAGCTTCTTCATCAAAAACGCTAATACGTCTATTAGGCTCTAAATAATAAATCGGTATGCTATTTACAGTAATACTTTCAGTACAATAAGAGTATTGATAAATTAATTCATCTATCTTATTCTTACAATCAATCCCTTGCGGCGAGATTGTAAACATATTGAAATTCTATACCTATAAATAATCATAGCCAATCTTTTTTTGATAGTCATTACTATCTTTTGCGTAAAAAATTATCTTTGGAGTATCTCTATAGTAAATAGATTTTATTGAAGTCTCATTAACTGCTTTCGGCCTATCTCCAACTGCTTGTGTTGTAAATTGTCTTAATTCTCCATCTCCAACTAAAAAATCAAACCAGAAGTTAAGAGTATATGGAGCATAGAATACGCTTTTATTCCAAAAACGCACTCTTTTTTCTTCATCAGTTAAATCTTCAGGGTCTTCTTCATATAAATAGAAGTCGCTTATTGCTTCATAATATGAAATAATCTATCTAGTTTCTTTTGGTAATTTTACTCCGGTATTACTTAAAGCAAAAGTGCTAATATGCTATTTTAAAGTGTAAGTATTTTTATTATTAACGGTTCTAATCGTACAATACTACATAATTAATCGTCTTAATAAAATACTGCCTGTTTTTTCATAAGCATCTATTAATTTCTATAATGAAAAAGCATTACTATCATAAATATAAGAATTATTTAAAGTTGGTTTATATTCTTCACTTGTTCTAACATAATCTTTAAATAATTTATATTTTGCTTGCGCTCGATTTAAATTAATTCTTGCTTGTTCGTAAGCTTCAACAACATCTGGGAAACCTTCTAAAGCCTAATCATAAAGCGTCTGTGCCTCTTGCCATGCGGTGTATGCGGTATCGGCCGCCGCACGTGCCTCGGCCTCTTGAGTTTTTAAAGTTGAAATAAATTCTTTCTAAACAACTCTCTAACTAGCAAGGCTAGATAAATCTGATTGAGCCGTATTCATATTCTACTAACTAACCTATAAAGCTTCTGTAAAAATAGCTTTCTGATTAAGATAAGGAGTTTCATCAGCTCTGGTCATTAGTCTCCCAAGTGTATCATTTATTCTCTAAATCTCACCATTATAATAATTAATGCCATTCTAACAATTAGGAATTGTTTCTTCTTCCAACTTTCTTATTTTAGCTTCTATTTTACTTAAATCTTCTTCTGTGGCAATTCTCTATTGCTAAATCATATCATAAATCTATTCAGCTTGATTATATATATTTCTTTTAGATGTGGCATCTTGTTTTAATGGCTACAGAACTTCTTCTGGGTCACCACTATCACTCATGACATATAATTCATAAGCTCTTTTAGCATCATCATATTCTTTCTATGCTCTAGCTATATCAACATTATTACTAATCATATAGCTATTTAATTTCTATGATGAAGATAAAAGTAAAGTAGATTTATCTATTAAAGTATAAGTTGGATTCTATGGGTCTTCAGAATCAATTTCTTTAATAAAATGTTGTAACTCGTGTCCAGCTCCTGAGCTAGTCGCATTTACATAATTAAACTAATCCATATAAGGATAAATTTCTCCTGAAGTATTATTTCCAATATAAGTATATAAATTTTCCATACTTACATTATCAATATCTCTTGTATAAAGTTTTCCTCTTTTAGCATAATTAAGAACTTCTTCATAATTATCTGTATTAATGTTATTATATTCAGTAAATGAAAAACCATCATCATCAGAAAGATAATACTAAACATTAGCATCACTATCATATAAAATACAAGTATCTGTTTTTATAGAATAAGGCCACAGTAATCTTTCTTTGGCTGTTCCTTTATATCTTTTAGCACTTTCAAATCTGTCTAATAAAAGAACTTTCTAACCAACAGGTTTATACATTCCTAAAATATAAATATCTTTTGTATTTGTTAAATCATCTATATATTTATAAGTTATTGGTTCTAACTCATATCCACCTTTTAGAAGGTCTTCTCGCTCTTCTCCAACACCATAAATTGGGTAATAAAGCTAACGCCAAAAACCTTCCATGTCAGTATAATACTATTCATATCCTGTTTTTCCATCAGGATATAATGGATAATTATTTTTAGCAATAGTTAAACTAAATTCATCTTTATGATTATATCTTCTATAATCTAAAGCCATTTGATAAATAAGTTCTCGCCAATCTATTTCAAAAATATATTTTCCCTCATAAGGGTCAACATATTCAATAACATCAGTTAACTCTTCAAATCTTCTTTCTCTCATATCTTCTGGAATTTCTGGAGAATAAGCATAACATTGATAATAAACTAATTTATCAGAAGCATCTTTACGTCCATAACTTAAAAAAATTCCACTAGCTTGCCCATTTAATAAATAATTAAGTTCTCTTATTTTAAATAATCTACCAGTGCCTTCATGTAATCCAGGACAATGAGTTAACATCCATTCCTAATCCTGATAATGCTCGTTACCATGTTCGTTTACATAAGTTTTTACCTCTAAAAATTCTCCATAAGTATGAACGCATGAACCATGTGTTTTAAAGTATTTATATTTTTTACCATTGGTTTTCTAATAAGTAAAAATTTCAATAGTATCTGTTGGTGAATTGAAAGAGCCACTAATAGGAATATCAGGATAATTATCTACCAAATAATCTCTATATGACTACATAGTACCTTTACCATTAGTACAATAATACTTCATTTCATGAGTAGGATGCTCATTGCCAGGGTATTCTCCCATTAAAATTTTATAGTATTTCGCCCAATCTTCAATCTCCCACCAATCATCATCATTTATACCAACATAATACTCTTCAGTTTTTGTAAAGTTTTCCATTTGGTCTAAAATATAATCTTTTTGAGTAATAGCTTTAGCGGCATTTTCTAATCCAATTTCTTCTGCGGTTAAAGTAGTCCAAACATGATTGCCATCATAACTAACATATTTAGTTGGCTTATTATCAATAGCATATCTCATATGGACTGGATATTCCTATCCATTAACTCCCGTGCGGACTCCCCATACAGTATAATCATTTCTTAAATTCATTAAGTTAGGAGAATTCTAAAAAGAAGAAATTAAAATACTGCCACTAAATTGATACATTGAATTACTTGCTAAAGCCAAACTTTCAACATATAATTCTCCATCACTAGTTCTATGTAATGGGGTCCATACGGTATTAACCAAAGATTTTTGTCTTTGAAATACAAATCGACCATCTAAATCATAGAAGTATTCAAATGCGCCCAGCATCTTCTTGATTTTGTCTAGCACAGAGGTGAAAGCATCTCCGATATTAGCAATCAAATCTCCAGCATATACTAATTCACAAATTCTATATCCAGCAGTCTAACCATATTCAATTTTTACTATATTTAAAACTGGCTCATTCTCACTTCCAGCAGGATTATTTAAACATATCGAACTAGGGTCATGATGTTCTCCAACTAAAGATTCTATGAGTTCTTTGAAGTGTTTTATATCTTTTATTTTTGTTTTTGTATATGTAGTATTTTGAGGATTCTCATTATTATTTTCCCAAATATAAGTATCCCCATCATGAGTATAATTAACATACTAATCTTTTATTGGGTCATAAAAAACATATAATGGAACATCATATTTATATTCCAGTAGTTCAAGTCCAACTTCATCTAAATCATTTATAATGATATTATAAAAAGGTTCATTAGCATAAGCGTGAACTGAATCCCAAATTATTTGTTTAATAGGATATTTTTGATTTGTTAATACTCCATTTTCATCAGTATAATCATAAGTTCCAAAATCTGTAGTCGCATTTATTGTACCGCCGACCTCTCCATTTAAAAGACACATTTTATCTTTTCCAGAAATAGAAATTGTATATGAAGAAGTATTTAATGTAGCACTAAATGTTCCTATAATATAAGTTCCCATTTTAAACCAAATAATTTCTGGATAAAAATCAAAATATCCTTTTCTAGAAACAGTATTTCTTAATCCTATCTCTAATTTAAATTTAGTATTTAATCCCCAATAATACTCATTGATATTTATATTATCTGTAACTAAAGTTAAAGAACAGGTTCGCCGCACGGCGCTGTTCCCATCAACATTGACCGAGCCTGTTGTAACCTGTCCTTCAATTTCTTCTAATGGGTTTTCATCCCAATCGAGAGAGATAATTCTGACATAAGTTGTCTTTTCTCTTGATTCATCTAATTCTTTTAAAAACGTTGAATCATATAACATAAATTATCCCCCCTACTATTCTTCTTGTTCTATAGCCTATTTTAAAAAGTTAATATAACTTGTATATAAATTATTATCAACAGCCTATTTCATCCATCCACTATTACTCTATAAAGCAGTTAAGTATTCTTCAGTTGGTAATTTATAATATATACTTGACTAATTAGTTTCTAAATAATTTTCAGTATCTTCTATAATATCAAAATAATCTTGCTTTTCTGCTCTCCATAAACTATAAGCTTCAGCCAACTCTGGATATTTCAAAGGTAACTCTTCTACCGAATAAGATATAATAGTCTTCTGAAATAAACAATCCGCAATTAACATTTTGCCAATAGCAAATTTAGAAATGTTTTCCATATTGGTAAATACATATCTTCCAATTGTTTCAAGATTAACATTATTATCTGGATGATTGAAATAGAAGAAATACATTTTTTCTCTTTGAATATCTTCATCAGTCCAGCCTAAATAATAGACATCATCAAAGTCTACATGTCTTGTATTTCCAGCTTCTCTATATCTATCGGGGTCATACATCTTCTTAATGATATCTCTGCCATCATAATACCTATAAGGCTCTTGATTTAAATCTTTATATACAATAAATGGCATAATCTCTCTTTCCCAAAGAGGGACATCATTTAACTAATCGTCTTTAACATACATTCTATAAATATCATTATCATCGGGTTTAATATAAACCTCTTGTATAGTTCTATTAAGAATTTTAATATGATAAAAGTTAGTTATAGATGTTCTTATATCTTCAATAGTTTCAACTATATTATCTGATGGTCCAATAAATTGAGCCATATCCATTTCTTCATCAAAGTTAGATATATAATTGAAATTATCTGTCGCATATATTGCGTAATATCCATAAGTTAGCATACCATCAAAATGCCCTGTGCCATTATTAGCATAAACTCCAAAAATATCATATACAGTATCTTCTGGAGTATCAATAATATAAACTGAAGTATCTCCAATTTCCACAAATTCTAATTTGCTAGTTGTAGAATTAGAATATCTAACAGCAACTATACTTCCAGGAGACATACCATCTATTTTTGTAAGATAAGTATTTCTTCTATGAGTAAGTCTATGCTCTTCTAATGTATTCATTTGTAAAGCTTCTAATTGTGCTGTAGTTGGCTTCTAACCGTAAGGGAATATAGACTCAACATCAGTGGCTGGTAATGTAATGAACTACATAACAGAAGATTCTAAATTAAGAGTTTTAAACATTCCAAGATTCTTTAATTTCTAAAAATCAACTTCTCCGATTTCATACGCAGTAGCTGTAAAAGTATGTAACATGCGGCCGGTCGGCGCATTTGGAGCTAGCGAAACGTTCAAAAGTCTAACCAAATAGTTTCCTTCTGTTGGAGACCTAAATAATTTAGCTTCTCCATTATTTAACCACTCTAAAACTTCTAATTTAAAATTACGTTCTGCTCGCATATTTTCTTGAGTAAGGTTAGTATCCCTAAATTCCATCGGGCCTAAATCATCGTGCAGCAAGAACAACTGCTATTCATCCATTAGATAGGAAATAAGACCAGAGATTGAAAACTCTTTATATTTAACATTTCCATTTCTAAAAATAAATGGATAACGCCCACCAATGGTGTCTGTTTTTGATTCTAAAATGTCATTCTTAAAAGATTGAACGTTAGGATTAAAACGCACCTTTAATTGACGCTCTCCATCATATAAAAACATATCTTCAAAATCTGCCATTACTGGGTCTGACAATATCCTATTAGAATGTAATCCTTTTGAATTAAATTGCTATATAGAATACTGATATTGAACTCCCTATTCAATGGTGAAATCTTTAAATAAATCTTTGGATGAAGATTCATTCTTTAAACTAAAAGTACACATCTCATCCCAAGTTTCATAATTATCTTTTGAACTTGTGCGGCTAATCTTAAAGCTACCAGAGGTTCCTTGTTCTGGCTGATTATCGGTTAGATAAACATGTATATAGCCCTCGTCAAAATTAAGTTCAGCGTGTAATTCCGCGTCTATAACTGGCCGCACAGTATCTTTTCTTCTAATTCTATAAGCGGGACTATAAACTTCTAAACCATTTATAGTGGTTACTTTATATTGAATTTTATATTCTTTATTAACTTTTAAAACTTTATTACAATAAAATTTATCTGATGATTCATAAGGCTAAACATCTGTCGCACTATTATGAATCTATTCTCCGCTTGTATAAAATACGTTTCCAGCTTCATCATAAACTGTAAAACAGTATGAGTATTCTTTTTCAGCAATATCTCTACCCTATTGACTATAATAACCAATATATTCAGTTCTGTCGATATTCATTCCAGATTTTTTCAATCCTTCAATTTCAACATCTGGGGTAGTAGTGTATTTAGTTACTCCAACATCGGAATAATATCCCACCTAATCATTATTATCAATATATGCTATTTGAATCTTATAAAAAAGACCTTCTTCCAATGACTCGAAGAAGGTCTTATTTGTTAATTTATTTGTCTATGTTAAATCAAATTCAGCATACCACATTCCTGTTTTTTCATCTAATCCTATCGTATCAGTTGTCATTGTAACAACCCATTCATTAGTAGATGTAGTCATCATTTTACAAGAAATATGTTTTTGACTTTTTTCATAATCAGCGCCGCTTACCGCTCTGTTATGGCGGAACGGCACTTTAAGTACCGTTCCACTAAAAGCAGGGACTTTACCATCGATGTATGGAGGATGTAATTTTCCCGCCATAATTAATTACTCCTCTTCATCAATCATAAATAATAATGCTTGCATTTGAGCAGCAGTTAATTCCACATCTCCAAAATCCTCTAATTTTACTTTATAAATTTTAACGTCTTGAAGTATGTCGAACAAATCTTTTAATTCTTTAGAAGCTTGTTCTACTTTATCTTCTGGAACAGTATATTGCTGTCCGCTAGCGTCTAAAGTTCCATACTTCTTTGCGATTTCTATTCTTTTTTCCTCAATTTCTTGAGCTAATGTAAAAAGTTCTTTGATATTTTTTTGTAAATAAAAATTTACCTTAATAGGAAATTTTTGATTTTCATCACTAAAATTCATGCTTAAGTTATTGCTGTAGTCATAAATTTCGTTATTAGTTAAAGTCATAAGCATAACTTTAATCCTCCTTTTACTCTTGTGATAATTTTAATTATTAAAAATTTAACGCGCAACCAAACCCCAAATCCTCTTAAATTTTTAATAATTTAATTTTCAGTCCATATGTCATCATAATTATAAGTGTAGCTATCTGTTCCATCAAATAATGGCAAATTAGCACTTGAAGTATCGGCATTAATCATTGTAATTGGAGTATTCCCAGTATAAGTTGTTTCATCACCGCCTCCAGTTGTAGTAAAAGTATAATTATTTAAACCTTTATTAACTCCTGAAAGAACAACTCCATTAGCTGTAGTAATGGCTGTAAATGAAGCTTCTTTAGTTACATAAGTATTATATCCAACTATTTCATCATGATAGTCATAATAACTATATGATATTTGGCCTTGAACGTTTAAATTAACATTTTGACCAAGCCAACCAAAACAATAAGCTTGAATATATTCAATTGGAACATTAATTGTTCTATCTACATATTCTTGCCATGTACTTACAATTACTTCATGATACCCAGGATCAATACCAGATCCTGCCCAAGAATCATTAAAATAAGCAGTTACAGAAGAATAATCCCAATATGAGTAATCAGCACTAACAGGATAAGATTGAGTTCCATTATGTACCCATATAAGACTACTTGTACCCATAGCCTAATTTACCGCATCCTATACAGCTCTACCTGTTACAGTAGCTGGAACTGTTCCAGTATAAGTTGATTGCTACAGATTCTATACCATGGCATGTTGCGCGACCACCTTAAACCCCACCGGCACTGTAATGGTTTTCCATCCAGCAGGTATACCAGCAAGGGATAACGTTTGTATATCTAAATCTCCTCTTATTTTTCCATTAAAAACATCTATCTCTAATCCAGAACCATCATTATTAGTGCGTCCTTGATAACTATTAGATACTTGTTTATAATTCGGAGACCTTAAAACATATTCAAATGTGCTACCTTTTTTACCTATATATAATCCATCCTAGTCTCCAGAAGGATAAGTTTCACTTCCAGAATAATTATAATGAATCTAAATAAATGGATCTCCACTAGCTTTCATTGTTAGCTGTGAACCTAACCACTAACCAGAAGTAGTCCAAGCATTTAAATCTAAATTATAACTTTTAATTTTACCATCGGCCAAATTAATATGAGTTCCTGATGTATTATCAATATAATTCGCTGATTGTAAAATTTGTGAATTATTAGTAAAATCTATTAAAGGTTTAACATTAGGATATAAATAAGTTTTATCTTTTAATAAATAAGTTCCTCTTGTTTCAGAATAAACATCACCAGGCTCCATACTGGCAAAAGTTGTTGTCCTATAAACATTATTACCTAAATTACGATAATAAGTTCTATCAGTCGGAAGCTCATCACCCGACTCATATGGAGTAACTAAAACAATTGGACTATTAGCAGTTATTTTTGCTAAATAATAATCATCATAATCTACAGACATTTCAGTTGTTGTAACTGGCACATAAGTAGAATTTTGTAATTCATAATACTAATATGTGTCATCAAATTCAATATCTGCGGCAGATACAAATTCTATATCTTGCGGCTATAATAACTAATCTATGATATTCAATGGAGTGAATAATCGTAGCTCTGATTTTCTAGCATGCATAATTCTTAAGTATGGACTCTTGTCTGTTCCATTATTAGAAATATAAATGCCAGATCTATAATTATTATTTGCCACATTAGTAACTTCAGCATCAATTATGAAATTATTATAAGCTTTAATACTACCATCCATAAGGTCAAGCTTCATACCAGTTTTACTATCAGGGTTATAATTTGGACTCTATATAATAAAACTATTTGGAGTTGCCTTAAGCAAATCTGAATCATATCCTTTATTAGAATCTTTACAATAGATTTCCAAGAATGGGTCAGAATCACTTTCTGGCAATTTCATCCATATGAAACTATCCTTATATCTATTACCTTCTCTTGTATAAACAGCCTTGAAATCAAAGCTGTTATTCATAATAATCTTACCTTCTACAAGGTCAATTTCTACGCCTTCGCCATCATTATCCCAATTCTATGATCTAATAAAGAACTGTGAATTAGAAACATACATTAAATCAGTATCAATAACCTATGTTCCAGGTTGATGGCTTTCATTTTCATTAAATCTATTATAATGAATTTGTAAATAAGGCTCTCCATTACTTCTCATTCTGAAATAAGAGCCTTTATTCAAACTAGTCTAATCTGAATTTGTTGCCTTTAAATTAAAATTATAACTATTAATATGCCCTGTCTTTAAATCAATTTCTGTTCCAGAACCATCATCACTTTGTTTATAATCTTGTGAACGTAATACAAATTCATTTTTACTAATTTTTAATAAGTCTTTTGCGGCGATGCCTTTAGCAACATCTCCACCATAATGAACTACAAAATATGGTCTACTGCCATTTCCTTCACTATTAAGACATACATAATTAGTTCCATCATTACTAACAGCATTAAGTGAAAAATCATAAGCAATTAAATTACCATTTTGTAAATCAAATTTAACTCCTTGGCCGGCTCTGAAGCCATTTGCGGCGGATCCTCCGCGATAATTGTCTGTCTATAAGTAGTATTCATTTAATCCAATCTTGACTAAAGATTTTGATTCTTTTATTGGTGAGATATAATAATACATTGCTGTATCATAATCTTCTTTTCTCAACATCTTTAAAGCAAGACAGCTATGGAAATTAGGTTCATCAGGTTTAGCATAAAATAAGAAATCATCATTACTCTTATCTGTTGTGCTAGTTGAATTATCCTAAATACCTCTTTGAATCTTTACTTTAGAATTAGCAATCGCCGCACTCAACGCTTCTATTGTTTCATAAGAATAATTGCCTCGATCGGGGTTACCAATCTCATTTAAAACAATTTCTTTTTTAGTATCAATATCAGCTATTAAGTTTATATTAAAATTAGGCCAAACCTTACGAGCAGCATTACCAGTTATAACTGGAGCTTTTGGATAATCTTCAACACCAAGTCTTTCATCTTTTGATATATAAAAAATCTTATTATCTGAAATTGTTCCAGTGATTAAGAAATAATCATTGAAATGGAATATCTTATCATTAATTTCAGTTAAATTCTATGAATCTTTTAATGTGTCATAATTATGTTCGGCATCTCCATAGCTATAAACATTTTCAGCTAAAGTGCTATTATAATTATCTCCGCTACCAAATATATCATTAAAACTTTTACTTGGTGGTTGGTCTCCTGTAAGACCTATTGGCACAAAGAACTCTAAAGGAGTATCATTCTATAAATAATGAGCTTTAATATCGTTATATATTGTTTGTAAAGAGCGAGTAGTTTGAGTAGAAAGCCCAACCGCCTATGAATATATAAATGATTTACCATTTTCTATATTATAATAATTTTTAAGGAAATTGGCTATCTATGTTGTATCTCTGTAATAATCAACATTATTCCAGAAGTCTAATCTCAAAGAACTTAAACTCTTACTTCCTATTGATGTTTCACCATCAATGTTTTTAGTAATATATATAGCATTTTTATTATAAAACTCTGTTGGTGATTTTATCTCCAAATATGGAGAATTAGCAGAAATAGTAACTCTACTACCAGAAGGAGTATAAAGTAAAGTATTTTCAACTCCATTAACTTCATTATTGTCCCAATACTCTGGATGACTATAATGTTCTCCTACTGCCGCTATTAAAGCTTCTCTTTTAGCTGCTTCTGAAAGACTAGTGTCATTCATAATAGCTCTAGCTTTAGTAAATGTTTGTCTAGTATGGTCGATATAAGAACCTCGAATATCAATAATACCATCATCAAGGTCTATCTACATACCAGTCGGTGTTAAAGCATTCTTCTCACCATAAGACATGCTCTAAATAACACCACTATTACCATTAAATTCTATTCTGCCGCGGCCAGCTTTTCCGATGAAAGCCGTGCCATCTGTTTTAAATGCGAATGACTATTCACCATGGTTGAAGCCAAATAAACCTTCGTCGGTAGCTGAATCTAAAGTCTTTTCAGCGACTTCTCCCATCAGGACGCCAGAAAAAGTATTATCATCTTCCTTTTTACCAGCTCCTACCATTGCTGACATTATTATACCATTTTTTTCATCAATTGTCAATTCTCCATCCCAAGAATTTAACATTGGTGAAGCATATCTATTTTGTAATAACACAATTGGCTATACATAAAGCCAACGCTCATTATTGCCGCTTCCAGTTGAAGCAATTACATAACAGACATAATTATTATCAGATAAGAACATAGTCGGCACTTGTAATGAATACTTATCAATGCCTAAATTCTTATCATAATCCTTTTTCAGCTTTGGCATATAATCTCGAATTAGTGTTGTAGTAGGCTCATCTCTTCGCTCTGATAAATAACCAATTTTCCATTCAACATTATCTACTGGTAAATTAGTATTAGCATCATATAAAACAAAAGGATTTGAATAATAAACAGGAGAAGTTCCCATTGAATTATAAACAACTGTTGTTGGGCCTTCAATATAATAATCTCCTGCGGCCCACGGCACTGGATAAAAAGCTTTTAACTTTATAGTCTTTACAATATCTTGAGTATCAGACTCTCTATCCGTATCGGCACTGCCTTTATCATTATTTCTTTGATTATATTTTAATTGCGAATAATTTAAATCAATGTTAATTTCCGCATTTAAAACACCATATTTATAATAATTTAAATTTCTATGATTAAATAATTGTGTAAAATAATAATAAGTTTTAGCTGGATTAAACCCTGTAATTTCTCCAGCACTCTTATAATTTCTTACACCTTCATTAAATTTAATATCTTGAATATAAGGTTCTATAATACTCTTTAACTAAAGTAATATATTAACTATAGTAAAAGTATTATCTTCTCTAATAAAGTCATAATCTAATTTTGTCTCTTGAATCTTTTTATCTCTTATATAAGGTAAAAGAGTTTTATATATTAAATCATGAACTTGTAATTCATCTTCTTCAGCATCAGCTTCTTCTTCATAAGGTTCTGAAGTATATTCTGTATTATCCTAATCAACAAACTTATCATCTAATATAGCCATATCTTCTTCTGAAACAGATAATTCTTCTAAAATTAAATCTCTATCTAAAACGATATGAGCTACATAAGAAATGATATCTTCTTCTTCCTCATCTTCATTTTCTTCAATTAATTGTTCTACATAACTATTAGCAATATACTTTTGTATATCATCTATAGGAACATATTTTTGAAGTTTAATATAAGGAGTTAATATAGCTAACACTCTATTTATTACTGTGTTCTATGCGTTATTAGCTGCGCTAACAGTATTGTAAGTTCCAGACCATTCTGTATGTTCTATGTCAGGGAATCTCACATCTAGTGCCGCTATACTTTCTTCAGTTAATGGATAAGTTTTTAAAATTGTTTCTCTATCTAAAGTGATTGTAACTTTTATTTCTAATGGACTATCATTTAAACGCAATACTTCAATATCAAGATAATCAATAACGTCATCTTGATTAACATGAATGTTACGCATTACATCATCTTCAGTTAAAGTTCCACTTAAAATAGTTTTAACTTTATTTATATCTGTAGAAGATAATCCTAAAGTATCATAAGAAGAATGATTCATATAAATCTTTGTTACATTATTTTCTTCTTGTTCTAAAATATAATCATCATAATCACTTTCTAATACATCATATTTTTCTAAAGTGTAATAACCTTTTCTGGTTGGTTCTACAGCCGGAGTATTTAGTTTAGCTCCAATAAATGGGTCAAACTCTTCAGCCTATACCCAATCCCATTCTGGGTCATAGAATAAGCTTTGTTTTACACCAATAAGAATATCACTTGTCCCCGCCGCAATCAACGGGTCTTCAAAGTAATACTCAAGTTCATCATCTTCACCAATAGTAGTAACTAATAACTAGTCGGGCTAATCTAAATGATAAATAATTGCGGCGGTCTTATCTTCCATTAAATCGCCATTATGGTCGTATAAACCAAGGCTTAATTCTAATGGTTTAAAATCCTATACCGCAGATTGGAATCCACTTGGTGTAATAACTAAACTATAATCTGTTCCACTTGTTCCATATGAAGAAAATATAAACATCTATTCAGCTTCATAAACTGTAGTATCATTTCTAACAACTTTACATTTTATAACATTGTTTGTTGCTGTTGGTAAATAATAATCTTTAATATAGTAAGAAAATTCTGTGCTTTCTACGTCTAATTTATCTTCGCCTTCATCATTAATATATGAAGTAATATCTTTGTAGAACATGGCATAGTTTTTAACATCTTCTGTATAATACTTACTATAAGGTTCAGCTGGTTGAATAAAATCTAATGCTCCAACAGCAGCATAAGTATTCTCTTCAGCTTGTCTAACTTTTAAACTAAACAATGCTGAATTGACTGCGGCCGTAGCTAAAAGCTCATAACTATCTTCAGCCTCATCAGAATCATTAATCGCATCTCTATAATTCTTTAAAGCTGTGAATAAAACATTATCAATTTCTTCTTGAGAGAAATTAAATTCAGCTAAATCATCTTGAATATGTTGAGAATTATTACGAGCGATATCTAGAACTTTATCTATTTCTTCTGGTAAAATGTTAATGTTTTGTTTAGCTAATCTTACCAATCTATCAGCTTCTGTATAATTTGGAACGAAATATCCAAATCCATCTTTAATTAATTCTTCAACATTATAAGTAAGCATTGTTCCAGTAGTAGGAACAAACCAGTAAATGCGGCAGCCGCTTCGTAGGATCTCATCGTCTAGCTATCTCGTCTTATATCTAGCTCGAATCTTTCTTTTCTTGAACTTCTCGGCGCCATTAACAAGATAATTATTTACCCCATAAAGTTGATATGTTGATTTACTATGATAAGTATCTTCCTTAATTATATTTCCTCTATAATCTTGTTCTTCATCTGTTAAAGATAAATATAATCCATTTAAAATAGCTGCTGTATCTTCATCTTCAACAGGCTAATCATTAGTAAATACTAAAATGTTACTCTTAAAAATCTAATGATTGAAAATCAGAATTGCCTAAATACGGTCTTCCTTTTGTGTCCTTAAGCCTACCCTCAAGGCGACTGAAGGCTAGGTCGGCCGCACATCAAAATACTTATTTTTATCTTCATCTTCAAAATAAGTATCGGGCAATCCCATATTATCATATTCAGTAATACGCTCCCAACCTTGTGGTTGATAATACTCATTGGGAGAACTGTATCCTTCTTTATATCTATACCAATAAATACAATACCTATTAGAATAGGTATCCATAAAATTGTTATATCTACTATAGTAACTTAAATCTGTGATAATTTCATTATGAGCGAAATCATCTTCAGCTTGAAGCACTATCTTTTTAAGTTCTTTTATTATGTCTCCAGCATTATCTAGTCCTTCGACGCATTCATTAATTAATTTATCATGTGCTGTTTTCCATAGTTCAAAAACTTTGCCCTAACCTCTCGGACAAACAGAACCTAAATACTCGAAGAACTAAATTGCTTCTCCATTTACTTCAGTTCCAGTAACTGATTTAGAATTGACATAACATAATATCTAATTCTTTAATACACTAATAATTTCACTTAAACCACCAATTAAAGTATTTACCCTTAATTCCGGTGGTTTTCTTTTGGTTATATACCAAGTTCCGAAATACTATAAAATATCAATAAGTTTTGGCATAAAACCATCAGAATCAGAATCATCCATTAAAACAGTTAACCGGTCTAAAATCTAGTTATACTGTCCGCCATTTCTAGTTAATTCCTAAAGTTTCTCTTGCGCTCCGCTCGGATCTTTTAAATAACTAGAAACGTCACTAACTAAATTAGTATAATAATTATTAGCATCTTGAGATAATTTTATATGTATTCTTTCTAATATCTCTTTTATCTATAGTCCATAATCATAAGCTTGATATAATTCTAAAACTGGAGGAATGTTATAATCATTAAAATCATTCTCCATAATTTTAGACCCAGCTTCATAAACTTTTAACTATTCTCTATAATAATCTTCTTTATAATTTTTTCCAGTATGTTCGGCATCTATGTCACTTTCATAGTAATCATAAATACCATCAGAATAACCTATATATTTATCATTCTATCCTTTATTAAACCAAATAGGAATAATTGTTTTCGTATTATAAGCAACTTCTTCTGGTCCAATTAATGATAAATCATAGTTTAAATGGTCGCTTGTATAAATTGCGAATGTATTATCATCAGCTTTTGTTGTATCTATACCAAAGTAAAGCTCTAAATTATCAACTCTTATATTATTATAATCATCATTAATCTCTTCTCCGTTTAAAGGAGTAGGTATTAGAACTCTATCATTATTAGCATTATCATAATAATAAAAATCACTACTCTAATATAAATACACTTCTATAGTTTCGATATTTCCTAAATTAGAAATGTTAATCTTCTAGTTCTACTACATTGATGATAAAAAATAATAAGGATTACCTGAAAAATCAGTGCTATCTAATACAAATCTATACAAATTACTTGTATTACCATTATTAGTGTCTTTTGCTTTAATCTAAAAGATTAAACCATAAGTGCCACTAACAACATCATAGCTTTGACCTAACGCACAAGTAAATCCAACTTTGACAGCTAATGTATCAAAAATAGAATTATTTTTTATCATGCTATCATTCGCAATGGTTAAATCCCGTCCCCAAATACACCTTGGCGCACCAGGAGGATGCTAATCCACCATATAATTTCCTTGCTCATCAACTAAATCTGTTCTTGGTTCTGTGCGGCCATTAGCTAAAATTGTATTAAGAGATAAATTATTATTATCTTTTAATAAATCTTCCGAGACTAAAATCACCTAATCTAAAACTGGACTATAAGTAATTGGATTCTTTTCATTATCCGCTGTGTATTTACTTATAATCAATTTATTCTAGGTAAAGTCTCCTTTGGGAACAGTTACATAGACATGATCGCCTGCTACATATGTAGTATTTTCACTATAGGCATCAAAATCAATTGACCCATCGTTAACAACATAATGCCCATTCATAGCATCGCCATCATTAACGATGACACCTAAAATAGTTTTATCATACTCAAGTTCTTCTAATTTCTTACTTATTAGAATATCCGCAGACTTTAGTATCGCATTATTAATTTCTGCCATGTAACTTTTACTCCTTTCTCTCATTATCTATATTTTTTAAAAAACCGTTATTCTTTTTTATCTTAAATTGGCCAAAATAAAAACAAGGGGAAATGTATAATACATTTCCCCTTTTATATTATTTATTTTCTATAAGCATATTGAGAAGCTTCATTAATCAACATTTCAAATGCGGCTTCAATTTCATTTCTATCAGATACAGCTGGGAAATCAGCAGTGATATGAACACTTTGTTCTATCTATGTTGCTGCTCCAGATTGAACTCCAATAGCTGAAATGTTACCAGTAGATACTTCAGTAGCTTTAGCATTTAAATCAATCATATGCGCGATATCTCTAACTATATTAACCGCAGTTAATAAATTATCAGTATCCATTTGATTTAATACAATTTCTTTCTGATGTAATACTGCCAGTCTTCCGCCGTTGCCATTCCAGTCACCTGTATATCCACCTGTGTCAAAATACTTCATGTGGTATTGCTTCAATCCCTCTTGTTCTTCAGGTTCTACGGTGATTTGGCCGGCCGCAATCTTATTAAGATAACTCTGAACCATTTGGCCCATTCCAGCACCAAGTTTCTTATCAATTAATCCACCTGTTCCAGTAGACCAAGCCCAACCAGTTCTGTTACTACCATCATCATCCCAAGTCCACATATCTTTAGCAACAGCTAATGCTAATGCTGGACCGGTAAGTTTTTCGCCTTGAGTATCAGTTCGTGCGGCTCTACCTTTCTCAGTTCCATTATCATTGGCATCGGGCGCACTTATAAGATTGTTAAGTTTTTGTATTGACTCAATAAGTGTTTCATTCTTACCAATTATCTCATCCAATCCTTTAGCGTATTTAGTAATCCATTCATCGGTGCGCTCAATTAATGTTTTAAATTCTTCATCGGCTTCATCAGCGAAATCAGAAAAAGCAACTTGAGCTTCTTCGGCTTTGTCAATCATCTAATCCATATCTTCACTTGCGTCCGCCGCAAACGAATTAATAGATGTTCCAGCAGCCTACATTGTGGATTCTGTGCGCTCTTTCCAAATTTGATATTCTTCAGTCATCTCTTGGACTGCTTGAGCAGCGACATCAGCAGAATTTTTAGCATATTCATTCACTGTGTCATATCCAAGTTTTTGACCTAATAATGTCTCATTGAAATTATCAACATATTCTTCTTCATCGGCAAGTCTGTAACCATTTTGAGCCTTATTATGTTCAGTATAAGCTTCATTAGCCGCCATCTTTTGAGCGGTAAAATCAGAATACCATTTCCAATCCTCATTATATAATTTATTGTTATTATCGAGGACTTTATTCATTTCATCAGAATAATAAGCTAACTAATCAGCATGCCAAGCTTCAAGTTCTTGTAATGCTTGTTCTTTCTATTCAGCACTTAACTCAAGGTCATTATTGATATCAGCCATCTTGTCATAGTATTTATCTTCTAAATCGACAAGTTCATCTTGTAAATCATTAATGTATTCAGCATTAGCTTGCTACATAGCAAACAACTTATCTTCATAATTCTATTCAGCGGCTTCAACATTTTCTTGATTTGCCGTATAAATATAAGACCAATCACCTTGAGCGTTTTTACTTAATCTAACAATATCTTTAACATTTTGAGCTTCTTCTAATTGTAATCTAGCTAATGTTAATTCATATTGTTTTCTCGCATTATCTAAATCATATTGACTAATTTTTCCGCTATCTTCTTCTAATTTATTAATTTCTTTTTGTAAATCTCTTAAAGCTTCTTTGTTCTTTAAATTATCTGTGTCATTAATAGATTTATTTATATCTCTATTTAATTTACTTAATTCATAAATTTCTTTATAAACTGGAACATAATTATCAGCAGCTTCTTTAGAATAATCTAAAGCGTCTTGTAAAGTCTACCAAGTGAAATTAAAGATTGGACTAGCTAATTTATCTAAAGCATCATCTTTAATATCATCTATATTCTTTTGGAAAGCATCTGTAATTGACCTTAATGCTTCTTCCCATTTATCATAGAAAGTAGAAGTGGCGTCATCAATCATATCTTCAATTCTTTCCATCTCGCCTTTAAGAGCTTCAGCTGTGCTTGTTGCGCCAATTTCAAGAGCATGTTGATATTCTTCGGCAGTTCTATCATAAGCCTCTTTTAAGGATTGTAATTCTCTTCTAGCATTTCTTACTTCCATATTCTAGGCTTGAATTTCTTGGCCTTCCATTTGTTGCTCTAACTCTTTAGTAATACCAAGCAAATCTTTACCAACAATATCAACAACTTCTTTATAATGTTGAATTCCTTCTATTGCTCTCTCTATTGGTTTAGCAACTCTTTCCATTTTATCTAGAGTATTTTCCCAGAAATTTCCAACATTTTCAGCGACAGCCTAAATGTTATCCATTATTTCTTGGTTTTTATCTACTAATTGCTCTTGCCAATCAAAAATTTGAGATAATTCTTCAGCCGGCATTGTAGATAAAATTTCTCTATCTTCAATAGTTGTTTTATTATTTTCAACTCTCTAAATAAGTTTTTCTATTTCATCGGCGGCAAGCTAATTTCCATATTTATCTCTATATTTATCAGTTAAATAATGACGAAGAGTATTATCAATTCCAGTATTTATAGTAGCAACTTCATTAATTAAAGTTTTAGATTCCTAACCAAGATATTTCAGTATTTCAGCATTTTGATTTAATGTACTATTAAACTCTTTACTCTTATTTATTAAATAATCAAAATATGATTTAGATCTATCATCAAATTCTAATCTATATTCGACTTGATGTATATTATCTTCTGTTTTTAATAAGTATTTTCTAATTTCCTAATCATTAATTTCAACATCTAAATCCATTGTTAATTGAAGAGTTTCTTCATATTGATCTAAAGCATCTTGGAAAGCTTGCCACTATTCTTCAGCAGCTTTAAGAGCTTCTTTATCGGCATCTTCTTGAGCGCTAGCATTATATCTCATAATAGCTTGATTATATTTAGCTAAATTATCTTGCCATAATTTATCATAATTAAGAATTTCGCCGTCTTTATTAAGAACTAAATCTCCATATTGCTATAAAGCTTGTTTATCATAAGCAAGCCAATTCTTTGCTTCTTCTAATTTTTCTTTATTTAATTCAATAGTGGTTTGTAAATCTTTAATCTCTTGTAAAGCGGCTTCATGTTTAGCTTTCCCCTCTTGTTCTTCTTTTCTCTTTCCAGCCTCATCTAATCTTCTATTCTAATCAGTTAATTTAGCATTAATAACATGGTAACGTTCTGATTTGTCAGTAGCAGCTTTTTTGACTTCTTTTTTACCGCCACCGCCTCCTCCTTTGCCGCCGCCTCCGCCACCTTTTCCTCCTCCACCACCGGGAGCAGAATTCTTATGAGAGGTTCCTATATTACCACCAGCAGATTTATGAGCGTTGCTTAATTGGATGGCTTGAGCGGTTGTCTATTTAGTCGCAGAATCTGATTTTCTTCTAGGAGAAACTGTTTTATGCCATTCTACCATAGTAGTATCAACTGGAGTCGGTCTTTTTGCGCCATCTTCCATGACCATAGCCTACATATGACGTGTTACTGGATATGCTTGTTCATCAAATTCGGTATCTTCTTCAGTATCTGTATTTTCAGCTTGAACTTCATTAATTTGAGCATCAATACTACCAGCAGCAACAATAGCATCACCATTTTCTCCGACAATAGTAGCAGCTTGACCCGAAGCATCTACTAAATCTTCCATTGCTCCTGTAAAAGGAGTAACATCACAATCAATACCAAAACCAGATAACATTGTTTCAATTTCGCCTGCTGTCATACCAGCTTCTAAAGCGGCTTGCGCTAATTTGGCAGCAAACTACATTGTATCAACGTCAAGAACAGCCCCATCTGACAAGTGGGCTAATTTATCTTTAAAAGCATCTAGTGCAGGATCATCAGCTAAACCTAAAGCTTCAGCACGAGCATCAATGAAAGCATCTCTAATATTTTGAATAGCATCAGCATCACCCATTGCGGCTTTTTCAAAATCTTCTGGATTAATAGCCTCAACTAAATTAACATCAATAAATTCTTCAGCAGTATCTAACAAGCCGGCAAGAGTTTTTCTTAATTTAGCGCCATTACCAACCATTAAAACTTGAGCTTTTCCGGCTTCTTCTGTTTCTTTAGCAACATCTTCAAGAACTTCTTTATATTTGTCATAATTGTCATATAAGTCTTCAACAGCGTCTTGTAATCTCATATAACGAGTTGCGGCATCAGCAGCAGCTTCAGCATTTGCTTCTAAAGCTACTTCACCTTCTTTTAAATGCTCCCATGGCGTTTCTTCAATCTCTTCATTTAACTAATCAAAAATTTCAGCCATGCTTTCCATATCGTTAGCATCATAACCATATTCTTGAGCACTTTCCGCTGATAAAAGTGATTGCCTTAAATCATCTTCTGCGGCCAATATAGTTTCTTCATTTCCAGATTTTAAAGCTTCATTATATTTATTAATCTCTTGAGTACAAGTATCAAAACCATTAGCAAGTTCAATTAATTTTTGAGCCATTATATCATAGCTTACTTCAACATCATCCCAAATAGCTTCAGCCATAGCGGTTTTAAGCTCATCAAAAGATTGAGCAGCTAACACGGCTTCTGTATACATTATACGAAGTTGGTTTGAAAACTCTTCAGTATATCTACCAACATTTATTCCACTTTCTGATAAAGAATTCTATAAATTATATAAATCTTCTATTGAAGTAGCAGTAGAATATAAAGCTTCAACACTTTCTTGTTGTTGCTTTTGTTCTTCATCAATAGTAGCGCCTAACTGTTGAAAAGCAGGAATGGCATTTTTTACAGCTTCAGTTATTTCATTTATAGTTGTAGCACTAGTTGGAGAATTTATCCATCTATTGAAATCATCTTCATTATAATTACCCATAGATTTAATAAATCCCAATTGAGCGTTAACTTTTTTTATGTCAATACCATGGCTATCTGCAGGTGTGCTTAATTCTTCTAAATCATAATTACCCATACTAGCCAAAGCTTGAGCATGCTATCGACGATTGCCAGCTTCACTGTCTCTACCTGATACAATATTATTTATTAAGTCTTCTCTCTATTTACCCATTACAAGATTATAAAAATCTTCAGCATCTTTGGTTAATTTATAAGTACCATCTGCCATATAGGTAAAATAATCGTCATATCCTTCGCCTAATTTAGCAAAATCATCAGCAGAAATTGTATCACCAAATGAATCAAGTCCTTGTAATATTTTTATAATTTCAGCTTGATGATTTCTAAATCCTTCCATGTCAATATGTTCAATTTGTCCAACACTTTGACGTATTATTTCAATAAAATTTTTTAAATTTTCTGGAATAGGTATATCTTGAGCATTTAACTAATCTATAATCTATTCTTCAATATTCCAATCACTCCACTTAACTCCAGATATAATATCTAAAAAAGCAGATTGACTTTTTTCATCAATAGTCTTAAATATATCAGTAAAAGCTTGTAAACCTTTTTTCCCACTAATATTAAATACTTCCTAATAAGTATCAGCTATTTTTTGTGCTTCATTAGTAGATTTAGCATATAATTCTAAAGTCTCTTCATAAGCTTTTCTAGGAGTTTCTGTTAATTTTTGACCAATAAGTTCAAAATTTTCTAAAGTCTCTTCAGCATTTTGTTCTATTAATCGTAAAAGATCAGTGGCTGACATTCCTATAAGATCTGCTATTGCTTTAATATCATCTAATGTAGCACCACCTAAAGCATCACCTATAGTGTTTGTATACATCGTTACGCCATGGCCATAACCTTTATCATTTATACCTTTTGTTATATTTGATAATTGCTCCTAGGTTAATCCATTAAGATAATCTCCTGTACTATAATTCCCATAGGCATCTTTACTACCTATAATAGCTGCTGCGAAATTCTATGCTGGCTACTTCATTCCATTGAATACTTCTGCCACTTTTTCAGCAGCAACTCCAAGGCCATCCATAGCTTCACTTGCCGCGATAACACGAATCATAGCCTCTTCTGTCATTTCAATTTCTTTTTCACCATTATTAAAAGCATATCTTCTATTGCCATCACTACCTTTAACAGCATCACCCTATAAAGTGTAAAGTGTAGTCGCCCGATCTTCTCCTATAGCTTTTAAATATCTATTCCAAATAGAATCTATATTACTTTCTAAATCAGATTTTCTCTCCCAAGAAGAATATTCATGACTCTACTCAATCGCTTGAGCAAATAATTCTTCGTAAACAGTCGAATAGTCTCCTCCAATTGAAGTTATAATAGCATTCTATATATTTTCATCTAAATTATCATATTTTCCTTTAATAGCCTATGAAGCAACAATTTCACTTGTGGTTTTTAATTCTTCAGCAACATTTAAACTTTCTTCTCCTACGTTTTTAATTGATCTTATAAAAGAATTTAAATTAAATTCTTCAGAATCTATAAGCCTATTATATTGAGTGTCAACCCAATCTGAAAAACCATCGCCAAAATTATTTTGAATATCATTTAAATTGGTTTCAATACTATTTAATATATGTTCTTTTATTTCATCTGAAGTCATACCCATATAATCTTGAGCATTAGTAACAATATCTCTTATTACTTCATTAAACTATATTCTAAACTAATCTATTTGATCTCCATCAACATAATTTGCATATACACTATTTGTTTCTGCCACTTGAGAAATATCTTTTTCATATTGTGCTCTATGCGCCTAAGCATTAGCAGAAATAGAAGCAGCTTGTAAATGTTCGGCAGCACTATCAACTTGCTTAAGAATTTCTTCAATATTATTAATAACAAGCTGTCCATTTTCTCGAGAAATATCCATAAGTCCAACTAAATCAGGATATTCCTACATAATTTCTAAAACTTTATTATTAACTTCTTCTAAAGCATCTTTCCATTCTTGAGTGCCTTTTTTACAATTATTTAATTTTTCTACAACAGAATCATATCCATCAAAAGCAGAACGTAAAGCTTCAGCTTTCTATTTTGCCTATTCAGCTTGCTCTCCTATTTCTTTTGCAGCTTCAGCAGATTTTTTCGCAGCAATAGTATATTGGTCTTGAGCTGTAGCAATTTTTACAATTGCATATATTATAGCAGCTGCCGCTCCTATAATCAATAAAATATGCCCCATAGCTAAACTAGTCGCATGTCCAAAAATAGTAACAGTTTGCGTTAAACTTCCAATAGCAGGAATAACAGAATTTATAACCATAGGGCCTACCATTCCAAGAGTCATTAATAATTGAGTTATTTTCTAACCAGTTGGAACTGATTCATCACCTAATGTTTTTATCAATCCAGTTACTTGTGTAATTATCATAGCACTAGACATCATTAAACTAAAAGATTTTGATATTGCTTGTCCAAAAGATATCTATGCTTTTGAATTTTCTTCAATTTTAGCTTTTAAAGAATCTAAAATACCAAGTGTTTTGGTTTTTTCACTATTCCCTTCTGCTTCAGCATTTTTTGATTCCCTTACAGCCGCCATATATCTTTCTACTTGAGCAGTAATTCCAGGATATTTCTATTCTAAAACACTTAACGATTCTTGTATACTAGCTTCAGCATTAGCCATTTTTTGATTAGTTTCTTGAAGCTAAACATCTAAATCTGCTATGTCTGCTTTTATTTTTTGAAAAGCAGCTCCTTTGTCTTGATTTCTAGTAGCACTAAAAAATTGTTCTAAATGTACTTTTAATTTATCAGACAAAACTATACCAGCTTCTTCAGCCTACTATTTAAATTCTTGTAAACGCTATCCAATACTATTAAAATCAGCATTTTTTAAATTTTCTGGAAATTTTAAATTTGTAAAAGTTTCTGATAAAAATTTAGAAGATACATTTAATTCGGCCTATTTGGCAGCTAATTTTTCATAATCATCTAATATATTTTTAATATTTTGTCCATTATGAAAATCAGTAGTATTATTTGAATTTGAAAGAAGTTTTAATCTATATGAAACTATATTTTTAGATATGGCCTCTTCTTGTTTAGCCTTATCTATTGATTCTCC
>JAEEGL010639891.1_pt1 | contig 28971 bp, 21 predicted proteins | sample 9134231 | NCBI WGS metagenome assembly JAEEGL01 (sample SAMN16246548, study PRJNA631951) | gut metagenome | biome: gut microbiome; feature: rumen; material: fiber-attached | host: Bos | place: Iran: Karaj | collected 2018-10 | reverse complement strand
GCTCTTTTTGTCCCAGCATTGCTGCCGCATGCCTGATAGACGTGATCTCAGAATTTAAAGACATTCTATTGACCATTTCCAAAAGAGAAATTACAAGAGCAGGGTCTTTTCCAATAACATCAGCAGCGTCCTGAAGATCAAAATCAGGAGCGTTAACAACATTTAAAAGCTCAATATAATTAACCTTAAGAGGACTTACATCTGTCTCAGACTCCTTTACAGGCATTCTGAAAAAACTACCCTCGTACAGATCATATCCACCATCCTTTATAAGTTCCTCATATTCTTCCTTGGTATCTACATTTACAGCACAGAGCTTAATATTTGGATATACATTGCTAAAATAGATCTTGGCTTTGGTGATATCTATCTTGGCATGATTAAGAAGAATATAATCACACAAGCTCAGCACCTCTCTATATGGTTCAAAGCTTGTGATAGGGAGCTTTCTCATAGCCAGCTTGTAGCCTTGTGACTTTAATTCCTTTATTCTTCTTACATGCTGTTCATCAGCTGAGATGGTATTGTCCATAAGAAGAACAACTTTATTGGCAGGAACTGTACATTGAAGGGAAATCTCCGCAAATATTGAGAACTGATTTATTGGCACAAATACCTCTTTGCCACCTGATAAAGTTCCAACACCCATGCTGCTGACAACTTCAAGCTCATGTACTGTTCCTGCGCCGTCATACCTGGCGCCTCCCTCTAGAGAAGGGTTAAGGAAATGATTCTCCTTGCGGCCAAAAACAGAATATGCACAAACAGACATGTTGCCATCAAATAGAGGAATTAGTGTTGCTAGCATTAACAGCTCCTTTCTGCATGGAAAATACAAATTCCCATTCACCTATATTCTATCAAATGTGCACAATTAAATATATTATATTTTTATTAAATTCCGTTTATTTCATGTTTGGACCAGCGCATTTTAAGGTGCGTCAAAAGAGTTCTTGAAAAAAGAGAAGTGGATCTCCACTTGGGAAATCCACTTCAAAAAGTATTATTCTTTTACAATGTATCTCTACGTTTAATGTACTGAGGATGCTCTGCGGTTCCGCGGATATCCTTTACATGTATTATCTTAGCCCATTTATCTACGATGGCATTTTCTACATGAACTCCCTCCTCGATATCTGCATAGGCAAGGATAATAGAGTTTTTAACGACTGCCCCCTTCTTTATTACAACGCCACGGCCTATAACTGAGTTTTCCACAGTTCCTTCAATAAGACAACCATTTGAAACAAAGGAATTGACAACCTTAGAGGTGTCGTAGTACTGGGTTGGGCAAGAGTCTGTAGTCCTTGTGTAGATTGGCCACTCAGGTCTGAACAATTCGCTTGCTATGTTGTAATCAAGAAGCTCCAAAGATGCTCTGTAATAATCAGACAAACTAAGGAGTGAAGCAAAATATCCCTTGTGCTGATAGCCTCTTATATCAAGATCTCCGCACTTAATATTGATGATATCTGAGAGAGTGTAAATAGATGACATCTCTCTTGCTGCATTTATAAGACTTATAAAGGTTTCCTTACTCATGCAGTAGGTATCCATGCTGATATTTTTTTCCTTGGCTGTTCCAAGGTTCTTTTCAATGGACAGAATACCTTTTTGTCTGTTAATGTTTACAGTTTTGCAGTTCTGGAAATACTCTTTTGCATTATCAACCTTGTGATAGAGCATTGTCACATCTGCACCTGAAGAAATGTGCTCATTTAAAAGTTCGCAGTAATCCTGCTTGTAAACCATATAGCTAGGAGCAATGATCACGTAATCCTGATGCATTCTCTCTATTATGTCCAAATTCTCGCTGTAAGCGCATATGTCATTGTTATAGATTGAATGAACATTGCTGTCCTGGGAAAAGAGAAGCTGTATCTTACCACGTTTTGAGTTGATATTGTAATGTCTTCCTGAACCAATATGCTCAGCAATTGATCTTGGGCGTGAACGAACATAAACCTGGATTCTGTCCATGCCACTGTTACTCATATTTGAAATAGGAAAATCAATGACCCTGAATCTTCCAAGGAATGAAAAAGATCCAATTGGTCTGTAATCATGAAGTCCCTCTACATGTATGCTGTTGTCTGCGGAGGATACAATTCCAAATGCTTTATAAGCTGCCATTATTTTGTACCTCCCTTCACATTTTTAGCTACAAGGGTGATTTCTTCGCTTCCCCTTGAGCCAACCTTTGCCTTTTTGGCAATTCTGACATTTTCTGCAACCAGAGCCCTTGTGACTGTTGCACCATCCTCAACAACTGCCCCCGGCATCAGTACACTATCCGTTACCCTGGCGCCCTTTCCAACAACAGAACCAGTGAAAAGAACTGAATTAGTAACAGTACCTTCTACTCTGACACCCTGAGTGATGTAGGCCCTTTTGACCTTGGCATCCTTGCCGATATACTGTGGCAGAGTTGAGACATCCTCTGTATAAATTAGCCAGGAAGAATCGTTTAAGTTTAGCTCGTTCTTGGGATCAAGAAGATCCATGTTAGCTTCCCAAAGGGAATCTATTGTTCCCACATCCTTCCAGTAACCGCAAAACTCATAAGCAAAAAGATTTCTCCTATCTGCAAGCATCTTTGGAATAATGTCCTTACCAAAATCGTGGTCAGAATTTGGATTCTTCATATCCTCAACCAGCATCTTTCTCATAAGTTTCCAGCTAAAGATATAAATTCCCATGGAAGCAAGATTGCTCTTTGGTTTTGCAGGCTTTTCTTCAAATTCAACAATACGTCCATTACCGTCTGTATTCATGATACCGAATCTGCTGGCTTCCTTCATAGGTACTCCACGAACTGCTATTGTTGCATCAGCTCCCATCTTCTTGTGGTAAGCAAGCATCTTGGCATAATTCATCTTGTAGATATGGTCACCTGAAAGAATCAGAAGGTATTCAGGATTGTAATTATCTATAAAATCGATGTTCTGAGAAATAGCATCAGCTGTTCCTCTGTAAACATCAAGACCCTCGTCAGCCTTCTCTCTTGGTGTGAGAACATAAACTCCACTATCCTTGGAATCCAGTCCCCATCTACCATCCTGAGCAACATAGCTGTTAAGAAGTACAGACTCATACTGAGTCAATACTCCTACAGTATCTATACCGCTATTTGCACAATTACTAAGTGGAAAATCAATGATTCGATATTTGCCGCCATAATATACTGCAGGTTTAGCCACTTTAGTGGTCAGATCTTTAAGTCTGCTACCACGGCCGCCCGCCAGGATCATAGCTAGCATCTCGTTTTGAGCCATATTATACCCCCTATTATGATCATAAGAAATCTAAGAACTCCCGCGCCAGAAAAACTGATATTTTCTAACTAATCTTATATTCATAATACCACATCTCTTCCCACTACGCACCTACAGTGAAATTATTCCCACCGCCCATTTTCTTACCACCTCCAGTTAGAGGTTTTCCCTCCACCCTCCAGGAAAGTGGGTGACTCGCTCATTCAGAAAGTTTTTTTCGTCGGCTCCAGTTCGGATATTCATGGGTTCCTGACAGATGCATAAGAATTCTACGGTTCAAAACTCGCGCCAGGGCAGCGCTTGCGAAGCGTCCAGTTTCCTATGCGAGTCTTATCTGGCAAATGCAATTTTCTAATGTTTCCACAGCAGTTTTTCCTGCGCATGCGAAGCGTTGTCTGAAGCAGGACGGAGCTAATTATCTTAAAAAAGAAAATGCCATTTGGCGCTTGCGCCATAAAGAAATGAGGAATCAACTTCTCCAAGCTAGCTTGAGAGGATTGATTCCTCATTTCTTGTAACGCCCGCTCTGCGGGCTATGGCATTTTCTGTTGTAATATTGCTCACCGTCCTGCAAGTTTACGCTGCAGCATGCGCATTGAAAGAAAAACTGCGGAAACATCTAAGAAAATCTGCATTTGTCAGTGACGAGCACTACGGGAACTGGCGTGAGTAAAAAGCTGCCTCTTGGCGCTCGGACATGTTGAACCGAAGCAGAATTCTTATGCACTGTCAGGAGCCTCATGAATTATTCCTCCTATACACAGACGAAAAAAACTTCCATGAATATCGCTTCCCACTTACCCGGAGGGTGGGTGCGCAAGTTTCGTGGAAGTGGAAAAAAATGGGCCGCGGAGGAGTCCGCGGCCCGGTGGGATTTGTTGGTTTATTTGAGTTTGAATTTTCCTACGATTTCTTCGAGAGTTCCTGCAACCTGTTCCTGCTTGTTAGTCATCTCATTTACGTTAGATACTACGTCAGCTGCAGCCATTACAGAATCATTAACTCTGCTGGAAAGATCTGCTGTATCCTGAGTGGATTCTGCAATGTTCTGGATTGCCTTACTAACCTCTTCCATTGATGCTCTGATGTTCTCAACCATCTGAGCAATGTTCTCTGAGGAATCTCCGAAGGAACCTGCGTCATCACCATACTGCTTGGCAAGTCCTACGAACTTGTCATAATCAGGAGTAACTGTCTCTTTGATAAATGTAAGAAGCTCTCCAGAAGAATTTGACAAAGTACTGAAAGCTTCCTGAACACCATCGATTGTCTCTCTGATCTGCTCTACAGCCTCTGATGTGCTGCTTGCAAGCTTATTGATCTCAGAAGCAACTACTGCAAAGCCCTTGCCGGCATCTCCAGCTCTTGCAGCCTCGATACTTGCATTAAGAGACAAAAGATTGATCTGATCTGCAATCTCTGCAATTGTATCAGCAAGAGTACCAATCTGGTCTACTACCTTAGCCTTCTCATTGGCTTCCTCAAGATCAGCTTCTCTTTGCTCTGCAATTGAAATAGCATAGTCGTGAGCTTCCGCACTTTCTTTTTCAATACCCTTTGCCCTTGCCTTGATATCGGCAGCATCAGCACTGGTCTTTTCAGTCTCAGCAGCAAGCTGGTGAACAGAAGCATTAACTTCTTCTACAGAAGCATTAACCTGCTCTGTTGCAGCACCAGATGACATCATAGCATCATTAACACCTGAAATATTGCCCTGGATGCTGTTAAACTGATCAGAAAGTTCATTGGCCATACTAGCAAGGCCTGTGGATGTCTCTGTAACTTTGACTGATCCATCTGAAATCTTGGTGATGACATCCTTATTGCTCTCATACATGTTATTGAGGGATTCGCTCATTGCTCCAAGCTCATCACCTCTCTTATTATTTATCTTATCAACAGTAAAGTCGCCACTGGCAAGTACACTTGCGAACTTTTTAACGTTATTAATACTCTTTGAAATGCTCATTACGAATATCATAATGATAGCTGCACTCACTACAAGAGCAATTACCATGATAGTAATAAGCAATGTGGTAGCTTTTTTAACAGGAGCTTCAAGTTCTGTGATGTCCATTCTGATGATCATCTTCCAGTTAACATCTGGAATATTCATGTATGCTGCAATGATCCTTACACCATTTTCCATGAACGCTCCCATACCAGGAGTCTCACTTGCATTTGCAACTATATTTGTACCTAGTGCTGCCAGTTCTTTATTCTCATCGTCAACAATATTCAAACCATTTTCTACCTTGCTAGGGTCATCACAATGGATATATACACCAGTAGAAGCCAAAAGCATTGCTCTTCCTGTTGATCCTACCTTAATAGAAGAAACAAGAGCCTGAACATTTGAAAGCTCCATATCAACTGTAACACAGCCAATATACACGCCATTATCATAGATTGGTGCCGAACATGTGCTCATTACAAGTCCTGATGTAGGATCATAATATGGATCTGTGATGGAGGTTGCTCCATTAGCAAGAGCTTTTGCATTAAGATAATACTCCTGGTTGAAGTAATCATATTCAGCATTACTGTAGTCCCAGGTTTCTGAAATCTTGCCGCCATCCTTAAACCAATATGGTCCAACATATTTTTCTTCCTGATTATAAACATTTGGCTCAAACCATAGGCCAGCGCCTAGGATAGAGTCATTGTTAGATATAATCTTGCTCAGCATCGCACCATAGCTGTTCATATCCATTGACTTATAGGATGATGATACAGAATCAGATATGTTTACTGCTGTTGTCCTTATGATCTGCAATTTTGCTTCTACAGCAGTTGCAGAATCCTGAACCTGGCTGAACATATTGCTGGTATTAATTTCCTGCATATTTGTAGATAGTTCCTGTGCTGCTATGTAGGTCAGGATGATCATGGCTATAGCCATTACTGGAAGAATACATAGTAGCATTTTTGTCTTAAGGCTAAGTTTTTTCATCTGTTGCACCCCTTTACTGTTTTAAGAATATTGCTAACGTTTTTACGTTAATTAAATTCACTATTATTTTACCCCATGCTCATGTATATTTGTTCTAAAAAAACTATTAAGTTAAATTAAGATTAAATAAAGATTTTACGCCGTTTTGCCTGATAATAGCTGTGCAAATAGTTTATATGTTTTTTATCATTTTTTTAGACTTTATATGTCGTTATTTTGTATATATACATGATAAAATCAATATGAGTCGTTTTAGTTTTTAATTAAAATGAAAGGAAGATATAATATGAACGCTGAACAGTATCGTAGAGCCAATAACGCAGGCTTTGTTGCCACCTGTGCGATTCTCATATGCGGAGTTGCCCTAACAATATGGAAGGGAGTACAAAACGGTTTTTCTGCTTCCAGCAATATTCTTATAGTTGCCGCAGTTGTAGGCTTTGTCATGACATGCTTAGGAAACTTTAAATTTTCAACTGTGAAAATGGGATCAATTCTTATAATGGGCGGGGCTACAATTTTCTATTTTGTGCTTCTTATTGCAGAGACAAATCTTATTTATTTTGCCTTTGGATTGCCAATCCTGATCATAAGTATCATCTATCTGAATTCAAGATTGTGTAAGGCAGGAATGTCAGTAATTATAGTTTCCTTCTTTATCACCTGCATAAAATCCTATGTAAGCACAGGAACTTTAGATCTTGACCACGTTCCGGCATTTATAACTCTTGGCCTTGCATTTGTAGCTACTATCACTACTGTTTCGCTTCTATGTAAGTTCAATGATGAAAATAATGACAGGATTACCAAAGACGCAGAAAAAAGCCTTGAAACCAGTAACAAGATGGCTGATATAGCAAATACAATTACAGACCTGTTCAACAACTCTCAGCAAAATATGGTTGATCTTCAAAATATCATAGAGGCTCAGCGTTCCGGCATGAAGGATATAGCAAGTAGTATGGAGAGCACAGCCCAGTCCATTACTTCACAGGCTCAGAGAGTTCAGCAGATACAGGAAGAAACAGCTACAACAGAGCAGCATAGAAAAGATATGACCAAGGCATCAGAAAGTACTCAGACAGCTGTTCAGGATGGTGTTAAGGTCATTGGCGAATTAAAAGAAAAATCTCACAATGTTGCTCAGCAGAGCCAGGTTACTGTTGAAGCCACACAGGCCGTTATAAACAAGGTTGCAGAAGTAACCAAGATTGTCGGATCTATCATGTCTATTTCAAAGCAGACAAACCTCCTTGCACTTAACGCAAGTATCGAGGCCGCAAGAGCTGGTGAAGCAGGAAAAGGCTTTGCTGTCGTTGCTAATGATGTCCGTGAACTTGCAGAAGAAACAAATACCGCTTCAAATGAGATCACAAGCATCATCAATGAGCTTAACGAAGACGTTCAAAAGGCAATGGCAAGTATTGACGATACAGTAGCTTCTGTTTCAGAGCAGAATGAGATGATCGAATCCGTTGGCGAAAACTTTGACAGCATTAACGATAATGTTTCAGAGATGCTATCTCGCTTTGCAGAAATTGGCGAAGGAATGAAATCAATTGCAAGCTCAACCACAGAAATTAACGACAGTATTTCAAATCTGTCTGCAACCAGCCAGGAAGTTGCTTCCCTTTCTAACGAAGGTGCCAACGCCTCCGAAGAAGCTGTATCCAAGTTTGATGATTTCAAGGTCATCCTTGGAGATATCTTCCAGCAGGCTAATAAGTTAAAAGATATGCAGCAGAATTAAGCGTTTCATAAACCACGATACTTTTAAACGCGATATATAAAGGGCTTTGAGGATTCCAAACCTTCAAAGCCCTTAAATTTTAGGGAATTTTTATAAATTTTGTGCCAAAAAGCTTAACTTTTAGTGCAAAAATACGATATAATAATAGAAAGGCACATAGATACTAGCCTTAAATCTTTACACAATTTACGAAAGGAGGAAACGAGTGTATGACAGCTACATTGGATGCCAAAATGGAAGTAATGGACTGCATCAGAAAGGATTGTGAAGATGAATACTATCCAGATCCAGAGAAAGTAGCCCATATTACTGGATTACCATTGGGGGTTGTTTTTGATTTACTGATAGAACTCAAAAACCAGGGTTGTCTTGGCAAGAGATGATCTATTGTTCAAAAATGGAGAAAACAATGGACGAACAGCAAAGTTAAAGGCTCTATGCAAATAAGTGCATAGAGCCTTTACTATTTTAAAATTATATATATCTCATTATTATTTTCAGTTATTAGCGCCATTTTACAGAAGTTCTACCGGTTCATGTGTGAAATCAGCCTTTCCATCCTGATAGAGCTTTGTTACAAAATCAATGGCTTTCTGCCCAGACTCTTCTATCGGCACATTCTGGCTATAAATGTACTTGATCTTATCACCACTAACTAGCGAAAAATCTATCTGAGTTCCTGAAATCTGTCCATCCCCAAAGTCCAAAGGCTTAACCTCTACTGACTCTACTTCTTTCACTACTCCAGCCTCAAAAAGTACTCTCATTTATAACCCTCCTTGATTTGGTTTATAGAAATACGCATACTATATTTTATCACCTTTTAATTGTAATTGCGATACCCTTTGGATAATTGACCAGTCTGTGCTATACTAAATAAATGTATTACAAAAATCGTAACAAAGCATGGGGGCTTTTATGAATATAAATATTAAAAAACTTACAGGGCTTACTATGGCTGCCCTTATTTCTATATCATCTCTAACAGGTTGTACTTCTCAGGACAAGCAGTCCGTTAATGACTGTGCTACCACATTTCTTGCAATTGTTGCCTCTGATTCAGAGGAAGATATCAGCAAATATGCTACTTCTGAAGTTGCAGCTGGTGACTTTGTCCAGCTATTTGACGCAGAATATCTTTCTGGCAAATTTATTTCCGACACAGAGAACATTGAGCTTACAGAAGAATCCAAGAATAAACTTGATGAATTCTGTGGCCTTTTTTCTGACATGATACAGGACTATTCTGTTTCTGATGTTGAGATAAGCAAAGGTGAGACAACTACTGCAACCTGCACTGCTACAGTTAAGACATCCTTTGCAGTTGATGTGATAAGTAGTGATAAAGTTGCTGATGAGATTGAGAAAGCCAAGAACAGCTATGCCACAGACCACGCAGAAGAAATCCAGACCCTCTCAGACGAGGATGCGGCTGCTGCCAATAATAAGGTCTATAATGACATGCTAATGCTGATCTTGCAGATTTATGAAGATGAGATTGCTAATTCCCAGGAGATGACCTACGCAATGGTCCTTACACTTGAAAAAAATACAGAAACAGACTCATGGATAGTAACTAACGTTGAATCCTATGATGATTCCAATGGAAACTAAGTAAATATTGTCTTTATGCCACATCTAAGCATATATGCAGATACAAATATAGATCCTAAAATATCAAAGTAATGAGAGAATGTTGATCCAGGCCAAAGCGCCACTACAAGGAGCGTTAGTGTAACGCAGGTATCAACAATTGACTTGGCTCCATAGAGTCTTGCCTGTACCCCTAATATAGCATTTTTCTCCATCGAATAAAGTTTTGAATATTTTCTCCAGAAAAGCGTATTGGCTATAACTCCAAACAGGGCAATAACAAAAGCTGGAAGGACATTTCCCTTATCGCCTGTGTCTGAAACAAATGCCATTATGATCATACTGATGCCACTTATACACATGATGATTCCAACAAAGATATTGCTCTTTTTCTCAAGTTTTTTCTTTCTATCTTCATCAAAATTATCCCTGTTAGTAATAAGATAAACCACAAAAGCGGCAATTATCGCAAGAAGCTCTGCGCTTCTTCTGGTAAAATCAGAAATCTGTGTGGAACTTCTTCCTATAGTCAGCCCTATTCCTAGAATAAGAGGCCCTGGAGAGCTTAATATGACTGATAAGAGAAGGGTCTTAAACCCGCTCTTTGTATTCTGTTTATTGTCAGATTTCTGCATGATCTGATCCGTCTCCTATCTCAGAATTAGTTCCCCTATAAAAAGAACTATCATAGCCGCAACCGGGCAATAAAAGGTATCATAGCCTCTAGTATCAAATAGCTCTGCCAAAGTGCTGGCAATAGCTGTCAGTGCCGCTACTACTATCGTCGCCAATAAAGAATACTTGCCATAAATCTTAAGAGTGATCAGAACAGCCAAAAAGCTAAAGAAAAACATAGCAAGGCTTCCCTCAAGGGACTTTCTCTTATCTTTCCCTATCTTGTGCCTTCCAAAGGCCTTCCCAATAAGGGCTGCTGCCGCATCTCCTGGCCCCCAGGCGACTATACAGGCTATAGCTAGGAGTCTTTCTCCCAAAAAGCCCCAGCACACGCTGCAGACAATCGCATACATTATTGCAAGAGCCATCATAGAATAACTAAACTCGCCCTTTTTTCTGGCATTAAAGAAGGCTGATGCCCCAGGAATCTTAGATAAAAGATACACAAGCGGAAATAAAATAAGTACGGCAAGTAAAAACACTACAGCGCTATAACGCCAGTCGTCATAATAGTGTGACCAGGCTATAACTCCAGCAAGCGCCATCATATGTAGCATTTTTCTAAAAACTTCTTTGCCGTACTTATTTTTATTCATATACTTCTTATTCTACTGAATTGATCAGTGCAAATATTTCTTCCTTGATCTTCTTGTTGGTCTCAAGAGCATTCTCTCTGCTATCTCTGTTAGAGTAGAAATAGAACTTGATCTTAGGCTCTGTACCAGATGGTCTTACAGCAAACCATGAGCCGTTATCAAGGAAAAGTCTGATTGCGTTCTGAGGTGGAATGTCCTCATAACCATTAATATAATCAATAACTTTCTCAACCTTGGCTCCAGCTACCTGTGTAGGAAGGTTTTCTCTAAACCACTTCATCATACGCTGAATACGCTGAGCTCCAGGAATTCCCTCAAGTACCATGTTAGGTTCATCCTCTGCAAAGAAGCCATACTTAGCGTAGATTTCCTGAAGAACATCCCACAAAGTCTTGCCCTGCTTGCGGTAGTAAGCTGCTGCCTCTGCGACAAGCATACCTGCTGAAATACCATCCTTGTCACGGATGTCCTCACATACCGCATATCCAACAGACTCTTCATAGCCAAAGAGATATGTATAGCCATTTTCGTGAAGATATGGAATCTTACCACAAATATTCTTAAATCCTGTAAGAGTCTCAAACATCTCAACACCATAAGCCTTTGCCATGATAGTTGAAAGAGTTGAAGTAACAATAGACTTGACCATAGCTCCCTTTGCAGGAAGTGTTCCAGCGTCCTTACGTCCCTCAAGAACGTAATTAACAAGAAGATATCCTGTCTGATTACCATTAAGAGGAATATAATTGCCATTGTCATCTCTTATCTCAATGGCAAATCTGTCTGAGTCAGGGTCTGTAGCCATCAAAAGCTCAGCACCAAACTCTTTTCCATACTGTTCACTAAGCTTGAACGCTTTTGTATCTTCCGGATTAGGATATCCAACTGTAGTAAAATCAGGATCAGGATTCTCCTGCTCTGGAACTATCTTCCAGTTAGTAAAGCCTCTATCTGTCAGCATCTGTCTAAATGGAATTGAGCCGCATCCATTAAGAGGTGTGTATACAAGAGGAATTGTAAGATCAAGCTCATCTCCCTCGTGGATAGCCATTCCCTCAATCTTATCAAGGTATTCTCTATCATACTCAGGTCCTAAAACTGTAATCTTGCCAGCCTTAACACCTTCCTCAAAATCAGAAGTCTTAATGCCTGACCAGATATCTACAGCATTGATCTTCTCTGTCATACCATCTGCCACATCAGCAGAAACCTGACATCCATCGTCCCAATAAGCCTTGTAGCCATTGTACTCTCTTGGGTTGTGAGATGCTGTGATATTGATACCAGAAACTGTTCCAAGTCTTCTGATCATATAAGCAAGCTCTGGTGTTGGGCGAAGATCAGGGAATGTATAAACCTTGATTCCGTTTGCTGCAAAAATACCAGCTGCAAGCTGTGAAAACTCCTTTGAAAAATGTCTTGGATCGTGAGCAATGATAACACCCTTCTCACAAGCCTCTTTACCCTTGGACACGATATAGTCAGCTACGCCCTGAGAAGCCTTACCTACAGTCAGGAAGTTCATTCTGTTAGTACCTGCTCCTACCTTGCCACGAAGACCCGCTGTACCAAAAGAAAGATCCTGATAGAATCTATCCTCTATTTCCTTGTCATTGCCCTTAATTGACTCAAGTTCTGCCTTAAGTGGGTCTGAATCTGATAGTTTCTCAAGCCACTCATTGTACCTAGCCATATAATCCATTTTTGTTACCTCCATTACTTTCCGCCAGTGATCTTATTGATGACGATCTTGCCGGCTCTCTTAACTGCATATGGACCAACCTTGGAGAATTTGTCCTCAGCCCTTACCATTGTGCTGGCTGCTGGCATATCTCTTGTAAGGTGAATCGCGTCAAATTCACACTTTGTTGTGCAAAGTCCGCAGCCGATACAACGGTTCTCATCAACTGTTGTAGCACCGCAGCCAAGGCATCTTGCTGCCTCAGTCTTGACCTGCTCTTCTGTAAGTGTAAGTCTAAGATCCTCAAAAGTATCCTTGGCTACTCCTGCCTTCTTACCTGGGATCTGTCTCTGTGCATTGTCAAAATTCTCTACCTTGATATCATCCTTGTCAAGTTCGATGAATTCTCTTCTGTCTCTTGCAAGGTCTAGTCTGTTTCCTTTGTGAACAAAACGGTTGATGGAAACATAGCCTTCTCTACCACCAGCGATAGCATCAATAGCAAATCTGGCGCCAGTAAATACATCACCGCCAACAAAGATATCAGGCTCTGCTGTCTGTCTTGTAAGTGCATCTGCGATAGCTGTACCGTTTCTGTTAAGTTCAACCTTGGTTCCATCAAGAAGGTTGCCCCACTGTACTGACTGTCCGATTGAGAGAAGAAGATTCTCACAAGGAATCTCTATTGTCTCATTCTCATCATACTTGGGGTTAAATCTGTGCTGCTCATCAAATACGCTTACGCACTTCTTGAAGATAACAGCCTTTACGCGGCCCTTGTCAGTAACAACTTCCTTGGGTCCCCAGCCGTTCATTACTTCTATGCCTTCTTCCTTGGCTTCTGCTACTTCATCCTTGGCAGCTGGCATTTCTGCTGCACTCTCAAGACACAGCATAGTAACCTTGGAAGCTCCGGCTCTTACAGCAGTCCTTGCTACGTCGATAGCAACGTTACCACCGCCGACAACTACTGTTTCTCCATTTAATTTGATTGAATGATTCTGGTTGATGTTACGAAGGAAATCAACACCAGTCTGAACGCCCTCTGCTGTCTCTCCAGGAATACCAGCAAGTCTTCCGCCCTGCATACCAATGGCAATAAAGAATGCCTTGTAGCCTTCTTTTCTAAGGCTCTGGATAGTAACGTCCTTGCCCACTTCTACGCCGCACTTAAATTCAACGCCCATCTGTCTGATAACGTCGATCTCGGCATCAATTATATCTTTTTCAAGACGATAGCTTGGAATACCATTCATAAGCATTCCGCCTGGTCTCTTCTCTTTTTCAAATACTGTTACAGGATATCCGTTAAGTCTCAGATAATAAGCTGCAGAAAGACCTGCTGGGCCAGCACCGATAACCGCTACCTTGTACTCGTCGCTCCACATTCCACCATCATGCTTCTCGCAGAGAGGAATGTATCTCTTATCTGCCTTGAGCTCAAGAGAAGCGATGAACTTCTTGATCTCGTCAATAGCAAGTGGCTGATCCACTCTGCCTCTTGTACATGCATCCTCACAACGTCTGTTACATACAGCGCCGCAGATATATGGGAATGGGTTATCCTGCTTGATAAGCTTAAGAGCGTCCTCATATCTGCCCTCAGCTGCCATCTTGATATAACCCTGTACAGAAAGGTGTACTGGACAAGCTGTCTTACAAGGTGCTGTACCAGTCTCATAGCAGTTAATCTTAGCATCATCTCTATAGTTGTAGTTCCACTTCTCAGGTCCCCACTTCTTATTATCAGGAAGCTCTGTCTTAGGATATTTAACCTCTGCGCCATTCTTCTTGCAGAGTTTCTGTCCAAGCTTGGCAGCTCCAACAGGGCATACCTCTACGCACTTACCGCAGGCAACACACTTATCCTTCTCAACGTGTGCTCTGTAAGCAGATGCAGACATATTAGGTGTGTTAAAGAGCTGTGAAGTTCTAAGAGCATTACAAACACCAGGAGCACAGTTACAAATAGCAACGATCTTGCCCTCGCCATCAATATTAGTGATCTGGTGAACGTAGCCATGTCTCTCAGCACGCTCAAGAATCTCATATACTTCTTCCTTGGAAATGTAGTGACCAATTCCACGGTCGTCCATGTACTCAGCCATGTCGCCCATACCGATACAATAATCGCCACGGATCTCGCCTGAACCCTCACCACGCATAGCCTGCTGCTTACGGCAAGAGCACTCTGAGATACCATACTTGTCATACATGTCGATCCAACGTGATAAATGCTCAACAGGCACTGACTGATTCTCAAGTGAGATAGCCTTCTCAACTGGAATAACATGCATACCAACGCCAGCACCTCCTGGAGGAACCATCTGTGTGATACCAGCCAGTGGAAGCTGTGTCATAAGGTTAAAGAATGTAGCAAGCTGTGGGAACTCATCTGTGAGCTTCTCCTGCATCATCATAAACTCTGCTGAACCTGGTACAAAAATAGGAAGCTCATACTGCAGATGCTTGTCAGGAGTCTTCGCCCTGTTCTGCTCGATGATTCCTATCCATCTAAGCCTCTCAACCATCTCTTTTGTCTTATCAACAGTCATGTTGTTCATCTGGGCCAGTTCTTCAATTGAATATGGAACTCTGGTCTTTTTGAAATTCAAAAGGAACTTAACCTGTTCCTTGTTAAGAATAAGATCAAGCATCCAGTACTCTGGGTCTCTGTTATTGATCTTGTTCGTAAACTTCTTTACATATCTATCTGTAATAAGTGTTGCCAACTTAAGAACAAGCTTCTCTTTTTCAGGATCCTCTGCCTTATAATTCGGATCCTGCCAATAATCATTCTCGTTGATCATTGGATCCCCAATTTTCCAATTAGCCTCCATCATAGTCTTTTTTGCCATAAACCCTCCTACCTGTGAGCATCTTTAGTGCTCAATAATTGAATAAAAATTTACGTGTGTTTTCGAGCGCAACACGCAATTTTTGTATATTATATTATACTTGAAAGAGGCCTTTTTTTCTAGATAAAAAAACTGGAATCAAAGATTCCAGTTTCCAAATTTCACAGGTGTAGGTTCATCTATATGTGGCCCTAGCATCTTCTCCATCCAGATCATGTCATACCAGGTGCCAAATTTGTAGCCACAGTCATGGAAGGTTCCAACCAGCTTGTAGCCTTTTCTTTCGTGGAAGTGCATGCTGTCATTGGTCAGATGCTCATCTATCCTTCCTTCTCTAAGATAAGAAATGCAGGCATTAACATTTATTATTCCCATTCCCTTGAGGGATTTCTCTAATGCTTCATAAAGCTTTGTTCCGTAGCCTTTTCGCTTACAGTCTTGTTTCAGATAAATTGTAGTCTCAACAGACCAGTCATAGGCGCTTCGCCCTTTAAAAGTTCCTGCATAGGCATAGCCGACTATCTGGCCCTCATCATCCACCGCCTTGATATAGGGGAATTTGGCTGAAATATTCTTTATACGATTTTCAAATTCCTCTAATGATGGAACTTCATACTCAAAAGTAATGGCCGTGTCAGTAACATAAGGAGCATATATATCAAGCAGCTCTCTGGCATCACTTACAGTAACTCTTTCGATTTTCATAACTTTTCTCCTCGACACTTTTACAAATATTATCCAATGATCAAAGATTAACCTTGGGAAGATTCCAAAGAAAATGCCTTGCAAGCCATCTCATGACCAAAACAAGCGTAAAGGCGCTTATCATGGCTGCGTTCCAGGTTCCCATAATTTCATGCATGATCACCATAAGGATTCCTCCAATAATAACAGGAAGAGCATATACATGCTTGACAAAGATAGCTGGCATCTGGATTGACAATACGTCTCTTAAAACGCCTCCGCCAACTCCAGTTATAAAGCCCAGAAATACAAGGAGAAAAAGATCATCCTCATAGCCAAAGTTAGCTCCGATCATAACACCATCTACCATGAAGGCTGCGAGTCCAAGAGTATCAAAAACAAATAAGCCCCTGTCATAGAGGCCAGCAAATTTCTGGGGAATTCCCTTATGAAAATACATGATTCCAAAAACTATGTTGGCTACAATAGCAGCAACCAGCACATAGAACGGATTTATGAACATCTGGGGTGGAAAACTCCCCATGATTATATCTCTAAGGACACCACCTCCACAGGCAGTTACAATAGCAAGGATATTAACTCCAAAAATATCCATTCTCTTCTGTATGCCGGTAATGGCGCCCGATATGGCAAACGCAACAGTTCCTATAAAATCAAAAAGTACAAGTAAACTAAGTGACAATGTCTTTACACTCCAATAAAAAATATGATGATATATGTTTGACCTTAGACACATATATCATCATATACTATAAGCCTAAACTATCTTATTGTGAACAGATTTTATTTTTTCCTGTCCTCTTTGCTTCATAGAGGGCTTCGTCTGCTCTTCCAAAGACGTCATCAGCCGTATCATCATTTCTAAATTCAGTAAGGCCGATACTCACTGTACAGTGCCCAGCATCACCAAATACCGTGGCCTCTATTTCTTTTCTAACCTTATCCATATAGGAAATGCCTTCAGCTACTGACATTCTAGGAATGACAAAAAGAAATTCCTCTCCGCCCCAGCGACCTATAATAGCCTTATTCTGAGTAGCCACATGCTTTCTGAGCATATCGCTGATTCCAACTAAAACCTTATCTCCCTCAGCATGTCCATAGGTATCATTTATGGCCTTAAAATCATCTATATCAATAATTCCCAGAACAACATCAAAGTCAAAGGATACAAAGTGAGAAACAGCCTCTCTTATGATGGTATCTACAACTCGTCTGTTATAAAGACCTGTCAGAGCATCAGTATCTGCCATCTGCTGAAGTTCATCATTGGCTGCACGGAGCTCTGCCGCCGTAACATTTATAAAGTTGGCTAGTCTTCTGACCATGGATATCTGGCCATGGATCTTCTGTTCCTCGCTCATCTCTATATGCCTGTCGCCATCACCTGTAGGCTGCGCCTTGGCACGGCCTCCCTCTCGCATACTGATAGCAATAAGGGTAACATGATGCTCTATGAGATAATCATCCATCCTCATGATCTCACCGCTTGAATAAAAGCCGCTGACTGGCGCAATCTGACTGAATGGACCAGTTTCTTTATTGATAAGATACTTCCAGTAGAGCCTTCTTACTCCGCAGGAATATAGGAAAATAGCCTGTGGAGCAAAATTTCTTACATGCTGTGTCAGTTCTGCCACATCACCCTTTATAACGTCCGGGTCGCCATAGGAAAGATTAACCTTGGTACCCTTGTCTATATCTGCCGCCAGAATAATAGACCCATCGGATGATTCACAGGAAAACGGAAGTCTTAGCACGTGTTTGCCATGCTGAGTTGTCATGATAGGAAACTCCAGCATATTGGAAAAGAAATCATCATCTGCATGAATATCAAGATACTTGCTGTAAATATCTGCTGCAGGAACATCATCAAGCTCATAGAGCCTCTTGCCATCTATCTTGGTAACTGTAAGATCCTTTCCAAGGGGCTTCCATCCTATGGCATGCCTTATATCAACGCACAACTCATCTCCTGAGTAGGTAACAAGAAGTACTCCCGCGTGACAGACCTTATCCTCATTTATAACATAGGTGTCAGTGCCCGATATCACCTCATCAGCACTTCCACCGCCAAATATCTTAACATCCTTCCTGCACTTTTCTACAGTGTTAAGGATAATATGAGAGTTTATGCTCTTTAAAGTGATCAGGATTTCCGCTGCCTTTATATTCTCGGTGGCATCAATTATCTCTTTTGCCTTCTCACCAATTAAAGCCTCACCATTTTCAGGGCACTCAAGAAGATAAACTTCCGTATCTGTACTCTCAAACACAGACACAGCCATTACCATTCCATAATCTGCAAGATGTCCGTCGCATATATCTCCATTAGAGCTGGTTCCGCCAATACGGGCACTGGGGTACATCTCAAGTATTGCATCCTGTACCTGCCCTATCTTTTCATCATCAAAACATATCGAATACAGATGAAACATTATAGATCTGTATGGATTTTTTATTGTATAGTTAAAGACCTGTCCAAGTGCCTTGGAAACTTCATCTACGCTGGTAAACTCATAGTTAAACTGCTTCATTTATACCTCACCCTAAAAAAAATTAAAGCGCTATTTGATAAATTCCATTATAGCATTCTTTAAGCTTTCTGAAAGGTCTGCAGTATAAATCCAGTCATAAAAGGCATCCCTGGATAGATTATTTAATTTGTCATAGACCATTTCTTTGTCAGTTGTGGCTATCCACGCTCTTTCAAGGACTTCAAATACAAGGGCTTTATAGTCATTTTGTAAAAGATATACATTTTTAAGTTCAAACACTGTATCAGAGTTTACATCAGCGTCTGAAACCTCAACAATGGTCCTTCCTTTGCCAAAAGAAAAGCCCTCCGCCCTGACACCATATATCTCAAAGCGGTAATTTCTTTTTGCAGGAATGAGGCTTGTATCTCCCCTGGCCTTTAAAATGCGAAGGCTTATGGTCTTATTTTCAAGGTCATGTTCAAAAGAAATCTCTGTCTCTGCAAAGGCTCCCTTTTCAAAGTCCATGCTACTTCCGTCATCCTCATAAAGGGTGTAGCTTCCACTTTTGCCGCCACCAATTAAGACCTTTAAGTCAGCAGGATTATCTGTTGTATTTTTTGTAAGGTCACCTGCTGCCAGTGGGACAATTCCTCCTTCTGGCAAAAGAACCGGAATCTGCGAAAGTTCTCTATAGAGCTTTAAAAGCCTCTCTCCCTCATATATAACGCCTGTAAAAATATCATACCAGCGCCCCTTAGGAATAAGGGCCCTGACGCTACCAAGTCTAAGTTCCTGATCCTGAGGCCTTGTTACTGCACACACAAGGAGGTTATCTCCAAAGCCATACTGATTTCGTACCTCATAGCTTTCAGGGCTGTCTTGATAATCGTAGTACATTGGCCTTATAAGAGGCTTTGACTCCTCATAGGCCCTGTGATTTTCTGTATAGATATATGGGATCAGGGCATGTCTTAGCTGCATGAAGTCCCTGACAATGCTCCTGTAGGGCTCTGGAAGAAGCCAGGGTTCCTTGTTAAAGAAAGGGCTGCAGCTGGAATGTATCCTCATTATAGGAGAAAAGACTCCAAACTCGATCCATCTTATTAGCCTGTCAAGGTTCTTGTCCCCCAGCATATGTCCGCCGATATCATGGCTCCAGGTTCCAAAGGCTATATTACTTGCTGTACTTGTAAAGAAGGGCTGGAAATCAAGGCTCTTCCAGGTAGTATGAGAATCTCCAGAAAATCCAACAGGATATCTGTGGCTTCCAGGACCAGCATACCTTGAAAAGATCATGGGCCTTTTATTTCTCTTTTCCTGGTCCTTGTAGTGATAGTGATTTAAAAGAAGAAGTGGATCCACATCATCTTTCTTTTTGCCTGTGCCCTGCTGCCAGTCTATCCACCAAAAATCAACTCCATCTTCTTCATAAGGATGCATTACCTTCTTAAAATATGCATCCCTGTACTTTTTATCACCAAAATCAAATTCGCAAGGTTTGCCACTTTCCGGATCAATAGATAGTTCTTTTGCCACATCCTCATACATGTCCTCAAAGGCTCTTATGCCATCTGCCGGATGAAGATTTAAAGTAACAGAAAGCCCGTTTTCATGGAGCTTTTTAAGAAACCTCCTATAATCCGGGAAAAGATCCTTATTCCAGGAATACCCAGTCCAGCCAGAGCCATATTTAGGGTCAACCTCTGTCACATGCCAGTCCATGTCAATAACCGCCACAGAAAGAGGAATCTTTTCTTTTGCAAAGTTACTTACAACCTCCATGTAACTATCTTCTGAGTACCTGTAATACCTGCTCCACCAGTTGCCAAGGGCATATCTGGGAATCATTGGCATGGGGCCGCAAAGCCTTGTAAAATCCCTAAGCCCTGCGTAATAATCTGTCCCATAGCCAAAGAAGTATATATCAATGTTATCCCCTGTTCTGCTTACAAATTCTCCATTCTCATAAATTGGAGACTTGCTATCATCAAGAACAGAATAGCCGTTTTTGCCAAATATCCCCTTTTCAAGCCTTACTCTCCCATCTGCATCGTCAAGAGTTCTGGCTGTTCCTCCAAGATTTGAAACATCACCATAAAGCTCGCCAAAGTTCCATTTCTTGCCTGTTTCTGTAATCTCAACTGTAAGACCATAGGAGGAAAAGAGCTCCTTATCATAGCTTATAAGAAGAGCTCCTGTGTCTATCAAAAGACTATCCTCCCCGTCTTGCACAGACAGACTGATATCCGGAAAATCCCTGTTTACTACCATGAAGGATTTCCTGTCTTCAAAAACCCCCGTTTTGCTATATTCAAATCTCACCAGTCTGTCTGTCAGAACTGTAATACGATAATTGTACCCTGTGATCATTTAACTGTCCTCATTTTAAGTAATAGCGAAGTGCCGCCGCGAACATTTAGTTCATACCTTCCATCTAAAAGACATTTGCCGTCAAAAGAGCTTCCAAATTCATCAAGGTTTCCCTCGGGCTCTATGGCTCCTACAAGATTTACAGGAAGTGCGATCTTTACGTCTTCCTCTTCCATGGAAATAACTCCGAGGTATACTTCCTCCTCCATAAATCTTGCAATTGCAATGACCTTACCCTCTGCATAAAGGATCTTTCTTCCACCCTCAGCGAAGGCTCTTTTTTCACTGCGAAGATGAGCTATCTTCTGATAGGTTTTAAAGAAATCAGAAGCCTTGCGATTATCTATATCTTCCCAGGGCATGTTATATCTAAAGCCGCTATCGTGTTCTATATAGCCATCAATGCCTAGTTCATCACCATAGTAGATGCAGGGTATTCCTGTAAAAAGAAGCTGTGAAATAGCTATGCTCTTCCATCTGTCTGAATCAATTTCAGAGTTATTATGAACTCTTGATACGTCATGAGAATCAAAAAGATTCATGCTGCAGTCAGCTACCACCTGTGGGAGTCTTGTGTAATACTCATCACTTCTTGCTACCACATCTTTTGCTGTCATCTTGTAAGTAACTGCCTTTAGAGTCTCATTTCTCTCAAGGAAAAGATCTTTTAGCCCTGCAAACTGTCTCATGATCCTGCCAAAGCCAAAATAGTTCATGGGAGCATTCCAAAGGTCCCCCTGCAAATATTCATTGCAGTCTCCCCAATGCTCGCCTATTATCATGGCATCTTCTTTTTCTTCTCTTATGGCTTCGCAGACTTCTCTCCAGAGCTCATCTGCCATCTGAAGGTCATCATTTCGCCCAAACACGTCAGCTACGTCAAAACGCCAGCCATCCACGTCATAGGGAGGACGCAGCCATTTTCTAAGGACTGAGTCCTTATTTCTGTATATAAGGTCTCTAAGCTCCTCGTTTCTGTAATCAAGGACAGGAAGTCCCTTAAAGCCAGCCCAGCCCTTTAAAGAGCCGTCATCTTCCTTAAAATAAAAGTGCCTTTTTTCCTTGACCCATGTATGCTCAAGTCCTGTATGATTTATGGAAATATCGAGGATTATACGCATTCCATTTTCATGAAGAGCCTTGGAGAGGGCTTCAAGAGCCTTATCTCCTCCAAGAGTCTCATCCACATGGAAATAATCAGCACAGTCGTACTTGTGCGGACTTGGGGCTGTAAATATTGGATTTAAGTAAACGGCTGTTACGCCAAGCTCCTTTAAATATGGTATTTTTTCTATAACTCCGTATAAAGAGTGATCCTTAAAGCTTGTGGGGAAAATCTGGTAATATACCGCTCCCTTTACCCATTCCGGTTCCTTATAAACAGCGCTTGATAGTAAGATAAAATTGTGGCTGTCATCAGGCACATAGGTTGATACCCCCGCCTGAGTGTAAAAGTAGATCACATCTTTGCAGGCAAGGACAAAATAGTAAGAAAGCCTTGGCTCGTTCATGTCAGTTTCTGCCACATAATAACTTAGGCCTGAAACAGACTTTTCTTTTGCCATCTCTATGTACTCTTCTGCCCCATTTCTGATTCTGCGGACAAAGATCTTTTCTACAGGACTGTTGTTAAGTAGTCTTAATCTGATCTTTATCTTTTCTAAAAGAGCCGGAGTTTTACTGCTTACAAAGCCTAAAGTTCCATCGCTATATATACTGTCTAAAAAACTACTCATATCTTTCCTTTCAAAAATCATCCCTTAACTGAACCTGACAAGCCCTCAACATAAAATCTCTGAAGCCAGATAAACAGGATCACGATAGGAAGAGCAACAACCACTGCTCCTGCCGCAAACTGTGTATAGTAGGTGTCAATTCTCTTAAAGTCTGTAAGCCAGAAAAGACCTACGGCTACTGTGTAAGAACTCTGTTTGTCACCAAAGAGCATGCTTGGGAAGATGTAGTCAGACCATGCTCCCAAAAATCCGCCAAGTACTGTATAGACTATGATTGACTTTGAAAGTGGTAAAGTCACATGTAAAAAGATCTGCAGTCTTGATGCTCCGTCGATGATTGCGGCCTCGTCGATTGCCTTTGGAATAGTGTCAAAAAAGCCCTTGCTGACGTGATAACCCATGGCTGCACCTGCTGCGCTCACAACGATAAGTGCCATAAGAGACTGATTAAGTCCAAGGCCTTTTAAGATGTTGTAAACGGCAATAAGTGACATAAAGCCAGGGAACATGCCGATTATCATAAGAATGTTCATAAAGGCTTTTCTTCCGGCAAATCTTGTTCTGCTAAGAACATAAGAGGTTCCAAGCACAATAAGTGTATTTATAACGCAGCTGCAGGTTGCAACAATAAGAGTGTTGAGCCACCATCTTCCAAAGGGAAGTACGCTGTTATTTGTAAAAAGATTTATAAAGTTGTCGAAGGTAAATCCATGTGGGATAAAGTATCCTACATAATAGCCCTGCTCTGCTCTAAAGGCTGTCAGCACAATCCAGAGAATTGGAAAGAGCCAGATAACTCCAAGAACTGTAAGTGCTATATAGCCTCTGTTAGTTCTTGTAACCTTCATTACAAGTAAAAGAGCTACGAAGGAAAAGACAAATCCAAGCCAATAGCCGTATCCCAGATTTCTATTTAGAAAATTCCCAGAAATACCTGCTGCCTTGCAGATTGTCCTTGTTGAGAACATTAAAAGTCCCCAGAACACTGTAGAAATAGCCTGAAGAGACTGCCATATCTTTACTAAAGCTACAGTTGTCTTAAAGAAGCTGACTAATGCAAGTACTGCCGAAACTGCGGCAAAAAGCACTGTCAGATACACAAAAAGATATGATCTTGAAAAAGTATCCTGACCTGCAAGTTCCATGCAGGCTGCAACTAGGGATTTCTTTTCCTCTTCAATCGAAATGTAGGGCAGGAAAAGAGAAATCGCTGAAAGAATGGCTGCAATAACTCCATACAGGTGCTTATCAAGGTTTAAGCCTATAACTATCTTATTTTGTCTGTTCATTACTGGAAGCCCTCCTCATTCTTCATTGCGCCCGACCTTGAGAAAGAAATAAGTGTAAATATAGCTGAGATCACAAAGATAATGATGCCTATTGTTGCTGCAAGATTGTAATCGTTACTATCCTTGGTCAGCTTGTAAAGCCAGGTAACAAGAAGATCTGTCTTGCCTGCGCCCTTGAAGTAATCAAGAGTAAGCGGCTCTCCTCCTGTCAGGAAGTATATTGGGTTAAAGTTGTTAAAGTTGCTGATAAGGTTAGCGATAATGTAAGGAGTTGTCACAAACCACATGTACGGGAATGTGATCTTTCTAAACATAGTAACCGGCCCTGCTCCGTCGATCTTGGCACTTTCATAGAGTTCTCCCGGGATATTCATAAGGATTCCGGAAACCATCAGCATAGTTACAGGAACGCCGATCCAGAAGTTAACTACGATAACTGATACTCTGGCCCAGGTCACACTTGTAAGAAATGGAAGTGCAGCTTCTGTAAAGCCCCACTGCTGCAAGAGGACATTTATGATTCCCCTTTCTCCCAGCATTGTTGAAACCACTCTAAGCGAGATGAATCCAGGTATAGCCATGGTTATAACAAAAACGGTGCGCCAGAATTTTTTATATTTAATTCCTTTGGAATTTATTATCATTGCTAAGATCATTCCGCCAAAATAGCAGGAAAATGTGGCTGCAAAGCCCCAGATAAGGGTCCATCCCAGCACAGGCCAGAAGGTGTTTGAAAGCCTGTCACCAGTTGAAAGCAGCGTAAAAAAATTCTTTATACCAACCCAGGTAAAGAGATTTCCCGGTGGCTGGTGATCCTGGTCATAGTTCGTAAACGCCATCAGGATCATGTATATAAGTGGCATTACTGTAAAAATAGATAGTCCCAGTACTGGAACTGACAAAAGCAAAAAGTGTACATTTTCGTTGGCAAGGCTCTTTATATCTTCAATGAAGGAGTTAGCTCTTTTGCCAAGTGCTCTTGCAGATCTTGCCTTCTCACCTGAATATATGGAAAAGAGCCAGATTGCCAGGAAAGCCCCTGTTAATACAAGGGTCATTACGCCTTCAAGGAGTATAAGCATGGAGTTGTCGCCTTTAGTCACTTCATAAATTCCAAGGCTCTCGTTGTAAACCATGCCCTGAGTGCTCTCACCCAAAGTCCTCATCATGTGAAGGTTGTGATTACCTGTCATGACCATAAAAGCTATGTAAAGAGCTTCTATAGCAGCAAAAATAAATCCCTTTATGACCTGACCATTTCTGATATTGGAAAGTCCCATTATCAAATAAGACAGCTTTGAAAAAATATCCCCTTTGGTAAAAGTAGTTATGATATTTCTGTTGTTTACTAGCTTCATTTTAAAATCCTCTTTGTGTTTGAAGAGTCGTACTACATATTATTTTGGAAAGAACAAAGCATGTTGAATGCAACATGCTTTGCCTGTAATTATTCTTACTGAACCAGATCCTTACTAATTAAGGATTGTGTTCTTAGTTACTCAGTAAGTGTACTTGTGATACTGTCTACAAGTGCATCGAGCTGTGCCTGAAGATTAGCCTCTGTGATCTCCTGGTTGTAAATGCCTACACCAAAGGCCTTCATAGGATCCCAGTAATCTCCCATCTTGGCGATACTTGGCTGGTTAGTTGCAAGAGCAGCCTGATCGTTAAGGGCGCTGGCTACGATATCATTCTTGATCTCATCGCTCTCTGAAAGTGACTTAAGTACAGGAACATCACCCTGCTTGTTGTATCTTGAAAGGCAGCTCTCCTGACTTGCCATGTATACTGCAAGCTGCTGAGCGCAGAGAGGATACTGTGTATTTGACTTAACTGTAATTGTCTTGAAATCTACGAAGTTAGAGAGCTGGACATCCTTACCGCCGATGTTTGCTACAGGAAGGGCAACTGCTCCAACCTTATCACCAAGAGCCTCTCTAAATTCAGGCGCACTCCATGCTCCGCTTGTTACTGCGCCAAGCTTACCTTCCTTGAAGGCACTTCCGCCTACGCCATCAGCATCCTCAAGGTACTTAGGGTTCTTAGCAAGGTCAATCATGTACTGGCCTGCTGCAAATCCATTAGCATCGTTAAATGAGCAGTTTGTCTCATCAGTTCCATCTTCTCCGAAAAGTGTGCAGCCATTTCCAAGGAAGAACATCTCTGCATACCAGGAGTTTGTAAACTGTGTACTAAAGTTCCACATTCCATCACCAAGGTCTTTTGCCATCATTGTGTCAAGGCTCTTAACCTCTTCCTCTGTAAAGAAATCCTTGTTGTAGTACATAAAGAATGTATTAGGTGAAAATGGAACTGCGTATGTAAGTCCATCAACTGTTACAGCGTTTATAGCGCTCTCTGGAAGATCTGCAGCAAGAACATCAAAATCCTTGGTTATAGGAAGTAAAAGTCCCTTTGCAGCAAGATCACCAACACCGCCGCTTGGTGTATAGAAAATATCAGCAGCTGTATCTGCATCTGTTCCAAGAGCCTGAGGCGCTTCGTCTATACCTACAACTGCAATTTCATAGGTTATGTTGAACTCATCGTGAGCCTCGTCGAACTTTTTAACCATCTCATCAGTAATATCTACTTCCTCTTCAGGAACCCAGATCTTAAGTGTTACGTCCTGAGTTTCTGCAGCAGGCGCTGCATCACCAGCAGTAGTTGTTGCTGTCTCAGATGTCTTTGAATCTGCGTTTGCAGAATTTGCCTGCTCTGCTCCACATCCTGCTACAGTGCTAAGAGCAATAGCGCTTGTCAGCATGAGGGCCCCAATTTTTTTAGCTTTCATTTGTGAAATCCTCCTTTTAAAACAAAAAATAAAATAAAAAAGTAATTGGTTAATCGGTTTACCAAGACTATAAACAAATACATTTTTCCGGTCAACACGTTAACGGGATTTTCCATTTTATAGCTAAAAAAATAGCCGTCTCCCAGAAGAAACGACTAATTTTTTATTAGTTTTACATATGTGTTTAGGTTATCTGTTTACTACTTTCGCATCATTCATTTAAAGATCTCACGGACTGCCTCTCATAGACTCTTATATGCTGCCGTTCATCAGCAGTTATCTGCACTCCGCTTTCTATCATTTTAAAGAGGTAATCGCTGGCTTTTCTGGCTTTCCACTCAAAATCCTGGGCAACAGAAGTAAGCTTAGGTGTCATTAGTTCGCAGTCAGGAAGATTATCAAAACCTATCACAGACATATCATATGGCACCCTGATCCCGCACTGCTTGAGTCCTTCAATAACGCCAAAGGCCACAATATCTGACATGCAGGCTATGGCTGTAAAGTCACCGCTGTTGATTCCAATGTCCTGCCCAACCACAACTGCGCTGTTATAAGTAGACTCTGAATAGTAGATATTTCCTTTTTTAAGAGGAACTCCTGCCTCCTTGCAGGCATCAGAAAAGCCTCTATAGCGCTCCTTTATAACTCCCTCTGATTCTATGTCGGGAGTAACAAGAGCAAGCTTCTTGTGGCCTTTCCCAATAAGATATCTGGCTGACAGATAGCCTCCGCGATAGTCCTCAATACCGATGTTCACTATCTTCTCTCCTGGTGCATAGGTATCAAGATATACAATTGGAATATCTATCTGCTTCCTGATTTCTGGAACTTCGTCCTTGTAAACGCCTAAAAAGAAGGCACCATCTACATTCCAGGAGGACAAAAGAGGCAATATTTCTCTTGGATCCCCCACACACCTTAGCATGAGGTAGTAGTCCTTTCTCCTTATGTATTTCTCTAAAGAGGCGATTATATGAGCATTATAGGGATTTGTAAAAAAGTCTTCATCCTTGCCAAGATAAGGAACAACAACTCCAATGAGTCTGCTCTCCTTTTTGACCAGAGATCTTGCCATTACACTTGGCTTGTAGCCAGTCTCCTTTATGATCTCATCTATCTTGGCCTTGGTTTCCTGGGAAACCTTGGAAAGCTTGCCATTTATTACATTTGATACAGTAGCTGTACTAACTCCTGCTCTCTTTGCGATTTCTCTTATATTCACTACTTCTCTCCATTGATTCTTCGATCAAGTATATGACGATCTGTCTTGTTGTTTGAAACAAAATAGTAGACTTGGGTTAACCGTTTAACCTATGCTTACTATACATAGCATTATACTGTTGTGTCAAGAAAAAGTGCATTTGCCTATTTCCACCACTTTCGTATAAGCCTGAAATGTACTGGTTTCTGTGACTTGTTTGGCTTGTTTATATGTTTTTGCCTATAGTTCACTTTTCGTGTAATAGCTTGATTTCGCTGGATTATATGAATTTGATGATTTTTGCAGTTTCGTGTAAAGCGGCCTTGAAGCTTGTTTATATGCATTTGCCTATTTCCACCACTTTCGTATAAGCCAAAAATGAACTGACTTCTGTAACTTGTTTAACTTGTTTATATGATTTTGCCTATAGTTCACTTTTCGTGTAATAGCTTGATTTCGCTGGATTATATGAATTTGATGATTTTTACGTTTTCGTGTAAAGCGGCCTTAGAGCTTGTTTATATGCATTTGCTTATTTCCACCACTTTCGTATAAGCCAGAAATGTACTGACTTCTGTGACTTGTTTAACTTGAACATCTGAACTGACCATAGGGGATATCTGCCCTTTCAAATCCTACAGAAAATATACGCCATCTGCGATTTTCCTCTAGTTTGAATATAGTCAACATATATGGTAATATCTTGTAGTTGCGGTTTGATTTGTAACTCAAAAATACAAATATGAAAGGAAAATATTTATGCGTATTGCAGTAACTTACGATAATGGCGAAGTGTTCCAGCACTTTGGACATACTGAGAATTTCAAGATTTACAATGTAGAAGATAACAAGATTGTTTCATCAGAAGTAATCTCATCAAATGGTCAGGGACATGGTGCTCTTGCAAATGTTCTTGCAGGCGAGGAAGTTGATGTGCTTATCTGCGGTGGTATTGGTGGCGGTGCTCATCAGGCGCTTACAGATAACGGAATCAAGATCTGTGCTGGTGCGT
>JAEEGL017180100.1_pt1 | contig 28973 bp, 23 predicted proteins | sample 9134231 | NCBI WGS metagenome assembly JAEEGL01 (sample SAMN16246548, study PRJNA631951) | gut metagenome | biome: gut microbiome; feature: rumen; material: fiber-attached | host: Bos | place: Iran: Karaj | collected 2018-10 | reverse complement strand
GTGAGGAACCACCTCTTCCCATTCCGAACAGAGAAGTTAAGCTCACCATCGCCGATGGTACTGCCCCACCAGGTGGGAGAGTAGGTAGCTGCCGTTCTTCGAATCCTCCGGACCTTCACAGGTTCCGGAGGATTTTTGTTTCCGGGCTTAGACTTCCCTCCTCGGGAGGGGGACGGCGTCAGAAGACGGCCGCTGTTGCCCCGATCTGTGTGATGGTGACTGAATGGGGAGCGGCGTAGGGTGCCTGGAGGCTTGTCCACTTTCTGACAAGGGCTGGGGAAGGTGGCCGGGCTATATGGGGAAGGTCTGATTTTAAGCCTGGGACCTTCCCCAGGGAAATGGCCTTGGAGGGCCCTGAGAGACCGAATAGCTGGGGAAGGTGTCGGCCCTAAAATGAGACCTTCCCCAAAAAAGAGGAGGGCCTTCCCCAAAAATCAGGAGGACCTTCCCCAGCATGTCCCGCTGCCGTTGCTTCCGGCTTGCTGGCCGTGTGCCGCTTGGGGAAGGCTTTGTGGATTAGCCGTAGAGACCGCCGTTGATGGAGATGACCTGTCCGGTGATGTAGGCGGCTTCGGGGGAAGCGAGAAAGCCGACGAGGGCGGCTACTTCCTCGGGCTCACCGAAGCGGGCGGCGGGGATGTCCTTGCGCAGGGCCGCTTCATCCAGGCCTTCCACCATGTCGGTGCGGATAAATCCTGGAGCTACGGCGTTCACGGTTACTTTCTTGCGGGCCACTTCCTGTGCCAGCGCCTTGGTGGCGGCGATTACACCGCCTTTGGCCGCCGAATAATTGGTCTGGCCCGGCAGGCCCTTGAGCCCGCTCAGGGACGCCACGGTGACAATGCGGCCGTACTTGTGCAGCAGCATGGGCTGCAGGACGGCCCGGGTTACATGATAAAAGCCTCCCAGCGAGGTGTTTACGACAGCGTCCCAGTCGGGACGCTCCAGCCAGATGAGCAGATTGTCGCGGCGGATGCCGGCATTGTTCACCAGCACTTCAATATAATCGTCCGGATGGGCCTGTTGCCACTGCCCGATGGCGGTATTGACAGCATCGGCGTCGGCCACGTCAAAGCGCAGGAGCTCTCCATGACCTTCGATGGACGCCAGGGTCTCGGCCGCTGCCGCGTCGTTGGACACGTAGTTGATGAGGACTTCGTAGCCCATTTCCCAAAGCTTCTGGCAGATGGCTCTTCCGATTCCCCGGCTGCCTCCGGTTACAAGTGCGTATTTCATGGTTGTTGCGTAATGGCTTGATAGGTTTGCAGGGCGGCCATGGCGACGCCCAGGACGCCGTGCAGGCCGATACCCTGGCCCGTGAGATAGAGTCCCGGGATGGGCGTGCGGGCTGGGAGGAAGGCCGATGCATCGGCCTTGACAGGGCCGTAGGCGCTGCCTCCCGGGGTGCCGGTGAAACGTTCCCAGGTGGCCGGGGTACTGGTCCAGTAGCGCTCCGCAGCCTCCGGCAAGGCTGGCAGGCGCCGGGCTGCAAGCGCCAGGGTTTCGCGGGCGAGGGCCTCCCGGTCCGGAATGACCGCCGGGGCAAAGCGCAGCAGGTCCAGGCTTCGGGAGAAGCCGTCGGCATCGGGCTCGCCAAAATGGATCATCACCGTCTTTTCCAGGAAGATGGCGTGGTTGACAAAGGAGATGGCGCCCGGCTTCAACTTGATCTGGACGCTGAAAATGCCCGGCCCGTCGGTGTACGAGGCCAGGGTGCGCCGATAGGAAGGACGGACCCGGTCCTGGACCAGGTCCAGGGTACGGAGCGGATGCAGGGAGGAGACGATGACCGGCGCGCTGTAGCTGCTGCCATCGGCACAGCAGACACAGCCGCCGGAAAGGACTGTCGCCTTTTTCCCGCAGAGCACCTGGCCGCCGCGGGAACGGATATCCGCTATCAGGGCATCGGCCAGGACTTTTCCGCCGCCTCGCAGCCGCCAGTTGCTTTGCAGATAGGGGCCGATAACATGCTCCATTTCTAACTCCCCGCCGCCGTTCAGCCGGAGGAAGGCGCCCTCCGGGCAGGCCGACAAGGGATAGGACCGGCCCTGGAGCACCACCTCGTCTTCTTCCATCCGGATCCAGGGCAGCGACAGGAGCCCCAGCGGCCCGAAAACGCGCTCCAGGGGCTCTCCGGGGCCTAATCCGCCCACGGAATGAAAGCCCGTATCGAAACGGATTCCCTCCCGGACGAAGCACTGCAGCGCCCCGCCGGCTTGCCGGCCCTGCTCCAGCACCGTGACGGCGAAACCGTCTCGTGCGAGCAGGCTCCCGCACAGCAGTCCGCCCAGTCCGGCGCCCAGGATGAGGGCCTCAGACATTCCGGATGACGAGGGTGGAATTGGTCCCGCCAAAGCCGAAGGAATTGGACAGGAAGGTGTCAAAATGGGTATCCAGCGTATGGGCTGGAATATCGAGGTGGCAGGAATCCTCGTCCGGGTGCTCGAAATTCAGGTTCCCGGCGATGAAATCGTTTTTCATCATGAGGATGGAGTAGATCACTTCTGAGGCGCCCGCCATCCACATCTCGTGCCCGGTCTGGGACTTGGTGGACGTGACGGGAACCGTTTTTTCTCCCAGCACCCGGAACAGGGCCTTGGCCTCGTTCGCGTCGCCCACATGGGTGGATGTGGCATGGGCATTCACATAGCCCAGGTCCCGGACGCCGATGCCGGAGTGCCGGAGCGCCATCTCCAGCGAACGGGACGGGCCGTCCACGTTGGGGGAGGAGATATGGTCGCCGTTGGACGAGAAACCGTAGCCCAGCACTTCGGCCAGGATGGGGGCGCCCCGCCGGACGGCCGATTCATAGCTTTCCAGGATGACGGTGGCGGCGCCGCCGCCGGGTACCAGTCCGTCGCGGTCGCGGTCGAAGGGCCGGCTGGCCGCCGTGGGGGCCGATTCCCGTACGGAGAAGGCGGAAATGCCGTCAAAGGAGCCGGTTGCGGCCGGATTCACTTCCTGTGCTCCGCCGCAAACCACCATTTCCTGCAGGCCGTTCTGGATGAGCAGCGCACCCAGGCCGATGGCATGCGAGCCGCTGGCGCAGGCTCCGGACACGGTGAGATTGATTCCCTTGAGGTGGAAAACGACCCCCAGGTTCATGGTCACCGTGGAGTTCATGCTCTGGAAGATGGCTCCGCTGCCGCAGAGCATGGTGTCTTTCTTCTCATGAATCTTGGCCACGGCGTTGTACACGGCATCGGCCGTGGAATCGTTGCCATACAGCAGGCCCACTTCGTGGCTGTCCAGATAGTCCTGGTCGATGCCGGCGTGGCGCAGGGCATCCCGCGTGGCGCAGTAGGCATACAGGGCCGGTTCCGGCATATAGACCCGCTGGGAGCGGGGGAGTTCTTTCTTGAGATCGGGCAGGGGAACCAGGCTGGTAAGGCCCGAACGGAAGCCCAACTCTTTTCTGAGCGGATCCAGGACAATGCCGGATTTCCCCTGATAGAGGGAATCCCGAACGGCGTCCAAGGTGGTGCCCAGACAGGACCAGATGCCCATGCCGGTGATGACGACGCGCTTCATTATCTTCTGTTGTAGGCTTTCAGGGCCGCTCTCAGGAGCATCAGGCAGCGCTGCAGGTCTTCTTTTTTAAGTACATAGGCCAGTCGGACCTGGTTTCGTCCCAGATCGGGATCCCGGTAGAAACCGGCTGCCGGGGCCATCATGACGGTTTCCCCGTTGAGCCGGAAATCCGTGAGGCACCAGCGGCAGAAATCTTCGGCATCGGCAACGGGCAGGGAGGCCACGGTATAGAAAGCACCGTGCGGCATGGGGGAATACACGCCCGGGATGCTGTTGAGTCCCTTGATGAAGAAATCCCGGCGGGACTTGTATTCGTTGTAGCTGGCCTGGGCGTAGTCTTCCGTGCCCTCGATGGAGGCTTCGGCCACGATCTGGCCCAGCAGCGGCGGGCTCAGGCGGGCCTGGCAGTACTTCATCACCGTATCCTTCACCAGGCGGTTGTGGGTGACGATCATCCCGATCCGGATGCCGCACTCGGAGTAGCGCTTGGACACGGAGTCAATCAGGATCACATTGTCTTCGATCCCCTCCAGATGCATGGCGCTCACGTAGGGCTCGTCGGTATAGACGAACTCGCGGTACACCTCGTCGGAGAACAGATATAGATCGTATTTCTGCACCAGCTCCTTGATTTTCTGCAATTCCTGCGGGGAATAGACGTAGCCGGTGGGGTTGGACGGATTGCACAGCAGGATGGCCCGTGTGCGCGGGGTGATAATCTCCTCGAAAGCTTCCATCGAAGGCAGGGCGAAGCCGTTTTCGATGGTCGAGGAAACGGTTTTCACCTTGATGCCCGCGGTGACGGCGAAGCTGATGTAGTTGGCATAGCCGGGTTCCACGGTGATCATTTCGTCGCCGGGATTCATGCAGGCCAGGAAACTCAGGAGGATGGCCTCCGAGCCGCCGGCGGTGACAATGATGTCGTCCGGCGTGACGAGGATGTTGAACTTCTTGTAATAATCGACCAGTTTTTCCCGGAGGGAGAGATAGCCTTCCGAGGGACTGTATTCCAGGGTGGTGCGGTCTATGTGCTTGAGGGAATCCAGCGCCTTCTGCGGGGTGGGAAGGTCGGGCTGGCCGATATTCAGGTGATAGACTTTGACCCCTTCGCGTTTGGCGGCCACGGCAAGGGGCGCCAGTTTGCGTATGGGTGAGGACGGCATTTCAAGGCCGCGCTGAGAAATCTGGGGCATAATGGGTTTATAACATTCCAAGGATACGGCCACGCACCAGCAGGGCGGCGCCGATGGGGGCGGCCTGCTGCATGAGCTTACTGTGTTTGATGGTGGTGTCCTGGTTGGCGATATTCAGGGCGTGCCGCTTGATGGCGGTGCGGATGGGGAGCATAAGATAGTCTCCCGCCGCAACGGCCACCTTGCCGCCGATGACCACGAGTTCCGGATTGAAGATGTTGATGAGGCCCGCGAGGCCCTTGCCCAGGTTGGTGCCGATCTTCTCCACCGTCTCGATGGCCAGGATATCCTCGCTCTGGATGGCGGCGATGATATCGTTCAGGTCCACTTTCCCTTCGGCCTTGTATTTGGCAGCCAGGGAAGAGGCTCTTCCGCTGGCCAGTTTTTCGCTGATCATGCGCACCAGGGCCGATCCGGAGGCCCCCGTTTCCAGGCAGCCGATCTTGCCGCAGCGGCACATCTGTCCGTTGTCCAGGAGCGGGAAGTGGCCGAACTCGCCACTGTATCCGGAGGTTCCGTAGTACAGGCGTCCGTCCAGGATCATGCCCATACCCAGGCCCCAGCTCACGTTCACGAAGAGCATGTTCTTCTCCTTGAGTCCGCCGCCCAGGTATTCGCCGTAGGTCATGGCGCGGGAGTCGTTCTCCATGACGGCATGGATGCCCAGGTCTTCCTCCAGGATGCTGCTGATGGTGTGGGACTCGTCAAAGGAGTAGCTGTTGCTGTATCCGGTGACGGGGTTCACCCGGCCGGTTACGCTGACGCCGATGCCCATGAACTTGTTCCATTCCAGGTTCTCCTCACTGATAAAGGCCTTGATGGAGCTGGCAATGCGGTGGATGGCTTCTTCGTTCCTTTCCATGTGGTAGGGGATTCCGTCCCGGAAGGTGATGAGTTCGCCCTTGAAGTTGGCTACCGCGATGCTGGCGTGGGAGTTGCGCACATCCACGCCGATAAAGTAACCCGCTTCCGGATTCAGACCGTAGATGGAGGGCCTGCGTCCGCCGGAGGTGCCGGATTTGCCCATGTCCACGAGGAAACCTTCGTCCATGAGCTCGCCGATGAGTTTGGTGGCGGTGGGGACAGATGCCCCGATAGCCTCGCTCAGCGCGGCGATACTATGCTCTCCCCGTTCAATGCAAAGGTGCAGAATGGTCTTTTTGAGGAGGGAGTTTTTGTTATCTTTTTTCTCGAGAAAGGTGTCTCTCATAGGCTGCTTTATTAAACTTTACAAAGTTAATAAAAATTTCTTAAAAAGTAATGGCATATAATGATTCTTTTTATTTACAAAAGTGTGCCAAAAAGTGTTAACTTTGCAAGCATGTTTGTGAAGTTCAGAAATTGGCTGCGCACCTTCCGGCTTACGCTCCGGATGAAACTGATTCTCTCGCTCAGCGCCATTGCCGTGGTGCTCACCATGTCCAGCGTCATCTCGGTGCTGGAATACCGGCGCATGTCCACCTATGTGTCCAATCTGATTGCCCGGGACATCAGCGATATCCATGTGGCCCAGCAGCTGGTGGACGCCGTGGACGGCTACCATCTCCAGGTGCTTGCCGTGATCGGCGACGACAATCTGAACACCCTCCCCGATTTTGACCGGTCGGCCTTTCTGGAGCACTGCGACTCCCTCAAGCAGAGCCTGGGCGCGCAAAGCGCCGTCCCCCTGGCCGATTCCGTCCTCTATGCCTATTCGGCCTATATGCTGGCCTCGCTGGAACTGGAGTCGGTGATCCAGTCCACCTTCATCAACTCCCGGGACTGGTATTTTACCCGTCTCCAGCCGCTCTTTACCCGGCTCAGAGGCTATCTGGACCGCCTGAGTGCCGATATGTACGAGGAACTGCGGCAAAACTCGGAAGACTTTGACAGCGGTATTTTCCGCAGCATCGTGCCGGGCATCGTGGCCGTGGGCGTGGGCATCCTGCTGGTGTTCCTGCTCATGTTCTACATGCTGGTGTATTATGTCCACCCCCTCTACCATATGCTGGACAACCTGGGCGATTATCTCAAATTCCGCCGTCACTATACCTATACATTTGAGGGGGATGACCAGCTCACGGACCTGAACCGCTCCATCACGGACCTGACGGAAGAAAACCGCCAGCTGCGCCGGCGCCTGTCGGACCTCAAGGATAAGCAATGAACCTGAAGGTCATATCACGCAACGTGGGTGTCGCCCTGCTGGTGAGTGCCCTGTTCATGCTGCTTTCTGTCTTCGTCTCCATCCTCGATGGCGGAGACAGTGCCATGAATCCGCTGCTCATCAGCTTCACCATCACCTTCATCATCGGGGTGTTCCCCTTCATCTTCGTGCGCCGCAGCTCCCGGATTTCCCTCAAGGACGGATACATGATCATCTTCAGTTCCTGGCTCCTGTCCTTTGTCTTCGGGGCTTTGCCCTATGCCCTCTGGGGCGGACCGTTCACCCTGGCCAACGCCTGGTTCGAGAGCGTTTCCGGTTTCACGACCACCGGGGCCACCATCCTGGAAGATGTGGAAGCCCTGCCGCGGAGCCTGCTTTTCTGGCGGGCCTCCACCCATTTCATCGGCGGTTTGGGGGTCGTGGTGTTCCTGCTGCTCATTATCCCCACCTCGTCGCCGGTCCGTCTTCGGCTCACCAATATGGAGCTGTCCTCCCTGTCCCGCGACGACTACAGCAGCCGGGCCAACAAGACGGTTTTCATCTTTGCCTCGATCTATCTGGGCATCTGCCTGGCGGCTTTCCTGGCCTACTGGGTGGCCGGCATGCCGCTCTTTGACGCCGTCTGCCATGCGTTCAGCGTGTGCGCCACCGGCGGATTTTCTTCCCGGACGCTTTCTATCGGCGCCTTCGGTTCGCCGCTCATCTCGATCATTACCATCGTGTTCATGTTCCTGGCCTCCGTTCACTTTGGCCTGCTGTTCATGACCCTGGCCACCCGTTCGCTGCGTCCGCTCAAGAATCCGGTCCTGATTTTCTACGTGGTCTGCCTGATTGTGGTGATCACGATTACCTCGGTTTCGCTCAAGTTCTCGGCCATCGATGCCACCTGGGGCAAGGCCTTCCTGGACGGCAGTTTCCATGTGATGAGTTATGCCTCCACCACGGGCTTTGCCATCAGCGACAACGCCAGCTGGCCCATCCTGCCCTGCACCATGCTCCTGCTGGTGAGCCTCATCTGCGGCTGTGCCGGTTCCACCACCGGCGGTATGAAAGTGGACCGCGTGCTGGTGCTGCTCAAAGCCATCGGCATGCAGATCAAAAAGACCCTGTCCCCGTCGGGCATCTATGAAATCCGTATGGGGCGGCGCATCCTGCACAACGAAGATATCTATCCCCACGTGCTGTATATCGCCCTGTTCTTCCTGTTCATCGCCTTGTCGGCCATCCTCTGCCTCCTGCTGGGAGATCCCAACGGGCATGCCTTCACCGGTTCGGTGGCCTCCCTGGCCAATGTTGGGCCGTCGCTGGGGACCATCGGCTCCATGGGGAACTACAACCTGGAGCCCGTGCACATGAAGGTGATTTTTACGGCCGACATGTTCCTGGGACGCGTCGAGATTTATCCGGTGCTGGCGGTCTTTGCCAGCCTTTTCCAGCGTAAATACTGATGGACGCCCGCTCTGCCTCCCTTGCGGCAGGTTTCCTCCGGTGCCTGCCCTATGAGCCGACGCCTTGCCAGACGTCGCTTTTTGAGCAGGCGGCCGCGTTCCTGACGGCCGACGAGGGGGATATCCTGGTGGTGAGCGGCTACGCGGGTACCGGCAAGACCTCGGCCATCGCAGCCATGGTGCGGACCCTCCGGGAACTCCGGACGCCCTGCGTGCTACTGGCCCCGACGGGCCGATCGGCCAAGGTCCTTTCCCAATATACGGGGCGGCCGGCATCTACGATACACAAGCACATCTACCGCCAGAAATCCCATGGCGACGACGGCTTCGGCCAGTTTTCCCTGGCGCCCAACAAGGCGAAACACACCCTGTTCATCGTGGACGAGGTGTCGCTGATTGGCAACGAGGCCCCCTCGCAGCAGGGGTCGGGGCTTTTCGGCTCCGGGAACCTGTTGCAGGATCTGGTGGATTTTGTCCGCGCCGGGGCCGAATGCAAGCTGATGCTGGTGGGCGATGTGGCTCAGTTGCCGCCTGTGGGCCTGGAGATGTCGCCGGCGCTGGATCCTTCCTGTATGGCCGGCTTTGGCGGCGTGGGCTTTGTCTCGCTGACGACGGTGGTGCGGCAGGCGCAGGATTCGGGTATCCTCCGCAACGCCACCCGCCTGCGTCAGCTCCTGGACGGGATGGATGCGCCGCTGGAACTGGATGAGGTGGGCCTGGATGTGAAAGGCTTTCCCGATATCGAGCGCCTGGGCGGGGGAGAGCTCCTGGAAGCCCTGTCCGATGCCTACGCCCGCTATGGGGAAGACGAGACGGTTGTCCTATGCCGCTCCAACAAGCGGGCCCTCCGCTACAACGCCGGCATCCGGGCCCAGGTCCTTTTCCGCGAAGAGCGCCTGGTGCGGGACGACAAGCTCATGATCGTGAAGAACTGCTATCAGTTCACCGAGCAGCTGGAGGGAACCGACTACATTGCCAACGGGGATCTGGCCCGGCTGGTGTGGATACGCCATTACGAGGAGCGCTACGGCCTGCATTTCGCCGATGCTTGCCTGTCCTTCCCGGATTACGGGGACCAGGAGATCGAGGCCAAGGTCCTGCTGGACACCCTGGACTCGGAATCGCCCTCCCTGGGCTATGAGCAGTCCAACCAGCTGTATCAGGGCGTATCGGCCGATTATGCCCACCTCAGCACCAAGAAGAAGCGCTGGGAAGCCGTGCGGGAAGACCCTTATTTCAACGCGCTGCAACTCAAATATGCGGCGGCTGTCACCTGTCACAAGGCCCAGGGCGGCCAGTGGCGCTGTGTGTTTGTGGACAACCCCATCTGGCAGGATTTCCTGGTTCCGGACGATCTGAAATGGCTCTATACCGCCCTTACCCGCGCCGTAGAAAAAGTCTATCTGGTCAATTTCAAGGACGCGCTCTTTGCCTGAGGCTGTCTTGGCCCCTGCCCACCCCTACACCCTTGCCGACCCTCTCCTTCCCACCCCGGCCTAAAGCATCGAATCGGCCATTGAGCCCCATCAGCGTGCTTTAGCCCATCTCCCACCCCGGCCTAAAGCATCGAATCGGCCATTGAGCCCCATCAGCGTGCTTTAGATCCAGGGCAGCGGGGCGGGGATTATGAAAATAATCCGTATATTTAGGGCATGAAAGTGATGAAACTGATGATGGCGGCGATGCTGCTGGTGGCGGTATCGGCCCGGGCCCAGGAATACAAACCCATTCCCGTTGCACATAAATGGCTCAATGACAAAGAAGTAGTTTTTTCCTACGACGGCTCGTTTGCCGATGCCGACTGTTTCAAAATCACCGTCCCCAGGAAGCTGAAGGCCGGGGCGAACTTTGCCGCCGTGCATGTCTCGGCACCGAATCGCTATGCAGCCTTCCCGCTGCAGCCGGAAGGCGCCGTGAACCTGACCTACAGCCCCGATTCCACCCGGCTCGCCTTCACCCGCGGGGGAGATCTCTGGGTGGCCGATATCGCCAGCGGCCAGGAAACCCGCCTAACCTCGGACGGCAGCGAAACCATCCTGAACGGCTATGCCAGCTGGGTCTATTACGAGGAAATCTTCGGCCGCCCGTCCCGTTACCGTGCCTTCTGGTGGAGCCCCGACAGCCAGACCCTTGCCTTCTATCGCTTCGACGACACGCAGGTGCCCATGTTCCCCATCTACTCGCCCTTCGGCCAGGATGGATCGCTCCGCCGCACGCATTATCCCAAGGCCGGGGAACTCAATCCCGAGGTCCGGATCGGCTTTGCGCACCTGTCCGACGGCAGCATCACCTGGGCCGATTTCGACGAGAAGGAGGACCAGTACTTCGGCACGCCTTTCTGGGGGGCCGATAGCCGGACGTTCTTTGTGGGGCACGAGCCGCGCATCCAGAACACGCTGGACCTCTATGCCGTCAATCCCGCCGACGGTTCCAAGCGGGCCATCTACCACGAGGAAGTCCCCACCTGGCTGGATTGGATTGACGGTATGCTATTCAGTGACAAGGGTTTGTATATGGTCCGAGCCTTCGAAAGCGGCTGGCAGCAGATCTATTTCCTGAGCTACGACGGAAGCATCCTGAAGCGACTGACCGACGGCCCAAACTGGCGCATCGAACTGCTGCGGGCCGAAAAGGACGGCACGGTTTATTTCCTGGCCGAACGGGATTCCCATGTGCGCAAGGCCGTCTATAAGGTATCACCCAAGGGGGTAATCACAGCCCTTACCGACCCTTCGATGAACGTGGCCATCGCCTCCTTCGCCCCGGACGGGAAGCATTTCGTCACCCGCAGCTCCAACCTCAAAACGCCCTGGGAACTGCGTCTGCATGACCTCAAGGGAGGCTCGCAATGCATTGCCAGCCAGGCTGGTCCGGACTTCCGTCCCGGTCAGGTTCACACCGGAGAACTGGTCTCCATCACGGTGGACAGCCTGGAGCTCCCCGGTGTCATCTATTATCCGGAGGGCTTCGATTCGGCCAGGCAGTATCCTGTGCATGTGGACATCTACGGCGGTCCCGACACGCCGCTGGTGCACGACCGCTGGGTGCACCCCGCCACCTATGCCTGGTATGCCCAGCACGGAATCATCCAGCTGGTGGCCGACTGCCGTGCCGCCGGGCACAACGGCCGCGCGGGACTGGATGCTATCTATAAACACCTGAATACCATTGAGGTAAGCGACTTTGTCGAATGGGCCAAATGGCTGCAGTCGCTGCCCTATGTGAAGGCCGACAAGATTGGGGTGGAAGGATTCAGTTTCGGCGGGACGATGACCGCCGCCCTGGTAGCGACGGCGCCTGCCTATTACCATTACGGCATCGCCGGCGGCGGCGTGTACGAATGGGCCCTTTACGATACCCATTATACCGAGCGCTTCATGTCCACCCCCCAGGACAACCCGGACGGATACCAGGAGTCGGCCGTCATGAAACTCATTCGGAATTATCCGGTAAAAAATGGAAAGTCGGACGGTTCCGTCATGCTCAAAATCACCCACGGCACCGGCGACGACAACGTCCATTTCCAGAACACCCTGCAACTGATTGACGTGCTGCAGCAAATGAATGCCGACTTTGAACTGATGATCTATCCCGACGGCATGCACGGCTACCGCGGTTACCAGGGCGCCCATTTCAAGCAGGCCAATCACGATTTCTGGGAGCGCTACCTGCTACGTCCTTGATGGAATATGCAGGACAGCCCGCAGGATCTCCGGATCGCTTCGGGTGAGGCGGGCTAATTGTCTGACGGACAAAGTCTTTCTTTCATTCCAGAATTGAGAGGCTAGTTCTGTACGTTGCGTCTGCGTCAGTGCTGAGACAGGCCTATTGTACCGATTCATGCTCGCATCTTCAATCTCTTTCCGTAGCTTGTTCTCGTCCTTTTTCTCCATAAATGGTTTGGCATCGGCCAGTTCCATTTCTATCAGGTCCTTTTTGCGGACATTCAGAAAAGCAATGAATTGGCGGGGAGAGACGAATACCTTTTGGTGAAGGTATTGTAAATCCATGTAACTGCCGGGAATCAACATCCCGTGGTGATCATATTCCCACTGGCCGGGTAGTTTGACGCGTGTCCTGAACAATCGGCACAGGTCATTGTAATCCAACTGCCCAACCTTCTTTGCTCCTTCATGATTCCGTCGGCAATAGACTGCGCCGGATCCCCAGGGATAGTCCTCCGGGAGATACTCGAATCCGGCCTCTGTGCAATTGCGGAACACATAGATGATTTTTCGTCGCAATTCGTCTTCGTCGTGGATAGGGTCAATTTGTAATTGCAGCCACTGATTGGCTCTTTCACGCATACCCAACTTGTTGAAGTATCTGGAGCAGAGGCGTTTGATCTCTAGCGCAAATTTTGTCACCTGATCTGCCTGCCCTCTTAGAATGACGTGAAAATGCGTTCGCATGACCTCCAGACCCAAAACCCCCAGATGGCAGTAATACGAGACCACGGCGACGCGGTTCATTACAAATACATAGTCCTCCTCTGTCTCGCACAGAACGGTCAGTCTGGTTCCATCCGAGTACACATGATAACAATCGTTGACAGGTCTTGGCGTATATTCTTCCATAGCATCATTGTCTTGAGCCCCCAAAATGAACATACTTATCGGTTTCAGCAAGAGCGTTGCGATTGTTTTTCAAAAAACGGCATTCTGGCGCAGTCTGGGCCGTTTATTGGTTTCATTTTTACACCCTTTTTCTATAAATCGTCCTTCTATCCCGGCCCCAAGGCGGGGGTATGGAGATGGGCTAAAGCACGATGACGGGGCTCAATGGCCGATTCGATGCTTTAGGCCGGGGTGGGAGATGGGCTAAAGCACGATGACGGGGCTCAATGGCCGATTCGATGCTTTAGGCCGGGGTGCGAAGGTGGGTTAAAGCACGATGATGAGGCTCAATGGCCGATTCGATGCTTTAGGCTGGGGTGGGAGAGGGGGGTAGGTCAAGGTATGGAGGTGGGGCCGGGGCAGGAAGGCGGGTATGTTGGCGGGAATCTTGCAAATGCGGCGGAAAAAGGGTACATTTGGGGCTGGAATGGTACAGGACGCATATATTTGGGATCCGCTGCGGAAAAAAAGCGTGCGCAACACGCCAGAGGAGCAGGTGCGGCAGTGGTTTATCTCCGTGCTGCATGAGGGGATGAAGGTGCCGGAGCACATGATGGGAAGCGAGGTGGCGCTGGAGCATGCCGGGAAGGCGTATCGGGCCGATATAGTGGTCTGGGACCGCAGTGCCGCTCCGCTGATGGTGGTGGAATGCAAGCGGCCGGAGGTGACCCTGGACCAGGCGGTGGTGGATCAGGCGCTGCGCTACAACAATGAGCTGAATGTGAGGTATATAGGTGTAACGAATGGCCTCAAGACCTTCCTTTTTGAACGTACGGCCGATGGCTGGCAGTTCCTGCAGAAGGCTCCGCTATGGGAAGAGATGGCCGGTCCGGGCCGGCCATGACGATTTAACGCCGGCCATGACCAGAACGTCATGCCGGCCATGACGATTTAACGCCGGCCATGACGATTGGGCGCCGATTATGACAAGAACGTCATGCCGGCTTGACTTGACTAGAACGTCATTCCCGGCTTGACCGGGAATCTAGAGATATGACAATAACAGAAGGTTATTTAAATAATCCGGTTTTCAAACTGGTTTCCGATACGGCCAAAGAACTGGGCGTCAGAGCCTTTGTGATTGGCGGATATGTGCGGGACTGCTTCCTGGGCAAGCCCAGTAAGGACATAGATATCGTGGTGGAGATGCCCGGTGCGGCCGGGCAGGGGGGAGAGGTGCGTCCGGGCATCCTGCTGGCCGAAGCGGTGGGCCGCAAGTGCAAGGCTCCGGTGAGCGTGTTCCGGAACTTTGGCACGGCCATGTTCAAGTTCCACGGCATGGAAGTGGAACTTGTGGGCGCACGCAAGGAGTCTTACAACCGCGATTCCCGCAAACCCATCGTGGAGGACGGTACGCTGGAAGAAGACCAGCTGCGCCGGGATTTCACCATCAACGCGATGGCCTTCAGCCTCCAGGAGGAAGACTACGGGGCGCTGGTCGATCCGTTCGGTGGTATCCGCGACCTCGTGGCCGGTATTATCCGTACGCCGCTGGAGCCGGAGCAGACCTATAGCGACGACCCGCTGCGCATGCTTCGGGCCATCCGCTTCGCCACCCGCCTGAGCACGGACGAGCATCCCTTCACCATCGTGCCGGAAAGCCTCAGCGCCATGAAGGCCATGGCCGACCGCCTGCAGATTCTTTCCCGGGAGCGCATCGTGGAGGAACTGAACAAGATGCTGCTCACCGCCCGTCCCTCCATGGCCTTCGAGCTCATGGAAGAAACCGGCCTCCTTCGGCAGTTCCTGCCGGAGCTGAGCCGCCTCAAAGGCGTGGAAACGGTGGACGGGAAAGGACATAAGGAGAACTTCAGCCACACCCTGCAGGTGCTGGACAATGTGGTGGCCTTTGAACAGGAGGCCGGGAAGGAACCCAACCTCTGGCTGCACTGGGCGGCCTTGCTGCACGATATCGGCAAGCCGGCCAGCAAGCGCTATGTTCCGGGCCAGGGCTGGACTTTCCACGGGCACGAGGTAACCGGCGCCCGCATGGTCCCGCAGCTTTTCGAGAAGCTCAAGATGCCGCTCAACGAAAAGATGAAGTATGTCCAGAAGCTGGTGAACCTGCATCTTCGGCCCATCGCCCTGGTGGATGACGAAGTGACGGACAGTGCGGTCCGGCGCCTGCTTTTCGATGCCGGCAACGACATTGACGACCTCATGCTGCTGTGCAATGCCGACATCACCTCGAAGAATCCGGCCAAGGTGGCGCGTCTGCGCCGCAATTTCGAGCTGGTGAAGGCCAAGATGGCCGAGGTGGAGGCGAAGGACGAGATCCGCAACTGGAAGAACCCCATTACCGGAGACTATATTATGGAGGTCTTTGGCCTGGGACCCTGCAATACCATCGGCCAGCTCAAGGAAATGGTGAAAAACGCTGTCCTGGACGGCGATATCCCTTATACTTTCGAAGCGGCCGACGCCTATATGCGCGCGCAGGCCGAAAAACTTGGCCTGGTGGCCCATGATCGCTGAGTACATAGCCTATCTGCGGGATGTCCGGCGCTATTCGCCCCGGACGCAGACGCTGTATGAGGAGGCGCTGACCCGCTTTGCGCTGTGGGCCGGTGAAGCCGAGATGCCCGGTCAAGCCGGGCATGACGGCAAGGCAGCCGGGAAAGCCGAGATGCCCGGTCAAGCCGGGCATGACGGAAGGGCGGTTGGCCGTGAGGGGGAGGGCGTCATGGCCGACCTGATCGGCCATCTCATTCCGTCCCGGATCCGGGAGTATGAGGCGCAGCTGGTCGAGGACGGCCTCAGCCCCCGCACCGTGCACCTGCAGCTGAGCGCGCTCAGCGGATACTGCAACTTCCTCATCAAGGAGGGCCAGCTCAAATCCAATCCCGTGCGCAGCGTCCGCCGCCCCAAGATGGGCCGGCGTCTTCCCGTCTATTATACGCAGCAGTCCATGGACGAATACCTGGCCGCTACCGCCCATGCGGCGGGGGAGGACGAACTGCAACTGCTCCTGAGCCTGGACCCGGCCTCCAAGCTGGCCCAGGAACTGTATCGGCGGCGGCTGGGCCGGCTCATCGTCTCCCTGCTCTACGGCACCGGCATCCGCCGAAGCGAACTCATCGGCCTTCAGCTGGGCAGCCTGGACCCGGCACGGCAGGTGCTCCGCGTTTTGGGAAAAGGCGACAAAATGCGTGAAATTCCCCTGATTGTTTCGCTCTTTCAAGAAATATCATTATATTTACAAGCAGCAAGTTCAATGGTGCGTGCCCCCAGGCCCCCCCACGCCCCGCTGCTGGTGACGGAAAAAGGCAAGCCGCTTTATCCGTCCTATGTGGACCGGGTCGTGAAGGCGGAACTGCAGGGAGGCTACGGCATCAGCGGAAGGAAATCCCCGCACGTGCTCCGGCACACGCTGGCAACGGCCTTGCTGGACGAAGGAGCCGACCTGGAATCCATCCGCCAGATGCTGGGCCACAGCAGCCTCGCCGCCACGGAGGTCTATACGCACAACTCCATTGAACGGCTAAAGGCACAATACATGAACGCCCATCCCAGGGCAAAAAACGAAGAAACCCATGATTAATGTCAAGTCCCTGAAATTCAACGCAGACGAGAAGCTGCTGGATTTCATTGAGAAGAAAGTTGGAAAAGTAGAGAAGTTCTTCGACAACCTCGGCGACATCGACGTCACCCTGTCCCTTCTTCCGGACGCCGAGAACAAGTGTGTCAAACTCCAGACCCGTTTCCCCGGGGAAGATTTGGTGGTAGAGCGCAATGCGCGCACCTTTGAGGAAGCCGTTACCGATGCCGCCGACGCCCTGAAGGAACGGATTGTCCGTGCCAAGGAGAAGAAATTCGCCAAATAGTGGCCGCGAAAAGCTACATAGAGACGGACCGTCAGGTCCGCAGCCTGCTTGAAGATGCCCGCCAGGGCATCTTCAAGTCTGTATATCTGCTCATGGGCGAGGAGCCCTACTATCCGGAACTTGTGTGCCAGGCCATCGTGGACAACTGCCTGCAGGAGTGGGAGAAAGATTTCAACGAGACCATCTGCTACGGGGCCGACGTGGATGCCGACGCAGTGATTACCGCCGCCCGCCGCTTCCCCATGATGGCCGAGCGGCAGCTGGTGGTGGTGAAGGAAGCCCAGCAGATGAAATCCCTGGAAGACCTGGCCCTGTACTGCCAGCAGCCCCTGGACAGCACCGTGCTGGTGATCCTGATGCACGGGGCATCGGCCGACAAGCGCCGCGCCCTGTACAAGGCCGTGCTCAAAACCGGCGTCATCGTGGAATCCAATGCCCTCCGGGACTATGAGATGCCGCAGTGGATCGCCTCCTATTACGAAGGACGCGGCCTGAGCATCCATCCGGAGGCGGCGGCGCTGATGGCCGAAAGCGCCGGAACCGACCTGGGCAAGATTGCCGTCGAGACGGAAAAACTGCTCAAGAACCTGCCGGAAGGCACCCGGGAGATCTCGGTGGCCGATGTGGAGAAGAACGTGGGGGTGAGTCGCAGTTTCAGCATCTTCGAGCTCACCAAATGCCTCAGTTACAAGGATGCGTCCCGTGCCCTCAAGATTGCGGCCCATATCGGCGCAGCCCCGCGCTTTGTGCTCCTGATGGCCATCGGCCCCCTCTATACCCATTTCTACCGCATCCTGAAATACCATGCCCTGCATGCCCAGGGACGCCCTTCTCCGGCCGATGCCGCCAAGGCGCTGGGCGTGAATCCCTTCTTCCTCAAGGAGTATGACGCGGCCCTGCGCGCCTATCCCTATCCGCGCTGCGTGCAGGTCATTTCCCTGCTGTCCGAGTATGATTATAAAGGAAAGGGGGGAGATGCCGGCGAGGCTACCCCGGCGGAACTGCTGGTGGAGTTGGTAACAAAAATATTGAATATTTAATATTTTTTATTGCAAGTCAATAAATATTTTCTATATTTGCAGCAAAATGATCTCCCGACAGCGTTCGAGAGGACAATTCAAGTATTATGGCAATTATTGAAGTAAACAACGTAACCAAGACCTTTGGCCCCAAGGTGGCCCTGGACCATCTGTCTCTGGAAATCCCGGAAGGGAAAATCTTCGGCCTGCTAGGGCCCAACGGTGCGGGCAAGAGTACGCTCATCCGCATCATCAACCGTATCACTATCGCCACCGATGGCCAGATTCTCTTCGCGGGCCATCCCATTTCGGAGCAGGACGTGTCCCGGATCGGCTATCTGCCCGAGGAACGCGGCCTGTACCGGAAAATGAAGGTGGGAGACCAGGCCATGTACCTGGCGCAACTCAAGGGCATGAGTGCCCGCGAAGCCGCTTCGGAACTGAAGAAATGGTTCGTCCGCTTCGATATCGCCGACTGGTGGAACAAGAAGGTGGAGGAACTGTCCAAGGGTATGGCCCAGAAGGTCCAGTTTATCACGACGGTGGTGCATAGACCTTCCCTCATGATCCTGGATGAGCCTTTTTCCGGTTTCGACCCGGTGAACGTGGACCTCATCCGCAAGGAGATCCTGCGCCTCAAGGAAGAGGGTGCCACCATTATCCTGTCCACCCACAACATGGAATCCGTGGAGGAACTGTGCGAGAATATCGCCCTCATCAACAAGGGTAAGCTGGTGGTGGCCGGCGGCACGGACGAGATTCGCCGCCAGCACGGAGAGGACAACGTGGAGATTGAATTCACCGACGCCTCCCTGGCCCGCCATACCCAGGTGGTCGCGCGTGCCGACGTGAACGCCAAACTCACCGAGCTCATCGGCCAGGGCGTAACCCTCCACGCTTTCAAGGAGGTGATTCCCCGTATGAATGACATCTTTATCAAACTTGTGACGGAAGGAGAGTAAAGCTATGAACATTAAGAAATTAGGCATTATTATCGAGCGCGAGTATCTTAACAAGGTTAAGAAAAAGAGCTTCCTGATCATCACCTTCCTGGCACCGGTATTCTTCGCTGCCATCTGCATCCTGCCTTCCGTGATCATGATGAACGCCAAGGAGGAAGCCAAACAGGTGGGCGTGATTGACCGCAGCGGCATCGTGCTGCCCTATCTCACGAACAACGAGGTGACCATTTTCCAGGATCTGGGGCCCGAGGCTTCCCCGGAGGCCATCAAGGCCGATTTCGCGGCCGCCGGCGTGGATGTGCTCCTGAGCATCTCCGAGCTGGATCCGGAAACCCTTTCGGTGAAGGCCGACTGTTATTCCGAGAAACCCCTGGGCATGGATACCGGCTCCATGATCGAAGGCTGTATCAATGATGCCGTCGAGGCCTACCGCATCGAACAGTCGGGTATCGCCAACCTGGAGGAAATCATGGCGGGCGTCAAGTCCAATGTGAAGCTCCATAGCTATACCATTGACGAATCCGGTAAGGAAAGCATCTCGGAATCGGGCATTTACATGATTCTTTCCATGGTGCTGGGCATGGCGCTGTATATGTTCATCGCCCTCTTCTCCGGCATGGTGATGAGCTCGGTCATTGAAGAGAAGAGTTCCCGCGTGGTGGAAGTCCTCATGTCTTCCGTGAAGGCCACGGAGCTCATGTTCGGCAAGATCATCGGCGTGGCCCTGGTGGCCCTCACGCAGTTCCTGCTCTGGATCCTGCTCACCGGCATGCTCCTGGGTGCGGCCATGGGCATCATCGGCAAGGATAAGATGATGGGCATGATGGGTGGTGGCGACGAGGCCACCACGGAAATGATGCAGCAGATGGCTACGACCGGCGGCGTCCACATGGGGGACATCGACCTGGAAAGCGCCCTGGCTGCCGCGACGGATACCACGGCCGTGGCTGCCGGCGAGCCTTCCGGCATGGAAGTGATCATGAGCACCCTGGGCAACATCAACCTGGGCCAGATCCTGATTGCCTTCCTCTTCTACTTTATCTTCGGCTATCTGCTCTATGCCTCCATGTTCGCCGCCATCGGATCGGCCGTGGAGAACGAGGGCGACAGCTCCCAGCTGCAGTTGCCGGTGACCATTCCGCTGCTCATCGCCTTCTTCATCGCCCTGTATGCCTTCAAGGCACCGGACAGCTCGCTGGTCTTCTGGGGATCCATGATTCCTTTCACCTCGCCCATCGTCATGCTGGCCCGCATTCCCTTTGGCGTAGCTACCTGGGAACTGATCCTGTCCATGGCGCTGCTGGTGGTCACCTTCGTGGCCTGCGCCTGGGCATCGGCCAAGATTTACAAGGTGGGCATTCTCATGTACGGAAAGAAATCTACCTTTAAAGACCTCTGGAAATGGCTCAGAATGAAATAAAGACCTGGGCTTGGGTGACCGCCTGGGGGCTCGTGGCCGTGGGCATATTCCTGGCCGCCGGCATCGCGAACCTGGGCCGCAAACCCAAGATGAGCTGGCAGGTGGTGGAAATGGACGGACACCGCAGCGGTGTGGTCTGCGTGACGGCCGAGAATGTGGATACCGCCCTGGGCCGCTTTGACGACGAGGGCTATGTGAGTCCCGCCGGCGTCCGCTATGCCGACGAGGACCCCGTCTCCCGGATTGCCCAGACCCTGATGGAGGTGCAGCCGCAGATGGCCTGCCTCAAGCAGGTGATCGGTCACAGCGCCCGGGAACTGGTGGATGGCCGGGAGAATCCCGACCTGCCGCTGGCCAACCTTTTTGTGGACGAACTCCGGGCCCGGGGCAGCCGGGAAGCCGGCGTACCCATGGATTTTGCGCTGGTGAACTTTGGCGGCATCCGGGTGCCGCTTCCGGGCGGCCCCATTACCCTGGACGACATTTCCTCCATGTTTCCCTTCAAAAACTACGTGTGCTTCTGCAAGGTGCGCGGCGAGAACCTGACCAAACTGCTGGAGCAGCTTGCCGCCACCAAGGCTTTCCAGGCCGTGAGCGGCGCGCAGGTGAAGGTGAAGGCGCACAAACTGGAATCGGCCCTGGTGGGGGGCGAGCCCATCGACCCGGCACGTATTTATAACGTGACCACCATCGATTTCCTGCTGGACGGCGGGGATAAGATCAACATGGGCGCCCTGTCGGAAGAAGTGACCTTGACACACCTGCTGCTGAAGGATGTGATGCTGGACTATGTGCGGGACTGCGAGGCCAAGGGAATCGTTATTGATGCGGCCCCGGACGGCCGTGTAATCATGGAGGACTGATATGAACAAGAAGATTCTTTGGATGGGAGGCGCCCTGATGGCACTGCTTGTCGCTGCGGCCGCCCTTTTCCTGGCCGGGCGCCGCTCACCCGAAACCCGTCTGGTGATCCTGCACGTCAATGACACACACAGCCAGCTGGAACCGGTCCGATCCGGTGCATTGGCCGGGATGGGCGGTTCCCTGGAACGTGCCGCCTTTGTGGACAGCATCCGTGCGGCTGTGGGGGAAGATCATGTCCTCCTGCTGCATGCGGGCGATTTCTCCCAGGGTACTTCCTATTTCACGGAGTTCCGCGGGCGGGTGGAAGACCAGGTGCTCAATGCCCTGCATTACGATGCCGTCACGCTGGGAAACCATGAGTTTGACAACGGCATCGAGGATCTGGGTGCGCGGCTCTCTTCCCTGGAAATGCCTGTGGTGGTGTGCAACTATGATTTCTCGCCCTTCGAGGCCGGGAAATACATCAAGCCCTATGTAATAGTGGAAAAGGCCGGGAAGAAGATCGGCATCGTGGGCGTGCTCTGCGGCCTCAAGGACATGGTGGCCGGCGACATTGCCAACCGTATCCCTGAGTTCGAGATGATCCCCACGGTGCAGCGCTATGTGGACGAGATCCGTCCCGCGTGTGACCTGGTCATTGCGCTGACGCACATCGGCTACACGGAGCATAACCCCGGAGACATCACGGATCCCATCCTGGTGTCCCGCACCCGCGGCATCGACCTGGTGGTGGGAGGCCATTCCCACAGTTTCCTGGACAAGCCGGACTATGTGAAGAACCTGGACGGCAAGCGCGTTCCCATTGTCCAGGCCGGCTGGAAAGGCGTCCGCATGGGCCAGTTTGATATCTGCTATTGAATCCATAGGTTCAGCGGGTATAGTTTATAGTAGTTCTGGTAGGTAAGGCATCCGTTTCCTTCCTCCAGCACATTCGTTACAGGGCTCAGCGTAAGGCCCGGGAGGAATCCCTGCTGCGCCGCCGCCCAATTCACCGAAGCATTCCCGGAGAGCGTATACACGCCTTCTCCGGGTTTTTTCAGGTCCCCGGTGCCGCTCACGCTGGCGCTGCCTCCGGACCAGGAAACGCTGCTGCCACTGGCCCGTTCGGTGCCGATGAATGCCGTGTCGGACAGGCCGGCGAAGGCGGTGCGGCTGTAATCTCCGCCGGCAAAAACGCCTTTGACACGGGCCTGCCCGCCGCCCAGGTCTTCCAGGCAGCCTCCTACGGCCCCGGCTACATACAGATTGAACTGGGCATACGGATCGGACAGATGCCGCTCGAGGGAGTGGCGGTTGATCACGCAGCGGTGCAGGGTGAGCAGGCCGCCGCGGTGCTCGCTGAGGGCGGTGGTGTTACTCAGGTTATAACTGGTGTGCTGGTAGCCGTCCCAGGAGAAAAGCGCCTGCAGGGCTGGCTCGGCATCTACGCCGCCCACCCGGGCCACGATGCCGCAGTAGTCGGGATCGGCTATGATGGTGGAGTGGTGGATGTCTTTGTCGGCGGTATAGGAGGCGTGCATCCAGGGGCTCACCAGGCCGAAATCTTCCTCGTCGGCCGGTGTCCGGAGCGGATAGTTATACCGGAACGGGTTCGCGGCCTTGATGGTGAGGGGGCTGGTTCCGCTCAGGAACTTGAGGGACTGGAGGTTTTTGGTGAGTGTGACCGTGGAGAGCACATCGTTGGAATTCTTGGGGAAGGCTCTGCTCCTGCCGGCGACGTGGACCACACAGATGTTTCCGTCCACAAGGTCCAGGAAGGTCTTGTCCTGGATGGTGACGGTGATGGACGGAAAGATGAGTTCATCATACAGTATCCGGGAGATTTCCCGGCCGTAGGCGGTTTCCCGGTAATCGCTCTGGAGGGTGAGTTTATTGTTGTTGCTGGCGCTGTTGGTGGAATAGAAACTGAAGGGGTAGGCCAGCGGGGCGCCATCCGGCTCGGCATACAGGGTGGTCTCGTCCGTCTTCATATAAATGGCGGTTCCGGTATAGTAGGCCCGGGCTGTCTGGCCGGTCTGGGCACAGCTGAGCGTGACCTGGATGGATCCGGTGCCCACTATTTCCAGCAGGGCGGTTCCGTCGCTCCGCGGGGTGAAGCGGCCACCGTTTCCGCTGGCCGACCAGGTGAGGGTAGCCCCGTCCGGGGCATTGGCCGCGCGCAGGATGCCCCGCTGGCCCAGATACATGAGGGTTCCGCCGGTTTCGATGGCCAGGGGCGGTTTCACCTGGGACCGGACGCTGAGGGATTGTATCTGACCGTCCGGGCTGCGCAGCTGGAACGTGTGCGGGTCTCCGCCCCGGTGCGTGGAAGGCGCGCTGAGCTCGAGGTATTCTTCCGAGGCACTGCACACATACCGCCAGTTTACGCCGCTGCCTAGGGTGCCGCTCGTTCCCGTCAGGAGGCGGTTGTCGGCATAGAGCGACCAGCCGGGCGGATATCCGCTGTCCCGGGCGCCCAGCACCCGGTTTCCGGCGCCCCGTTCGAATCGGAGGTCCAGCCTTTCGGCCGATCCCCCGGGCTGGAGCAGCACCACCTCCGGCGCCGCGACGCCGTTTTGGGTGATGGACAGCGTCCGGCTGTCGGCCCAGTCGTCTCCGCGCGTGACTTTCCAGCTGCCGTCCAGGAAGAGATTGTCCCAGGTGAGCTCCAACCGTACCACATAATGCTGGTTTCCCAGCACGTCAAAGTTCCGGCAGTTGTCGGCCCCCAGGTAGAAACGGAAGGAAATGTCGCCCGATACGCCGTCGGCCGTGCCGTCCTTGACGGCCAGGAATTCCAGGTAGGTGCAGCGTCGGGCTACATCCAGGCCCACTTCATCCGGCACTTTCTCCCAGGGTGAGACGCCCTGGGGCAGGAGGTCTCCCTGCACGTTTTCCGGAACATAGAAGGTCATGGGGGCCGAGATGAGGTCGAAGGCGTGTTCCGGCGCAATGGTCTCCACGTCGGCCTCTCCGCTTTGGATGTCGTTGGGATTCAGGGCCATGCTGCCGCCCTGCATGAAGGGGTACAGGGCCCGGGCGGCCTGCCGGATGTGCACGGAGCTGTGGCGGATGCCGCAGTTTTTCACCCCCTGGGTGAGGGCCGAATGGTCCACGGTGAAGCTGATTTTGGCCATCAGGCGCCGGAGTCCGATGCAAAAAGGCGTGTTGTCGGCCCCCACGGTCATGTAGCCGCTGCCGGCCATGGGCATGCCGCGGGTGCCGAAGTTCGTAAACGGGCCGCTGTCGTATCGGAAAACGCTCATATCGCTCTCTACGGCCGGGAGACGGGCCCGCTGGTCGCCCATGTTCACCAGGGCGTACACGGCATAGGTTTTCCCGGCGAGGAGCCGCAGGACGGCGCTCGTGCTGTCGGTATGGGCCGATGTCACCAGCCCGCCGCCCATCTCGTACACGGCAAAGGTCACTTCGCGGATACGGCTTTCAAAATCGTCGTCCCCGGGGAGGACGCTTCGGGTCTGGGGGAGGGCCGATACGGTGATTTCCCGCAGGACGTCGCGGGGCTCTCCGGCTTCGGGCGTTTCACCCGGCCGGCAGGCTGCGGTCAGGAGAGCGGCAGCCCATAGGAGTGTGGGGAGACATCGTTTCATCTTCATGCTACAATCAATTAGCGGGGTCCCTTCCTTGGGATCCCGCTGCAATGATAGGGAAGATTATCGGTGTAACCCGGACGAAACGTTTCTTTTTTTTCGCGCCGGCAAACGGCTCTGTGTCAGCTGGTTTTACCGGAGCGGACGAAACGTTTCCCTAGAGGATGTTCATGCTTTGCTCGCGCATCTTTTCCAACTCGTCCTTCATGCGCACCACAAGCTGCTGAATACCAGCATGATTGGCCTTGGAACCGGTGGTGTTGATCTCGCGGCCCATCTCCTGGATAATGAAACCCAATTTCTTGCCGGGGGCGGGCTCGGAGTCGATGGTTTCGAGAAAATAGCGGCAGTGCTGGCGCAGGCGCACCTTCTCTTCGTTGATGTCGTATTTCTCCAGGTAGAAGATGAGTTCCTGCTCGAAGCGGGAGGGATCGGGCTTGGCGGCGAGTTCCTCCAGGTTCTTGAGCAGTCGCTCCCGCACGGCCGTAATCCGTTCACCTTCCAGCGCTTCCACTTCCTTGTACAGGGAGAGGATGGTGTCCACGCGGCCGGTGACGTCTTTGTAGAGAATCTGGCCTTCCTGGGCGCGGAAGCGGCAGAGATTGTCCAGGGCCTCGTCCAGGGCGGCTTCCACGGCCGGCCAGTTCTGCTCCGTGATAACATCGGCCTTGCGGCTGTCCGTTACGTCCGGCAGGCGGAGGATGGCGCTCAGGAGCATGGCCATGGAGGCGCTGTCCTGCATGGGGGCCGGGGCGGCGTCACGGATCTGACGGAGGTATTCCATGGCCAGGCCCGTGTTGATGGGTTTGGCCGATGCCGCGGCGTTGGGCTCCCAGGTGAGGTACAGGTCGATGGTGCCGCGCTGGAGGCGGTCGGCGAGTTTCTTGCGTACGGCGAGTTCCTTGTCCTTGGGGAGGAGGGACGTCTTGACGGAGATATCGGCATTTTTGCCGTTCAGGGTACGGATTTCCACCAGCAGATTGCCTCCCTCGAGGCAGGCCTGGGCCTTTCCGTAGCCGGTCATGGATTGAATCATGGAGCCAATGGTTTTTAGGCTGCAAAGATACTACTTTTCAAGAATTATTCGTACATTTGTGAATACCGATTTAGGAAACTAACCTCATTATGATCGTCAAATCTTTTCTCCTGACCCAAGATACGCTTCAGCGCATCGCCGCCCAGTGCGGGGAAGACACCGTGGCCATTATCCGGCCGGAAAAGCAGATTGAAAACCTCCTGCGCGAAGCCATCGGCATCACCCTCCGGGAGAAGAAATCGGCCGCCCGGGAGTTTGAATCCATCCGGGCCTATTTTGACGCCTTGTCCCAGACGCCGCAATACCGGGAGACGGTGGCGCAGACCGTGGACGGCCTGTCGGCCTATCTTCGGGAGAGTATGTATATCCAGATGGCCGACCATGCCGTGGACGACTACGTGATGGCCAAGTGTGCCCGTCTGTGCGCCGAGGCCGTGAACAGCGTGGTGAAGGGGACCCTCATCGACGGCACGGAACTCATGATCTGCCATACCGCCCAGCATTTTGACTGGCTGTCCTCGCGTGACCAGATCCTGGCCCGCATTCCTGCCTCCGGTCCGGTGGTGATTCCCGGCGGATACGGCCGGCTCAATACCGGTTACGTGGTGCGTGTGGGCAAGGACGGCGCCCACCTGATGGCCTCGCTCATCGGCGCCACCCTGAAGGCCGACAGTGTCACTTTCTTCGTGGAAGGCCCCGGCGTGGCCGGCGTTCCCGCCATGACCTACGACGAGGCGGCGCACTACTGCGCCTCGTCCCGCCCTCCTTTCTCCTCCTATGCCATCTGGCCGGCCAAGAATGCCAATATCCCCATTGTGGTGAAGGACATCCTGGACGACGGCTTTGACGGCACCGTCATCTCCACGGCCTCCGTGCATGGGACGGGCATCCTGCAGGACCAGGATCTGGACCTCATCACCGTGTACGGCACGGGCCTGCTGGGCCGTGTGGGCATGTCGTCCTCCATTTTCTCGGCCCTGGCCCGGGAGCACGTCAATGTGCGTTTCATTGCGCAGACCTCTTCGGAATACAGTATCAGCTTTGCCGTGCGCAGCAAGGACAAGGATGTTACCCTGGCGGCCATCCGTTCGCTGTTCCAGCAGAATCCGCTGCTGCCGCTGGACGACGTGGTGGTGCTGAACCAGGCGGTGGGTATCGTGACCATCTTCGGCAGCAAGATGCGCAACCTGCCGGGTACCTCGGCTGCCGTGTACAGCAAGCTGGGCGAGGCCGGCATCAACATCATCGCATCGGCCCAGGGTGGGGAAGAGCTCTCCATCTCCCTGGTCATAGACGCCCACGACGTAGAAAAGGCGGCTTCGTTGCTTCAGTAGTATACAAAAAGGAGGCACTGGCCTCTCTGAACCGTCGCTTCGCGCCCCCTCCCTAAAGGGCCCCTCCCTCTTATGATGCCGAGGGTGGCAACAGGTTCAGAGAGGCCAGTGCCTCCTTTCTGTCAATGTCTATTTGATAATTCCTTCCTCTTTGAAGACTTTCGTCAGGGCCTCGACGGCACGGTCCACCTGTTCGCGGGTGTGGGTGGCCATGAGGGAGAAGCGGATGAGGGTGTCCTGCGGGGCGCATGCCGGCGGAATCACGCTGTTGATGAAGACGCCTTCGTCGAAGGCCCGCTTGGTCACGATGAAAGTCTTCTCCAGGTCACGCACATAGAGCGGGATGATGGGGCTCTCGGTATCGCCAATCTCAAAACCGGCTTCCTTGAAACGGCGCAGCGCATAGTTCGTCACGTCCCAGAGCTTGGTGATGCGCTCCGGCTCTTTCTGGATGATGTGGAGGGCCTCCAGGGCCGATGCCGTGGCGGCGGGGGTATCCGAAGCCTGGAAGATATAGGTGCGGGCGGTGTGGCGCAGCCAGTTGATGATGACGCTGTCGGCCGCGATGAATCCTCCAATGGCGGCGAGGCTCTTGGAGAAGGTACCCATGATGAGGTCAATCTCCTTGGTGAGGCCGAAGTGGTTGCACACGCCGCGGCCCTGCTTGCCGAAGACCCCCAGGCCGTGGGCTTCGTCCACCATAATATAGACGTTCTTGAACTTGTGCTTGAGTTCCACGATCTCGGGCAGTTTGGCCAGGTCGCCTTCCATGGAGAACACACCGTCCACCACGATGAGCTTCACGCTCTGCGGCGGGCAGCGGCGGAGGCACCGCTCCAGGTCCTTCATGTCGTTGTGCTTGTAGTGCAGGCCCTTGGCGAAGCTCAGGCGCCGGCCGTCCACGATGGAGGCGTGGTCGCGGTCGTCGCAGATGATGAAATCGTCCTTGGTCAGGAGCTGCGGAATCACGCCGCTGTTCACGGTGAAACCGGTGGAGAAGACCAGGGCTTCGTCCTTGCCCACAAACTGGGCCAGTTCTTTCTCGAGCTGCACGTGGATATCCAGGGTGCCGTTCAGGAAACGCGAACCGGCGCAGCCGGAACCGTATTTTTTCAGGGCTTCGATGCCGGCGTTGATGACGCGCTCGTCACCGGTGAGGCCGGTGTATGCGTTGGAACCGAACATCATGATCTGGTGACCGTCCATGGTCACCTCGGTTCCCTGTTTGCTGGTTATCTGGCGGAAATAAGGGTAGATGCCCTTTTCCATCATTTTCTGAGGAAGGTCATATTTGGCCAGTCTGGCGTGCAATAGTCCCATTTCGATGTAGGTTTAAGGTTTGTCAAAACATGCAAAATTACAAAAAATTTTTTATATGCTAATCCAGGGCCGGAAATACGTCCATTTTCATAAATGCAGAATTATTCGTAACTTTGAAAGTTTTTAAGAAAGAACTATGGAAGAGCGCAAACTCAATTTTCTGGAAGAAATCATTGAAAAGGACCTGGCGGAAGGCAAGGTGGACAGCATCATGACCCGTTTCCCGCCGGAACCCAACGGATATCTGCACCTGGGGCATGCCAAGAGCATCTGCCTCAACTTCGGCCTGGCCCAGAAATATGGCGGCAAGACCAACCTTCGCTACGACGACACCAACCCCACCAAGGAAGACACCGAGTATGTGGATTCCATCAAGGAAGACATTGCCTGGCTGGGTTTCCATTGGGATAAGGAACTCTATGCGAGCGACTACTTCGACCAGCTCTACGCCTGGGCCGAAGAACTCATCCAGCGTGGCCTGGCCTATGTGGACGACCAGACGCAGGAGGAAATCCGGGTGAACCGCGGCACCGTGGACAAGCCCGGCACGCCCAGTCCCTGGCGCGACCGCAGCGTGGAGGAGAACCTGAAGCTCTTCCGCGAAATGAAGGCCGGCAAGTATGCCGAGGGCGAGAAGGTGCTCCGCGCCAAGATTGACATGGCGCACCCC